>Ga0081540_1004475_pt1 | contig 10637 bp, 10 predicted proteins | sample TabmetS2T1R1_FD_71024 | JGI IMG/M metagenome (GOLD analysis project Ga0081540, IMG submission 71024) | Tabebuia heterophylla rhizosphere microbial communities from the University of Puerto Rico - S2T1R1 | ecosystem: Host-associated > Plants > Roots > Rhizosphere ... | reverse complement strand
GCAGGACCGCGCATGGGGCGCGGCGCTCACGCTCATCGTCATCGCCTTCGTCCTCATGATCGCCGCCCGCATCATCACCGCACGATTCACCCGATTCTCGCGCTAGGAACGTCATGGAACAGCCTGAGCAGAACGTCACTGTCAACCCGCCGCTGCCCACGACGGCGACCGAGACGCAGGCGGTGCCCGCGCCAGCGGACAAGCAGCCAATGCCGGCGCCGGGTGAGGTCATCTTCGATGTGAAGAACGTGTCGTGTTACTACGGCGCCTTCCGTGCCGTCACTGACGTCTCGCTCTCCATCCACGAGAACGAGATCACCGCGTTCATCGGCCCGTCGGGGTGCGGCAAGACGACCGTGCTGCGGACATTGAACCGGATGAACGACCTTGTGATCGGTGCCCGCGTGGAAGGCGACATCGACTACCGCGGAGAGTCGCTGTACGGGCCCGGTGTCTCGCCGATCGCCGTGCGCCGGCGTATCGGCATGGTCTTCCAGAAGCCGAACCCGTTCCCGAAGTCGATCTATGACAACGTCGCCTACGGGCCGCGCATCAACGGCGAGCGCAGCAAGCACAAGCTGGACGAGATCGTCGAGCGCTCGCTGCGGCAGGCCGCGCTGTGGGATGAGGTGAAGGACCGGCTGGGCAAGTCGGGTCTGGGCCTGTCCGGCGGGCAGGCGCAGCGGCTGTGCATCGCCCGCACGCTCGCCGTCGAGCCGGACGTGGTCTTGATGGACGAGCCCTGCTCGGCGCTGGACCCGATCGCGACGGGCGCGATCGAGGACCTGATGCGCGAGATCAAGTCGCGGTACACGATCGTGATCGTCACGCACAACATGCAGCAGGCCACGCGGGTCAGCGACCGCACCGCCTTCTACTCCGTGCTGCGCAACGAAGAGAGCGACACGCGCACCGGCGTGCTCGTGGAGTACGGCCCGACCGAGCACATCTTCCACGATCCGTCCGACCCCCGCACCGAGTCCTACGTCACCGGCCAGATGGGCTGAGCTGGTCAACTGCTACTGCCCGGCGAGCCCGGTCGGCTCACGGCCGGCCCGGCTCCGCGGCTTCGCCCTGCACCGCGCCGGTGCCCGAGCGGGACATGCCGAGCCTCAGCCACAAGAGCAGCACCACCAGCGCCACACTGAGACCGCCGACGCCGTAGATGAGGAAGGCGGGAAGGCTGTCCACGTGGTCGACCATCCACCCGAAGTTCTGGCCGAAGAATCCGGTGATGAACGTCAGCGGCAGAAAGATCGTCGCCAGGACCGTGAGCTGCTGGATGGTGGAATTCTGGCGGACGCCGACCTTCGTCTGCTCGACCGAGATCACAGCCATGTTTGCCTGCAGCACCAGGCCGAGCATGTCACGCTGGTTGGCTACCTCTTCCTTCACCAGGAGCAGGTGGTCGTGGACCTCACGCAGATATGGCCGCAGCTCGGGGGCCATGGTGGTGCGCTCGACCGTGTCCACCACGGTGAGCAGCGGGTGGACCGCACGGTAGAAGCCGGTGGCCTCGCCGTGGAGCGAGTAGATGCGCTCGGTCGGCGCGACGGCGGCGGAGAACACCGTGGCCTCGATCTCGTCGATGTCGCGCTCCAGCCCGGCGACGACCGGCGCGTAGTCGTCCACGACCTCGTCCAGGATCGCCCACAGCGCCGACGAGCTGCCCGCGGACAGCAGCTCGGGCCGTTGCTCCAGCCGCTGCCTGGCCTCGTGCAGCATGCTCTCCCCGCCCCGCCGCACGGTGATCACGAAGCTGGGTGCGAAGAAGATGGCGATGTTGCCGAAAGAGACCTCCTCCGCCTGATCGTGGTAGCGCGCGGTGCGCAGGATGACCAGCCGCACGTCGTTCTCGTAGGACTCGATCTTCGGGTGCCGGTGATGGGCCAGCGCGTCCTCCACCGCGAGCTCGTGCAGCCCGAAGGAATCGCGAACCTGGGCCATTTCCTCGTCCCCGGGCTCGAACAGGCCCAGCCAGACGAAGCCGCCCTCGCCGCGCCGGGCCGCCGCCTCCTCCAGCGGCACGGGGCCCTTGTTGCGCCGCTGGCCGTCCTTGTAGTGGGCACAGTCGATGATCATCTGGGCACTCCTCGTCTCAGGCGGAGGCCGGCATCCGCGGGGCTCCCGCACGCGCATCCGTACCATAGCCGTGCATGGTGAAGAGAAATCGAACGACGTCCTGGCTCCGCCGTCGCGCGGCGGGGAACGGGTGGCACCTGTCCCAACCGCCGGTGATTGCCCTCGTAGTTCTGGCGCCACTGAATCGTGAGTGCGCGGAAGGACGGTGACCATCCGTATATGACGAATATGTGACACCGCCGCTCCTATCCGTCGCCGAGGCGGAACTTCGCGGGACGTGGATGGTGGCCATACACTCCATAAACATTACGATCTATGGCTGGAGAAGCTGCGCCGCGCCCAATATGATTTGACCATGGCTGAACATCGACAGGAATTTCAGCGCGAGTTGGAGGGCATCGAGGCCAAGGTCATCGAACTGTTCGCCATGGTCGCCGAAGACGTGCCCGGCGCGACCCGTGCCCTCGTTACCGGCAACAACGAGATGGTCGGGGTGCTGGCCGGACGAGAGCAGGTCATCGACGCCCTCTACCCGGAGATCGAGAAGCTGGTCGACCGGGAGATCCTGCTGCAGGCGCCCGTGGCGTCAGACCTGCGCTTCCTGCTCTCGGTGCTGCGGATTGTGCCCGAGCTCGAGCGCTCCCACCACCTCGTCGTCGACATCGCCCGTCGGGCCAACCTCCTTCTCAGCGAGGACCTCTCGCCGCGCAGCAGGGGTCTCGTCGAGCGCATGGGCAGCCTTGCATCCGAGATGTGGCGCCAGGCGGCGGACTGCTGGTACCAGCGCGACCGTACCGCCGCGTTCGCGCTAGGTCAGCGTGATAACGAGATGGACGAGCTCTACGCCAGCTTGATAGCCGAGCTCGCCTCGGGGAGCATGGCGATGCCGGTGACGATGGAGATGACGCTGGTGGCGCGGTTCTACGAGCGCCTTGGCGACCACGCCGTGAACATCGCCCGCCGCGTGGTCTATCTCGCAGGAAACCGGTCCGACTAGCCGCTCCCGCGGATGACCGCGACGGGGCCGGCCGCGTGGTGCACGACCTTGCTGCTCACCGAGCCCATCAGGAGCCTGGCGAACTCGCCGAAGCCACGAGAGCCAACGACGAGCAGGTCGGCGCCGACTGAGGCCTTGATGAGTTCTGCCGCCGGATCCCCCGTGACCGCGCTCACGGTGATATTGGGCACCGTCTCGCCGATCTCGTCCGCGACCTTGTCCACGAATTGCTGGACCGATGCCCGCGCGAGCTCAAGGTTGCGGCTATCATCGGGCGCGGCGTGCACGCCCCAGTAAATCCCGGTGGCCGGGCGGACCGGGTCCGGGTGAACCGTCATGACGGTCAATGGGACATGGTGCTGCGCGGCTTCGCGCATCGCCCAGGCAAGGGCGCGGCGAGAATCGTCAGAACCGTCCACTCCAACGAGGATTCCGGGCATTTCTGCTCCTCAGGCTCCTATCAGTTCCGGTTCATTCTCATTAGAGCATGTCCCGAACAGCGACCGAAAGACAGGGCCGATGGTCCCGGACACGATACGGCTCACTCGCCGGCGGGATCACGGGCTCCGCGCACGGCGATGACCGCGATCCCGACGGTGAACACCAGCCCGGCGCAGATCGCCGCGCCGAGGTCGTGCCGTGGCCGGGCCGGCCAGATCCACGGCGTGGCCAGCGCCACCTCACGTCTCGTACGTCCCGCCGGGACCCATCAGCCGGGAGGCGAACCGGGCCCGGGGGCTGAGCCGGGCGAGCGAGTCGGTGAGGTCGGCCGCGGCGGCATGCAGCCCGCCGGTGCCGAGCGCCGCGAGCCCGTCCAGGATGAACACGGCGGTCGTCGTCGTGGCGGTGATCCGGGTGCGGGCGCACTGGCGCCAGTTCCACCGTCGGCAGGTCACGCCGCGATCGTCGCGCCAGATCACCTCACCGGGCTCCGGGTGCTCGACGACGGGCTGCCCGGCGGCGAACGTGTCGAAGTCCTCGTCGCCGCGGGCCCGGACCAGCCGGGTGGGCCCGGCATAGTGGGCCAGGTCCTCGCCGCCCACCGGAAGCAGAAAGGCAACGGAGACGGCGTTGTAGACGTCGGTGATGCGGTCGATGCGCGGCAGGCCCGTCTCCAGCCGGCGCAGCAGAGCCTCGACGCTGGGCCGGGTCCGCTGCGGCTTGGCCCCGAAGCCGTGGAAGGCCTCCCGCCACTGGGCTACCTGCGGTAGGTCCTCGGGCCGCGAGCCAGCCAGGTGCCCGACGGCCCTCTGCTCGGCGGCGGCCAGGATGGCCTCGCTGGCCTCGTCGCTCGGCCCCGGCTGAAGGCCGTCGGCGGTGATCAGCAGCGCCGCGTAATCGGGGCGCAACGCCCGGACCTCGTCCGCCACCCGTGCCGCCGCCATCCACGCCGGCAGGTCGAGCCCGGGACCTGGAGGGCGGCCAGGGGAAACAGTCACTGGGCCAGTCTGCCGGGTAAGCCTGAACCGCATGCGGCATCGGCTGGCGACCACCGGCCGGTTTGCGGCAGGGTGGTAGTTTTCCGCCAGCGAGAGAGAGGGGGCACGCGACCATGACAGGAACGGGGTCAGTTCTGGCCGACCGCCTTGCGCAGGGCACGGTGCTGGGGGCGGAGGGGTATGTGTTCGAGCTGGAGCGCCGGGGCTACGTCAAGGCGGGCGCCTACGTGCCCGAGGCGGTGGTGGACTTCCCCGATGCGGTCACCGAGCTGCACCGGGAGTTCCTGCGCGCCGGCGCCGACGTCATGGTGGCGCTGACCTACTACGCCCATCGCGGCAAGCTGCGCCAGGTGGGCCGCGAGTCCGAGCTGGAGGCGATGAACCGGCAGGCCGTGCGGCTGGCCCGGCAGGTGGCGGCGGAAGGCGGCGCCCTGGTGGCGGGCAACGTGTGCAACACCTGGGTGTACAACCCGCACGACGCCGCCACGGCCGATCTGGTGCGCGCCATGTATGCCGAGCAGCTGGGCTGGGCCGCCGACGAGGGCGTCGACTTCGTCATCGCCGAGACCAACGACTACCTCGGCGAGGCGCTGATCGCCCTGGAAGTCAGCCAGGAGCTCGGCCTGCCGGCCATGGTGACGCTGGCGACCACCGGGCCCGCCGAGACGTGGGACGGTTACGACTACGTCGAGGCGTGCAAGATCCTGGCCGACCACGGCGCCGCGATCGTGGGGCTGAACTGCGACCGCGGGCCCGCCACCATGCTGCCGCTGATCGCCAGGATCAGGGAGCAGGTCGGCTGCGCCGTGGCCGCGCAGCCGGTCCCGTACCGGACCACCGAGGCCTCGCCCACGATGGAATCGCTGCGGGCGGAGGGCGTGAACCGGGTTTTCCCGCTGGCGCTCGACCCGTTCAGCTGCACACGGTTCGAGATGGCAGAGTTCGCCGTCGCCGCCCGCGATCTCGGGGTGAACTACGTGGGCATCTGCTGCGGGGCCGGGCCACACCACGTCCGTGCCATGGCCGAGGCGCTCGGGCGCACGGTGCCGGCCAGCAAGTACTCACCATCCATGGACCTGCATCCGGTCCTCGGCACCGCTGCCTCGCGCCAGGACCGTGCCGTGCTCGACGCCTGGAACGTGACCCGTTAGCCATCCGCCCATAGCACCGCCGCCGAGCCATGGCCTGCGTCCAGCGCCGCGAGCTCGCCGGAACGCGCCGCCGCGCCGAGCGCCTGTTGGAGCCGGCCCCCGTCCGCGCTCAGGTCCCGCTCCGCGGCGCCGTCGATCGGCGGGAACACCGACCGCACGAAGGAGAGCACGGGCCAGAGCGGCTGCGGCGGGTTCCGGCCGGTCGCGGACAGCGCCTGACTTGAGACGATCGCGAGAATGGCCAGGACGCCGTCCAGGCACTCGGCGGCGCGGCGCTCCCGCCGGTAGGCGCCGAACGTCGGCGACAGCACGTCAGCGAGCGGATCTTCCATGACACCCGGCAGCAGCGCGGGCGTGGCGGCGGCGCGCGCCTCCTCGACGTAGCCGTTCGCCGCCCATCCGTAGGCGTACGTGCCGTTCCCGGTACCCCCCGCAGGCACCAGGTTGACCGGAAGACCGGACGTCTCGGCGGTGTTGAGCGCCGTCACCTGGCGCTCGGCCACCAGCGCGAGATCGGCCCAGGCCGCCGACAGCGCGTTCAGGGCGGGGTAGGCCATCCCGTTCAGATAGCCGCCGCTGCGCACCAGCCGCCCGGACGGCGGGCCCACTTCGTCGCCGGCGCAGACGACGTCGCTGGTCACGGAGCGCAGCGAGACCACTGCCGCCTTCTCGGCCGCCGCCAGCGCACGGTGCGCCTGGCCCAGCACCCTTGGGATGATCCGGTAGCTCACCGGAGCCTGGTGGAATCGCCGTTCCGCCGTTCCGGCACCTCGGAGGTACCGCCGCAGCCCCCGCAGGGCCGCGGTTTCGTGCGGATCGCCCCAGAGATCATCGAGGGCCTCGTCGTAGGCGCCGAGAGGGGCACCGAACGCCTCGATCGACAGGGCGCAGATGCCTTCCGCGTGCGCGAGCCGGTTCCGGGCGCTGATCGCGGCGTCGGCGGCCAGCGCCGCCGAGCACGGCGCGCCACCCAGCAGCGCCTCGTCTTCGGGTTCGTGGAGGTCGTCGCGGCGCAGCCCGGCGAGGACGCAGGCCATCGGGAACACCTCACCGGGTCCGTCCTGGCCGTCGAGCGGCACCCGCGGCATGGGCCCGTCGAGCAGCGCGGCCACCCGCCCGGCAACCGAAGGCCGGACCCCGGCATGCCCCGACACGAGGCTCGCCAGCCGGGCGAACACGATGCCGCGCACCACGGCCGGATCGAGATAGCCCCCGCCGAAGCCCGCGCCGGGTGCGGTCGGCCAAGCCCGGCGGGCGGGTTCCCGGCCCGGTGGACCCGCCGCCGGTCCTTGTGCCGCGCCCGCGGTCATGGCCCGGCGCGCCTGGGCGCCGACCCGCACGGGCTCACCACCGTAGGAAACGCGCCGGAAGTTCGCGAGCGTGAAATCCTCCCTGGTGTTCACCACGATCGTCATGGCTGACCCGGTCCTCTCCGCGCCCGGAAGCTCCGTCGGTAACCGGCCGTCATGGGCTGGTGCCGAACGGGGCGGAGCCGGTGGCCGCCGACCGGGCCAGCGCCGCCGCCAGGTCACCCACGTGGGTCCCGAGGTCGCGCGGGCTCCCGTCGACCGGGGGAAAGTGGGCGCGGACACCCGCCAGCAGATCCTGGAGCGGGCGGGCCGGCTGGCGCCCGGCCAGCAGGAGCGCCTGGCTGGCCTCCGCGGCGAGCACGGCCAGCGCGCCGTCGAGGCACTCGGCGGCCCTGGCCTGCCGGCGGTAAGCGCCGAAGGTCGGCGAGGACACGTCATCTTGCGCGTCGTTGACCGCCGCGGGAAGCAGCGTCGGCATGGCGGCCGCCCGCGCCTCTTCCACCAGGCCGCCCAGCGCCGGCTCCAGGCCCGTTGCCGCGGCGCCAGCCGCGGTGGTGCACAGCGCCGTCACATGCCGCTGGGCTAGCAGGGTCAGATCGGCCCAGGCGGCCGCCAGCGCATTGAGCGCCGGGTACGCCATGGCATTGTGGAAGCCGCCGGTCGAGAAGGCACGCCCCAGTGGGTGGCCCTCGCCGGGAGCGACGTACACAGGATTGTCCGTCACCGAACGCAGCGACACACGGGCCGCCTCTTCGACGCCCGTGACCGCCCGGTGTGCCTGCCCGAGGACCCGGCCGAGCACCCGGTAGCTCGCAGGCACCGCGGCGGACGTCCGGCCGTCAGGGGAGGCGCCCTCCAGGTAGCGGCGCAGCGCCGCCAGTGCCGACGCTTCATCTTCGTCGCCCCAGATGTCATCGAGCACGTCATCGTACGAATCGAGCGGGGCGCCGAACCCCTCCACCGACAGTGCGAAGATCTGCTCGGCATGGTCCAGCCGGTGACAGGCCGCCATGGCGGTGTCCGCCGCGAGGGCGGCGGACACCGGCGACCCGTTCATGAGCGGATTGGCCTCCCCCTCCTCCAGGTCATCGCGCCGGAAGCCTTGCAGGACATGAGCCATCGGCAGCACCTCGCCGGCGCCGACCTCCCCGTCGAGTGGCACCCGGGGCAGCGGGCCGTCGAGCAGAGCGGCCAGCCGCTCGGCGACAACCGGCCGGGCCTTCGAGTTCCCGGCCACGAAGTTGGCCAGCCGCGCGAAGACGATGCCGCGCACGACACGCTCATCGAGGTACCCGCCACCGAACCCGCGTCCCCAGTTACCCCGGAAGCCGAACGCCCGCCCATGGGCCCGCTGCTGGTCCGGCGGGATCGTGAGCTTGGCCCGCGGCCCGAAGCTGCTCGTCACGCCGTAGATGTACTGGGTACGGTCGGACTCCAGCATGCGCAAGAAGGCCGCCCGGCCCTCGGCCATGGTCCGGCGGGCCTCCGGGCCGATCGCGACAGGCTCGCCGTCCATGGCCACCCGCCGGTAGTTCTCCAGCGTGAAATCGTCCCTGCTATTGACCACGACAGACATGTGCACCTCGGGCGTCGCCGGTATCGCGCTGGGAGTGGGCGCCGGTCATTGGCCGGACATGGCTGTCCGCGCGAAGTTGCCCGCGCGGACCGTATCGACGAGCGCCTCTATGTTGTCCGGCGGGGCCTGGCCGCGGGCGGTGAAGCCGGCGAGCTCACGCACGAGACGAAGCGCCCGCCCGGTCCCGTCGCCGAGGTGAGACGTCCGGCGCAGGTCGATGGCCTGGGCGGCGACGAGGAGTTCGAGGGCGACGACCCGCGCGGCGAGGTCGGCCATGTCGGCGAGGCGCCTCGCCGACAGCGGGGCCATGGTCGTCCGGTCCTCGATCCCCTCGGCCTTGATCGAGCTCACGACCTCGAAGGAGACCGGGTGGGCGAGCGTGCGCGCCTCCGCCGCGATCGCCTGCGCGGCGCCAGCGAACTCGGCGAGGGCCTCCTCGCCCGTGTCCCCCTCGGCCGCGAGGCCGGCCGGAAGTCCCGAGAGGGGGCTCTGGAGCAGCTTCACCGTCCGTTCGGCTGCACAGGTCACGAGCGTGGCCAGGGCGATGCGGGCGAAGTCAAGCGCGGCGGCGACCGGCACGATGTCGAGGTTGCCGCTCGACACGATGCGCCGCTCGGCGAGCACGACGGTGGGGTTGCATCCCGCGGAGTTCAGCTCGGTCTCGATGGTGGTGCGGGCGTACCCGAGGGCGTCCCTGGTGGCGCCGAGGATCTGGGGGATGCTCCGGAACGTGAGCGGGTCTTGCAGGTTCCGCGCGCTGCCCCGCTCCATGAGCGAGCTCCCTGCGAGCAGCGCGCGGAGGCGGCGGATCGCCGCAACGGTACCCGGATGCGGCCGGACCTCGGCGACCACGGGATGGAGGATGCTGAGGTTGGCCGCGAACGCCTCGAGATCGAGGGCCGCGGCGACCTCGGCTTCCCCCAGCAGCCGTTCGGCGGACAGCTCCGCGAGCGCGGCCCAGCCGGTGGAGAACGCGTTGTTGTTGATCAGCGCCAGCCCTTCGTTGTCCGCGAGGGCGAAGCCGGTCTCGTGAACCAGGCCCTCCGCGAGGTCCGCCATCGGACCAAGATCAGCCTGGCCGACCGAACCGAGGCCGCGAACGGCGGGCACAACGCCGCGGTTGAGCGCGTGGACGAGTAGCTCGGCGAGCTCGGGGCGAACACCGGCGGCGCCCTTCGCGAAGGCGTTCGCCAGGCACACCATCGCGGCCCTCACGACGGGAGGCGGCGCCGGCGGTCCCTGGGCAATGAGGTGACCCTTGATCAGGAACCTGCTGAAGCCCTGGCGTGCCGCGGCGTCCAGCGCGACGTTCTTTCGCTCCGCCAAGGCGGTCGTCAGGCCGTACACGGCCGCATCCGATCGCAGCGCCTCCTCGACGACCTCCCGGGCGGCCGTCATACGGTCGCGCGCCGCCGGGGCGAGGACAACCTCATCCAGCGCCTCGGCGACGGCGGAAAGCGAATCGATCGTCAGTGAGGCACCGTCAAGCACCACCATCAGCGCGGCCCGCCGTCAGCCGCGCCGCTCGCGGATCTGGCGCTTGATCCGGCCCAGCATGGCCGCCATGCCGCGCAGCCGCAGCGGGCTCACAAGGTCCCGCAGTCCGAGCTGGCTGGAAAACTCGGGGGGCGTGGCCAGCACCTGATCCGCGCTCAACCCGTCCAGCCCGGCGTGCAGGATGCCCGCGAAGCCGCGGGTTGTCGGTGCCTCCGGGGGCGCGTCGAAGAACAGGTGCACGGTCGCGTCCGGGTCCATCTCGACGGCGAGGAAGAGCGGCGACTGGCATTCGGGCACGGGCTCGAGCAGGTCGTGGTGTGCGGCGTAACGATCGGGCAGCGGCGGCAGGTCCTGGGAGAACTCCAGCAGGAGCTGCAGCCGGTCGCAGTCCGCGACGGCGTTGAAGTCGTCGGCGATCTCTTGCAGCCGGGGGTGCAGGGCGGTGGCGGTCACGGGCTTTCCCCGCGGGTGATGGGGACCCGGACGGTGTTCCCCCACTCGGTCCAGGACCCGTCGTAGTTGCGCACGTGCGGGTAGCCGAGCAGGTGGTGGAGCACGAACCAGGTATGGCTGGGCCGCCCGCCC
>Ga0081540_1004474_pt1 | contig 10638 bp, 9 predicted proteins | sample TabmetS2T1R1_FD_71024 | JGI IMG/M metagenome (GOLD analysis project Ga0081540, IMG submission 71024) | Tabebuia heterophylla rhizosphere microbial communities from the University of Puerto Rico - S2T1R1 | ecosystem: Host-associated > Plants > Roots > Rhizosphere ... | reverse complement strand
CGGGTCGAGTGGCGGCTGGTGACCGGTGGCGTGCTCACCCAGACCGCGGACCGGATCGACGCGCCCGGGGACGCCCCGTCGGGGTGGCAGCTGGTCACCGGCGCGGCGGCCACCGCCGACGTGCTGGCGGACCTGGAGTTCGCGTGGCGGGCGATCCGCTCGGTGAAGTCCAACGCGATCCTGCTCGCCTCGGACGGCGCATCGATCGGCGTGGGCATGGGCCAGGTGAACCGGGTGGACGCGGCCCGGCTCGCGGTCACCCGGGCCGGCGACCGGGCGGCCGGCTCGGTGGCGGCCTCGGACGCCTACTTCCCGTTCCCGGACGGGCTCGAGGTGCTGCTGGAGGCGGGCGTCACGGCCGTGGTCCAGCCGGGGGGCTCAACCCGCGACGGCCTGTCCATCGAGGCGGCGGCCGCGGCGGGGGTCACCATGTACCTGACCGGTACCCGGCACTTCTACCACTGAGCTGGATCAGACGACTGCACCCTCGCGGAGGCCGGCGAAGTGGCACGCGCTGGGGTGCGGATCGGCCCGGCGCAGCGCCAGCGGCGGCTCCTCGACCGCGCACCGCTCCTGCGCCTTCCAGCAGCGCGTCCGGAAGTGGCAGCCCGACGGCGGGTTGGCCGGCGAGGGTACGTCGCCTTCCAGCCGGATGATGTCCCGGTACCCGCGGGCCTCCGGGTCGGGTACCGGCACGGCCGACAGCAGCGCCTGGGTGTACGGGTGGGTCGGGCGCGAGTAGATCTCGTCCTCGGTACCCGTCTCCACGATCTTCCCGAGGTACATGACCGCGACCCGGTCCGAGATGTGCCGCACCACGGACAGGTCGTGCGCGATGAAGATGTAGGACAGCCCGAGCTGGTCCTGCAGCCGCTCCAGCAGGTTGATGACCTGTGCCTGGATCGAGACGTCCAGCGCCGAGACCGGCTCGTCGCAGACGATCACCGAGGGGCGCAGGGCCAGCGCGCGGGCGATGCCGATGCGCTGCCGCTGCCCGCCCGAGAACTGGTGCGGGTACCGGTTGACGTGCTCGGGGTTGAGCCCGACGAAGTCCAGCAGTTGCTGCACGGCCCGGCGCCGCTCGCCCTTGGGCGCCACCTCGGGGTGGATGTCGTAGGGCTCGCCGATGATGTCGCCTACGGTCATCCGCGGGTTCAGCGACGTGTACGGGTCCTGCATCACCATCTGCACCTTGCGGCGCATGTCCCGCAGTTCCGCGCCGGACATGGCGAACATGTCGCGGCCCTCGAAGTAGGCGCGTCCCGCGGTCGGCTTCTCCAGCCGCATCAGCAGCCGTGCGAGCGTCGACTTGCCGCACCCGGACTCGCCGACCACGCCGAGCGTCTCGCCCCTGCGCAACTCGAACGAGACCCCGTCGACCGCCTTGACGGCGCCGACCTGCCGGCGGAACACGACTCCCTGGGTGATCGGGAAGTGCTTCACCAGACCCTCGACCCGGATCACCGGCTCGGCGGCGGCGTGCCGGCCGGCGGCCGGCTCACGAGAGGCGACCATCGACAACCTCCTTGGCAAAGTGACACTCGCTGAACCGGTCCGCGCCCAGCGGTATGTCCGGCGGGAACACGCTGCGGCACACGTCCCGGGCGTACGGGCAGCGGGGGTGGAACGGGCAACCGCTGGGGATCCGCGTCAGGTTCGGCGGCAGCCCCTTGATCGTGGCCAGCTCGGTGCCCTTCATGTCCAGCCGCGGGATCGAGGCCAGCAGGCCCTTCGTGTACGGGTGGCCGGGCGACTTGTAGAGCGCCCGCACGTCGGCGTGCTCGACGATCCGGCCGGCGTACATGACCGCGATCCGGTCCGCGACGTCGGCGACCACACCGAGGTCGTGGGTTATCAGGATCATCGCCATGTCCAGCTCGCGGCGCAGGTCGCCGAGCAGGTCCATGATCTGCGCCTGGACGGTCACGTCGAGCGCGGTGGTCGGCTCGTCGGCGATCAGTACCTTCGGCCGCTGGGCGAGCGACATCGCGATCATCACCCGCTGCCGCATGCCGCCGGAGAACTGGTGCGGGTAGTCCTTCACCCGCTGCCGGGCGCCCGGGATCTTCACCAGGTCCATCAGCTCGACGGCCCGGCCCAGCGCGTCGGACTTGCTCATGCCCTCGCGGGTACGCAGCGTCTCGGCGATCTGGTACCCGACGGTGAAGACGGGGTTGAGTGCGGACAGCGCGTCCTGGAAGATCATCCCGATCTCCTTGCCGCGCACCTGCCGCCGCTCGGATTCGGGCAGCCGCAGCAGATCCCTTCCCCGGTACCGGATCTGCCCGCCCGTCACGTACCCGGGCGGGGTGTCCAGGATGCCCATGATGGCCTGCGCGGTGACCGACTTCCCCGAGCCGGACTCGCCGAGCACCGCCAGCGTCTCGCCCGGGTCGAGGTGGTAGCTGACCCCGTTGAGCACGTGGGCGACGCCGTCCCGGGTGCGGAACTCCACCCGCAGGTCGTCGACCTCGAGCAGGTGGCCGGGCATGGTGGGCATGACGGGATTCATCGCAGCCTCGGATCGAACGCCTCACGCACGGCCTCGCCGAGCATGCTGAACGCCAGGACGGTCAGGGCCAGGAAGCCGGCCGGGAACAGCAGCGGCCACGGCGCCTGGTAGAAGCGGCCCTGCGCACCGGAGATGTCGATGCCCCAGGAGATGGTCGGCGGCTTGAGGCCGGCGCCCAGGAAGGACAGCGTCGCCTCGGTCGAGATGAACACGCCCAGGGCGATGGTCAGCACGACGGTCACCGGCGCGATGGCGTTGGGCAGGATGTGCCGGATCATGATCCGCCCGTTGCTGGCCCCCAGCATGCGGGCCGCCTGCACGTAGTCCTGTTGCTTGGCGGTGATGACCGAGGCGCGGACGACCCGGGCCGCGGTGGTCCAGCCGAGGATGCCCAGCACGCCCACCACCGGCCAGATCCCGATGTTGCGGGTACCGAAGGAGCGGCTGAACACGATGGCGGCCAGCAGCAGCGGGATGCCCAGGACGATGTCGAGGATCCGGGCCAGGATCGCGTCGACCCAGCCGCCGTAGAAACCGGCCGCCATGCCGACCGCCAGCGCCAGTACCCCGGCCAGCAGGGTGGACAGCACGCCGACCAGGATCGAGGCGCGGGCGCCGTAGACCGTGTGTGCGTAGACGTCGCAGCCCTGGATGTCGGTGCCGAACCAGTGCTGGGCGCTGGGCGGCAGCTGCGAGTCGGACAGGTCGCAGGCGGTCGGGCTGATCGAGGTGTAGACCCTGGGCGCGACGGCCATCACGAGGAAGATCAGCACGAGCAGGCCGGCGACCCAGAACACCGGATTGCGGCGCAGGTCGCGCCAGGCGTCCCCGGCCAGGCTCCGCGGCTTGCCCCCGCCGTCCCCGCCCGGTACCCCGGCGCTGGACGAGCCCTCCGACAAGACGATCGTTTCCAGCTCACTCATAGCGGATCCTCGGGTCGAGTACGGCGTACAGGACGTCCACGATCAGGTTGGCCAACAGGTAGATGATCACCAGAATGCTGACGATCGCCACTACGGTCGGGCCGTCCTGGATCCGGATGCCCTGGGCCAGTTGGAAGCCGACGCCCGGGATGTTGAAGATCTTCTCGGTCACGATCGCTCCGGCCATCAGGTCGCCGACCGTGATGCCGAGGAAGGTGACGACCGGGATCAGCGAGTTGCGCAGCACGTGTACCCCGACCACCCGCCGCCTGGGCAGCCCCTTGGCCTTGGCGGTGCGCACGTAGTCGGCGCGCAGGTTCTCGACGATCGAGGTCCTGGTCAACCGGACCGAGGTGGCCAGGGCGAGCGAGCCCAGAATGATCGCCGGCAGGATGTAGGCGCCGAGGCCGGATCCGGCCTGGACCGACGGGTCCGCGATGCCCCACTTCACGCCCAGCAGGTACTGCAGGGTGAAGCCGAGGACGAAGACCGGGATGCCGATGACCACCAGGGTCAGGATCAGCGTGGTGTGGTCGAAGATGCCGTTGCGACGGGTACCCGCGATGAGGCCCGCGCCGATGCCGAAGATGATCACGATGAGCAGGGACATCAGGGCGAGCCGGATGGTGAACGGCCAGGCCTGCTCGAGGATGGCTCCGATCGACCGGCCGCTGATCTGGGTACCGAAGTCGCCGCGCAGCAGGTTTCCCATGTACCGGAGGTACTGGACGATGAACGGGTCGTCGAGGTGGTACTGCGCGGTGAGCTGGATGCGCAGTTGGGGGCTGACCGGCCGCTCCCCGGCCAGCGCCTGGATCGGGTCGCTGGCACCGAGGAACATCAGCGCGTACACGATGAACGTGGTCCCGAAGAAGACCAGGATCATCTGCAGCAGCCGGCGCACTACGTATCGGAACATGCACGTCTCCGGATCGGGTATGGGCGCCCGGAGCCTAACCCCTGCTCCGGGCGCCCACCTCTGAGGCCGATCAGTTGCGTTCGAGCGTCATCACGTCGACGTTGGCGAACAGGTCCATGTCGACGTTCTTCATGCTGGTCGAGTAACCGTAGATGTTCTGCTTGAACCACATCGGGATGGTCGGCATGTCCTTGGCGATGATGTCCTCGGCCGCCTGGTACCCCTGGATCGCCTTCGCCTCGTCCGTGGCCTGGTCAGCCTTGTCGAGGTCCTGGTCGAAGGCCGGGTTGCTGTACTGCGAGTCGTTCGAGGAGGCCCCGGTCTTGTAGAGCGGGGTCAGGTAGTCCTCGATCGACGGGTAGTCGAACGCCCACGCGCCGCGCAGGAGGCCCTGCAGGCTGTGCGACCGGGCCTGCTTGCGCAGGTCGGCGAACTGGGCAACCGGAGCGCCGGTGCACTGTACGCCCAGGTTCTTGCTCACCTGGTTGCACACCGCGTCCACCCACTCCTTGTGACCACCGTCGGCGTTGTAGAACAGCTGGATCTTGTTGCCCGGTACCCCGCCAGCCTGGGTGTAAAGCTGCTTGGCCGCGGTCGGGTCGAACTTGCAGGCGTCGCCGCAGGTGTTGTCCCGCGCACCCTGCACGATCGGGGAGACCCACGAGGTCGCCGGGGTGTACGCACCCTGGAAGATCTTGTCGACGATCTCCTGCCGGTTGATCGCCATCGAGATCGCCTTGCGGATGTCCGGCTTGTAGGCCGGGTCGTAGGTCGGCACGGTGATGAAGCCGAAGTACGACGACGGGGTCTTCTTCAGCCGGTCGCCCAGGTCGGTCTCCGCGCTGGCCAGCTTGTCCGAGGGCAGCTGCGGCTGGACGTCCAGGTTGCCGGCCTGCAGGTCGGCGTACATGGTGTCCTGGTCCTGGTAGATCTTGAAGTCGATCTCGTCGACCTTCGGCTTGGCCAGCGGGTAGTTCGCGTACTTGGCGACGTTGATGCTCTGGTTGTGGTTCCAGGAGCCCTTCATCTGGAACGGGCCGTCACCGACGGGGTTGTCCTCGAACGTCTTGTTGAGCGTGCCGTCGCCCGCGAAGGCGGCGTCCGGCAGCGGGTAGAAGACGTTGTACCCCAGCACCTTCTCCCACTCCGCGAACGGCTTCGCGAGGGTGATCTGGAGGGTGGCGTCGTCGACGGCCTTCAGGCCGGACATCTCCTTGGCCTTCGGCGTGGCCTTGCCGTCGGCGGACTGCAGGTCGTCGTAGCCCTGGATCCGGCTGAAGAAGTCGGTGCCGACCTGGGCGTTGGGGCCGTAGGCTGCGTAGTTCCACGCCTTGACGTAGCTGCTCGCGGTGACCTTGGTGCCGTCGTGGAAGGTCATGTCCGGACGGAGCTTGACGGTCCAGACCTTCTTGTCCGAGCTATCGATCGACGAGGCGGCCGCCTGGTCGAACACCGACTTGCCCTGGTCGTCGAACTTCACCAGCGGGGTGTAGAGCGCGCTGATCACCTGGAACCCGTTGGTCTCAACGGTGTTGCTGGGCACCAGGTGCTCGGGCTCGGCGATGCCGATGGTCACGATGCCGCCGGTCGAGCTGTTGTTGCTGGTCGATCCACCGGTGCCGCAGGCGGATGCGCCCAGGGCCACAGCGACCGGAAGGGCTATCAGGGCGGTTAGCCTGCGAGCCTTCATGGAGCCTCCTCGTCTCATCACGCTGCGCAACCGTACTCGGCGCTGAGCTACGGAGCGCAGTGCTGGGCCAAGGTAGGCCGGAATGTCGATCAGTACCAAATTTGGTGGTCGGCGTCCGGCTGAGGGCACGCGTCCGCTGGTTGTCGGTACCGCCGCTCACGTGCTACCGCGCAAGCCCCTTCGGCTGCGGACATATCTACCTTATGGGCCGCATTCCGCGCAGTTGCCGCGCGCCGGCTCAGATGATCACCGATCGGGGCCGGCCGCGCCGGGGCCCTTTCGTCACCTTTGACGTCCCAGGGTATGGGCACAGGTTACCCTCAGTGACGATGAACACGAACACGGAGGGTGACGGACGTCGCGCCGGCCCGGGCCGGTCGGGCCATCGGACGGGTACCGGGTTATCGTCCGACCCGTCGCAAACTTCACCGAACTGGTTCGGGAGCGGGAGAGCTACCCATGGGTAAGAAGGTCACCGTCGTCGGCGCCGGGTTCTACGGTTCGACGACCGCGCAGCGCCTGGCCGAGTACGACGTCTTCGAGACCGTCGTACTGACCGACATCATCGAGGGCAAGCCGGCGGGCCTCGCCCTGGACCTCAACCAGTCGCGGCCGATCGAGGGCTTCGAGACCAAGGTCGTCGGCGCCACGACCGGGCCGAACGGCGAGGGGTACGAGGCCATTGAGGGCTCGGACGTCGTGGTGGTCACCGCGGGCCTGCCCCGCAAGCCGGGCATGAGCCGGATGGACCTGCTCGAGGTCAACGCGAAGATCGTGCGCGGAGTGGCGGAGAACGTCGCCAAGTACGCGCCGAACGCCGTGATCATCGTGGTGTCCAACCCGCTGGACGAGATGACCGCGCTCACCCAGCTCGCCTCGGGCTTCCCGCGCAACCGGGTGCTGGGCCAGGCGGGTGTTCTCGACACCGCCCGGTTCACCAACTTCGTCGCCGAGGAGCTGGGGGTACCGGTCCGCTCCGTCAAGACCCTGACGCTCGGCTCGCACGGCGACACGATGGTGCCGGTACCGAGCCAGTGCACGGTGGACGGCAAGCCGCTGGCCGACGTGCTCAGCGCCGAGAAGATCGAAGAACTCGTCGTGCGTACCCGCAACGGCGGCGCGGAGGTCGTGGGCCTGTTGAAGACCGGCTCGGCCTACTACGCCCCGTCGGCGGCGGCCGCCCGGATGGCCCGCGCGGTGGCCCAGGACTCGGGCGAGATCTGGCCGGTCTGCGCCTGGGTGGACGGCGACTACGGCATCTCCGGCGTGTACCTCGGTGTGCTCGCCGAACTGGGCGCGACCGGTGTGCGCCGGGTGGTGGAGACCCCGCTGACCGACGCAGAGCTGGCCGAACTGAAGCAGGCCGCCGAGGCGGTGCGCGGCAAGCAGGCCGATGTCGCGAACCTCTAGCGCCGGCGACGCCTGCGGAGCCGGCTTCGGTCAGCGTCTGCCAGTGCAGTACGCTCGTACTGTTAAAGCTTTGTTGCAAGAGGGGAGCGCCGCGGCATGGCGAAAATCAAGGTGAACAACCCCGTCGTCGAGCTGGACGGCGACGAGATGACCCGGATCATCTGGAAGCAGATCCGCGACCAGCTGATCCTGCCGTACCTCGATGTCGAGCTGGAGTACTACGACCTGGGCATCGAGCACCGGGACGCCACGGACGACCAGGTCACCATCGACGCGGCCAACGCCATCAAGCGGCACGGCGTGGGCGTCAAGTGCGCCACGATCACGCCGGACGAGGCCCGGGTCGAGGAGTTCGGCCTCAAGAAGATGTGGCGCTCCCCGAACGGGACCATCCGCAACATCCTCGGCGGCGTCGTCTTCCGCGAGCCGATCATCATGGCCAACGTGCCCCGGCTGGTACCCGGCTGGACCAAGCCGATCATCATCGGCCGTCACGCGCACGGCGACCAGTACAAGGCGACGGACTTCGTGGTACCGGGGCCCGGCAAGCTCACCATCTCCTACCAGCCGGCCGACGGCGGGCAGCCGATGGAGTTCACCGTGGCCGACTTCCCCGGCGGCGGCGTGGCCATGGGCATGTACAACTACGACGACTCGATCCGCGACTTCGCCCGGGCGTCGTTCCGGTACGGGCTGGACCGCGGGTACCCGGTGTACCTGTCCACCAAGAACACGATCCTCAAGGCGTACGACGGCCGGTTCAAGGACCTGTTCGCCGAGGTGTTCGAGGCGGAGTTCGCGGGCGAGTTCAAGGCGGCCGGCCTCACGTACGAGCACCGGCTGATCGACGACATGGTGGCCGCGGCGCTCAAGTGGGAGGGCGGCTTCGTCTGGGCCGCCAAGAACTACGACGGCGACGTGCAGTCCGACACGGTGGCGCAGGGCTTCGGCTCGCTCGGCCTGATGACCTCTGTGCTGATGACCCCGGACGGCCGCACGGTCGAGGCGGAGGCGGCGCACGGTACCGTCACCCGCCACTACCGCCAGTGGCAGAAGGGCCAGAAGACGTCGACGAACCCGATCGCGTCGATCTTCGCGTGGACCCGGGGCCTGGCGCACCGCGGCAAGCTGGACGACACCCCGGCGGTTACCGCGTTCGCCGAGCGGCTGGAGCGGGTCTGCATCGAGACCGTCGAGGGCGGCCAGATGACCAAGGACCTCGCCCTGCTGATCGCCCCGGACGCGCCGTGGCTGTCGACGGACGAGTTCATGAACGCGCTGGACGGCAACCTCGCCAAGAAGCTGGCCGCCTGAGCATCGATGTACCCGAGCCCCGGCCGGAACTCCGGCCGGGGCTCGCTCGTTGGTCAGGGTGAACAACCGCGCGGTGCCAGCCGCGAATAGCCTGCCCGTCCCTTCCCTGCGGGGGACCCGGAGCGCCGGGTCCCCCGCACTCCGTGTCGGCGGTGGCGGGAAACGGCCAGATGAACATTTGTCGGCTCGCTGGTATGCTTCCCGGTATGACTGCGAAGGTGACTCTGTCCTTCTCGGACGAGACGATCGCCGAGGCGAGGCAATGGGCCCAGCGGGACGGTGTCTCGCTGTCGGCCTGGATCGACCGTGCCGCCCGCGAACGCAGCGACCGGGAGATCTTCACCGCCCATGCCGCCGCCGTCCTGCGGGCGGGCCTGGACGACGAGGCCACGGCGCTGGCGGACGAGCGCGAGATAGCCATGGTGGACGCGGAGCTCTACCCGGGTGCGGAGCGGCGTGCAACGCGGTGAGATCTGGCTCATCGCCGGCGCCCGCGAGCGGCTCGGCCTGGTGATCAGCTCCGACGTCTACAACAGCACGGACGTCCCCGTGGTCCTGGTCGCCGAGGTCGTGGAGAAGGACCGGCTGCGCGACTCGCCGCTGGCGGTGGAGTGCGGTGACTACGTGATCATGCCCGACCGGCTCTCGTCCCCGATGAAGCGCTGGTTCACCGACCGGGTCGAGGTGGCCGACACGGCGACCATGCGCCAGGTCTCCCGCGCCCTGCGCATCCTGCAGGATTTGTAGGCGAGCTAGCGGGGCGCGCGGCGGGGGTCGATCCAGCCGGCGCGGGCCAGGTGCGCCAGCACCATGTTGACCGCCGCGTCGACGGTCAGCTCCGAGGTGTCGACCGTCAGCTCGGCGTCGGTCGGCTCCTCGTAGGGGTCGTCGATCCCGGTCATCCCGGTGATCTCGCCCGCCCGCGCCCTCGCGTACAGCCCCTTGCGGTCGCGGGTCTCGCAGACCGACAACGGCGTGGCCACGTGCACCAGCACGAAGCCCGCACCCGCCTCGCGGGCGAGCTGCCGGGCGGTGGCCCGGGCCGCGGCATAGGGTGCGATCGGGCAGCACAGCGCCAGCCCGCCGTGGCGGGCGACCTCGGCGGCCACCCAGCCGATCCGGCGGATGTTCAGGTCCCGGTCGGCCTTGCTGAAGGTCAGGCCGGCGGACAGCTCGCGGCGCACCACGTCGCCGTCGAGCAGCGTGACCGTGCGCTCGCCGCTCTCCAGGAGCGCGTCGGCGACCCCGCGAGCGATCGTCGACTTGCCCGAGCCCGACAGGCCGGTGAGGAACAGGACCAGCCCACGCGTGCGCCTCGGCGGCCGATCCCGGGCCAGCTCCCTGGCCACGGCCGGCGGCGTGTGCCACTCCGGCAGCGGGCTGCCCCGATCGAGCAGGTCGTCAACCTCCTCGGCGGACAGCGCGAGCCGGCGGAACCTCGGGGGGATGTCGTCGCGCCCACGCCACTGGCCGTCCCGGCTGTCGTAGGCCAGCTCGCGCGGGATAAGTACGCGCGGGCCGCCGCCGGAGAGCATCGTCTCGCCGGTGGACAGCAGGTGGGTCACGCCGTAGGCGCCGGCAACCCGGGCCCGGAGCAGGGCGTCGCGGATCTCGTCGCCGTGACTGGCCAGCGGTACCGCGACGACCGTCGCCGGTGGCATCCGGTCGCGGGCCGCCAGCACGCTGCGGACCAGACCCTCGGGCGGGAGGCCGTCCGGGGTGGCGGTGGCCACCGGGATCAGCACCAGCAGGTGTCCGGCGAGGGTACGGCCGGCGTGCGCGATCTGGGCCAACTGTGGCCGGTGCAGGGGCCGGTCCGTGATCACGCCCAGCACCCTCCCGGGCGGCAGCAGCGATCGCACCTCGTCGG
>Ga0081540_1004473_pt1 | contig 10641 bp, 8 predicted proteins | sample TabmetS2T1R1_FD_71024 | JGI IMG/M metagenome (GOLD analysis project Ga0081540, IMG submission 71024) | Tabebuia heterophylla rhizosphere microbial communities from the University of Puerto Rico - S2T1R1 | ecosystem: Host-associated > Plants > Roots > Rhizosphere ... | reverse complement strand
CGTCGGAAGCCCGCAATCCGCGCGCGCCGAACGGGTTGTTCCGGCAGGCATCGAGGATCACCATGTTGAGGCGCGTGCCCGAGCCCTGCATCTGGCGCAGCACCAGGTTGACGTCCACCATCTGGAAATCGACGTCGGCCTCGCGCGTCGGATTGGCGCCGACCGGAACGAGGTAGTTCGAGCCGGAAACCTGCACGCCGTGGCCGGCGTAATAGAACAGTGCGACGTCGGCGCCCTGAACCTGCCGGCCGAAATTCTGCACGGCCAAATCCATCGCCGGCTTGTCGAGATCGAGCTGGGCACGGCCGCCGATCAAGGTGAAGCCGAGACCCGCGAGCGTCTCGGCCATCAGCGCCGCATCGTTGCGGGGATTGTCGAGCCGCGTCACGTTTTGATAGGCGGAATTGCCGATCACCAGCGCGACGCGCTTCTCGGCCGCGGCCGGCTGGGCGAAAAGCAACGCCAGCAATAGCGCCAGAGCCGAATACCTCCAGCCAGCGTCAAAAGCCCCGCGCATCTTCAATAAAACCCCGTCATGAAATGTCGTCAGATTATCAGGCGGCGCGCTCTGCGAAAAGCGCCACCGCGTCGCAAACAGGAGCGGGTTGGGGAGGGGATGTCGCTTCTCCGATGCGCGCAGAGTCGTTTCGATAGATGCGGCCGGTGCTGGATACGACATTGCGATCTCGCGGCGCATCGCGCCCGAAGTTATGCATCGACGATGCCCTCATGAAAGAGGGCGCAGGGAAAGCCGGGTGCCCATGACACCCGCAGTCGTGCGCACAAGAATGCACACGGGTGACCGCAGGTGCGCCGGAACACCCGGCTTTCCCTGCGCAGTGGTTTTAACGGCTTATGCCGCGTTCTCCCCGGAGCCGAATTCCTCTGGCCTCCGTCGCCGACGGATTGGCGATCGATCGAGGCCCGGTCGGGCCCGACAAATCTCCATCGGCTTGACACCAGCAACGGGTGCCAGGACCGCGCGGTTTTGCCGTACGTGGCTTCCTCGAACCGAAGCTCTTCGACCGGCTCATGTGCTGCCGGAAGAAGTTTCGGCCGAGGCGTTTAAGCGCCGGTCGTCTGCGCGGCGTGTTCGCTCACGGGAGACCCGCCCTGCGAACACATCTCCGCGCCCGACGCTGCCGCGTCCACCGCAACCCGCACTCCACGTATCGTGACGACGCGTACGCCCCTCTGCATGAGGCGGGATGGCGCGAAGAAGCCATCGATTTCGGAAAAGGGGAAGCGGAATGTTTTTTCTGTGCGAGCTGGACGACCCAAATCGCGTTGAAATGCCGGGCGAAATTAGTTTTTGCGCGCAGCGGGTTTTTGCAGGGCCTTGAACGCACGGTGAGCGGTCGGCGCTTGCTGATTTGCCCGACAGACAACCGGTGCCCTCAATCCAGCTTGCCGTATCAGCTTATGCGTGCTATTGTCCGCTTTTACACCCTTATTGTAGGCCACCATCGCAGTGAGGCGATGCGACAGTCTCTGGCGTCGCAAGTGGCCCGGAAGGGAGAGACTCATGGCCCCTCGCTGCGTACTTGGGAGCGTGCTTCTCGCGACGTTGTCTTGCGCCGAAACTGTGCTGGCCCAGGCTCCTTCAGAACCGCCCGCGACCATGTTCGGCGCGATGACGACCGAAGAACAACTCTCAATCGAAAGGGCGATTGTTTCTGATCCACGCGTCCGCGCGGTAGTGAGCGAGACGCAACCGCGCATCATTACATCTGCCAGCGAACTGGATAAGTCAGAGGCCGAAGCCTTTTTGGAGGGAAGGACGACTACGCCACCGACGCGGCGAGTTACAATAGTGGTGATCAATCCCCAGTCGCAGCAAGCGGCCCGCGTTTTATTCGAGTTACCGGGTAAGCGTATTCTAGCGGTCGAAAGCATCCCCGCTTCTGACGTCCCCTTCTCCAGGAATGACGCCGATGAGGCTTTGGCGCTCGCTGTAGCCAACCCTAACTTGCGTCGTCTCATCGGCGATGACTTAAATCGTTTTCAGATGCTCGAGTCGGGAAGCGAAGCGCGCGTTCCGTTCGCTGCGCAAGCTCTTCCTGTACGCAGCACAGACCCGCGCGACGTCTGCAGTACCGATCGCTGCGTTGATCTCATCTTTCGAACGGAGGACGGTTATTTCCCGTTCCGTGCGCACGTCAATCTAGCAAGACGCACGGTCGAGATACACGGTGGGGCCGGAGGGCAGCATCGATGATCAGCCTATTTTCATTGCGACCTTTGCTCATCGCTACTGCTTCGCTGATGGTCTCGATCGGTCCAGCGAGCGCCCAACCGGCTCCCACTGTGCCTCCGATCTTCGTCGCATTCTGCCCCAATGCGATCACTCAGAATTTCCCGACGGTTGGACCACTGCAGACGACGTGGTGGATCTGTTGGCGTGAGGTCGCCGGTAACAACAGCATCGCCAATCCCAACGGTCTCGTGATTGGTCCGGTTTATTTCCGTAAGTCAGCGACGGCTCCGTTCATCCGTGTTCTTTGGGACATGCGGGTGTCTGAATATTTCGTGCCTTATCATCCCGGGAGCCCGCGGTACTATGACTTGAGCGGCTTCAATTTCAAACTCACCGACGTCAGTGCCGCGGACTGCCCCGCTGCTGTTGGCGGCACGCCAATCAGCCCACACGTTTGCAAGGAAGTGCGTGATCGCGGCCTGATGTGGAAGGACTTTCGTGGAGTGCGACGCGGGGAAGAGCTTGTGCTGTGGGGCGCGATCAACGCCGCAAACTACCGCTACATTCAGGAATACACGTTTCGCGATGATGGCGTTATCACCGCACGGATGGGAGCGACCGGGCAGAATTTACCGGGAGCAGAGCTTACCCCCCATGCGCACAATGCGATATGGCGAATCGACATCGATCTCAACGGTGTCACTAACAACGCAGCGCGGCTGCGGCATATCGAAAGTCCATTTAACCCCGCCGGCACCGCAAACGACACGGCGATTCCCATCACGGTAGCCGAAGGCTTCACCTGGTCTCCGCGAACTCACGACTCCGTCGAGATCAGCAACCCCGTGTTCAGGAACGAGCAGGGCCATCTCTCTTCGTACCAGCTTATTCCGCTCGTGACGGGAGGAGGGCTTACGCAGCATTATGAGGCGTTCACACGGAACGAATTCTGGGTAACGCCATACAATCCTGCGCAATTCGCCGCCAAGAACCTTCCCACTTACGTTGCCGGTCTGGCGCCAGTAATGAACAGGGACCTCGTAGTTTGGTACAAGGGTTCGCTCCATCATCACCCGCGTGACGAAGACGGCATCTACGGCCAGGGCCACCGTTGGATTGGAACGGCCCATGTCATGTGGACGGGGTTCATGCTAATGCCGCACAATCTTTTTGATTGTTCGCCGTTCTACCGCAAACCATTCCTACCGGAGCCTAGCCTTGAGCGATGCCCGGTGCCTTTGGTTGTTGATCCGGGTTGAAGCGGAAAGTGCCTGCAGATACTGCAGTAGTTTCGAGACCGGTAATCTATGCCCGATATCCGCGGCCGAGGGGCGGAGCGGAATTGTGCTCTCGAAGCCGGCTTGATCCCAAGCTGGTGACGAAGCGCAGGCGACGCCGATCCGAGTAGCCGAAAACCATGGGAGTTAAGAAAACGCTACCAAGTAGTCGGCAGGCGTGGGTGTTCGGTAGTGGGCTATTTATCGTAGCTGGCATCAGGGCTGGAACAGTTGCCTGGTGCCTCGCATAATTCGGCAATGGCAGGCAGTGTATGGACGATCGAATATTTTAGCTGTCCCAGTTGCGGGCTGCCCTACACTGCGACGAGGGAGCAGCATCCATACAAGCATTCAGGCAGCTTCAAGTGTGAGGTTTGCGCGACCAAGGTTCACGCGTGGTCAGGCAATTATGAGTTTTTCGATTGGAAGGTCGATCAGGTGAAGTCTCCCACCTTTGGCAAGAGGTGGGAGTGATCGAATGTCGGGTCCTCGAATTTGCTCGAGGTTGAATTGTCCGCTTTTGGGCCTCGGTCCGAGTGCGCTACCTGTTTCGATTTTCTGCGGTGACCCGAAATTTCCCCCCAGCCAGCATGCCGGTGCAATACCACCAGGATCGCTGCCGGTCCCAGCCCAGGAACATTTTGGTTTCCACGCATTGCGCGTAGTCCCTGTGGGTGAGTGTGTCTTTGCACGTTGCTGAGAAAACTGAGTAATACCCTCCCGATTCGCTGCATCCAACCCAGGGGTCCTTGCCGCGTTTGAAGCTTGATTCGCAACCATCGTTGCAACTGCTGGCCTCGCTCTCGAGCCGGGCGAGCTTCGCCATGACAGGACCCTGCGCAGCCGACGGCGTCCCATTCGCCGTTTGAGTGGATCGCGACGTCCGGCCCGCTCGGCGTGCCACCCGACCGGACCCTCGTGGCGTTACCTCCGGCCGTTGCGGCCTTGCCACCCGCTTCGGCGCGTCGACCGTGATGCCGGGAAGCTGAGCGGCGGAGCCTGTTGCGGTCTGCGACACTGCGGTACCGCTCAAGCTGCACAGCAACGAGATGGACAAGATAGCAATAGCTGAGGGCGCGAAAAGGCTTGACGAAGATCTCATGACCTTGTCCTTCCCAAGTCCAGGACGATTTATGACGTCCTGGTGCTGTTCACGGTACCACACATATTCAATAGCTACTTGCCTAAAATCCGTTGCGTTGTCTGCTTCTGGGCCAGTTTCCGACCTCGCGCGATGTTTGACTCAGTCCGAAATGTGCAACAGAGCGGACGCCTGCAAACCACGCCGAAGCAATGGGTTCACGCCTTCAGTCCAGGGCGTCATCCGCCAGATGTAACGTCAATATCTACCGACGCGATTGACGGGGCCGCCGCGGTTCATGGGTGTCCCGGGGCGCACCGCCTCGCGCGCGGCGGCTCGCGCAACCGGCCTTGGCCGCAGTACGACGCCGGGTCTTACGACGCAGCCGGCGGGATAGGAGATGTACTGACAATAGACGACGGCGCCGGCTTTCTCCGTACTCGTAGCAACGAAACCGAGGGCGAGAATCGACGCTGCAAGTATCGTTGCTGGTTTCACTTTCATTTTGTCCTCCCATGAAGCGGTTGTAACGGCCGAATCGATGAACGAGAGATTCGTAGTTTGGAATGCTCGCTGGGTCCGACGACGCTGTGCTGTCGGACCCAGAACGTAAGGCGACGGGCTAGTTGGCTTCTTTCAGCTTGGCCATGACTTCGTCGAGGTTGAAGCTGGCTGCCTTCTGTCGCTGCGGATAGTCGCGGAACGTCGCCAGGAATTGGCCTACATAGTCCTGCGCAGGAACGAGCAGGTAAATGTGATCGAACAACCAGTCGTAGTAGGTGTTCGACGTGATATCCGCCCGCTCATAGGGATCGGTGCGGAGATTGAAGATCTTTGGTACGCGCAGGCTGGTAAAGGGATTGGCCCACAGAAGCAGCTGCCCGGGCGCCCGCTGCTCCATGAACACGAACTTCCAATTGTCGTATCTCAGAGCGACCAATTGCTGGTCGTCGTTGACGTACAGGAACGACTCTCGTGGAGATTTGTCAGTTTGCCCCGTCAGGTAGGGGACGAGGTTATATCCATCGAGATGCACCTTGTAGGTCATGTCACCAACTTTGTAACCGGTGCGCAGCTTCTCCGTTACCTGCGCATCGCCGGCAGCAGCAAGAGCCGTCGGAAGCATGTCATGGTGAGCAGCCATTTGATTTGATACCTGGCCCGCCTTGATCTTGCCGGGCCAGCGGAGGATCGCCGGTATCCGGTATGCTCCCTCCCAGTTTGTGTTCTTCTCGCTGCGGAAGGGCGTCATTCCTGCATCCGGCCACGTATTCATGTGCGGGCCGTTGTCGGTCGAATACATCACGAGCGTGTTCTGGGCGATGCCGAGGTCATCTAGCGCCTTGAGCACCGTCCCCACGTTCTTGTCGTGATCGATCATCGCGTCGTGGTATGGGCTCTGCCAACGGCCGGCCTGGCCCAGGCTCTCCGGCTTGGTATGCGTGCGCAGGTGCATGTGGGTGAAATTCACCCAGATGAAGAACGGCTTGTTTGCGTTCTTCTGCCGCTTGATGAAGTCGGCAGCCCGGTCGGCGACGTCATCGTCGATGGTTTCCATCCGCTTCTTCGTCAGTGGGCCGGTGTCCTTGCAGACCTGCTTGCCTATTTTGCCGAAGCGCGGATCGACCGTGGCGTCGTCGCTGTCGGAGGCCTTGCAGTCCAGAACGCCTCGCGGGCCGTACTTGGCCTTGAACGCGGGGTCCTTCGGATAGTCCGGCAGTTCCGGTTCTTCTTCCGCATTGAGGTGATAGAGATTGCCGTAGAATTCGTCGAAGCCGTGTGCCGTCGGCAGGAACTCGTTGCGGTCGCCGAGATGGTTCTTGCCGAATTGGCCGGTGGCATAGCCGAGCGGCTTGAGCAGTTCGGCAATGGTCGGGTCTTCCTTCTGCAGGCCGAGCGTCGCTCCGGGCAGGCCGACCTTCGTCATTCCGGTTCGCAAGCCGGACTGGCCGGTAATGAACGATGCGCGGCCTGCAGTGCAACTCTGCTCGGCGTAATAGTCCGTGAACATTACGCCTTCGCTGGCAAGGCGGTCGATGTTGGGCGTCTGATAGCCCATCATCCCCCGTGAGTAGGCGCTGACATTCGATTGTCCGATGTCGTCCCCCCAGATAACGACGATGTTGGGTCTTTGCGGCTGTTGCGCGACCGCAGGCGCGGCGGTCAGGGCTGCAACGGATATGGTCGTTAGCAAGAACAGAGCCTTGGTAATCTTCATGATGGAAGCCTCGCTGCTACAACGACGATGATGGCGACGTATCCAATAAGAATTCCGGCCATGCCGGCCGAGCCTGTGCTTTACGCCGGAGAGTTTTGGGCGGTTCACCGGCGTGCGCTACTCAGCGACTGCACGGGTGGACCTGAAACTGCAAAAAGCGCGGCGAAATCCCGGGCGCGGGGAATGCGCCGGAGATGGACACGCAACTCAGTCAGGGAAGCACGGCAGCCGTGGAGGGGCGGCGTAACCATATGGCTGCCGCCACGGCATCCTTTGGCCGCCACGAACGAACCTCGACGCCTTCTCTCCGCAGGATTGCGGCCAGCCAGGCTGCCTGGCGATTCAAGCGCGGCAGGTGGACGATGGCGGCGCGCCCGACCACCTGGCTGGCCCTGCGCCAGGTGGTTACGCCGTTTGCAGACGCGACCGTGAACTCCCAGCGCTCGATCCCCACCCAGTCGAGATAGACCAGCACTGCGATCCCTGATCCGAAATCGGCAATGATTGCAGCGAGATCATTGAATTCCCGGCTGGTCACGTTGCCGCGAAAGCGGACTTTGACAAGATGATCCTCGGGGAAGCAATCGACCTCGATCATGGTAGCCGTGCGGGGCCGCGACATTTTGCGCCATTGAGGCAAGAGTTCACCCGGCGGTCGACTTGCGCTACTCTGTTCGTGCAGATCTCGCCCCAATCGTGCCGATCCGGCATTCCACGGGATTTTGAGACGAAGCATGCGATACGAGCCGCTAAGACACTTTCCGGCTGTTCGCACCCATGACGTTGGCGAACTCCGCCAGCGGATGTCGGGTCTGTTCTCCGTATTGTCGATGGACCTGGGGCGCGATGCTCACAGCGCTTTTGCAGGACACCTCAATCACCGGCAACTGAAAGATGTCGGGCTCACCTACGTTCGCTATGGCGCCGCCCTGGCGGCCTGCGTGTCCCATGGCGATTCCTATCTCCAGGGCTTTCCTCTTCGGGGGCACGGCGACTACATCCTCGACGGGTTCGAGGGGGACGTATCGCGCAGCCATGGGGTTGCCTGCGGGCCGGGAGCTGACTTGCGAGTCAAGTACTCGGCCGATTTTGAGCACCTGGTCCTGAGGATCAATCCGCAAAGACTGGTCAGAACGCTGAGCGGATTGATCGGCGAACCCTTGGGGCCAGCCGTAAGGATGGCGACAAAGGTCGGATCCATTCCGGGAGAGAGGGTGGCCCAGCGCCGTCTTCTCGAATTCGTCGTGAGTGAACTGGATCAGACAGATGCCGCGCTTCCCAGGCTTGTATTGGACGAACTCGAACAGGCTCTCATCGTTTCCTACCTTCGCTGCAATCGCCACAACTACAGTCACTTGCTGGAGGAGGCAGTTCGTCCCGTCGCATCCTGGCAGGTGCGCTTCGCGCAGGAATATATCGAGCAGAACTGGGATCAGCCGTTGACGGTCGAAGCACTTGCTCTTGCCACTCACACCAGCGTGCGCAGTCTTTTCGACTCGTTCAAGAAGAGCCGCGGCATCTCGCCGATGCACTTTGTAAGACAGGTCCGCTTGCGACACGCGAAGCAGATGCTCATGAGCGGACGGCCGGAAACGACGGTCACATCGGTGGCCCTCGATTGTGGATTTAGCAATCTGGGACACTTCGCGAGACATTATCATGCCGCTTTTGGTGAGCAGCCCTCGGCGACTCTGAGGGCGGCGCGCGGATGATCTGAGGCGAGCTGCCGACGACGCGCGGCGCGCCAACCGCTCTCGCATCCATCGCGACGCAAGGCCGGTCTCTGATGCCAAATTCTATCAGTCGAAACTGACCATTGCTGCACCTTCCCTAAATTGCCATTCTCCGGTCCGATCCTCGCAGTGGAAGGTCATCAACTCCGTGAAAAATTCGATCCCCGCGCTTCTTCCGCGCGGCGAAGGCCACCAGTTTCTCTTGTATGGTGACTCCTGTTCGGGCGTGCCAGGCGCATTGCACGAAAAGACCTTCGCCTCGGTCAACGCGGTCGTTCAACGCCTGAGGCCTCAGCCTGAATTCATTCTCTTTCCCGGTGATGAAATCATTGGCCTGACGCCCGATGCGGACGCTCTTCGCGCACAGTGGCGATATTGGTTCGAAACGGAAATGGCATGGCTTGACCGTGCGGCTATCCCCATCTGGCACACAACCGGCAATCACACGACCTACGACGTGATGAGCGAGAGCGTGTTCCGCGCCGTTCTCGACCTGCCGAATAACGGACCGCCCGGGCAATCCGGTCTCTCGTACTTCGTGCGACGCGGCGACCTTCTGATGGTGTTCGTCAACACGCTCTGGAGCGGCCTCGGAGGTGAGGGGCACGTCGAGATCGAATGGCTGGAAACCACGCTGAGAGAACATCGCGACGCCCGACACAAGCTCGTCCTCGGCCATCACCCGGTGTTTCCCGTCAACGGCTTTGGCGGCACCTATCAACGCGAGATCGGCCACGAATACGCCCGCCCGTTCTGGAATATCCTGGTGAACGAAAACGTGCTCGCCTATCTGTGCAGCCACATCCTTGCCTTCGACGTGCAGGCGCACCGTGGCGTCCTGCAGATCTGCACCGCAGGTGCGGGGACGGCCCACCGGATGCCGGAAGGTGTCGAATATCTGCATTGCGTCCAGGCAGCGCTTGACGAGCGCGGCCTGCGTTATCAGGTGCTCGATATCGAGGGTGCCGTCAGAGAGAGGATGGAATGGCCGATACCTGATCCTGACCCGGCCCAATGGATGGAATTGCCGCTCGGAGAAGCGGAGGCGCTATTCAGTGGACATGTGCGGAGCGGGCGCAGGATCGAGCTGAGACTGGCAGGACAAAGCGCCACGACCGATACGGCATCGGCGCAGACTATCTTTACGGCTTTCGCGCCCGGTTCGATCGCTCCATTCTGGCTTGGACTTCGAGGCCCTGCGCAGACCCTGACTGCGATCGTCGGTCGCGATCCAGGGCGCAGTCCAGCCTATTGGTTTGGACCTGATCTTGCAGCGGGCGACCCCTTCGATATCCACGTCGCGATCTATCCAGATATGGGGCCCGGCGGTCTGCTGTACCGTCACCACGACGCTCCCCGCTGGTCGTCTTTCAACTCTGCTACGGCGCGAGGATTGGAGCAGCTTTCGTGGCCCCAGCATTGGGCTATCGGTCATGGGCAGGGCGGTATTGAAGATCGTCCCTTCAGAGGTGCGGCGCTGAGTTTCCAAATTGCGCAAGCGGGGCGTTGAATCGGATGCGAAGGACCGCTTCTGGCCCTTCGCATCATTTGGTGCAATCGGGCGCCCGAAAGCGTGATGACTTTTCTTCGAATCGTCATCCCGCTTTAGTTTTTTGTTTGAGCATGATCTTTTCGGAAAACCGCTACACACTTTTCCGGATCATGCTCTGGAGGCAAAGCGCAAATGATCGAAACTTATGAGTACGCGCTTTCGAGCAAGCGCGCATACTGTGCGCGCCGTGCCTGTCACCAGCTCGGCGGTAGCGTCGAACGATCGGGTTGCATCGGGCGGTAGTACTGCCCGCCGTATTGACCGCCGCCGCTGCGCCGGCGCGGATTGGCGGGCTGGGAGGCTCCCCAATCACCACGCTGCTGGAAATTGAAGAAGCCGAAACCGTCGTCGCGCGGGCCGTTGTAGGTGGGGCCGCCACCATAGTAGCCTTGGCTGTCGTCGCTCGCGACGAGGACATCGGTGGTCGGCTGGCGCGTGATGAAGCCGCCCTGGGGCTGGTTGCTCAGCACCGCGACGAACTCGGTGCGATAGTTGGTCTCAGCGCTCAACGGCTCCTCGGAGACGATGATCGAGGGCCGCGGCAATGCGGGCGGCGCGATGCGGGCGCGCACATCCTCGGGCC
>Ga0081540_1004472_pt1 | contig 10643 bp, 9 predicted proteins | sample TabmetS2T1R1_FD_71024 | JGI IMG/M metagenome (GOLD analysis project Ga0081540, IMG submission 71024) | Tabebuia heterophylla rhizosphere microbial communities from the University of Puerto Rico - S2T1R1 | ecosystem: Host-associated > Plants > Roots > Rhizosphere ... | reverse complement strand
TCCCAATAGGGGCTCGCGTGCGCGAACTGCTCGAGCGCGGCAACGCGCTCGGCCGGCATCGGGTGCGACTGCAGATAGGGATCGGCGCCGCGGGCGGCGAACAGGCTCTCGCCGGTGAAGCGCTTGAAGGTCTCGTACATGCCCTTCGGCGACTGGCCGGAGGCGGTCAGGAACTTGACGCCGGCGCGGTCGGCGTTCTCTTCCTGCTGGCGCTGATACGACAAGAGCGAGCGGCGGATCATCTCCTGTGGACCGGAGATCGCGGCCATGCCGGCACTGGCGAGTCCGTTATTCGAACCGCCTCTGGCCCCGGCCGCAACCGCGCCGGCGCCGAGCAGCATGGCGATGATCATCTGGGTCTGGGCGTTGGCGAGCTGCTGGCGCAGCTTGGCGAGATGGCCGCCGGCCAGATGCCCGGTCTCGTGCGCGAGCACGCCGATCAGCTGGTTCGGAGTGTCCGACTGCATGATCGCGCCGTAATTGACGAAGATGCGGCGGCCGTCGGCAACGAACGCGTTGAAGTTGGGATCGTTGATGATCACCATCTGGATGTTCTGCTTCTCCAGACCCGCCGCGCGCAGGACCGGCCGCGTATATTCGCGCAGCAGCTGCTCGGTCTCGGTGTCGCGTAGGATCGGCGGGCCCTTGGCGCCCTCCTGCGCCTGCGACGGCGGCAGCGGCGATACGACCATGGCCACCGCGGTCACGATGGCGGCCGCGGCCTTTCTGCGCGTCGCTCGGAGCTGAGCCTCAGCCGCCCACGGCGGCCCGCGTGGCGGCGATCTGCGCGATGTGCTCCCGGTCGTGGTCGACCACGTGCGTCGCGTATTCCAGAAGGCTGACCGGGCCGAAATAACCGGAGAGCCCGATGCGCGACTGCGCCGAGGCGGGCAGGCGCTGGAGGAGGGCGATGGTCTCTGCGCGGGCTGCCTTGAAGGCATGCCACTCTGCCTCGAAGTCGCCCTCCCGATGATCGCGCTCGCGCGCCCAGGCGTCCGCGTCGAAGCTCGGGAACGTCGGCCGCTCCCTGGAGACGATCAGGTTGAGACGCGCCTGGAAGAGATCGCGCTCGACCTTCAGAAGATGGGCCATGACCTCCTTGACGGACCAGCCGCCGTCGGGCGGGCGCTGCCGCATGAGAGTGGGCGACATGCCCGCCGCGGTCCGCCGCACCTCCTCGGGCGCCGCCGCGATGGCCGCGATGATCTCCGGCATGGGCAGCGTGCGCTTCGCCTCCGCTCGCTTGGGATTGAGGCCGAGCCCCTCGCGGATGTCGTGGATCTGCCGGCGATGCTCGATGTCGTGCTCGGCGATGCGGTTTGCGTACACGGCCACCGTCACCGGGCCGCGGGGCGCCACGCCCTCGCGCTGCCAGCCTTCCGCCGTCACGGGCGCGAGGAGATCCACCAGCCGCTTCCGCTCCGCCGCGAAGGCGTCGAGGAGCGGCCCGAGCTCGCGTCCGGGCACGAGCACGTCCTCCACGGAGGCGAAGGTCGGCCGATCCTCCACGAGCATGCGCTGGATGCGAGGGAGGAACACCCGCTGCTCGGCGGCGACCAGGTGCCGGGCGACGTCGCCCATGGACCACTCGCCTGGCTTGGGCGGAGCCCAGATCTGCTCCGTCGTCGCGTCGCCGGTGAGGTGCCTGATGACTTGCGGGCCTACGGCGAGGCTTGGCAGCACGAGGTTCTGTTCCACGCAGGGCCTCCGCCTCAGACCATCGGATCGTAGTTGAAGTACTGGCCGGACGTCTCCAGTGGGATGAGGTGGTGCTTGAGCGTGCCGGGGAAGATGTCGGCCAGCCGCTCCGGCGTCCACCCCTGGTCATGGTGCATGTTGCGGATCGGGCGCATGTGGTTGAAGAGCATGATCTCCTTGCCGCGCACCCCGAAGACCTGGCCCGAGATGTCCTTGGCCGCCTCGGTAGCGAGGAACACCGCCACGGGCGCAATGTGCTCCGGGCCCATCTTCTTGATCTTCTCCACCCGCGCCTTCTGCGCCTCCGTCTCGGTGGGGATGGTGCCGATCATCCGCGTCCACGCGAAGGGGGAGATGCAGTTGGCGGTGACGTTGTAGCGCGCCATGTCGAGCGCGGTGACCTTGGTCAGCCCCACGATGCCGAGCTTGGCCGCCGCGTAATTGGCCTGGCCCACGTTGCCCACCAGCCCCGACGTCGAGGTCATGTTGACGATGCGCCCCCACTTCTTCTCCCGCATGTGGGGCACGGCGGCGCGCGTCACCGCGAAGCAGCCTTTCAGGTGGGTGTTGATGACGCCGTCCCACTCCTCCTCCGTCATGTTGAAGATCATCCGATCGCGGAGGATGCCCGCGTTGTTGACCACGATGTCGACGCTGCCGAAGCGGTCGAGGGCCGTCTGCACGATGGCCTGTCCCCCGGCCATGGTCGTTACCGAGTCGTAGTTGGGAGCGGCCTTGCCGCCGTTCCCCTCGATCTCCTTGACCACCTCGTCGGCGGGCCCGCGCTCGCTGCCCTTGCCGTCCGCGCCGCCGCCGTAGTCGTTGACCACGACCTTGGCCCCGTACTTCGCCATCAAGAGGGCGATCTCGCGCCCGATGCCGCGGGCAGCGCCGGTGACCACCGCCACCTTGTCCTTGAGCATCTGTGGTGTCTCCATCAGGACGGTCTCCTCGTTGAGAAGGTGTTCAGATGATCCGTTCCGCGGCGAGGGCGTCGATCTCCGCCGCGGTCAGTCCCGCTTCCTGCAGGATGTCTCGCGAGTGCTCGCCGAGAGCGGGCGCGCCCGTGCGGATCGTGCCCGGCGTCTTCTCGAGCTTCACCGGGGTGGCCATGGTGGTGAAGCGGCCTGCCCGGGGGTGTTCCTGCTCCACGATCATGCGGGTGGCGCGCACCGCGGGGTGCTGAACGAGCTGCGGGTAGTCGTTGACGGGCGCGCAGAGCACATCGAGCGGCTCCAGCACGGCCATCCACTCCTCGACGGTGCGCTGGGCCATGATGCCCTCGAGGAGCGCGCCCAGCTCCTTTCGGTTCGTCACGCGGTCCGCCCGGGCGGCGAAGCGGCCGTCGAGAGCCAGCTCGGGATGACCCGTGGCCTCGCAGAAGGGTGCCCACGTCTCGTCGCGCCACACCGCGATGAAGATCCAGCCGTCGCGCGCCTGGAACGCTTGGTAGGGCACGAGATTCGGATGGCCGCTGCCGTAGCGCGGCAGCGGCTCGCCCGTCTCGTGGAAGACGGACAGCCTGGCCAGGTGCGAGAGGAGGACGCCGTCGAGGAGCGAGACGTCCACGCGCTGCCCCTGGCCGGTGCGATCGCGGCCGATCAGCGCCATGAGGATGCCCTGCGCGGCGAGGAGACCGCCGATGGTGTCGACCACCGGCGCACCCACGAGGACGGGCCCGCCGTCCGCCTCGCCGGTCACTGCCATGAGCCCGCCCACCGCCTGCGCGAGGGCGTCCAGCCCCGGCTTCGCGCGCCACGGTCCCTCGGGACCGAAGGCGGAAACGGAGCAGTAGATGAGCCGCGGGTTCATGGGGGCGAGGGTGGCGTAGTCGATGCCGAGCTTCTCCGCGACGCCGTTGCGATAGCCCTCGAGGACGACATCCGCGGTCTTGACCACGCGATAGAAGGCCTCGCGGCCCGCCGCCTTCTGGAGGTCGAGGCAGAGCGCGCGCTTGTTGCGGTTGACGGTGAGGTGGAGGATGCCCTCTCCCGCCCGGGCGACGCCGTAGACGCTACGAGAGGCGTCGGGCGCCTCGCGCGACTCGACCTTGATCACGTCCGCGCCCATGTCCGCGAGGTACATCCCGCCCGTGGGGCCGGCGATGAGATGGGCCAGTTCCAGGACGCGGACGCCCTCGAGCGGCCGCACGAGCTGGTCAGTCATGGCCGCCACAACCTACCACAGCCCTCCGCCCGGCACTAGGCGCGGCGGCGTCCCATGAGCGCGGCGGTGAACTCGGCGCCCAGGATGAACACGATGCCGGAGTAGTAGGCGAACATGCCGAGGCCGACGAGGGCGCCCAGGGGACCGTAGATCTTGTCGTACACGCCGACGCGGAGGATGTACCAGCGGAAGGCCTGCTTGGCCACTTCCCAGAGGAGAGCGGCGAGGAGCGCGCCCGCGAACGCCGCGCCGGCGGGCACGCGATGGTGCGGGAAGTAGCGATACATGATGAAGAAGAGCATGGTGCTGAAGCCCACCGCGAGGGCGAGCGAGAGCGAGCGGATCGACTCGGGTGGCATCTGCCGCGGGTTGAGGACCAGGATGCGCACCCACGTGAAGAGGTCGAAGATCAGGATGCTGCCGAGGAAGAGCACCCCCATGCAGAAGAGGAGGAGCAGATCCTTGCCGATCTCCCGCAGGAGGCCGGGACCACGGTGGAAGCCGAAGATCCCGTTCAGCACGAGGCGAAGCGAGGCGAAGAGCTGGCTGGCGAAGATCAGCAGCACCACGGTGCCCAGGATGCCGCTCAGGCTTCGCCGCCGGATGATCTGGCCGAGCGCCTCGTGGAGCTCGCCCTTGTACACGGGAATGATGGCGGAGAGCTGGTTGAGCACCAGCTCGGAAGCGGTCCGCCGGCTCAGGACGAAGCCGGCGAGGGCCACGATGAAGAAGAGAATGGGAACGAGACAGGTGAGAAAGCTGAAGGCGAGGCCAGCGGCCTGAAAGAACCCCCGGTGGGCGCGAAAATTCGCGACCGCCGTGCGAAAAACCCTCATGCCATCTGCTACACGACGCTCTTGATCAGGCCACCGTCCACCTGCACCACGCAGCCCGTCACGTACGAGGCGCGCTCGGAGCCGAGGAACACCACCATGTCCGCGAACTCCTCCGGCCGGCCGATGCGCCCCATGGGAATGTCGGGAGTGGCGCGGGTGGCGAGCCACTCCTCCAGCGACTTCCCCGCCCGCGCCGCGAGGTCTGTTTGATGGCCGATGAAGCGATCGGTCTGGATGCGCCCGGGCAGGACCATGTTCACGGTGATTCCGTCCTTGGCGAGGTCGTTGGCGAGCGTCTTGAACATGCCTGCGATGCCCGGCCGGATGCCGTTGGAGAGGATCAGTCCCTCTACCGGCTGCTTCACCGAGCTCGATTGGATGGCGAGGATGCGCCCCCACTTTTTCTTCTTCATGTCGGGCAGCACGGCCCGGATGAAGCGCACGGTGGAGAGATGCACCTGCTGGAAGGCCGCCGTCCAGTGCTCATCGGTCATCTGCTCGAAGGGACCCGGGGGCGGGCCACCCACGTTGGCCACGAGCACGTCGATGCCGCCCCACTCTCCCCGCGTCTTCGTAACCACGCGCTCGATGTCGTCCAGCTTGTTGGCGTCGGCGGGCACGGCGAGCACCTGGGCGCCGGTGCGCGTGCGCACCTCGTCGGCGGCGGCCTTCAGGTCCGCCTCGCCGCGGGCGCACATGGCGACGTGCGCGCCCTCGGCCGCGAAGCCCATGGCAGAGGCCTTGCCCATGCCCTTGCTCGCCGCCACGACCAGCGCCACCTTGCCCTTGAGTCCCAGATCCACGACGGCCCTCCTGGTCAGGAGATCTGCTTGTAGAAGTCCGCGCGATTGCCGCCCGTCACGTCGAGACGCTTGAGCTTGCTGTCGCGCATCACCTCGAGCTCGATGCGCTCACCGGGGCCGCGGCGCCACAGGGAGCGGTAGAGCTCCTTGAGCGTCGGCACCTGCAGGTCGTCGAGAGACACGAGGACGTCGCCTTCCTTGATGCCGCACTTGGCGCCGGGACCGCCCGGCACCAGCCCCGCGATCACGAGGCCCTCCTCCAGCGGATGCGCGTAGACGCCGAGCCAGGCGCGGGGCGGCCGGCTCACCACACGCCCGTGGCGGAGGTACTCCTCGCGGTTGCTCAGGTAGCATTCACCAGGGACGGCGAGGGACGAGCGCACGATCTCGCCCAGGTTGAGGGAGACGACGCCTACCATGCGGCCCGTCACGGTGAAAAGCGGCCCACCGCCGAAGCCGGGATTGGACGCCGTGGAGACGAGGCTTCGCTCCAGCATGTACTCCCAGTACGCTTCGAACTCGCCCAGGTAGCTGAGGAGCCCACCCGACACTCGGCGCTCGCGCGGGCCCTGGGAGGCCACCGTGAACACGGGCTCGCCGCGATCGAGATCCTCCGACGACATCACGGGCACCGCGGGGAGCCCCGTGCGCTTCACCTTCAGGAGGGCCAGGCCGAGCTCGAAGTCCTGGGCGACGATCTCCGCCCGCTGCGAGCGCCCTTTGGCGAAACTCACCTGGATCGTCTCGCCGCCCATCACCACGTAGTTGACGGTGAGGATGAGGCCGCTCGAGTCCACCACGGTGCCCGTGCCCATGCGCTCGTCGCCCAGCATGCGGGTAGACGGATGCGCGGACGGCACCTCGGTGTGGATGTGCACCACCACGGGGAGCAGTCGCTTGACGAGCTCGACGGAGGCATCCATGGGTCAGTCGCCCACGCTAGCACGCCGCCCCGTGAGAGGGCAACGAGGACGCCCTCATCGCGGCGGACTGCCCTTGAGGACGCGCGCCAGGAAGGTCTCCACCTGCCGATGCGCGTCGTCGGCGGCCGCGGCGTCGTAGGCCACGGTGACGCCGTAGGTGCCGAGGTTGAAGGGTTGCTCGATCTGCCTCAGCACCGTCTTCTGCTGTCCGACCACGTCGAAGTAGTGATACGTCCCGGGATACTCCACGAAGGTCACGTCCGCCCCGCTGGCCTTCTCGTTGGTTGCCATCTCCCGGCAATAGCGCGGCGGCGTCCAATCGTCCGACCCCGCGATGAGCAGGAGGAGCGGGCGGATCACCAGTTCCCTCGCGTAATCTTGGCACCCTCCGGGATACATGGCGATGGCCGCGGCATAGCCGACCGTGGGCAGCATGACGCCGCGCGCCCGGGCCCGCTCGAGGGTCGGTCCGTTGATCACGGACATCGCGAACTCGCCGCCCTGCGACCATCCGAAGGAGGCGACGCGCTCCCGGATGACGAAGGGCTGGGCCTGGAGGTACTTGAGAGCGCCGATGGCGTCGTCGAATCGCGCGGTGTAGGGCATTCCCGGCTCTCCGTCGTCCGCCTTGCAGTCGGCGGGCTCCTTCCGCGGCCCGAAGCTATCCACCACGAAGGCGACGTAGCCGCGGTCGGCCAGCCAGCGCGCCCAGTCGTTCACCTGCGGTGAGACGCCCTGACAGCCGTGCAGCAGGACGAGCGCGGGAAAGGGACCGGCGCCGTCGGGCTTGCGCAGGCGCGCCTCGACGCGATCCGGGTCCTTGGGGGTGGCGCTCTCGAAGCTGATGGGATGGGTGCAGCCCACGCCGACGAGCGCGACGGCGACGAGCGCGCTCAGGACAAAGCATCTGATCATGCGCGAAAGTATATCGCGGCCCTCCTGCGGTACAATCGAAGCGACGGCGCGAGAGCGGCGGAATACCCTGCAGAGACGATCGACGAGGCGCGATGGCGTGGAGCTGAACGAGAGCGAGTGGCCGGCGGAGGCCCGCGAGCACTTCGAGCGGGGCTACGAGGCCCAGATGGCCGGGCGCTTGGACGAGGCCATCGATCACTATCAGCGCTCGCTCGCCGTTCGCCCCACCGCGGAGGCGCACACCTTCCTCGGTTGGGCGCTGTCCTATCAGGGCAAGCACGAGGAGGCCATCGCGGAGTGCAAGCGCGCCATCGCGGTGGATCCGAGCTTCGGCAACCCCTACAACGACATCGGCGCGTACCTGATCGAGCTCGGTCGAGCCGACGAGGCGGTGGAGTGGCTGGAGCGCGCCAAGGCGGCTCCGCGCTACGAGCCCCGCCACTTCCCCTTCTTCAACCTCGCTCGCGTCTACGTGCGGCAGCACAAGGTCCGCGAGGCCATCCGTGAATTGGAGGGCGCCATCGCCATCGAGCCCCGCTACACGCTCGCGCGGCAAGAGCTCCATCGCCTGATCGGCCTGTTGAATTGACGCAGCCACCCCTGCCGTTCTACGACAACCGCTTGCTTTTCGGCCGGGCGGGAGTCCCCGGCCTCCTCGCCTTCGCTCCCGGGGACTCGACCATGCGGGTGTACTCGCGCGATGGCGAGAGGCGTGTCAGCACCGAGCCGTTCCGGCCGTTCCTGCTCCTCGCCGATCCCGATCTCCTCAAGGACTTCAAGGGCGACGCGATCGTCACGCCGCTGGACGGCCCGGGACTCTATCGCTGGCTCGCCGAGTTCCCGTCGTGGTCGCAGTGCCTCAAGGCGCGGGATCACTGCCGCGAGGGCTCGGCACGCATGCCGGGCGCTCCCGATGCGCCCTACCAGTTCTTCCAGGATCCTGTGCACCAGTTCCTCCTTCGCACCGGCCGCACGTCGTTCCTCGGGATGAGCTTCGGCGATCTCCGCCGAATGGCGGTGGACATCGAGGTGACCACCGCCCCGGGCTTCGAGTTCCCCAACGCGGCCCGGGAGTCGGACCGCATCATCGCCATCGCCATGGCCGATTCCACCGGCTTTCAGACCGTGCTCTCGGGGGCGGAGATGTCGGAGGCGGATCTTCTGCGCGAGTGCGGCCGTCTCATCGCCGAGCGCGATCCCGACGTGCTCGAGGGGCACAACATCTTCCGCTTCGACCTCGAGTACATGGAGGCGCGGGCGCGCCGGCTCAAGGTACCGCTCCGGTGGGGACGCGACGGCTCCCTGCTCTCCGGCTATCCCTCGCGCATGCAGGTCGCCGAGCGCACCATCGGCTACCGGCGCTATCGAATAGAAGGCCGGCACATCGTGGACACCTGGATCCTCGCCCAGCTCTACGACGTGGGCGCGCGCGATCTGGAATCCTACGGCCTCAAGGACGTGGCGCGCCACTTCGGCGTCGCCGCTCCCGACCGGACGTACCTCCCGCCGGAAGACATCCCGCGGATCTTCCGCGAAGACCCGGCGACCCTGCTGGCGTACGCCCGCGACGACGTCATCGAGACGCTTGCCCTGTCGGCCATCCTGTCGCAGTCCTACTTCGTCCAGGCGCAGGCCCTGCCCCTGTCCTACGAGTCGGTGGTCCTGCGCGGCAACGCGACCAAGATCGACGGGCTTCTCCTTCGCGAGTGCCTCCACCAGGGGCGCGCGGTGCCGGCGCCATCCACGGGCAAGGGAGTGGCGGGAGGTTACACCGCCATGCTCCTTTCGGGCGTCGCGAGCCGGGTTCTCCACGTGGACGTGACGTCGCTCTATCCCTCGCTCATGCTCGCCCGGGGCATCGCTCCCGCCTCCGACTCGCTCGGGGTGTTCCCCACCCTCCTGCGCGATCTCCGCGAGTTCCGGGTGGCGGCCAAGCGGGCGGCGCGCGAGGCGCCCTCCGCCGAGGAGCGCTCGCAGGCCGGCGCGCTGCAGCAGACGTTCAAGATCTTGATCAATTCCTTCTACGGCTATCTCGCCTTTTCCCAGGGGCACTGGAACGACTACGACGCGGCCAACCAGGTGACGGCGGAGGGTCGCGATCTCGTGCAGACTCTGGTGGCGCGACTCGGCGAGTTGGGCGCGGCCGTCATCGAGGTAGACACCGACGGCATCTACTTCGTGCCCCCCGACGGCCGCGACGAGGGCCTACTCGTGGGCGCCCTCGAATCCGCCCTGCCGGCGGGGATCCAGCTCGAGCTCGACGGGCGTTACGAAGCGATGCTCTCGTACAAGATGAAGAACTACGTCCTCCTCGACCCGCGCGGCAAGCTCCTCGTCAAGGGGTCGGGCCTCCGCTCGCGCGGCATCGAGCTCTTCCAGCGCTTGTGGATGGAGGAGATGTTCCGCCTGCTCCTGAGCGGCCGGCGGGAGGAGATCCCCGCCCTCGTCGCGCGCTGGCGCGAGGATTTCGAGGGGCGGCGCGTGCCCGTGAAGCACTTCATGAAGACGGAGACGCTCCAGGAGTCGCTGGCGGCCTACCAGGACAAGCTCCGTGGCGGCCGGCGCAATCCGGCGGCGGCCTACGAGCTGGCCCTGCGCTCGGCCCGTCCCTATCAGCCGGGCGATCAGGTCTCCTACTACGTCTGCGGCACCGATAAGCGGGTCAAGGTCAACGAGGCGGCCAAGCTCGCCACGGAGTGGAATCCTGCCGAGCCCGACGAGAACACCGACTACTACGTCTCGAAGGTCGAGGAGCTCTACGAGAAGTTCCGTCCTCTCATCGAGCAGAACGGGCTGTGCCCGGTGACGGAGACCGAGCCGGAGCCCGAGCCCGCCGTCCAGCTAGAGCTCGAGCAGTAGCTGCCGCGGCCGAGCCGGCCGTTCCTCGGCCATGCGGTCCGATCGCGTGCGTCCCGGAAAGCCGACCTCCGCCGTCAATCGCCGTCCGAGCTCGTCGATGCGTTCGCGATACGCCGCGCGGGCCGAGGCGCCCGTACCGTAGAGCGCGCGGTAGCGCGGCGCCAGGTCGGGAAACGCTGCGCGAATGAAATCCATGAAGAAGGCGTGGGTCTCCCCGCGGAGGAAGAGCACGTTCCAGATCGCCTCCCGCGCTCCCGCCGCGCGCGCCGCGGTGAACAGGGCGCGGAGCGCATCCTCGGCGTCCGTGAGGTAGGGAAGCAGGGGCATGGCGAAGAGCCGCGCGGGAACGCCGGCCGCCGACAGCTTCGCCATCGCGTCGAGCCGAAGATCGGGGCGCGGCGCGCGCGGCTCGATGCGCCGGAGCAGATCGGCATCCATCGAGG
>Ga0081540_1004471_pt1 | contig 10643 bp, 5 predicted proteins | sample TabmetS2T1R1_FD_71024 | JGI IMG/M metagenome (GOLD analysis project Ga0081540, IMG submission 71024) | Tabebuia heterophylla rhizosphere microbial communities from the University of Puerto Rico - S2T1R1 | ecosystem: Host-associated > Plants > Roots > Rhizosphere ... | reverse complement strand
TGCGGCACCTCCTCCAGCAGGCAGAAGATGATTGAGAGATCGTGCGGCGCCAAGTCCCAAAGGACATTGGCGTCCTGCCGGTAGAGACCGAGATTCAGGCGCCGCGAGTCAATGTAGTAAAGCTCGCCAAGAGAACCGCTCTGGATCATCTGGCGCATGACACCGACCGCCGGGTGATACTCGAACGTATGCCCGACCATCAGCACACGCTTGCGCTCTTCGGCGATCGCATTCAACTCGCGGCATTGCGCGCTTGTCATGGCCAATGGCTTCTCGACGAGCGCGTGCTTTCCGGCCTGGAGCACCGCCCGCGCCAATTCAAAGTGCGTCTCCACAGGGGTGGCGACAACGACCCCGTCTATAGAAGGGTTATTCAGTATCGCGCCGATATCACGGGAAACGGCGACGGAAGGATATTGTGAACGGATATATTCCAATCTGTCAGGGCGTGGATCAACGGCCATCGACATCCTTGCGTCGCGAATATCGCAGCTGACACGAATGTGTTTCGAACCCCAGTAGCCGCAACCGATGACGGCGAGCGACGGGCCGCCGTTCGCGGTCCGAATTTCCGCGTCCTTATTCGCCATGTTGGCTCCTTGTTTGAAGGCCTTCAGCGTACGTTCAATCAAGATAGCCAACAAGATAGCCAATTGGGCGCGCGCGCTGAGGTAGAACACGGATTATGATCTGCGCTCTTTTGGGGTACACAGGTCGGAATACCCCGCGTTTCGCTCTTGTAGCTTTGGTCATAGCCAAAGCGATTAATTGGCTGATCAAGCAGACAAAAAGCCTTCTGCACCCAAGTGGTTCTCCAGCGGAACTGCCGCGCCGGTTGCGACAGGAGCTCCGGTCGCGGGTTTCGATCAATCGATTTTCTGGATCCCATGTTAGCCGGCGCGCCCAGGCTCTGGCAGAGATCAGCAGCACCTCGTCGCTCTCTACGAGCCTGCTCCATGTTCAACCCGACGCATAGTCCGGCGTTCGAAGCGGAGGATTGCGCCCAGCAGAGAGACCAGAAGTCCTGATCCCAAGACGGCGGTCTCCCGGAGATGCCAACCAGTCATCGAAAGCGCATCCGCTGTATCGGAATTGGAGAAACATTCCTGCAGCGACGACCAGACGGCGCGAGGACTGGATCAATGCGATCTCCCCAGAAGACCCGAAAGAGATGCCTGCGCGCTTTTGCATCGCGGCTGACGATAGATCATCGTGACTGCGCCCACAACGCACCGCGCCGTCCACTCGCATGAGAAGCAGGAACCGACAGGGGTAACCCAAAAGGGTCCGCACATGGGGCGAGTCTTATCCTACGTTCGTCCATCCGACGGCAGGTGTCCGCCTACGCATGAGAATTGTTATCTTTCGCGAGGACTTGAGCGCGTGACGAAATCGTCCCCTGCCGTGAGCGATCAGAAATGCGGCACTGCCGTGCCCTGCCGTCGTCATCGTCTCGGTCAGATGTGGCAGCCGGTTTGTGACGCATCAGTACCAAATCCTCATGTTTCAGCCGCTCATGGAGGATAGATGAAAATCGCCATTCTCGTCGGCACTCGTCCGGAAATCATCAAGATGGCGCCGGTCATTCGCGAATGCCGGAAGCGAGAGCTCGATTACTTTATCATTCACTCGAAGCAACATTACTCCGAGAAACTCGACGGGATCTTTTTCTCGGAACTCGATCTTCCCCCGCCGAAATACAATTTGAATGTCGGCTCCGGCGGCCACGCGAACCAGACGGGCCGCATATTGATCTCGCTTGAGCCGATCTTGATGTCAGAGCATCCCGATGTATTGCTCGTTCAAGGAGATACGAACACTGTGGTGGCGGGCGCACTCGCAGCGCACAAACTCCACATCAAAGTCGGGCACGTCGAGGCCGGATTGCGCTCTTTCGACCAAACGATGCCCGAAGAAAGCAACCGAATCATCGCCGATCATATTTCGGATTATCTGTTTGCCGTCACCGACCTCCAGGTCGGTTACCTGAAAAAAGAAGGTCTTCCGGAGTCAAAAATCTTCAAGGTCGGTAATACGATCGTCGACGCGTTACTTTCTCATCGGGTTCAAGCAGAGAAAACGAGCCGGATTCTTTCTGAACTGAAATTGCAGAAGAAGGAATATTACCTCCTCACGTCCCACCGGGCTGCAAACGTCGATGATCCGGATGCGCTGAGAGAAATCATCCACCTGATTGCCAAGATCCCCGGCAAAGTGTGCTGGCCGATCCACTATCGCACACAGAAGGTTCTCAAAGAAAGCAAGATTGACCTGCCTGAAAATCTGACCTGGACCGAGCCTGTCGGTTATTCGGATTTCCTCACTTTGCTTTCGAATTGCACAGCAGTTATTACTGACTCCGGCGGTGTCCAGGAAGAAGCTTGCATCCTGGACGTACCCTGCGTGACGATTCGCGATCGCACGGAACGGCCCGAAACCGTCGATGTCGGCGCGAATGTTTTGGTACACCGAGACGCGGAGGCGATGGTCGCGGCTCTCAATCGCCCGATGACCCCTTGGACGAATCCATTTGGAGATGGCCATACCGCCGAGAGAATTCTCGACATCGTCATGGGCCAACATGTACAGCCGGCTCCGCGAACGCAGGACACCGTTTGCGTTGCGGGCCTTGGCTATATGGGACTTCCGACCTCGCTCTTGTTTGCGAACGCGGGCGTCAAGGTTACCGGATTTGATCTCAACGGGAAGAAGGTGAATGAGATTAACAGCGGTCTCTGCCCGTTTGAAGAGAAAGGCATTCCGGAATTGCTAACGGCGGCCTTGAAGACTGGACGCTTCAAGGCTCAGACGGCGCCTGCGGCGGCGGACGTTTTCGTTGTGGCCGTGCCGACTCCGCACGAAAACAAGAAATGCGATTTGTCCTTCGTTGTTTCGGCCGTGAATAGCCTGCTGCCCGTGATGAACGACGGAAATCTTCTCATCATCGAATCTACGATCAAGCCGAAGACCTGTGAAGACATCGTACTTCCAATCCTCCAATCGAAACATCTGAAAGTCGAAATCGCGCATTGCCCGGAGCGAGCGATTCCCGGCAACACGCTACATGAGATTGTGCACAACGACCGCATCATCGGCGCCACGTCGCCGGAAGCAGCACGGAGAGCGGAACGCCTCTATTCGACATTCACGAAGGGTGCGATTCACACGACAAGCCTCGTGACCGCAGAGTGCGCAAAGCTCATGGAAAACACCTTCCGCGACGTCAATATCGCTCTCGCGAACGAATTTTCCCTGATTGCCGACAAGTTCAGGTTCAACATCTCGGCTGCGATCGAGCTTGCAAACAAGCATCCACGCGTCAACATTTTACAACCGGGAATCGGCGTCGGAGGCCACTGCATCGCCATCGATCCGTGGTTTTTGACCGAGGACATTGACGGTCTCAATGTCATCAGATCGGCGCGCGAATTAAACGACGAGATGCCAAAGCACACCGTCGAGCGAATTCAAAGGAAGATCAGTCCGTCCGTAAGGAAACTCGGACTGTTGGGTGTGAGTTACAAGCCGGACGTCGACGATGCTCGGGAAACTCCGGCCTTGCAAGTCGCAACCCTTCTCTCCGAACGATACGAAATCCGCTGTCATGACCCCTTCGTGAAAGCTTGGGAGCTCGAGCTGTTTCCCCTCGAACAGGTTGATGGATGGGCCGACGTCTTGGTCGTTCTCTCCAACCACAAGATCTACGGATCCAAGCAGTTTCGGTCCCCACTGCTTTCGTATGACGATTTGATCAAGGCCGAGCGTTGCGAGCTGGCGTTCGGGCACGATCGCAGTGCTTCTGATCTGACGCTTGCCAGCGTAGTGCCGCGTTCATCGGACAGCCTTGCAGACGGGACGCAAGCTCCCACGCCTGCGCTGCGCGAGGATGATCTACCAGCGAAGATGGTGCGCCAGAACTAGCTCGGGTGTTCCGTGCTGGTTCGAGAGGTAAGCGCAAGCCATCCAGGGTGCGCGCGAGGCGAGCCGCCGAACCACAGGCGCATCCGATTCCCAACGTCTCGTCGTAATGCTGGCAGGTGTGATGCTAGTGACCGGTTCTGGCGGATGCGCTTGATAATCGGCGCGCCTTCATGAAGTTGGGCCGGGCGCCGGCGATGACCAGGCCTTTCAACTTTTTACTTATGGATCTGTAAGCTTGGAGGAGTATTAAATCATTTGCGGCAATCGGCGCGAACAATGCCTTCCACTTCACGAACGATGTCGCTCAAAGCGCTGCGGGCCTCGCCGTTGGCCGCGGCGTTGCGGTCGCGGCGTTGGAACAGGATTTTGTCTTGGACGTCGGCGCTGGTTTCGATGAGCACCATCTTGCCTTCTCTTTGCAAGTGGCGATCCACCGCGCCGCTTTTGCCGCGGAAAATGCTGTAGACCGGGATGCCCAGCGCAGCGGCTTCGCGATTCATGGTGCCGCCACCGCTGACCACGAGGTCCGAATGCCAGAGCAGATTCAAGCCATCGACGGCCTGTTTGGGAACGATGACCTTGTCGCCTTCAAACCACTTCGGCCAGTTGGCGCGGATGTGCGATTCCTGCGCTTTGTTGCGCGGCAGCAAAACCGCCCTCACCCCGCGCGTCGCCATCACCCGTTCCATGAACTCGACGAAAAATTTTTCGCTTTCGGGATTGTGATAATGCGCTTCCGTCGCGGGCGGACGAACCGTGACGATAATCTCCTTGTCGCCCAGATTGAGTTGCTTGCCGAGGGAGGTGTCCGGCTTGAATTCCGGTGCGTAGACATCTTCCTTAATGCCGCGATATTTCCGGATGCGTTCTTTCGACTTGGCGTGAAGACTTTCGCTCGACAAAACTTCGGGAACGATTTCCCAACGCGGAGCCACGATCGCCGGTGTCTTGGAATGTTCATAATCCATGATCATCACCGTCGGGATGCGGAAGAGATTGCAGATGACGATCTGTGCGCGCGCTCCGTGGTTCAATCCCATGATCGGACGCTCCTTCAGCACGAAGCGCAGCAATTGCATGCTGCGCCAGGCGAGACCCCACGCCTTGAGGAGACGGTTCTTGCCGTAGTGACGGCCGATTTTTTTGTAAGGCAATCCAAACCTGTCCGCCAACTCGCACACTTGAAACGCGTCGCGGGCGGTGAGCACCACCGTGTAGCCGCGCTGTTCCAGTTCGCGGATGATGGGCTTGAAAAACGGAATATGCGGCGTGTTCTCCAGGTCGATCCAGATTTTTTTCCGGCAAGTACGGTCGGCAGCGGCGGTCGGGCCGGGGCGATCACGGTTGGGTTTGACGGCATCGGCAACTAGTGGAGCGGGCATAGGTGTTGCCTGGCGAGGCAAGCGGCCGTCGTCATGCCGACGTAACCAAGTCCGAACACCGCAATTTTCATCTTAATTCACCACCAGCATTAGGTTGTGCTGCCGATCCTGGCGGCTGCTCATGGGTTTGTCTGGAAGGTCGACGGTTTCTTTTAAACGCAGGATCCAATCATTGGGACTTGAAACCCGGTACCCGAGTGTATTCTTTCATGCGCGCTGAGCTTCGACTTTCTTGGGCTACCCATTCTTGCTGTGCGAAGAAGACGGGCTGAGGGGCTGCCGGGTGGCCCTTGATCATGACCGCGCCGACAAGCGTTTCCGCGAGCTGGTAGCGGTCCAGCCTGACCTTCGCTAGCAGCTTCGTGCCTGAGCCGAAGCAGCATGGCCACGCTCATTGCGGTCCGCCTCCCGGCTATACGCGAAAACGAATGAGGTGCCCGTAATTGTCACGAAGTTCAGATAGATATCGCCGAACCGCCACCCCAAGTCGGTATGAGACCGGTTCGGAATCCGGGAAAGCGTCCGGCTGATCGCGATAAACGCAGCGTATATCCGCCGTCCTGCCCGGCGGGATATCGACGATCGCTCGAAGACATCCATCCATGTATTCGTACGCGACGACGTCCCGGTTGACTGTAATATTTTTCAAAGAAACGACCTGTGGCTCTTGCTTCACGACTCGGATCCGTCGCGTCGTCGCTCCCATGTTTTCGATGCGGAGTTGTTCAGCAAACATCTTTACCATGATCGTGCCGCCGTCGGGTCGAATGCTGTAGCTGCGGCAAACGGCGTCCCCGAGAGTCCGCCAACAGAGTTTCCACCGCAAGGATGCAAGCTGTCGGAGGAACTCCGCCAATTCGCTGCCGTGGTCCCGGAAAATGTCGTGATGCCCGGCGATGAAACACGGCTTGCCCAGGATTCCGTCAAATGCGAAGTTTTCAATGCCGTGGTGAATGTACCGCCGGGTATAAATCGAGAATCCCCCATACCGGACGATGGCGACACTCCACAGGTCTGCAAGTGTCGTTTCGTTCGACGCGTCATCGGCTGGCGCGACTTCCGTGTTCACTGCCGCGACGAAGCCATTTCGCTTGAGAGCCGACACTGCCTCCGGCGAGAATGCCCCTTGCGGGAAAACCATCACGTTTTCATGATCAAGCGCGGTCTTGTTGAGAAGGGACTGCATCCGACGCCTGGCGGTCTTCAGCTTTCTGTCGAGTAGGTCGGCCGAGCGGACTGCAAATTCACCACGGGTGTGATCGCAGCCGTGCACGCAGACGGACAGTTTTCCGCTATTTCGCCGAAAGGCGGCGACGGTGTCGCGATTTGTTCGATGCCAGTTCCATGGAATAAAGGCGATGGTCGTCGCGAACGTCTGCTTGTTGGCCAACTGCAGTAGTTCGCCAAAATCGAGAACGCCGTACCGTGGCCTCAGGGGTGGATCGTCGATGATCAGGCACGCGCTTGTTTCGGCGGCGGTCCAGCAGACGTCGCGGAACGACCACTTCAGATACATCACGACTGGCACCGCACCGGCGAAACGCTTCTTCACATCAAAATAGGTCGCAGCGCGTTCGCGAATGTCCACCATCGCCAGTGACGCATCGGCAAAAAAGCGCACGCCGGAATAAGCAAATCCGGCGAACAGGTGTCCCTCGGGCGACCCGACAATGCTCTGCAATTCGCCACCATCCCGGATGACAAGCGCCGCGTCCGCGGCGCCGGGCTCCAGTTGCATCCGCAGGGCCGACATCGAACCGCACATGTCTGGAAAAGCATCAGTGACGGACACGGTTATTGGCCACGCGTCGATGCCGCGGATGTCCGCCTCCGGGTCTCCCGTGATCTGGCGCAGCAGAGCCCTGCAGGGATCCGCCGCTTGAAATCCATATACAAACACGGAAGCGGCTGCCGCCAACAAAGCCGGAAACGTTCCGCCCGCGCAGGGCTGCAGGGTTTCGGCGAGACAGGGCGCGGAAGTCAGGATGGTGAACTGCGGATGACCTGCCGTCAGCGAGGCTACATTGCCCCCGTTCGCTTCGCTGACTGTCAGCGCCGTCCATGGAATTCCGAAAAAATCGAGGATTTCCGACAGGTTGCAATCGTCGGGCGATGGAGTGTCGCTGCGGAGCAGGAGCGCGATCGAAGAGCCCGTGTCCATGGCGTCAGCGTTCCATCCTGGGTTGTCGCATCATCCTTGCAGGGCCACCGGGCATCCTGCGGATCGTCTGCGACCTCGAGATTATGCTCCTCTTTGGGAATTCCTATACGAAAGGTCGCCAGGTTTCCACTGACGGACGTAGGCGAGCGGAGCGCGGGGTATTCCGACCTGTGTACCCCAAAAGAGCGTAGATCATAATCCGTGTTCTTCAGCAGCGTGCGCGCCCAATCGGTTATCTTGAATGAACGCACGCTGAGGCCTTCAAGCAGGGAACCAACATGGCGAATAACGCGGAAATTCAGACCGCGAACGGCGGCCCGTCGCTCGCCGTCATCGGTTGCGGCTACTGGGGTGCGAAACACATCCGCGTCAGCTGCGATATACGCAACGCAAGGCTTTCGATGGCGGCTGATCTGCACCCCGACAGATTGGAATATGTCCGTTCACAATACCCTTCTGTCGCTGTTTCGCGTGATATCGGCGCGGTACTGAATAACCCTTCCATAGACGGGGTCATTGTCGCCACCCCTGTGGAAACGCACTTTGAATTGGCGCGGGCGGTGCTCCAGGCCGGAAAGCACGCGCTCGTTGAGAAGCCGTTGGCTATGACGAGCGCGCAATGCCGCGAGTTGAATGCGATCGCCGAAGAGCGCAAGCGTGTGCTGATGGTCGGACACACGTTCGAGTATCATCCGGCGGTGGGTGTCATGCGCCAGATGATCCAGAGCGGATCTCTCGGCGAGCTTTACTACATTGATTCGCGGCGCCTGAATCTCGGTCTCTACCGGCAGGACGCCAATGTCCTTTGGGACTTGGCGCCGCACGACCTCTCAATCATCTTCTGCCTGCTGGAGGAGGTGCCGCAAACCATCGGCGCCTGGGGTTGCGCGCACGTTCTGCCCAACGTTGAGGACGTTGTTTACGCCAAGATGGGCTTCAAGAGCGGCCCGACCGCCCATGTGCATGTTTCCTGGTTGGACCCGGTCAAGGTGCGCCAAATCACGGTCGTCGGAAGCGACGCGATGCTGGTGTTCGACGACGTGCAGCCGTCCGAGAAAGTGCGCGTTTACCAGAAGCGATTCAGGCCGCAGATCAATGGCGACTCCTACGCCGACTTCCAGTCTGCCTATCATCACGGCGACGTGCATATCCCCGCAATATCCAGTAGCGAGCCGCTGAAACTCGAGGTGCTCGACTTCGTCAACGCGATCATGACCGGGGAACGGCCACGCGCGGACGGAGCGCACGGCCTGCGCGTTGTCGAAGCCCTCGAGGCGGCATCGGCGTGTCTACAGCTGAAGGACAAACACCGTAGCAACGGCAGGGATCAAAGGATGTTTCGGCGGCGGAACATGCCGGCGGGAGGTCCTGAAATTGCCGTCGCATGACCCCACGCGACGGAAGGCGACCCCGCGGGAATTCGGCAAGCGGGTGCTCGACGTCGCGATCAGCGTTCTCGCGATCGTGGTGCTCGCTCCCGTCTTCATGGTGGTGTGGACAGCAATCCATCTCGATAGTCCCGGACCAGCGGTCTTTCGCCAACGTCGGATCGGGCGAGACGAGAAGCCGTTCAACTGCTTCAAGTTCCGGACGCTTCGCCACAACGCCGACGACAACATCCATCGCGAGGCGATCCGGCGGGCTTGGGCAAAGGAGCCCCTCTCGAACGATCCCGCCGCTCCATACAAGCTGACAGACGATCCTCGTGTGACACGCGTGGGACGGTGGCTGCGAAGAACCAGCCTCGACGAGCTGCCGCAACTCCTCAACGTATTGCGGGGCGAAATGAGCATCGTCGGACCGCGGCCGGCGATTCCTTATGAACTCGAATACTTCCGGGACTGGCACCATAAGCGTCACATTGTGAAGCCCGGAATAACCGGAATCTGCCAGGTGCGCGGCCGGGGCCGTGTCAGCCCCGAGGTGATGCTCGAGATGGACGTCGAATATGCAATGAACTGGACCTTATGGACTGACCTGAAGTTGATTGCCCTGACGTTTCCCGCGGTGCTGCGGGGGAGCGGGGCCCGATGACGTTCTCAAGAAACAGAGACGGATTCTCATGAGGCTCGAAAATGCACATTCCGTTTGTCGATCTCAAAGCGCAATATGAGACGCTAAAAGACGAGGTAGCCGAAGCAATTCGGGGCGTTCTCGAATCCGCGCAGTTCATCGGCGGGGAGGCCGTTGCCTCATTCGAAAGAGATTTCGCCGCGTATTGCCAGGTGCGCCATGCGCGCGGTGTGGCGAGCGGCACGGACGCGATTCATCTGGCGCTGCGGGCCTTGGATATTGGTCATGGCGACGAGGTGATTACAACCGCCCATACCTTCATCGCCACCGCGGCCGCCATCGTGGCGACGGGAGCGCGGCCGGTGTTCGTCGATATCGATCCTGACACCTACACGATCGATCCCAGGATGATTGAGCGAGCCTTAACCGATCGTACAAAAGCGATCGTCGCAGTCCACCTCTTCGGCCAGCCGGCCGACATGGGTCCAATCAAGGACATTGCACGGCGGCGCGGCCTCTATGTACTAGAGGACGCCGCCCAGGCGCACGGGGCGGAATATCAGGGCGTCCGAACCGGGGCGCTCGGCGATATCGCATGTTTCTCGTTTTATCCGGCGAAGAACCTCGGGGCCTATGGCGACGGCGGAGCGGTCACCACCAACAGTGCCGCGATCGCCGAGCGGATCGAACGACTGCGTGACCACGGTCGAACCACGCACTACAACCACGCCGAGATCGGGTTCAACAGCCGGCTCGACGCTCTCCAGGCGGCAGTCCTGCGGATCAAGCTCCGGCGCCTGGATGAATGGAACACCAATCGGCGCCGCGCTGCGGAGTGGTACGCCGCGGAGTTAGCGCAGTCGGGGATCAAGACGCCGTTCGTTCGAAAGGGGTCGACGCACGTCTACCATTTGTATGTGATCGACACGAACGAGCGGGACGCAATGCGGAGCAAGCTCGAAGAGGCCGGCGTGGCGACCGGGATCCACTATCCGTTGCCGCTGCACCTACAGCCTGCTCTCGTCCAGCTCGGCTACCGGCAGGGCGACTTGCCGTGCTGCGAAGCGATGGCCGCTCGATCATTGTCGCTGCCCATGTTCCCCGAGCTCGCACGCGACCAGGTGCGCCAAGTCGCCACGATTGCGCGCGCTGCGGCCGAGCGGGAC
>Ga0081540_1004470_pt1 | contig 10645 bp, 8 predicted proteins | sample TabmetS2T1R1_FD_71024 | JGI IMG/M metagenome (GOLD analysis project Ga0081540, IMG submission 71024) | Tabebuia heterophylla rhizosphere microbial communities from the University of Puerto Rico - S2T1R1 | ecosystem: Host-associated > Plants > Roots > Rhizosphere ... | reverse complement strand
CGGACAGCCAGATCATGCCCCAGATCGGCCGGGGTGAACGTTGACAGTGTCATCTGACAGTGTCACGATGTCCGCATGGAAGGTTGGACGCTGGATCAGCTCGTCGGGCGGGTGGCCGAGGCTCTCACCGCCGACGGCGTCCGCTCGCCCAACGGCCGCGTCCGTGACGTGCCCGACGCCCGCGCCCTCCGGTGGTATGCCACGATCGGCCTGCTCGACCGGCCGACCGAATATCGCGGGCGCACCGCCCTCTACGGGCCGCGCCACCTGCTGCAGGCGGTCGCGGTCAAGCGCCGGCAGGCGGAGGGGATGACCCTCGCCCAGATCCAGGCCGAGCTGGCCGGCGCGACCGACGCGACACTGCGCGGGGTCGCCCGCGTCCCGACCGCGCTGCTGTCCGGGGGACGCGTCTTCCCGCCACCGGACCTGACGGGTCCGCCCCGCCGGTCGGCGCCACCGACCCGCCCGGGACCGCCGACCCACCCGGAACGGCCGGACCCGCTGGTCCCACCGCACCCGCCGACCCGACCCCATCCGGTGACACCGCCGCACCCGCCGGGCCGGCCGCTGCCCCCGCCCGGGCCGCCGCGCATCCAGCTCAACGAGGTGCGGTCGGACCGGTCCCCGTTCTGGCGCACGGCACCGGTCACGGCCCCGGTCCCGCACGCCTTGCCCGCTGGGGTCGCACCCGACGGGGCCGAGCCCAGTGGGGCCGAGCCCACTGGGGCCGAGCCCCGGCACCTCGTGCGGCTCGCCCCCGGCGCCACCCTCGTCCTCACCGTCGCACCCTCCACCGTCGACGTCGCCGACCTGCGCGCCGCGGCGGCTCCGCTCATCCGTCTGCTGGCCGACCGTGGCCTACTCACCGCCGAGGAGCTCCGCCATGACGATCATTGAGCAGCTGCCCGACATCCCCGTCCGGCGCGACGACGACGGCCTCGGCGCCCTGCGCACCGAGCGGGGCAACCTCCCGCTGCACCGGCTCGACGTCCGGGCCACCGTCACCGGTCTGGTCAGCGGTGTCGAGGTGACCCAGGGCTTCCGCAACCCGCACGACGTCCCGCTCGAGGCGACGTACGTGTTCCCGTTGCCGGACAGGGCCGCGCTCACCCGGATGCGGATGACCGCGGGGGACCGGGTCGTCGAGGGAGTGCTGCGCGAGCGCGGCGCGGCCCGCCGGGAGTATGACGACGCCGTCGCCGCCGGCCGGCGCGCCTCCATCGCCGAGGAGGACCGGCCCGACGTCTTCACGCTCCGGGTCGGCAACATCCTGCCCGGCGAGGACGTGACCGTGACGCTCACCCTCGCCGGCCCACTGTCCCTTGTGGACGGACAGGCGGAGTTCCGCTTCCCGCTGGTGGTGGCGCCGCGGTACGTTCCCGGAGCGCCGCTGCCCGGCACACCGGTGGGCGACGGGTACGCGTCGGACACCGACGCGGCGCCGGACGCGTCGCGCATCACGCCGCCGGTCCTGCTGCCCGGCTTCCCCAACCCCGTCGACCTGTCGCTGGAGGTGCGGGTCGACCCGGCCGGGCTGCCGCTGCGCCGCATGGCCTCCAGCCTGCACGCGGTGACCAACTCCGAGGGCGTGGTCCGGATCCAACCCGGCGAGCGGGTCGACCGTGACTTCATCCTCCGGCTCGACTACGGCGCACCGGCGGGCGACGAGACCGGCGACGGGGCGGCGGTGGACGGTCACGCCCTGGTGCTCAGCCCGGACGCGGACGGTGAGCAGGGCACCTACCAGCTCACGGTGCTGCCCCCGCGCGCGGCGGGAGCCGGGCGGCCGAAGGACCTTGTCCTGCTGCTCGACCGCTCGGGCAGCATGGGCGGCTGGAAGATGGTGGCCGCGCGGCGCGCCGCGGCCAGGATCGTCGACACGTTGACCGACGCCGACCGGTTCGCCGTGCTCACCTTCGACCACGAGCTGGACCGGCCGTCTTCGCTCGGTACCGGCCTGGTCGCGGCGACCGACCGGCACCGGTACCGGGCGGTCGAGCACCTGGCCGGTGTCCAGGCGCGGGGTGGCACGGAGCTGATGGCGCCGCTGGCCGAGAGCCTGCGGCTGCTGGGCGCCGACCCGGCCGGGGCGGGCCGTGACCGCGTCGTCGTGCTGGTCACCGACGGCCAGGTGGGCAACGAGGACCAGATCCTGCACCAACTGTCGGCCGGGATCGCCGGGGTGCGGGTGCACGCCGTCGGGATCGACCGCGCCGTCAACGCCGGTTTCCTGGGCCGGCTGGCCGTCGTCGGGGGCGGGCGCTGCGAGCTGGTCGAGTCGGAGGACCGGCTGGACGAGGCCATGCGGCGCATCCACCGCCGGATCGGCTCGCCGCTGGTGACCGACCTGCGGATCCGGGCCGACGGGCTGACCCTGCTCGATGGCACCGCGACCCCGGCCCGGATGCCGGACCTGTTCCCGGGGGTCCCGCTCGTGTTGCGCGGCCGCTACGCGGGCACAGCGACGGGCTCCGCGACGGTCAGCGGCACCGCCGTCGACGGCTCCGCCTTCCGCGTCGAGGCGCGGGCGACCGCCGTCGAAGCCCCCGCGCTCGCCGCCATCTGGGCCCGCGCCCACCTGCGGGACCTGGAGGACCGCTATGTCGTCAACGGCGGCGACGGGCTGGAGTCCGAGATCGTGGCCACGTCGCTGCGCTTCAACGTGCTGTGCCGGTTCACCGCCTCCGTGGCGGTGGAGCCGACGGTGGTCAACGAGGGCGGCACGGTCCACCGGGTGATCCAGCCGGTGGAGCTGCCCTCCGGCTGGGAGATGGCCGGAGCGCCGCCGGTGGGTGGGATGACCATGATGGCCGCGATGGCGCCCATGGCGATGCCGGCGCCCGGGGCGGTCACGATGTCCCTCGGTGCGCTGCCGGCCCCGGCCGGTGGACCGCCGCAAGCGCCGAAGCTGCGCCGGGCGCGAGCCGCCGACGTCGGGGCGGCTGCCGAGGGCGCGCCGCCCTTCTTCGGCGCGCCGGCGGGTGGTGGCGGCCGGGTCGTACCCGCGCCGGGGCCCTTCGGGTCGGCTGGCGCGATCGACCTGGCGCAGGTGGCGACCCGGGAGGCGGGGGCCCTGAGGGCGGCGGCGACCGAGCCGGAGCACCGGCGGCGCGACCTGCTCGACGACCTCGCCAGCCGGCTCGACGCCCTCGCCCAGCACCTGGCGACGGGCGCGACGGCCGAGGCTCTGCGGGCGCTGGCGACCCTGCTGCGCGACCCGGCGAGGTCCGTCGCGGAACGGTGGGACGCGGCATTGTCCACATTGGACGTCCTGGCGGGAGGGCAGGCTGCGGCCGCGGTCGTAGCCGCTTCGTCGCCCGACCGGCGCAGGGGTGGCTTCTGGCGCCGGGGCTAGCGAAACGAGTCAGGCGGATGCCGCCGTGGGTACCGGCTCGGCGAGGCTCAGCTTGCCGGACCGCTCGGGCGGCGGCATCCGCAGCACCCAGCGGTAGGCCTGGACGAGTCCGACGTCGAAGCTGGCGGCTGAGCCCCAGAGGAACAGGCGGAACCGCCGGTACATCGACTCGCCCCAGCGCTCGACCACCGCTTCCCGCGCCGCGTCGAGGCGCTGCGCCCAGCGCAGGCAGGTCAGGTAGTAGTTGTGCCGGTCGTCCTGAAGCCAGGTCAGCTCGAACGGCGACGCGGCCACCTCGCGCAGGTACTGGTGCAGGAGCAGCGGGGACTGGCCGCCCGGGTACACGAAGCGGGTCATGAACGTCGACAGGTGGAACTTCCTGCGCATCGCCAGCGCGTCCAGGTAGACCGCGCCGCCCGGCTTCACCAGTTCGGCGTACTTCCGCAGCGTGGTCCGGTAGTCGGGGAGATGCTCGGTGACGCCCATGTTGACGATCGCGTCATACTTCCGCGGGTTGGTGTACCCGAAGACGTGCTCCCGCACGACCCGCGCCGTACCCGTCAGCCCCTCCCGCTCGAACAACTCGTTGAGGTAGCGCTCCGACTCCTTGGACAGGGTCAGCGTGGTGACCTCGATGCCCTTCTTCGCCGCGTGCTCGGCGAAGGCGCCCCAGCCGCCGCCGACCTCGAGCACGTGGTCGCCCGGTCCCACCCCGAGCGCCTCGATCGCGAGGTCCATCTTGCGGGTCATCGCGTCCTCAAGCGGCTCGTCGTCGTAGGCGAAGACGCCCTCGGTGTAGCACCGGTGCCTGGTGTCGAGGAAGCTCAGGAAGAAGTCCGAGTCCTCGTCGTAGTGCGCGGAGATCGACCGGCGGTCGTGCTCCCTCTTGCCCCGGACCAGCGCCGGCAGGAACTGGGAGGCCCACGCGACCGGGTGGAAGTCGCGCAGGAACTTGCGCATCTTCAGCGCCGTGATCACGTCGCCGTCGACGTCGAGCCAGCCGTTGAGGTAGGCGACCGCCACGCCGAGCTGGTCCAGACTGGCCAGGGCCTTGGCGCCGCGGGCATCCGTCACAGAGATCGTGTACGCCGGCTCGCCGGGGCCGAATGTGTGCGCCGGCTGCCCCGGGCCGGGTACGACCGCGAAGGACACCGGCGTCCGACCGGCGAAGAAAGTCTGGTACCGGCGCTCCAACGGCGCGATCATGTCAGCCACGGCGTCAATTTAGCCCCAGCGAGACGTCTCTGACAGGGTGTCCCGGGTAGCCGGATAGCATCGTGGACGCATATTGCACGGATCGGCGGACGCTTCCGAGGATCCTTCAGGCGAGCAGGGGAGAGCATGGTGGCCGATCCGGTGCTGGTACCGGCCGGTGTGGCAAGCGGTGAGGCGGTCTCCGCCGCGGGCCTGCCGACGAGCGGTCCGACGGGGATCGTGGTGGTCCGCGACCCGGGCGGGCGACTGCGCGACCTGACCTGGGCTCCCGAGGAGGAGACCACGGTCGAGCCGGTCAGCATCGCCGAGCCGGACGGGTTGGCCGTGCTGCGCCACTCCACCGCGCACGTTCTCGCGCAGGCCGTGCAGGACCTGTTCCCGGAGGCGAAGCTGGGCATCGGGCCGCCGATCGAGAGCGGCTTCTACTACGACTTCGACGTGGCCAGGCCGTTCCAGCCGGAGGACCTCGACCGGCTCGAGAAGCGGATGCAGGAGATCGTCAAGGCCGGCCAGCTGTTCCGCCGCCGCCGGTACGAGTCTCTGGAGCAGGCCAAGACCGAGCTGGCCGGCGAGCCCTACAAGCTGGAGCTGGTCGACCTCAAGGGCGACCTGGACACCACCGAGGTCATGGAGGTCGGCACGGGTGAGCTGACCGCCTACGACAACCTCGACCCGAAGACCGGCGAGCGCTGCTGGGGCGACCTGTGCCGCGGTCCGCACCTGCCGTCCACCCGGCACATCGGTGCCTTCAAGCTGATGCGCACGGCCGCCGCCTACTGGCGCGGTTCGGAGAAGAACCCGCAGCTGCAGCGGGTCTACGGCACGGCGTGGCCGACCCGCGACGCCCTGAAGGACTACCTGCGCCTGCTGGACGAGGCGGCCCGGCGCGACCACCGCAAGCTCGGCGCCGACCTTGACCTGTTCAGCTTCCCCGACGAGATCGGCTCGGGGCTGGCGGTGTTCCACCCCAAGGGCGGGATCATCCGGCGGGAGATGGAGAACTACTCGCGCCGCCGGCACGAGGAGGCGGGGTACGAGTTCGTCAACAGCCCGCACATCACCAAGGCGCACCTGTTCGAGACCTCGGGGCACCTGCCGTACTACGCCGACACCATGTACCCGCCCATGGAGCTTGAGGGTGCCCAGTACTACCTCAAGGCCATGAACTGCCCGATGCACAACCTGATCTTCAGGGCGCGCGGGCGGTCCTACCGGGAGCTGCCGCTGCGGCTGTTCGAGTTCGGCACCGTCTACCGGTTCGAGAAGTCCGGCGTGGTACACGGCCTGACCCGAGTGCGCGGCCTGACCATGGACGATTCGCACATCTACTGCACCAAGGAGCAGATGCCCGGCGAGCTGCGCTCGCTGCTCGCCTTCGTGCTCGACCTGCTGCGCGACTACGGGCTGGAGGACTTCTACCTCGAGCTGTCCACCCGCGACGACTCGGACAAGTTCATCGGCGACCCGGCGGAGTGGGAGGAGGCCACCGAGACCCTGCGCCAGGCCGCCAAGGACTCCGGGCTGGAGCTGGTACCCGACCCGGGCGGCGCGGCCTTCTACGGCCCGAAGATCTCCGTGCAGGCCAAGGACGCCATCGGCCGCACCTGGCAGATGTCGACGATCCAGCTGGACTTCAACCAGCCCAAGCGGTTCGCCCTGGAGTACCAGGCGCCGGACGGTACCCGGCAGCAGCCCGTCATGATCCACCGGGCGCTGTTCGGCTCCATCGAGCGGTTCTTCGGCGTGCTGACCGAGCACTACGCCGGGGCGTTCCCGGCCTGGCTGGCGCCGGTGCAGGTGGTCGGGATCCCGATCCGGGAAGACCACAGCGACTACCTGGCCGAGTTCGTCCGGCTGCTCAAGGCGGAGGGCATCCGCGCCGAAGTCGACGCCTCGGACGACCGGATGCAGAAGAAGATCCGCACGGCGCAGCAGCAGAAGGTGCCCTTCATGGCCATCGCCGGGGACTCGGACGTCGAGGGCCGGACGATCTCCTTCCGGTACCGCGACGGCAGCCAGCGCAACGCGGTACCCCTCGCGGACGCCGTGGCACACGTCGTCGAGGTGGTTCGCTCCCGAACCAACCAGGGGCCGTCCGCGGACTCGCTGGGTACCGTGGAGTGATGATCCGCGCCGCCCGCGCAGCGCTCGCCCTCTTCGCCGCCGTGACCGCGACCGCCGTGCTCGCCGCCGGCTGCTCGACCCACCCGCAGCGGCGCCAGCCGCAGGCGCAGACGCCGACCCACGCGCCCAGCAACGATCCCCGGACGGTCGCGGCCGCGAAGGTCGCGGTCGAGGCGGTCAACCGCCAGCTGTCCGGCGACTACGCCGGCGCCTGGGAGCTCTACACGGCCTCCGGCAAGGCGGCGATCAGCAAGGACGACTTCGTCCGGTTGCAGACCGCCTGCCCGCCCAAGTCGAAGGGGCAGCAGGCCAAGGCGCTGGAGGGCCGGTTGGAGGACCCGAACACCGCGGTGATCCGGCTGGAGGTCGCCGGTGACACGGCCGCGCGGACGGTGCGCAACGAGGGCGGCCACTGGCTGATCGAGCCGTCCGACTCGGCGATGGCCGACTTCAAGCTCGGCGTCGACCAGGCCATCGCCAAGGAGAAGGCCGCCGGCAACTGCCCGTGACCGCGCGCCCTTAGGATCTTTACGTGCCCGAATCCTCCGAGCCCGGCGAGCAGGTGGGCGTGCCCGACGCGCTTGAGCGGCTGTGGACGCCGCACCGGATGACCTACGTCAGCGGCTCGGAGCGGCCCGCCGGCGGCTATGAGCAGCCCACCGGCTGCCCGTTCTGCCTGGCGCCCACCGTCCCCGAGGAGCGCAGCCTGGTCGTCGCCCGGGGCGAGGTCGTCTACGCCGTGCTCAACCTGTACCCGTACAACCCCGGCCACCTGCTGGTCTGCCCGTACCGGCACGTCGCGGACTACCCGGACCTCACGCCCGCGGAGACGGTCGAACTGGCACAGTTCACCCAGACCGCCATGCAGGTGATCCGGCGGGTCAGCGGGGCACACGGCTTCAACCTCGGGATGAACCAGGGCCCGGTCGCGGGCGCGGGCATCGCCGCCCACCTGCACCAGCACGTCGTGCCCCGGTGGGGCGGGGACGCGAACTTCATGCCGATCATCGGGCGGACCAAGGTCCTGCCGCAGCTGCTCGACGACACCCGTCACCTGCTGTCCAAGGCGTGGACCGGTGAGCGGCTGCCAGGCGACGGCCACACCGACGTCGCCCAGTGACGGCATTCACGTCGAATAGTTAGCGTCGAGCAATTAATCTTGCGGGTATGACCCAGCCCCGTGCCGCCGTGCGCTTCGACCGCGACCACCCCCGGTACAAGTGGGTGGCGCTGTCCAACACGACGGTCGGCATGCTGCTGGCCACGGTCAACTCGTCGATCGTCATCATCTCGCTGCCCGCGATCTTCAACGGCATCCACCTCGACCCGCTGGCCCCCGGCAACGTGAGCTACCTGCTCTGGATGCTGATGGGCTTCCTGCTGGTCTCCGCGGTGCTGGTGGTCGCGCTCGGCCGCCTCGGTGACATGTTCGGCCGGGTGCGGCTCTACAACCTCGGCTTCATGGTCTTCACCGTCGCGTCGATCGCGCTGTCCCTCGACCCGTTCCAGCACGCCTCCGGCGCGCTGTGGCTGATCGGCTGGCGGGTGGTGCAGGCCGTCGGCGGCGCAATGGTGTTCGCCAACTCGACCGCGATCCTCACCGACGCGTTCCCGGCCAGGCAGCGGGGCATGGCACTGGGCATCAACCAGGTCGCCGCCATCGCCGGCTCGTTCATCGGACTGGTACTGGGCGGGCTGCTCGCCGAGTGGGACTGGCGCGCCGTGTTCTGGGTGAGCGTACCGATCGGGATCCTCGGCACCGTCTGGTCCTACCTGTCGCTGCACGAGCTGGGTGAGCGCGGCGGCGGCCGGCTGGACTGGTGGGGCAACGGCACCTTCGCGGTGGGCCTGTCCGCGCTGCTGGCCGCGATCACCTACGGCCTGCAGCCCTACGGCGGGCACAGCACCGGCTGGACCAACCCGTGGGTACTGGCCGGGATGATCGGCGGCGTCGCGCTGCTGGTCGCCTTCTGCCTCATCGAGGCCCGGGTACCGGACCCGATGTTCCACCTCGCCCTGTTCCGCAACCGGACCTTCGCCTCCGCGAACCTGGCCGGCCTGCTCGCCTCGGTGAGCCGGGGCGGCATGCAGTTCATGCTGATCATCTGGCTGCAGGGCATCTGGCTGCCGCTGCACGGCTACGACTACGCCTCGACCCCGTTGTGGGCCGGCATCTACCTGCTGCCGCTGACCGTCGGCTTCCTGGTCGCCGGGCCGGTGTCCGGCTGGCTGTCCGACCGGTTCGGGGTGCGGCCGTTCGCGGTCGGCGGGGCACTCGTGGTGGCGGCCAGCTTCGTCGGCCTGGTCGTGCTCCCGGTCAACTTCCCGTACTGGCTGTTCGCCCTCCTGGTCGCCGTCAACGGCATCGGCTCCGGGCTGTTCTCCTCGCCGAACGCCTCTGCCGTCATGGGCTCGGTACCGGCGGCCCAGCGCGGGGCCGCGTCCGGCATGCGGGGCACGTTCTTCAACTCCGGTGCGGCGCTGTCCATCGGCATCTTCTTCACCCTGATGATCCTCGGCCTGGCCGCGAGCCTGCCGCACACGCTGACCACCGGTCTGGAGGCCCAGGGGGTACCGGCGACCGTCGCCCAGCAGATCGGCAACCTGCCGCCGGTGGGCAGCCTGTTCGCCGCGTTCCTCGGGTACAACCCGCTGGCGCAGCTGCTCGGACCCAGCGGTGTGCTGGACCAGTTGCCGGCGGCCAACGCGGCGACGCTGACCGGCAAGGAGTTCTTCCCCAACCTGATCTCCGGTCCGTTCCACTCCGGCCTGGTCGTGGTGTTCATCGCGGCCGCCCTGATGAGCGTGGTCTCCGCGGCCGCGTCGCTGGTGACGGACGGCCGCACGGGCTCCGGTGTCCGCCGGCCCTCCGGTGCGTCGGCGGCCGACGCGGTAGCGGACGCGCCGTCCGACGAGGTCATCCCCGCCTCGCGCTGACCGGCCGTCCGTTCGGCGCGAGCCGGATCAGGGGGATACCTGAGGCCGCGCCCGGCCGCGCTGTGCCAGGATCGACCCGGTGAACGGCGGGTATCCAGGTACCCGGGAACGGGGGCACACATGGATCGTCGGCGATTCCTGCGCGGCGGGCTGATCGCGGCGGGGGGCGCGGCCGTGGGCGCGGCCGCGGTCGCCGCGCCCCGGCTGTTCCCGCCCAACCACCTTCCGTTCGACGGCGGATACGCGGCCGCCGCCGACCGCGCCGAGTTCGAGCGCTCCGGAAGCCTGGACGTCATCTGGCGGGTGCAGACGGACGAGAAGGTGGTCGCGTTCACCTTCGACGACGGTCCCGGTCCACTGTGGACATCCATGGTGCTGGACACCCTGGCGGACGCCGGGGTCCCGGCCACCTTCTTCATGGTCGGGCGCAACCTGGCCGCCCACGCGGACCTGGTGCGCGGCCGGCTGGACCGGCACGAGGTGGGCAACCACAGCTGGTCCCACCCCGACTTCGCGATGATGGACGCGGCCACGGTGCAGGAGCAGATCGGCCGCACCCACGACACCATCAAGTCGCTGACCGGCAGGGACACCTCGCTGCTGCGGCCGCCGTACGGGCACGTCGGCGGCTCGACGCTGCTGGCCGCGAACGACTGCGGATACCAGGTGGTGCTGTGGTCGCACCAGATGCACGAGTCGGCCTACCTCAAGGACCCGGCCGGCCAGGCCAAGGAGATCGTGGACAACGTGCAGCCGGGCCAGATCGTGCTGGCGCACGACGTGGGCGCCAGCGACCGGCTGGTCGCCCTGCGGCAGCTCGGCGCGATGTTCGACGGGCTGCGCAAGCGCGGCTTCCGCTTCGTCACGGTTACTGAGTTGCTGGCACTGGGCAAGCCGGGCAAGATCGGATCGTGACGATCACTCGGACACTGGGCCGCAGCGGGATCGAGGTCAGCGGGCTCGGCATGGGCTGCTGGGCCATTGGCGGACCGTTCTGGTCGGGCAGCCAGCCGC
>Ga0081540_1004469_pt1 | contig 10649 bp, 9 predicted proteins | sample TabmetS2T1R1_FD_71024 | JGI IMG/M metagenome (GOLD analysis project Ga0081540, IMG submission 71024) | Tabebuia heterophylla rhizosphere microbial communities from the University of Puerto Rico - S2T1R1 | ecosystem: Host-associated > Plants > Roots > Rhizosphere ... | reverse complement strand
TAGCGCTGCTGCCGCAGGTCCACGACGGGCTGCCGCGCGGCGTGCCGGTACTGGACTTCTTCCGGTCCCGGGTGCCGATGTACGTCGACGAGGCGGAGGCGACCCTGACGGGGTACCTGTTCGACGCGGACCAGCAGCGCCAGCCCATGGGTACCCTGTCCGCCGGCGAGCTGCGCCGCCTGCTGCTGGCCACGATGGTCAACGGCGGTGCCGAGGTGCTGCTGCTCGACGAGCCGACGAACTACCTCGACTTCGACGCGCTGGACGTGGTCGAGGCGGCACTGCGCGAGTTCCGGGGGACGCTGGTGATGGTCACCCACGACCGGTACTTCGCCCGAGCCGTAGGGTACGGCCGCTGGTTGGAGGTCCGCGACGGGGTCGTGGAGGATCGGGGCCATGAGCTATCCGCAACCGCGCTACCTGGGTGACGGCGGCGAACTGACCGCGACTTACCGGCCCGCCGCCTACGACCCGGAGCTGGTCTACGCGGCCGGCACGACGGTGCACTACCTCGCGACCGGCGCGTCCACCAACGGCCAGTTCGGCCTGTACCGGTGGGACATGGCCGGCCCGCCCAGCGGCCCCGATCCGCACTTCCACCGGTCGATCTCGGAGTCCTTCTTCATCCTGTCCGGTACCGTCCGGATCTTCGACGGCACCCGCTGGATCGACGCGACCCCGGGGGACTTCGTGCACGTACCCGAGGGAGGCGTGCACGCGTTCCGCAACGAGTCCGGGGAGCCGGCGTCCATGCTGTTGCATTTCGCGCCCGGGGCACCGCGGGAGGGGTACTTCGAGGGTCTCGTCGACCTGGCCGGCCGCAGCGCCGAGGAGAAGGCCGAGTTCTTCCTCCGCCACGACACCTTCTGGCTCTGAACCGCCCCCGGCGTCGAGCCTCAGCTGACCGCCATGTCCACGAACCGGGACAGATGCAGTTGCGCGGCGACCGTGACGGTGTCGGTCGGCCCGTTGCGGTGCTTGGCCACGATGAAGTCCGCCTCGCCCGCGCGCGGGGACTCGCGGTCGTAGTAGTCGTCGCGGTGCAGCAGGATGACGACGTCGGCATCCTGCTCTATCGATCCCGACTCGCGAAGATCTGACAACTGAGGGCGCTTGTCGGTGCGCTGCTCCGGTCCACGGTTGAGCTGGCTGACCGCGACCACCGGGCACTCGACCTCCTTGGCCAGCAGCTTGAGGCCACGGGACAGCTCGGCGACCTCCTGCTGACGGCTCTCGACGCGCTTCGGCGAGGTCATCAGCTGCAGGTAGTCCACGATGATCAGCTTGAGGTCGTTCCGCTGCCGCAGCCGGCGCGCCTTCGCGCGGATCTCCATCAGCGTCATGTTGGGCGTGTCGTCCACGAACAGCGGCGCCTCGCTGATCTCACCCATCCGCCGGGCCAGCTTGGTCCAGTCGTCGTCGGACAACTGCCCGGACCTCAGGACGTGCAGCGGTACCCGCGCCTCGGCCGACAGCAGCCGCATGACGATCTCGACCTTGCTCATCTCCAGCGAGAAGATCGCGCTGGCGAAGTTGTGCCTGACCGACGCGGTCCGGGCGAAGTCCATGGCGGCGGTCGAATTGTGTGTCGGGATCATCGACCGGCCCGCGAGATAGAGATGGTCGTGGTTGTCCACGGTGACACAGCGCACGGGAATGGTGGTGACTCGACGCACGTCCACGACGAACCGGGAGCCGGTCCGCGACCCGTTGCCGCGGCGCCGCTCCTTGTGCACCAACCGCTTACGCTCCAACCGGAACAGGTCGTCCATCGTGGACACATTGAGGATGTATGCGGTCGACGAGTCGATATTGCGACCCTTGGCCTTCCTGGTGGTCATGGTGCACCTGTAGCCGAGGCTGATGATCAGCTCGTGGACGTCCTCGGCGAGGCGGCGGGAGGTGACGGCGAACTGGACGTTACCGCTTGGTGCCACGGTGCCGTCGCTGTCCAGCAGGCCGGCGAGCAGGGCGCGCCGCTGCTGCTCGGACGCCCGAAGGTACTCGTCGGGGATGTGCTTGTCATTCAGCACGCCGACAGTCCGGAGCCTGGCGGTCACTGAGCCGAGCCGTGCGTGGCACGGGCCACAGCGCACGGACCCGTTGCGGATCCCCTTGGTCGCGGCGCCGCACTCGACGCAGGTCGGCGGTGGCTCGGGCGCGGACGTGAAGCGGGCCTTCCCGCCGCAGGACTGGCCGCAGCTGCGGATGCCCCGAGCTTGGGGCTGGAAGCGCCGGCCGCACACGGCGCACTCACGCTCAGGCACCGGCGGCTCGGGCGGGAGCGCGATGCTGTAGACCATCGGACCGCTCGGATGCACCACGAAGCCGTCCGCCTCGACGCTGAGGATAACCTCCGGGTCGGCGGTGGTGAACCGCGCCGCGGCGCTGTGCCCGTCACCCAGCCACAGACCGAGCGTGTACGGGGGGATCAGGAGGTCGCGCTCGGGCAGGTCCAGCGGCCGAGCGTTGGTCACGCAGTGGTTCAACCGGCGATCGGCCGTCTCCGTGCGGAGCGTCGCCGCGATCTCCTCCGTGGTGCGCACCTCGCCCGCCAGGTCAGCACGGCGCTCACGCCGGCTGCGCGTGAGCCATCGGTGCAGGCCGTCGGCCAGGATGGTGCTCCCGTCGGAGAAGACGACCTCGTAGCAGGGGCGATCGGTCAGAACCTCGGTGGCGGCGACCACGGTCGTCGGCTTGCCGTCGGCCCCGATCAGCCGGTCGCCGACCTGTACGTCGCCCATGGTGGTCCAACCGTCAGGCGTGGCCAACGGGGTGTCCACCGCGAGTGCCTTCCCAAGACCAGGCCTACCAGCCACGATGACCAGTTGGCCGGGGTGCAGACCGTTGAGCAGCCGATCGAGATCGGTGAAGCCGGTCGGTACCCCCGTCATCATGCCGCCCTGGGCACCGACCGCCTCGATCTCGTCCAGCGTCGGCTGGAGCAGGTCGGAGAGGACCGCGAAGTCGTCGCCGACCCGGCGCTCGGTCACCTCGTAGACCGCCTGCTGCGCGATGTCCACGAGGTCGTCGACGTCCCGGCCGCCCCCGCCGGACGACCCGTACCCGAGCTGGACGATCCGGGTGCCCGCCTCGATGAGCCGGCGCAGCACCGCGCGCTCGCCGACGATCTTCGCGTAGTAGGCCGCGTTGGCGGCGGTCGGCACGCTGGCCATCAGGGTGTGCAGGTAGCCCGCCCCGCCGACCCGCGCCAGGTCCCCGGCACCGGCCAGGGCCGCGGCCACCGTGACCGCGTCGGCCGGCTCGCCCCGGCCGTAGAGGTCGAGGACCATCTCGAAGATCCGGGCGTGCGCCGGCCGGTAGAAGTCGGCCGGGCGCAGCAGTTCGACCACGTCCGCGATGGCGTCCTTGGACAGCAGCATGCCGCCGAGCACCGACTGCTCGGCGGCGACGTCCTGCGGCGGCGACCGGTCGAACTGCGCCTCGTCCGCGCGCGCGTCGTGTCGCGGCTCCTGGCGCGGCTCCGGTGCCCGGGGCTCGGAAGGCCGCTGCTCAGCGGGCCGCTGCTCGACCAGCCGCGGCTCGGCGAGGCGCGGCTCCGGCCGGGCGTCATCGCTGATGGACACTGTCAACCCCCCACCCACGCCGCCCCGTGCTGCCGATGATCCGCGTGGGGTCTGACAGTTCCAACCCGAGGCCGTCCGCTCACGGTACGAGCGGTCGGCCCGGGTACCAAGCCGGCCTGGGGACGGCCCTGCGGATAACCCTGTGGAGATCCGGCCGCCGGGTGTGGGCAACGCTGTGCATTCCTTGTGTACCGGCTGCCGGCGTACCCGCCCGATACGCTGTGAGGAGCACAAACGTTGCCCACACGCTGTGGGCTGGAGAAAGTAGAGCCGGCGTGTCGCAATCACATCGAGATCTGTCTGTCCAGCCGATGGCGCAAGATCCCGATGCCGGCGATGCTCCCGAGGTGGATTACGACGAATGGGTGGTTCGCCGCAACCGCGCCCGCCACCTCTCGCCGGACATCGACGCGACTATCCCGATCACCCCGTACCCGCGACGCCGGGACTGGTCGGTGGCCCGCCACTCCATCGACCGCCCCGACTGGAACCAGGTCGAGGGCGAGAAGCAGTATGCGGCCACGGCCGGCTGGACGGTCGCCTGGTACGCCATTCCCTACGCGCTGTTCGCGGCCTGGACACTGACCTTCGACGGAAAGCCGGGCACCGCGTGCGCCAACCCGGTCAACAACACCTGCCCGCCCGCCCGCAGCGCGGCCCTGGGCGCGCTGCTGCACAGCCTGCCCAAGCTCGGCGTGGCGGTCCTGGTGAGCCTGGTGTTCGCGATGCTGATCCGGCTCGGGAGCGGGGCGTGGCGCCCGGTCACCGCCGCCTTCTCCGCCGCGGTGATCGGCGCGGGCGCGGCCACGATCCTGTTCTCGGTGCTCGCCACGGCGTGAAACGGCGCCGGCCCCGAGGGGACCGGCGCCGTCACGGATCGAACTACTTGCTCGCTACCACGTTGAGCGAGAACTTCGCGGTGACCTCCGGGTGCAGCTTGACCTGCACCTGGTAGCTGCCGGTGGACTTGATGTGCCCGGGCAGCTCCACCCGGCGCCGGTCCAGTTCCGGACCGCCGGCCGACCTGACGGCCGCCACGACCTCAGCCGGGGTGACCGAGCCGAACAGCCGGCCGCCGTCGCCGGCCCGCGCCGGGAGGCTGACCTTCAGCGACTCGAGCTGGCCGCGCACCTCGTTGGCGTGGCCCAGATCCCGGATCTCCCGGGCCGAGCGGGCCCGCTTGATCAGCGTGATCTGCTTCTCCGCACCCTTGGTCCACGGGATCGCGAAGCCCTGGGGCAGCAGGTAGTTGCGGCCGAAGCCGTCCTTGACCTCGACCACGTCACCGGGGGTGCCGAGGCCCGAGACCTCCTGGGTAAGGATGATCTTCATGTCCGGCCTCCCCTCAGCGCGCCGTGGTCGTGTACGGCAGCAGCGCCATCTCGCGGGCGTTCTTGACCGCGCGAGCGATCTGCCGCTGCTGCTGCGCGCTGACGCCGGTCACCCGCCGAGCGCGGATCTTGCCGCGGTCGGAGATGAACTTGCGCAGCAGCGCGGTGTCCTTGTAATCGATGTAGGTGACCCCGTCCTTGTCGAGCGGGTTCACCTTCTTCTTCGGCTTGCGAAGCGCCGCAGCCTTTGGCATGTCTCTCTACTCCGTACTCACTCAGAAAGGTGGCTCGTCGTCGAAGTTGCCCCCGCCACCGCCGCCGCCGGTGGGAGCCGGCGTGGCGGTCGCCCACGGGTCGTCGCTGGCGTATCCGCCACCGCCGCCCTGGCCGCCACCGGAGCCGTAGCCACCGCCGCCCGAACTGCGCGACATCTTCTGCACCTTCGCCGTGGCGTACCGCAGCGACGGGCCGATCTCGTCGACTTCCAGCTCGAAGACGGTGCGCTTCTCGCCCTCCTTCGTCTCGTACGACCGCTGACGCAGCCGTCCCGAGACGATCACGCGGGCTCCCCGTTGCAGCGACTCCGCGACGTTCTCCGCCGCCTGGCGCCATACCGTGCAGGACAGGAACAGCGGCTCGCCGTCCTTCCATTCGCCGGAGGCCCGGTCCAGGGTCCGCGGCGTCGATGCGACACGGAACTTGGCAACCGCCGCTCCGGACGGGGTGAAACGCAGCTCAGGATCGTCGGTCAGGTTGCCGATGATCGTGATGGTGGTCTCTCCTGCCATCGCCTACTCCTCGTTTCGGTCCGCGTCGTCGTGTACCCGGCAGCATGCCGGAACGGCTTGACTGCCGCTTGTCAGACTGACACCGCACTACGACGAATCGCGGGGGCCGCGCCGGAACGTCAGCGGACGTCCGGACGGATGACCTTGGTACGCAGCACCGACTCGTTGAGCCGGAGCTGGCGGTCCAGCTCGGCGACGGCCTCGGGTGTGGCCTGAAGGTCGATGACCGCGTAGATGCCCTCGGTCTTCTTGTTGATCTCGAACGAGAGGCGGCGACGCCCCCATACGTCGAGCTTCTCCACCGAGCCACCCGCGGTCCGGATCACGTTGAGATACGTGTCGAGCGACGGGGCGACGGTGCGCTCCTCGAGACTGGAGTCGAGGATCACCATGATTTCGTAATGACGCAAGACTTTCTCACCTCCTATGGGCTGACGGCCGCGGTCCTTCCGCGGCAGGAGGTCTGGCGCCGTCCGAACGACGACGTGCACCGGGCGAGGCCCGGCGCACGTGGAGTCGACGAACCTGGCAAGGATACCCGAAGGTCGCCGGCGGTTCACGCCGAGCGGTACCCGGCCCGGAACGAGAGCCGCGGGGCGCCCCATCCGGCCTACCTGGGTGGGACCTGGGGAGGAACGACCACACCGACGAGCTGGATGTAACGGCGCCCCGCGGAGCCTTTGCGACCGAGCGTACAGGAGGATTGTCCGGTGAGTGTTGATAGTCCGAATTTTCGTTCCGGTACCGTAGCTGGTCGCCTGCCGCACGGTCCAACGAGCCGGGCGGGCCGGCCGTGACGCGCGCCCGGCGGCCGGCGTCGCCCGGACCGGGCGGTGTCGGTGCCAGGACGTAGGCTCGGCGGCATGCGAATCGGAGCTCACGTCGATCTATTGGACCCGCTCGCCGAGGCCAGGGCCCGGGACGCCGAGGTGGTCCAGTTCTTCCTCAGCGATCCGCAGGGCTGGCAGGAGCCGCACCCGCGCGCCGACGCGGAGGCGCTGCGCGGCAGCGGGCTGGACGTGTTCATCCACGCGCCCTACCGGATCAATGTGGCGACCACCAACAACCGCATCCGCATCCCGAGCCGCAAGCTGCTGCTCAGCCACGCCGCCGGCGCCCGTGACGTGGGCGCCCGCGGGCTGATCGTCCACGGTGGACACGTCAACGCCGGCGACGACCTGGCCATCGGCGTGGACAACTGGCGCAAGACCTTCGCATACGCGGCCGAGCAGGGCGGGTTCGCCACCCCGGTGCTCATCGAGAACACGGCGGGCGGCGACAACGCCTGCGCCCGCCGGTTCGACGCGCTGGCCCGGCTGTGGGACGCGGTGGGCGAGTTCGGAGTGGGCTTCTGCCTGGACACCTGCCACGCGCACGCGGGCGGCGAGGACCTCGTGGACATCGTCGACCGGGTCAAGGCGATCACCGGCCGGATCGACCTGATCCACGCCAACGACTCCAGGGACGAATTCGATTCCGGCCGGGACCGCCACGACAACCTCGGATCTGGCAGCATCGACCCGGATCTGATCGTGGCGGTGGTCCGGGCGGCCGGCGCTCCGGTGGTCGTGGAGACCCCGGGCGGCGCCGAAGGCCAGTCGGCGGACATCGCCCTGCTGCGGAAGCGGTTGGACGGATGAGCGTGGATCAAGAGGAGCCGGCCGCGCCGGCGGACCGCGAGTCGGCCGGCGACGCCGCCGGCCGGGACCTGGCCGGCCCGGGCACGGCCGGCGACGAGCCCGCGGCCGACGACACGGTCGGCGAGGGCACGGTCGGCGGGGATGCGGAGGCGGCCGTCGACCTGGATCGGGCGGGCGTCGACCGGACCGAGGCGGCGCAGGCCGAAGCCGTCCAGGTCGAGGCCGACGAAGCGGACGCGGAGGACGGCGAGGCCGAGGAGGAAGCCCCCGACCCGTGGAGCCGGTTCGGGCCGCGGCCCGATCGAATCCGGGGCCGGGCCGGACGGGCGGCGGATGCCGTGTGGCGGTTCGTCAGCCACGAGTGGACGCTTGTCAGCCTCGTCGCGCTGGTGATCGCCATCGTGATGACCTGGCCGGCCGCGCGCTACCCGTCGACCACCATCCCGGCCGACATCTGGGACCCCACCCTGCAGGCCTGGCAGGTCGCCTGGGCCGGGCACGCGGTGCTCACCGACCCGGCGCACATCTTCAACTCCAACGCGTTCTTCCCGGACGCCTACAGCTACGCGTTCTCGGACACCCTGTTCGGGTACTTCCCGTTCGGGATGATCGGCAGCGGACCGACCGCGGCCCTTGTCCGGTACAACGTGCTGTTCATCCTGCTGCACGGGCTGGCCTTCGTCGGCGCGTACGCGCTAGTGCGGCAGCTCGGCGCCGGGCGCACCGCCGCCGCCGTGGCCGGCGCCGCCTTCGCCTACGCGCCGTGGCGCTGGGCCCAGGCCGGCCACATGCACGTGCTCTCCGTCGGTGGGATCGCGCTGTCGCTGGCCATGCTCGCCCGGGGTCACGGCTTCTCCTTCACCCGGGGATACCAACCGGAGCGCACCCGCCCTGGCTGGGCGGTGGCCGGCTGGTGCCTGGCAGCGTGGCAGGTCAGCCTCGGCTTCGGCATCGGCCTGCCGTTCGCCTACGTCATCGTCGCCGTCGTGATCGTGTCGGTCGTCCGCTGGCTGTTGAAGGGCCGGCCCCGGCTGGGCCGCCGGCTGCTGATCGCCGACGGCATCGGCGTGGTGGTCTTCGGCCTCGTCGGGCTGCTCATGGGGCTGCCCTACCTGCGCGTGCTCCAGCAGCACCCAGAGGCCCGTCGCACCCTGGCCGACGTCGCGCTGTTCTCGCCGACGGCCAGGGCGTTCATCACCGCGCCGGCGCAGTCGCTGCCGTGGGGCGCCGCGCACGAGGCGGCCCGCGCGACGATGAGCGCGCCGGCGGAGACCACGTTGCTGCCGGGCTTCATCCTGTACGGCCTGGCCGCCGCCGGCTTGTTCCTGTCGGTCTGGTCGCTGCGCACCCGGCTGTGGCTGCTGCTCGGCGTCGTGGTCAGCATCGTGCTGGCCATGGGCACGCAGTTCTTCGGCGGCACCTACACCTACGTCGTCCTGTACCACGTGCTGCCGTTCTGGTCGGCCAGCCGCACACCGGGCCGGCTGGTCATCTGGACCACGCTGTTCCTGGCGATCCTGGCGGCGGGGGCGGTCGGCTCGCTGGTGCAGCGCTCCTACGAGCTGGCCGCCGAGCAGGCACCCGGCCGCCCCAACGTGCTCATGCGGCTGGCCACCCTGCTGCCGGTCCTGCTGGTACTCGCCGAGGGGACCAACTGGAACAAGCTCGAGCACCCCGTCGTGCCGACGCAGCCCTCGGCGATGCGCACCGTCGACGGTCCGCTGATGGTCCTGCCCAGCGAGGACCTGCCGGACGAGAACGTGATGATCTGGTCGACGTCCAAGTTCCAGCAGATGGTCAACGGCGGCAGCGGCTTCGACCCGAACGACCAGCAGAACACCCGGGCGGTGACCCGGTCGTTCCCGGACCGGGCCAGCGTCGACTACCTACGGCGCCTGGGCATCCGGACGGTCATCGTGCTCAAGGCGCAGGCGTCCGGCTCAGCCGACTACGCGAGGGCGGCCGACCCGAACACGCCACTGGACGGGCTCGGGATCAACCGCGTCGACGACGGCGACACCTACATCTACACGCTCAACTGAACTGAGCGACGCCGCCCTACCGGTCCAGCTCGAGCGCTGGCTCGCGGGCGGGAGCCGGGGCCGGCTCGGGCATGCGGAGCCGGCCCACCCATTCCGCGTCCGGTGCCCCATCGAGCACCCCACCGTCCGGGTCGTCGTCGTAGGTGCTGCGCACCGCGTCCCGCTCGGGATGCAGCGCGTCCCTGACCACGTACCCGGCCAGGACGCAGACGGTGACCAGCCGCAGCAGAGCGGCGAGGTCGAACACCGACTCCGGGAAGACGCCCTTGCCGGACGCACCGAGCAGCTCGCCGTAGAACGCGCAGAAATACAGAACCTCGGCGGCCTGCCAGGCCAGGAAGGCGCCCCAGCGCGGCCGGGCCAGCACCGCCAGCGGCAGCAGCCACAGCACGTACTGCTGGGACCAGACCTTGGAGAACACCAGGAACGCGGCGACCACGAGGAACGCCACCTGCCCGAACCTCGGGCGGCGCGGCGCCATGAAGATCAGTAGGCCGATCAGCAGGCAGCACACCACGAACAGCCCGTATTGCAGGTAGTTCACCGCCGGGATGTCGGCCTGCAGCTTGTTGAACCCCGGCAGGGTACCGACGAAGGGGAAGTGCACTCCCAGGTACCAGAGCGTGCCCCAGTCGATGCCCCGGGTCTGGTTGAGCCTGAAGAACGTGCGCCAGGCGTCCGGGTACCCGAGTGCGATCGGCAGGTTCACCGCCAGCCAGACGGCCACGCCCAGCGAGCTGGCCAGCATGGCCGCCCCGAACCGGCGTGCCCGCAGCCCGAGCAGCAGCAGCGGGATGAACAGGAAGCCGGGCCAGAGCTTGGCCGCGGTACCGAGGCCGAGCAGGATGCCGGCCGTTGCCGGATGTCGGCGGGCCCACGCCCAGATGCCGAACACCGCGAAGCCCACGGCGAGCATGTCCCAGTTGACGGTGGCGGTGAACAGCAGCGCCGGTGAGGCCGCGAACAGCGCGACGTCCCATGGTCGGCGCCTGCGCAGCGAGATCATCGCGGCGACGCTGGCGATCGCGATGGCGCCGAGCACCACAACGTTGGCGTTCCAGAACCACTCGCCCTGGTTGATGCCCGGGCGGTCCTTCGCCAGCGCATGTACCGGCAGGCCCAGCAGCCCCATGAAGGCGCCGGTGAGCACCGGGTACTCGACGGGATGGTCGCGGTACGGGACCTGCCCGTCGGACAGGCCCTCGTTGTAGTAGAGCGCGAGCACGTCGGTGTAGCACATGAGCTTGTACTGCTTGTAGTC
>Ga0081540_1004467_pt1 | contig 10650 bp, 11 predicted proteins | sample TabmetS2T1R1_FD_71024 | JGI IMG/M metagenome (GOLD analysis project Ga0081540, IMG submission 71024) | Tabebuia heterophylla rhizosphere microbial communities from the University of Puerto Rico - S2T1R1 | ecosystem: Host-associated > Plants > Roots > Rhizosphere ... | reverse complement strand
CGCCGACATGATCGTGGGCATGAAGGTCGGGCTGCCGGGCATGGATCTCGTGATCTTCCCGGAATACTCCACCCACGGCATCATGTACGACTCCAAGGAGATGTACGAGACCGCCTCGACCGTGCCGGGCGCCGAGACCGAGATCTTCGCCGAAGCGTGCCGCAAGGCAAAGGTCTGGGGCGTGTTCTCGCTGACCGGCGAGCGTCACGAGGAGCATCCGAACAAGGCGCCCTACAACACCTTGATCCTGATGAATGACAAGGGCGAGATCGTCCAGAAATACCGCAAGATCATGCCGTGGGTGCCGATCGAAGGCTGGTATCCGGGCAATTGCACCTATGTCTCGGACGGGCCGAAGGGCCTGAAGATCAGCCTGATCATCTGCGACGACGGCAACTATCCCGAGATTTGGCGCGACTGCGCGATGAAGGGAGCTGAGTTGATCGTGCGCTGCCAAGGTTACATGTATCCCGCCAAGGAACAGCAGGTGATGATTTCCAAGGCGATGGCCTGGGCCAACAATGTCTATGTCGCCGTCGCCAATGCCGCGGGCTTCGACGGCGTCTATTCCTATTTCGGCCACTCCGCCATCATCGGCTTCGATGGGCGAACCCTCGGCGAGACCGGCGAGGAGGAGTACGGCATCCAGTATGCGGCACTGTCAAAACACCTGATCCGCGACGCCCGCCGTAACAACCAGTCGCAGAACCACCTCTACAAGCTGCTGCATCGCGGCTACACCGGCATGATCAATTCCGGAGAAAGCGCGCGCGGCGTCGCGTCCTGTCCCTACGATTTCTATTCAAAGTGGATCGCCGATCCGGAAGGAACCCGCGAGATGGTCGAGGCGATGACTCGTTCGACCGCCGGCACGGATGAATGCCCGATCGACGGCATCCCGAATGAATTGACGTCGAGCAATTACTAGGCCGTTCAAGCCATCCCGCCACACTCATCGGCGCCGTCTCGGTCTTGAGACGGCGGCCATTACCATTGCGACGTGTGGTGCGAGTTTCGGCGCAGGGGAATATCACGGTCGGCCCGGCTAACGCGCGCGAGCACGCCGTAGCCGCCCCGCACTTCCCAGTGCTGTTGATTGTGGTGTTTTGCATCACCGCTGTTTTAATAAACATACACTAAATAACGAGGCTGAAGCCGCCACCGCAGCGGTGTCGAAGCCCTCGCAGCGCCGTCGCCAACGGCGGCGATCTGCCGGTTCGTTGTCCAACATGGCAGACCAGACTATAGCTATAGATACTCTGACTTTCGGTGAGCCTGAAGACGGTCTGCGCGCGATCCGGAATTTTGTTGCGGTACACCGCCGAAAATTCCCCTTGACGCCGACGATAATTCAGTATCCGATGTTTACTAAACAATATACTGAACATTGCGCCTGGAGGTAACGGCAGGGAAGTTGGCGGCGGCTACCGCCCGGTGACTCTCCTTGAACCTGATGCCTCAGCCCGCTCGGGCTCCAATGCGTCGAGCCGCTATCCGGATGAGGGCGCTCCGGAAGCTGTGAGGGAATGCATCAGGAGAGGGAACGCACATGCGGAAATTGGCGACTGGAATGAAGTCGAAGCGGGCAGGCGGAGCGCTGGCTTTCTTCGCGGGTGTGGCGCTGTCGGCGCTGGCGAGCGGGCCGGCTGCGGCGCAGGGCAAGCAGCTCACGCTATGCTGGGCAGCCTGGGATCCGGCCAACGCGCTGGTGGAGCTCGGCAAGGATTTCACCAAGCAGTCCGGCATCGAGATGAAGTACGAGTTCGTCCCCTGGACGAGCTATGCCGACCGCTTCCTCAACGAGCTCAACTCGCACGGCAAGCTGTGCGACCTGATCATCGGCGACAGCCAGTGGATCGGCGGAGCGGCGGAGAACAAGTGGTACGTCAAGCTCAACGACTTCTTCGTCAAGGAGAACATCTCCATGGACGATTTCGTTCCGGCCACCGTGACCGGCTATTCGCAATGGCCGAAAGGCACGGCGAACTACTGGGCGCTGCCGGCGATGGCAGACGCCGTAGGCTGGACCTATCGCAAGGACTGGTTCTCGCGGCCGGACATCCAGGCCGCCTTCAAGGCCAAGCACGGCCGCGATCTTGCGCCGCCGAAGACTTATGACGAGCTCAAGCAGATCGCCGAGTTCTTCCAGGGCCGTGAGATCGACGGCAAGAAGGTCTACGGCGCCTACATCTTCACCGAGCGCGGCTCGGAAGGCATCACGATGGGCATCACCAACGTGCTCTACAATTACGGCTTCAACTACGACAACCCGAAGAAGCCCTATCAGATGCAGGGCTTTGTCAACTCGGCCGATGCGGCCAAGGGGCTCGAGTTCTACAAGGAGCTCTACAAGTGCTGCACCGCCCCAGGCATGACCAATGCCTACATGCAGGAGGGGCTCGATGCCTTCAAGTCGGGTCAGGTGGCGATGCAGATGAACTGGTTCGCCTTCTTCCCCGGCCTCTACAAGGACCCGAATGTCGGCGGCGACAAGATCGGCTTCTTCGTCAACCCGGCCGGCCCGAAGGCGCACTTCACCCAGCTCGGCGGGCAAGGCATCTCGGTGGTTGCCACCTCCGACCGCAAGGAAGATGCGCTGAAATACATCAAGTGGTTCGCGCAGCCGGCCGTGCAGCAGAAGTGGTGGGAGCTCGGCGGTTACTCGGCGCTGAAGGCCGTCGTCGAGGCGCCCGGCTTCCCCAAGAGCGCCCCGTTCGCGCCGCAGTTCCTGGAATCGATGGCGATCGTGAAGGATTTTTGGGCCGAGCCCTCCTATGCGCAGCTGCTGCTCGACATGCAGAAGCGCGTGCATGACTACGTCGTCGCCGACAAGGGAACATCGCAGCAGGCGCTTGATCAGCTGCTCAAGGACTGGACCAAGGTCTTCAAGGAGCAAGGCAAGCAGGTCGCGTCGCAGTAGCGCGCGCGCGCGCCTCGTGAACTCGCGACAAAACCATCTCCCCGGGCCGTCCGCCCGGGGAGGCCTCAAGCCCCGGCGGAACGCCATGACCACGATCACTCAACCCGACGCCGCCGCGATCAGCCGCATCCCTTCACGGACGGATTCCCGCTCCGTCCTGCGGATCCGCGGCCTGTCCGATCGGACCATTGCCTGGCTCTTCGTTGCGCCGACGATCGCGCTGCTGCTCGCGATCAACATCTTTCCGCTGATTTGGATGATTCGGCTGTCCTTCACTAGCCTCAACCTCAGCATGTCCTATTTGCCGCTGCGCGTCGTCGGCCTCGACAATTTCACGGACATACTGACCGATGAAGACGTCTGGCTGCGCCTGCAGACCACCGCGCGGTTCGTGATCTGCTCGGTGGTACTGCAGGTGATCGTCGGTTTCGGTCTCGCACTCCTGATCAACCGCCAGTTCCGCGGCCACAGTTTTTGGACCACGATCATTCTGCTGCCGATGATGCTGTCTCCGGCCGTGGTCGGCAACTTCTGGACCCTGCTGTTCCAGCCGCAGATCGGACCGTTCAATTACCTGGTCAGCCTGTTCACCGGCGTGCCGCCGAGCTCGTTCAGCATGACCGGCGAGGTTGCGCTGGCGCCGTGGACTATCGTGCTGGTCGATACCTGGATGTGGGCGCCCTACGTCATGCTGATTTGCCTCGCCGGACTTCGCTCCATTCCCGACTACATCTATGAGGCGGCCGAGGTCGATCGCGCCTCTGCCTGGCGGCAATTCTGGTCGATTACGCTGCCGATGACGGTGCCGTTCCTGATGCTGGCCGTCCTGTTCCGCGCCATCGAGAATTTCAAGATGTTCGACATGGTGAACCTGTTGACCTCAGGCGGGCCGGGCTCGACCACCGAGCTGGTGTCGATCACCTTGAAGCGTGCCGCGTTCGAGAAATGGCGCACCGGCTATTCCTCGGCGCTCGCCATTATTCTGTTCGTCACCGTATTCGGTGCCGCCAACATCTACGTCAAGCTTCTCAACCGGGTGAAGCAACGATGACCATAGCCGCCCATTCCGTTGTCCGGGCTTCGCCGCGCGCGAAGGTGTTTGCCGGCGCCTTCGTCATCCTTTACGCCGTCATTACGATCCTGCCGCTGCTCTGGATTGTGGCGACCGCCTTCAAGTCGCAGAGCGATGCCATCGCCTATCCGCCCAAGGTGATCTTCCAGCCAACGCTGGAAGGCTTTGTGAACCTGTTCACCGTGCGCACCCGCCAGACGCCGGACTTCATCGCAAAGCTGCCGCCGCCGGAAACCTGGTACGACAAGCTGGTGCGCCAGCGCGACATGGTGATCGCCGGACCGTCCAAGGTGGTGCCGCGCTTCACCAATTCGCTCATCATTGGCTTCGGCTCGACATTCCTTGCCGTATTCCTTGGGACGCTGGCGGCCTATGCCTTCTCGCGGTTCCGCATTCCGCTGGCGGACGATCTGTTGTTCTTCATTTTGTCGACGCGGATGATGCCGCCGGTCGCGGTCGCCATTCCGATCTATTTGATGTACCGGCACCTCAACCTGACCGATACCAGGCTCGGCATGATCCTGCTCTATACGGCGGTCAACGTGTCGCTGGCGGTCTGGCTGCTCAAGGGATTCATCGACGAGATTCCGCGCGAGTATGAGGAGGCGGCCCTGGTCGACGGCTACACGCGGCTGCAGGCGCTGCGCAAGGTGGTTCTGCCGCAGGCGGTGACGGGAATCGCCGCGACCGCGATCTTTTGCCTAATCTTCTCGTGGAACGAATATGCCTTCGCGGTGCTTTTGACCAGCGGCGAGGCGCAGACCATGCCGCCTTTCATTCCGTTCATCATCGGCGAGGGCGGCCAGGACTGGCCGGCGGTCGCGGCGGCAACGACGCTGTTCGTCATTCCGATCGTGCTGTTCACCATTCTGCTGCGCAAGCACCTCCTGCGCGGAATCACTTTCGGAGCGGTGCGCAAATGAGGGGCTCGGCGACCACATCAATGGGCTTGGCGCGCTGGTTCCGTCGAGGGCCGTGGGAGGGCGTCGCCATGAGCCTGATCGCGGGCGGCATCTTCATGCTGGTGCAGCCGTTCTCGATCGACCTCTACAGCTATTCGTTTGTGACGATCCTGGCCGGTACGCTCGGCTATGTCGCCGTGAGCCATTTTCCGGAATAGGCCGATAGCCATGGCACAGATCCGCGTCGAAAATCTGCGAAAGTCGTTCGATCAGTTCACCGCCGTGCAAGGCTCGAACTTCACCATCGACGACGGCACGTTCTTTGCGATGCTCGGTCCTTCCGGCTGCGGCAAGACCACGACCTTGCGCATGATCGCAGGTCTCGAGCTGCCGACCGACGGGCGTATCCTGCTCGACGGCGAGGATGTCACGTTCAGCCGCGCCGCCGCGCGCGACATCGCCTTCGTGTTCCAGTTCTTTGCTCTCTATCCGCACATGAATGTCGCCGCCAACATCGGCTTTCCCCTGAAGTGCCAGGGCATGGCGCGCCGCGAGATCCGCCAGCGCGTTGCCGAGACGGCCCGTCTGTTGCGGATCGAGCACTTGCTGTCGCGCAAGACATCGGGCTTGTCCGGCGGCGACCGGCAGCGCGTCGCGCTTGGCCGCGCCATGGTCAGGCGGCCGAAGGCGTTCCTGATGGATGAGCCGCTCGGTGCGCTCGATGCCGAGTTCCGCCATCTGATGTGCCGCGAGCTGCGCGACCTGCACGATCGCATCGGCGCGACCACGATCTACGTGACGCACGACCAGCTCGAGGCGATGTCGATGGCGGACCGGATCGCGATCATGAATGGCGGCCGGGTCGAGCAGATCGGCTCGCCCCAGGAAGTCTATGATCGCCCGGCAAGCCTGTTTGTCGCCGATTTCATCGGCTCGCCGCCGATGAATTTTCTGCGCTTCGAGGCCGGCCTGCGGCCGGGCGACGAGGCGGTCGATTTCCACGGCAAGCGCATCGCGGTGCCCGCGGTGAGTGAGCCGCGCGCGGCGGGGCCGCTTGTGCTGGGCGTTCGCCCGGAACATATCCGCTTTTCCGATGCCGCCGAGGTGCGCGGCAGCGTATTTGGCGCCGAGTATCGCGGCACCACGCAGATCGTCACCGTCGATACCGGCTACGGGCGCGTAGCCGCGCGACTGCCGTCGAGCATGCAGGTCAGGATCGGCGAGACGGTCGGTCTCGTCTTTCGTGCCGAACGGCTCTCGCTGTTCGATGCGCAGAGCGGATCGGCGATCCGGACCGCGAGCCATGAGGGAGCCGGCCATGGCTGATGTCACGCTGCGCCATGTCAGCAAGCGCTTCGGGACGACGGAAGCCGTTTCCGACCTCTCGCTTGCCATCGATGACGGGGAATTCGTCGTCCTGCTCGGGCCGAGCGGCGCAGGCAAGACCACGACGCTGCGGCTGGTCGCTGGTCTCGAGCGCCCCGATGCCGGCACGGTCATGATCGACGGCCGCGACGTCACGCACGATCCGCCGGGATCGCGCGACATGGCATTCGTGTTCCAGCAATATTCGCTCTATCCGCATCTTTCGGTGTACGACAATCTTGCATTTCCGTTGCGCTCGCCGGTGCGACGTGTTCCCGAATCGCTGATCCGCAAGCGGGTCGAGCAGACGGCGGAGCTCTTGCATATCTCAGGCAAACTCAATAATCGCGCGACGCGGCTCTCCGGCGGCGAGATGCAGCGAGTGGCGATCGGCCGCGCGCTGGTGCGCGATCCCGCCATCTATCTGATGGATGAGCCGCTTTCGTCGCTAGACGCCAAGCTGCGCGCCGAGCTCCGGCTCGAGCTCAAGCGTATCCAGCTCGAGCTCGGCGCCACGATCCTCTACGTGACGCACGACCAGGTCGAGGCCATGACGCTTGCCTCCCGCGTCGGCGTGATCCGGGATGGCCGGCTCCTGCAGGTTGGCACGCCGCGCGAGATCTACGAGAACCCGGCCGATCGCTATGTGGCTTCGCGGCTCGGCATCCCCCAGATCAATTTCCTGCCTGTCTCGCTCGCTCCCGACGTGCCGGCCCCGCCGGGCACCGAGACAATCGGCATCCGCACCGAGCATCTGCAGATCGCGTCCCGCAACGGCGGAGCGCTGGTCGGGCGCGTGCATCGGATCGAGCACCTGGGCGAGCAGAATCACGTCCATCTCGAGTACAGGGGCCAGACCATGATCACGCTGGCGGATCCCCATGAGCCCTTGCAAGCCGGTGAGGAGGTTGAACTCCGTCTGCGGCATCCGCTTTACTTCGATGCGGCGGGGCGGCGAATCCCCGCGACGGCTCAGTAGAGGATCACAACATGTCCCTGCAACCCGACACGTTCAAATCGCTGGTCAAGGCCGCGGCTGAGCAAGTCATTGCCAGCGCGCCGGAATTGACCGCGCTCGACCAGGCCATCGGCGACGGCGACCACGGCGCCAACATGAAGCGCGGATTTGAGGCGGTCCTGAGCAAGCTGGATGTGATCGGCGCCCAGCCGCTGGACGAGGCGTTCAAATCCATCGGCAAGACTCTGGTGATGACCGTCGGCGGCGCATCCGGGCCGCTCTATGGCAGCTTCTTTCTCGCGGCCGGAGAGGCCTTGGCGCACGACAAGACATTGCCGGAAAACCTCGCCGACGTCTTCGGCAGCGGCGTCAATGCGGTCAGCGCGCGGGGCCGCTCCCATGCCGGCGAGAAGACCATGCTCGATGTGCTCGTCCCCGTGCTGGAGACCTTGAAGATCGATGCCGGTCGTCCCGACCTGATTGAGCGGATCCGAGCCACGGCCAGCGAATCGGTGCAGCGGACCGCGCCGATGCAGGCCACCAAGGGCCGGGCGTCGTTCCTCGGCGCGCGCAGTATCGGGCATATCGATCCCGGCGCGAAATCAAGCTGTGTGATGCTTCATGCGGTCTGCAGCTTGCTGGAGGAAAGGGCATGAGCGACATGGTCGGAATTGTGATCGTTTCGCATTCGAAAGACATCGCCAAGGGCACGGCGGACATGGTCCGCCAGATGGTCGGCAGCGAGGTCAAGGTCGCATTCTGCGGCGGCAATCCCGACGGCGGATTGGGCACCAGCGTCGCCGGAATCATCGAAGCCATCGACGCGGCATGGTCGGCGAAGGGCGTCGCTATCCTGGTCGATCTCGGCGGCGCGGAAACCAACAGCGAAATGGCCGTCGAGATGCTGGAGCCCGCGCGGCGCGACCGCGTTGTCGTTTGCAACGCGCCGATCGTCGAGGGTGCGGTGATGGCCGCCACCGAAGCTGCGGGCGGCAGCTCGCTCGATCAGGTGAGGGCGGTGGCCGAGGAACTTTCTGCCGGCTGACAGGCCGGCCGGATGAAGATTGGATATGGATATGTTGGAAACAACGAAAACCAACGGTGAAGCGTTTACGGGTACGGTGCGTCTTGTTCATGCCGTCGGCATGCACGCCCGTCCCGCGGTCAAGCTCACCAAGCTTGCCAAGAAATTCCAGGCGCATGTTGCGATCCGGGTTGAAGGTGCAGCCGACTGGATAAACGCCAAGAGCGTGGCCAAGGTGATGGCGATGCGCGCCGCTCACGGCAGCATGATCGAGATCAAGGCCTTGGGCGAGGATGCGCAGGCCGCGGTGACCGCGCTGATCGATCTGGTCGCCGCCGACTTCCCGGAAACGGAGCACTGATATGCAGGTGGACGCGGCACAGCTGGCCTACCGCGGCAGAACCGCCTCGATCGGTTTTGCCCATGGGCAGTTCGTGCGCGTCAATACCGGCGCCAGCGGCCGGCGCGCGGCGGGCTCGCCGATCGAGGAAGCCGAAGCCCTTCGTAACGCTGTTCATGCGGCCAGCAGACAGATCGCCGAAGTGGCCGCCGCGGCGGGTGGCGAGGCCGCGCAGATTCTCGAATTCCAGGTGGCGCTGCTCGAGGACGAGGAATTTCTCGATCCGGTCTTCAGCTTGATCGATGATGGCGTGGCGGCGGACGCTGCCTTCTCGCGCATCGTGGACGAGCAGATCGCCGACTATAATTCAGCGCCCGATGAGTACCTTCAGGCGCGCTCCTCGGATCTTGCCGACTTGCGGGATCGCGTGTTGCGTATCCTGGGTGGCGGCGGCGAGAGCCGGTCCTTGCGCATTCCGCGGGGCGCAGTGGTTTGCGCCGACGACCTGCCCCCGTCGCGTTTCCTCGAGATCGACTGGTCGGGCGGCGGAGGCCTCGCGTTGCTGCGTGGCAGCCCGACCAGCCATGTCGCGATGCTCGCCCGCGCCCGCGGCATTCCCATGGTGGTGCAACTCGGCTCGGTGTCCGACGCCTCCGTGGCCCTGCTTGATGGCGAAGGTGCGACATTGGAGCTCGATCCAAGCGCCGAGCAGGTCGGCCTGTTCGAGCGGCGGCGCGAGGTTCACCGCAAGAACCGCGCCTCGGCGCGCGCGATCCTGCGGCGGCCGACGGCCTCCTGGCGCGGCGAGCGGATCAGGCTTCTGATCAATATCCAGCGGGTCGGGGACCTCGATCATGCCGATGCCCAATATGCCGACGGCATCGGGCTGATGCGCAGCGAGTTTCTGCTCGACTGTCACGGCGCCTTGCCGGACGAGGAGACGCAGTATCAGGCCTATGATGCCGTGCTGCGCTGGGCCGGCCAGCGCCCGGTCACCATCCGCACCTTCGACGCCGGCGGCGACAAGCCGGTGGCAGGCTTTACGCCGGAAGGCGAGGACAATCCGTTTCTCGGCCTGCGCGGGCTGCGCCTCTGCTTGAGTCGGCCGGATATATTTACGGTGCAGCTTCGCGCGCTCGCGCGTGCCGCCGTGCGCGGCAATCTCAAGGTCATGTTGCCGATGGTCACCGCGCCGGCGGAGCTGGAAGCAGCGCGAAAGCTGTTCGCGGAAGCGGTGCGGTCCTTGCAAGCAGATGGCGTTGCCGCGATGCTTCCGGAGCTTGGAATCATGGTCGAGGTGCCGGCGGCGGCCATGGCCATTGCCGACTTCAGGGCGGCGTTCTTCTCGATCGGCTCAAACGATCTTGCGCAATATGTTCTCGCCTGTGACCGCTCGAACGGAGCTCTTGCCTCGCTGATGGATCCGCTGCATCCGGCCGTCATGGAATTGATCGCGCGCACCGCCGAGCACGGACGGCGCTCCGGCACGGCGGTCAGCCTCTGTGGTGACATGGCGAGCGACCCGCGCTGCATTCCCGCGCTGCTCGATTGCGGCTTGCGCGAGCTTTCGGTCAACGCCTCGGCGCTGGCGCAGATCAAGCAGATCATCGACCGGCTGAGCAGCGGAGGATCCGGTGGCTGAGACCGCGTCGAACGAAGCTGCGGAAGCGGGCGCAGTCGCCGTCTACAAACGCATCTTCAAGGAGGTGTTGGACAGCCGGCCTTCGGGCATGCGGCTGCGGCTGGCCACTGCCATCGGCAAGAACCGCAGCTTCGTCAGCCAGATTTCCAATCCGGCCTACCCAGTCCCGATTCCGGTGCAGCATCTCAACACCATTTTCGAGGTCTGCCATTTCCCACCGCAGGCCAAGACAGCGTTCCTGCGCGCCTATGCGCGGGCGCATCCGCGCCGGATCGGCCGGCTGACTGATGGTCCGCACGACCGCGCGCTGACGCTGCATCTACCCGATCTCGGCAGCGCCAAGAAGAATGCGCAGCTCGATACGCTGCTGCAGGAATTCGCGCGGCGGCTGACCGCCATCATGCGCGACGAAAAATAGGCTTGCGAG
>Ga0081540_1004466_pt1 | contig 10651 bp, 9 predicted proteins | sample TabmetS2T1R1_FD_71024 | JGI IMG/M metagenome (GOLD analysis project Ga0081540, IMG submission 71024) | Tabebuia heterophylla rhizosphere microbial communities from the University of Puerto Rico - S2T1R1 | ecosystem: Host-associated > Plants > Roots > Rhizosphere ... | reverse complement strand
TCGGCCTGGCGGCGTTCCTCGACCTCGCGCAGCTTGGCATCGGCCAGCGCGCTGGCACGGGCCGAACGTTCGTCCTCGGTCAGCGTGCGCAGCACCACGCCGGAGCCGGCGTTGCGCGGCGGCGCCGGGCGGACCGGTGCGGGCGCGGGCGCAGCCGGCGCGGGCTTCGGGGCCTCGGCAGTCTGCGGCTCAGGGGTGCCGTCGATGCGGCGCTTGCCGCGCTTCTCGACCACGACCTGCTTGCTGCGGCCATGGCTGAAGCTCTGGCGCACAGTGCCCGTTTCGACGCGCGGCTTGAGCGATAGCGTCTTGCTCGGAACGCTCAGCTTCTTGTCGCCAGGGGTCTTGGTATCAACCATTCAGCAGTCCTAATCCTGATCTTGTTAACGTTGTGCGTTGCCGCACCGTCACCGGTTCGTCGTTGTCTTCTCAGAAATCCTGGCCGTGTTTTTCGGCAGTCTTGTCATCGTCCGCCATCCGGTATCGGACCAGCATCTGGCTACGTGACAGGAATGACTTGCTCGCCGGGCCCGCGAGCAGGGCAGCATGTATCACATTTGACCGGGTTAGTGCCAAATCCAATTCTATCGATTTCAGTGCGGTGACGACGGGAATCTGCGGCTTGGCGCCGCGATTTCCGGCATTTTGACGCGCCAGCATGTCCAATTTGCGGATTCCGTCCGCGGCCCCGTCGCTGGCGTGGATCAGGACCTCGACCGTGCCTTCCCGAAGCGCGCTTTCGACCTTGCCGAAGCCGGCCACGACCTGGCCCGCCTTGGCGGCGATCCCAAGGGCTTCCGTCACGCTCCGAATCAGGAGCGCCTCGATATCGGCGGGAAGCGTCTGAGGGGTGCGCAGCTCGCGCTTGAAGGCTTTGCTAAATTGGTGACGCCGGACGGCTTCCGCAACCGCCTGGTGCGAGGCGGTGATCCACATGCCGCGCCCGGGCAGCTTGCGCTTGAGATCGGGAACTATCTGCCCGTCAGGCGATACAACGAAGCGGATCAGCTCGTCGATCGGCCGGACCTCGCGACTGACCGCGCACATGCGCATGGTCGCGGACCTTTCGGTCCGCGGTCCATGGTCAAGTTCGTGAGCAGTGTCTGCGAGCATCCGGGCGACATTCTCCTTCGTCCTTAAGCCGGCTGATCTTCGGCCGCCTCGGCCTCTTCGGCGGGCTTGGCGAGATCGGCCTCGGTGATCCAGCCGGCCTTGACGCGGGCCTGCATGATCATGGCTTCTGCTTCGTCGCGGGAGATGCCGAGGCCGTCGAGCGCGCCGGCAAACTTGGTCTGCTCGCCGCCTTCCTTGCGCTCGGTCCAGCCGACCAGATCGTCGGTGGCGCAGCCGGCGAGGTCGTCGACCGTCTTGATGTCGTTCTCGCCGAACTTCACCAGCATCTTCGAGGTCACGCCGGGGACGTCCTTGACGGCGTCCTCGACGCCCAGCTCCTTGCGGCGGGCTTCGATCTCGGCTTCCTGCTGCTCGAGATATTCGCGGGCACGGCTCTGGAGCTCCTGCGCGGTCTCCTCGTCGAAGCCTTCGATGCTGGCGAGCTCCTTGAGGTCCACCATCGCGAGTTCCTCAACCGAGGTGAAGCCTTCGGACGCCAGGAGCTGGCCGACCACTTCGTCGACGTTGAGCGATTCCATGAAGACGCGGGTGGAGTTCTCGAAGTCGGCCTGGCGGCGCTCCGATTCCTCCTGCTCGGTCAGGATGTCGATGTCCCAGCCGGTGAGCTGCGAGGCCAGACGCACGTTCTGGCCGCGGCGGCCGATCGCCAGCGAGAGCTGGTTGTTGGTGTCGGGCACCACGACCTCGATGCGCTCGCGGTCCTCGTCGATAACGACCTTGGAGACTTCGGCGGGCGCCAGCGCGTTGACCACGAAGGTCGCGATGTCGGGCGACCACGGGATGATGTCGATCTTCTCGCCCTGCAATTCGTTCACCACGGCCTGCACGCGCGAGCCGCGCATACCGACGCAGGCGCCGACCGGATCGACCGAGGAATCGCGGGAAATCACGCCGATTTTCGCGCGCGAGCCCGGATCACGGGCGACCGCCTTGATCTCGACGATGCCGTCGTAGATCTCAGGCACTTCCTGCGCGAACAGCTTCGCCATGAACTGCGGATGGGTGCGGGAGAGGAAAATCTGCGGGCCGCGGGTCTCGCGGCGGACGTCGAAGATATAGGCGCGGACGCGGTCGCCGTTGCGAAACACTTCGCGCGGCAGCATTTCGTCGCGGCGGATGATGGCTTCGCCACGGCCGAGATCGACGATCACGCTGCCATATTCGACGCGCTTGACGACGCCGTTGACGATGTCGCCGATGCGGTCCTTGAATTCCTGGTACTGCCGGTCGCGCTCGGCCTCGCGCACCTTCTGCACGATCACCTGCTTGGCCGATTGCGCGGCGATGCGGCCATATTCCAGCGGCGGCAGGGTGTCGGCGATGGTGTCGCCGATCTGCGCGCCCGGGTTGGCGCGGCGCGCATCGGTGAGCGAAATCTGGTTGGAGTGGTTCTCGACGTTCTCGACCACCAGCATGTGGCGCGACAGCCGCAGCTCGCCCTTCTTGGCGTCGATCTCGGCATGCACGTCGGTCTCGCTGCCGTAACGGGCGCGCGCCGCTTTCGCGATGGCGTCCTCCATTGCGGCGATCACGATCGAACGATCGATCGACTTTTCGCGCGCAACGGCGTCTGCGATCTGCAGCAGTTCGAGTTTGTTGGCGCTGACTGCCATGGTCTAGTCTCCTTCGTAAGGGTCGGTCTCGCCCCTGCGCGCGCGCTCGGCGGCGAGGCGATGCTTCTTGGTATTCTGCGGCGGCGGCTTCTTCGGCTTCGGCTTGTGGCCTTTCGACAATTCGCGCTTGGCATGTTCGGCGAGCGGCGGCGACAGCCCGAGATCCCGGCGCATCTCGCGCTCGGCGGCCTTGCCGCGCCGCATCGACTCCGCAATCAGTTCATCGGTGAGGACGAGACGCGCATCCGCGATCTCTTCCATCACCAAAAGTACATCGGCTTCTTCGCCGGCCTTCACATCGTCGCGCTTGATGCGCACGGCATCGCCTTCGACGCCGGCGATCATACCGCGAAAACGCTTGCGGCCGTGAGTTACAACCGCCGTTTCGATCTTCACGAGATGGCCCGCGTGGCGCTCGAAGTCGGAGCGGCGCACCAGCGGGCGGTCGATGCCCGGCGAGGAAATTTCCAGCCGATAGGCGCGCTCGATGGGATCGGCGATGTCGAGCACCGGCGACAGCGCCCGCGACACCGCCTCGCAATCCTCGATCAGCATGGTTCCGTCAGGCCGCTCGGCCATGATCTGGACGGTGCAGCCGGCTTCGCCGGAAACGCGGATGCGGACGAGGCGATAGCCCATGCCCTGCAGCACCGGCTCGGCAATCGCCGACACCCGCGCCGCCACGCCGGGCTCGACCACGAGGCGCGGCTCGGCCAGCAATCCGGCATCCACGGAGGGCACGGTCGGTTCGGTCATCACCAGGGTCAAGTTCGCTTCGTTCTGCTGCTTTTTCAAAGCCTTAAGCTGAAGGCCGGCCGGTTCCCCGAACAGCCGCCGGACCCGCCTTGGGGACCGGCCTCGTTCAGGTAATAAAAAAGAGCGGGTCCCGGGGGGCCCACTCTCAATACGCGATCGTATGAGACATGTAAGTTGCGGCGGATATAGCGGTTTTGGCGCAATCCGGCAAGGCCTGAGGGCTTGTTAAGCAAGAAATTAGCTCGTTTTGGGCCGATTTGCCGGGAAACCCTTCATTCATTTCCGGCGGCCTAGATTGCCCCAAGAACCCGGCAAGAATCTCGGCCGGTTTGAGTAGGTTACATGGTTCTCGCGACATCGCTGATCCCCGGGCTCGATGAACTCGTCCGTGGTGACGATCCGAAACGTCGTGCCGAGGCGGTGCGGCGGATCGCCGAGCTGTTCCTCGAAGGCGCAGGCGGCTTTCGGCCCGAACATGTCGAATTCTTCGACGGCATCCTGATCGACCTCGTGCCACGCGCCGAGGCGACCATCCGCGCCGACATTGCCGAACGGCTCGCCTCGGTCGTTAACGCGCCGCGCAACCTGGTCGGCCAGTTGGCGCGCGAGGACGAGATCGCAATCTCCGGCCCGCTGCTGCGCCACTCGCCCGTGATCGACGAGAACGTGCTGGTCGAGATTGCGCGCGAAAAGGGCCAGCAGCATCTGCTTGCCATGGCGGAGCGCTCGGCGCTTTCGACCGGCCTGACCGATGTCATCGTCCGCCGCGGCGACCGCGACGTGGTGCGCCGCACGGCCAGCAATGCCGGCGCGGCGTTTTCCGCAACCGGCTATTCGGCCTTGATCAAGCGTGCGGGCCAGGACGGGGTGCTGACGCTCGCGATCGGCCAGCGCGACGATATCTCCGACGATAATCTGAAGGAATTGCTCGCCGGCTCGATCGACGCCGTGCGCCGCCGCCTGCTCGATGCGGCAGGACCGGCGCGTCAAGCCGCGATCAGGCAGGCCATGAGCGATATTTCCGGCCTGATGCTGCCGGTCGAAAGTCGCCGCAATTTCGAGCCGGCGCAGCAGGCGATCCTCGCGCTGCATAACGCCGGCAAGCTCAACGAAAGCGCGCTGCTCGAATTTGCCAAGGCATACAAATACGAGGAATCGATCGCCGTGCTCTCGGCGATGTCGGGTGTGAATATCGCAACCCTCGACCGACTGATCTCGGGCGACCGCTACGATCCGATCCTGATCGTCGGCAAGGTGATCGGGCTCGACTGGGCAACCGTACGCGCGCTGATCGTGCTGCGGCTCGGCCCGAACCGCGTGGTCTCGCAGGCCGATCTTGAAGGCGCCCGTCTCAACTTCTCCCGGCTGATGCCGTCCACCGTGGAACGGGTGGTGAATTTCTGGAAGGCGCGCCAGGCGGCGTGACCGCTCCCGATCTGGCCAACCAAACACTGCCCCGTTATTCTCCCTATCAAGGCGCGATACAGTGCCGGCAGGGAGAGCGTGATGCTGACGGAAGCAGAGGTAAAGGCGCACGCCGATCGGATCCGCGACGACGGCTACACCGTGATTGAAGGGGCCGCGTCCGCAACGCTGGTTGACGGCCTGAGGCGCGCCCTCGATCGCATCGAGCGTGAGCACGATCTCGGTTACGCCAAAACCTCGTTCGAGGGATTGAAGACGGTCCGCATCAACAATCTCCTCATCTATGACGACATCTTCTGGGAAGTGCCGCTGCACGAGAACGTGCTGCCCATCGTCGAACGCGTGCTGGACAAAGAGTGTCTCTTGTCGTCGTTCTGCTCGCTGGTGCTTGGCCCCGGGCAGGAGGCGCAGCCGATCCACGAGGACACCCAGCTGATCCCGCTGCCGCGGCCCCACATCCCGATCACGCTGAATGCGATCTGGGCGCTGTCGGATTTTCGCGACGACAATGGCGCCACGCGCGTCATTCCCGGCAGTCACAAGCTGGATTCCTCGCCGGAATACGGCAAGGAGTACGACGCTGTGACCGCAACCATGCCGGCCGGTAGCGTCATGCTGTTCGACAGCGCGCTGTGGCATGGCGGTGGCGCGAACAATTCCGATGCGCGGCGCTACGCTTTCTCCTGCGCCTATTGCTGGGGCTGGATGCGGCAGCAGGAGAACCTGCAGCTCGGCATTCCCCGCGAGACGGCGATGCGCTTTCCGCGGCGGCTGCAGGAACTATGCGGCTACAGCGTCTACAAGGGGCAGTTCGGCCATATCGACAATCACGACCCGATCGAACTCTTGGGCCGCGAGCGCGGCAAGCGCATGGTGTGGGAAGCGACCGACGCCAAGAAAGCGCGGATGGCGGGGCAGTAGTCAGCCCGCGCGACGAAACCGCAAGTATGCCGACACGCGGCCCTCGCGCTCGGCCTTCCTGCCGTAGCGCGTCATGGTGTAGCCATCCCACGGCTGTTGCCAGTCGATCGCGCGCTCGGCAAGCCACACAAAATCGGGCGAGCGCAACAGGTGCGCCAGCGTCCAGGCGCAGTAATCGTCGATGTCGCTGACAAAGCGAAATTCGCCTGATGGCTTGATGACCCGCGCCATCGCTGCGACCGTTGCGTCCTGCACAAAGCGCCGCTTCCAGTGCCGCCGCTTCGGCCAGGGGTCGGGATGGATCAGATCGATCCGCGCCAGCGAGCGCGGCGGCGTCCAGGCAAGGAGCTCTGCCGCATCGCCTGCGAACAGGCGGATGTTGGCGATGTTGTGCGCCTCGATCTGCGCCAGGATCTTCGCCATGCCGTTGACATACGGCTCACAGCCGATGAAGCCGATGTTGGGGAAGGCCAGCGCTTCGGCCGCAAGATGCTCGCCGCCGCCAAAGCCGATCTCGAGCCTGACACCGTCGAGCGGCCGGTCGAAGATGTCCGTCAGGGCTGCAGGCGAGGAAGAGGAAATATCCAGCGCCAGCCGCGGCAGCAGCGCCTCGATCAAGTCGGCCTGATAGGCGCGCAGCTTATGGCCCTTGCGCCGACCGAAGAACGAGCCTTGGCCGTGCGTGTGCTCGTGGTCGGGATTGGAAGGGCGCGTCATCGCAGCGTCTGGAACAGCCGGTGCAGCAATCGCGCCCGCGGCTCGATTGAGGAAATGTAGAGCTGTTCGTAATGGGTGTGGGCGCCTTCGCCATCGACGCCGAGCCCGTCAAGCGTTGCGGTATGCGGCGCGGTGAAATTGCCGTCGGAGCCGCCGCCGGTGGAAGTGTCGAGGAGATCAAAGCCGAGCTCGGCGGCAAGGCTTCTGGCATGCTCGAGCAGCGCCGCGCCGGCGTTGCTCTTCTCATAGGGCGGCCGATTGAGTTCGCCGATGACCTTCACCGAGACGCCCTCGGTGCAAGATTTCAGGCCGAGGATTTTTTGCACCAACTCATCCGCATCGGCCGTCGTGCGCACGCGCAAGTCAATTTCGGCGTAGGCTTCTTCGGCGATCACATTGGGCCGCGTGCCGCCTCTCACAACGCCGACGTTGACTGTGATGCCGCGTTTCAAATCGTTCAGCCCGTCCAGGGTCTGGATGACGTTGGCAAGTTCACGGATGGCGCTGCGACCGTCCTCCGGCTTGCTGCCGGCATGCGCGGGCACGCCCTTCAGGAACACCTCGAAGCGCCCGACGCCCTTGCGGCCCGTCACGATCTTGCCGCCATCGCGCGCCGGCTCGGTAACAAGCACGTACTTGGCCTTGCGCCCTTCCGCCTCGATCAAAGCGCGCGAGGTCGGGCTGCCGATCTCTTCGTCGGAAACATAGAGCTGGGTGATTCCGAGCGGCGAGGCCGCGCCCTTGGCGCAGATTTGCCGGAAGGCGTGGTAGGCAAGGTAAGCACCGCCCTTCATGTCGTAGATGCCGGGGCCAAAGGCGCGGTCGCCGTCGATCCTGAACGGCAGCCGCTTGATGAAGCCTAGCGGATGTACGGTGTCGTGGTGGCTGAGCACGAGGATGCCCGGCGCCTCCTGCCCCCAGGCCGAGCGCACGACGAGATGATCGCCGCAGCCGTCGCGACCTGCGATGCGTTCAACATGCGCCGGTAGATTGCCATAGCCTTTGGCTATGAGCTCGCCGAGCTTGTTGACCTGCGCGGGCGCATCCGTCGGCGTCTCGATCTCGACCCAGCGGCGGATGCCGTCGAGGATTTCTTTCGCGTCAAAGGGATTGCTGGATGTTGCTGCCATAGGCCGCCGGCTTGTCTTAATCGGCCAATGTCATGCGCCCTCGCGCCGAGGGGCGTCAATCCTGTCCGATCAGCCGGCTTTCACCGATTTCTGGTCGTTTTCCGCAGCCTCGCGATCTGCGATCTGCTCGACCAGGTCGACAATGCTGCGCCGGAGCTTGGAGTCGGGAATCCGCGTAAAGGCGCGCGTCAGCGCAAGTCCTTCGGAAGTCGCAAGAAAATCCGCAATATAGGCAGGCGAAGCGCTCTCGGCTGAAGCGTCGCTCACGGCCACGCCGCTCGGGCCGCCATCGAACAGGAAGGACACAGGCACCTGAAGCACCTCAGAAATCTGCTGCAAGCGGCTGGCGCCGACGCGGTTGGTCCCCTTTTCGTATTTCTGGATCTGCTGGAACGTCAGGCCGAGCGCCTCGCCAAGCTTTTCCTGGCTCATGCCGAGCATGATCCGGCGCATCCGCACGCGGCTGCCGACATATTTGTCAACAGGGTTCGGCGCTTTGGTCGACATCTCCAACTCTCCTTGGGTTTTCAGCGCCGGCAGCCGCCCCAGGCTTCAGACGCCAAACCGTCAAATCCTGCTCGGAGGAAGGAGCACTTAGAGCAATGAACTGACTGGTTGAATTCGGGCGCACAATGCGAATTGACATGGCGTCCTGTCAACAGGTGGAACCTTGATGCGTTCTAAATTTCTTATGGAGATTGAATTCTGAAATCGGTGTCAGAAATTTTGCCGCTTCGCGCGCCGGTACACGACGAAAATCAGGGCAATCGCCACCATTATTGCGGCAGGGATGTTGGCAAGCCGTGCGTAGACCGTCGGCGCAATCGCTGACGGCAGGTTGGCATCCAGAACACCTTCGATGCCAAGACCAAGTTTCGCGACGATTCGCCCCACCGGATCAATCACCGCGGAGATTCCGGTATTGGCGGCGCGCACCACCGGCAGGCCTTCTTCGATCGCGCGCAACCGGGCTTGCTGCAAGTGCTGGTAGGGGCCGGTCGAGATGCCGAACCAGCCGTCATTGGTGACATTGATGATCCAGCCGGCGCGATCATTGCCGTCGGCCAGCCTGCCGGGGAAAATCGCTTCATAGCAAATCAGCGGCAGTGCGCGCGGGGCGTTCGGGATGTCGAGCAGGCGGCGGCGCGTGCCGGGAATGTAGCCGCCCTGCACCTTGGTGAGCTGGCTGAAGCCCATCCTTTCCATCCAGTCCTGGTATGGCAGGTATTCGCCAAACGGGACCAGATGGGTTTTGTCATAAACCGATAACACGCTGCCGTCGTGGTCGATCACATAGATTGAGTTATAGGCGCGGGTGACCGGCACGCCCGGCCGTGCATCGTCGGGCACGCGGACCGCGCCCGTAATCAGCACCGTGCCCTTTGGCAGGAGATCTGCAATCTGCGCCATCGCGTCGGCTTCGCGCATCAGGAAGAACGGGAATGCCGATTCCGGCCAGATCAGGATGCTGGCGTCGCGTACGCCGGTCGACTGCGGGCCCGTGGCGCGATCCGACAGCGCCAGGTATTTCTGCATCACCTGCTGCTTGGCAGAGTAGTTGAATTTGACGTCCTGCTGCAGGTTCGGCTGCATGATGCGCAGCTTGACGTGCGACACCATTTGGGTCGGCGTCTGCGAAAGCCGGACCACGCCGAAAATACCGAGCGCCAGCAGGGTTGCGAGCGCGGCGGCCGGCGCGAGCCACCGCCTGCGCCGCGACTTGCCCTCGATCAGCACTGCAGGGCTCGCGAAGATCGCCACGGTGAGGAATGTCATGCCCCACAGCCCGATCACGGAGGCGATCTGCGCCAGCGCCAGCGGCTCGGACAGCGCGTAACCATAGGCGTTCCAGGGAAAACCGGTCAGCAGATGGCTGCGCAGCCATTCGCTCACCGTGAGTGCAACTGCCAGCGCGAGAATGCGCGAGGCATCCCGGGTCCACAGCAGCCGCGCCAGCGCAAAGCCGAGCGCCGGATAAAGCGCAAGATAGGCGGGCAGCCCAAGCACGGCGAATGGCGACAGCCACGCAAAGGTCGGAGCATCGACGAAGAAGGCGTAGCCGGTCCAATAAAGGCCGGGAACGAAATAGCCGAAGCCGAAGCAGAAGCCGGACCATGCTGCCGCGGGCACGCCGCGCCATTTGCCGGCTGCCGCGCCGTCGATCAGCCAGACCACGACGGGAAAGGTCAGGAACAGGACCGGCCATGCATTGAAGGGCGCCATCGCGAGCGCCGACAGGATGCCGGCGGCGAACGCGATGGCGGCGCGCTTCCATCCCCAGGCGAGGATAATCGAGAGCGCGGCGGCGCGGAGTCTGTCGCGGGACTTCACTGCGAGGCGGCTCCGTCGCCGGAGGACGGCGGCGTGTCGCTGCCGGGAGACTGCGATTGCTCGGGTCCGGTTTCGCGCTTGCTGCGTTCGCGCTGGGCGCGCGGGGCCGGGCGTTCCTTGCGCGTCGCGATGCGCAGCCGCTTGACGCGGCGCGGATCGGCGTCAAGCACCTCGACTTCGAAATTGCCGGGGCCGGAAATCAGTTCGCCGCGCACCGGCAGCCGGCCGACATGGGAGACGAGATAGCCGCCGAGCGTATCGACGTCTTCGCCGGCCTCGCCGGTGACGAATTCCTCGCCGATCACCTTGCGGACGTCGTCGAGGGTCGCGCGCGCATCCGCGATGAAGGAATTGTCGGCCTGACGCACGATCGCCGGCGGCTCGTCGCTGTCGTGCTCGTCGTCGATCTCGCCGACCACCTGCTCGACGATATCCTCGATCGATACCAGCCCGTCGGTGCCGCCATACTCGTCGACGACGAGCGCCAGGTGCACGCGCGAAGCCTGCATCTGCGCCAGAAGGTCGATCGCCCGCATCGACGGCGGTACATAGAGGAGCTTTCGCGTGATGTTGGCTTCCGACAGCGGCAGCGCGAGATCGACGGTGCGCAGGTCGAGCCCCGCC
>Ga0081540_1004465_pt1 | contig 10652 bp, 9 predicted proteins | sample TabmetS2T1R1_FD_71024 | JGI IMG/M metagenome (GOLD analysis project Ga0081540, IMG submission 71024) | Tabebuia heterophylla rhizosphere microbial communities from the University of Puerto Rico - S2T1R1 | ecosystem: Host-associated > Plants > Roots > Rhizosphere ... | reverse complement strand
CCATTTATAACTATTATATCCATCCGCAATGGGACGATTTCGGGTCCCGGACGCTTTATTGCAAGGTGCTGCTTGCGGATTACGATGAACATTATGCAGTGATCGAGCTGTTCGGTGAGTGGAATGACGCCATCGAGAACGATATCATGAACCTGAAACGGGAGGTGACCGACAAATTCTTCGAGTTCGGTATCACCAAATTCATCCTCATCGCGGAGAATGTCCTCAATTTCCATAGTGGGGACAAGGATTATTACGAGGAGTGGTATGAAGAGGTTACGGATGCCGGCGGCTGGGTTGCCTGTCTGAACATGCCGGAGCAGACGCAGTATGATTTCCGGAAGGCCAAGCTGAACCGGTGGATCGAACTGATCGAGCTGGGAAATTGGCGAACCTACAAGCCATTCCATCTTTTTACGCTCATCGACAAGCAAATTATGCAACGATTGGGCTGATCAGCTGTAACCTGGCGGCCGGAAGCGGCGTCAAAGAAGCCTATTCACGCATACTTGTTAATGTAATTACATGAAAGCTAAAACTTTATGGGTTTTGATCGTCGTCAGCGCAATGCTGACGGCTTCCTGCCGGCATCATCGCGGAAACCGGATGGTCATGAATGACGGGGTTAACCGGGTAGAGGTGCGTTATGAGGGGGATATTCAGTTCAATGATGATGAGACGGCCATTGCCAGGATCTCGCCCGGTGGTTTCCTGGAATACTGGCATAACGATGACCATTTGCTGGCGGGGACCAATGAGAAGGGCGTGATGCAGATGGAACTTTACCGGGATGGGAAAGGCATCGATCCGGAGTCGGCGGATGGCAAGGTATTGGTGGTGCAGGTCATCAAAGGGATGATCGGGATGGGTTTTGATGTCGAAGGGCGAATGGACCGGCTTTACCGGAAGGGAGGGTATGCGGCCCTGCTAAGCGCGGTGGACAGCGTGGATGGGGATTATGTCCGGGGTCGGTATCTCGAGCGAATACTGAATGGCGATAGTCTTACGGCCGGCGTGGTGGCGGGGGCGGTCGCGCACGTGCGCAGTAAGATGGGTGGAGATTACGACAAGAACCGGCTTTTGGAGAGGGTGGATACCACCTGGCTGGAGAATGACTCGGTGAGTACGGATTACCTGGCCGTGGTCAAGAGTATGGGCGGGGATTATGAAAAATCGCAGGCGTTGAGGCATTTTCTGCGGAGGGCTGTCCCTGCGCGTCAGTATGCGCGGGTGCTGGACGCGACGGGTACGGTGGCGGGAGACTACGAGCGGAGCAATGTGTTGAAGGAGCTGATCGACCAGCCGCTGGTGGAAGGCAAACCTTTCGACAGCCTGTTGAACGTCATCGGGAGGATGGGCGGCGATTATGAAAAGAGCAATCTCTTAAAGCAGATCGTGCGTAAGGATATGAAAGAAAGCGGGTCCTGGGCCGGGCTGATCCGGACGACGACGACGCTGGGCGGGGAATATGAGAGAAGCAACGTGCTTATCGAAATAGGACAGAAACTTCCGAAAGCGGACAGTCTTCGTACGCTGTACATGGATGCTGCCAAAACGGTGCATTCGGATGTGGATTATGGAAGGGTGGTGAAGGCCGTTCAGATGTGACGTTTAAAATAAATTTGGTTATTTGAGATAAGTCCCTAATTTTGGTGCACTGATATGATCACGACAAAGGCATACCGTTATTTTTACTTTTTCTTTTACTTCTACTTTACGGGTAGACCGGGATTGCTTTTGTTAACCAAGAACTAAACAAACGAATTAACATAAAGAGTCCCGGTCAAACGACCGGGATTTTTGCTTTTTAGGAGGTAAAGATGGGCCACGGGCCTATCGGCCGAAGGCAAGACATTAGATGTTTGTCGCCGGAGGCTAGATTGAAAAGAAGCCGGAGGCGACAAACCATGAACCAAAAGCGAGTCTCGATACAGGGTTACGAGGGTAGTTTCCACCAGGTGGCTGCGCAGCATTTCTTTGGGAAGGATGTTCAGGTGATCACCTGTGCTACGTTCAGGGAGGCGGTGAGGGTAGCCTCGAGCAAAAAGGAGAGCGATGGCGGAGTGATGGCCATAGAGAATTCCATTGCCGGAAGTATCCTGCCTAATTACAATCTTCTGCAGAAGAGTAATCTTCGGGTGGTAGGAGAGATCTATCTGCAGATCGAGCAACACCTGCTGGTGAATCCGGGGGTCCGGGTGGAGGATATCCGGGAGGTGCATTCCCACCCCATGGCGCTTTTGCAATGTATCGATTACCTGGAAAAACATCCGGGCTGGAAGCTTGTCGAGACGGAGGATACGGCGCTGAGCGCAAAGCATCTGCATCAGCACCGGAGCAGGCACAATGCGGCCATTGCGAGCGGGCTTGCGGCGGAGTTGTTCGGACTGGAGATCCTTGCTCCAAGCATCCAGACGATGAAGAATAACTACACGAGGTTTTTGATCCTGCAAAGGGAAGAGAACGCCATGCTGGTGTCCAATCCCAATAAGGCTTCCGTCAATTTTCATACGGATCATTCGCGGGGCAGCCTGGCAAGGGTGCTGACAAGGATTGCAGATGGGGGTATTAACCTGAGCAAGCTGCAGTCCTTTCCCATTCCCGGGAGTGAATGGGAGTATTCGTTTCATGTGGACATGGAGTTTGACAATATGGACCAGTTTGAGCAGGTGATCGAGCTGATCAGGCCGATCACGGCTGAATTGAAGATCTATGGAACCTACAAAAAAGGGATAACGATATGAAAACGAGTCCAATTACAACAGCCCGGAGATTGGAAGGGATCGGCGAGTATTATTTCTCGAAGAAGCTTCGGGAGATAGATGAATTGAACAAGCAGGGGAAGAATATTATCAATCTGGGGATCGGCAGTCCCGATCTTCCACCGCATCCGGATGTCATCCGGGTGTTGCAGGAAGAAAGTGCGAAGCCCAATGTGCATGCCTACCAGTCTTACAAGGGATCACCGGTATTGCGCAGGGCGATCGCGGAATGGTATGGCCGGTGGTATGGGGTGGAGCTTGATCCCGACACGGAGATCCTGCCATTGATCGGTTCGAAGGAGGGTATTATGCATATCTGCATGACCTACCTGAATGAGGGGGATGGCGCGCTTGTACCCAATCCGGGATATCCTACCTATCGAAGTGCGGTGAAGCTGGCGGGAGGGGAATGTATCGATTATGAGTTGAAGGAAGAGGGAGGCTGGTCACCGGATTTTGACGAGCTGGAACGGCTGGTGGCTGCCGGAGTGCCGCCGGGAATGAAGGACGTTGATCCGGCCGGCCGGATCAAGCTGATGTGGGTGAACTATCCGCAGATGCCGACCGGGCAGTTGCCCACGATGGAGTTGTTCGGGCGGCTGGTTGCTTTCGGGAAGAAACATGGGATATTGATCTGTCATGACAATCCGTATAGTTTTATTTTGAATGACCACCCGATGAGCCTGCTGGCGGCGCCTGGTGCGAAGGATGCAGTGATAGAATTGAATAGTCTTAGCAAATCACAGAATATGGCCGGCTGGCGGGTCGGCACTTTATCGGGAGCGAAGGAGCGGATCGACGAGGTGTTGCGGTTCAAGAGCAATATGGATAGCGGGATGTTCCTGCCGGTGCAGCTGGCGGCGGCAAAGGCCCTTTCGCTTGGGAAGGATTGGTATGAGAGCGTGAATGCGGTGTACAGGGAGAGGAGGGGATATGCATTCGAATTGCTCGAGTTGCTGAAGTGTGCCTTTAGCCGGGACCAGGCGGGAATGTTCGTGTGGGCGAAGATACCGGCGGGGTATGCCGATGGGTTTGCATTGAGTGACCGGGTGCTCTATGATGCGGCTGTGTTCATAACGCCGGGGGGTATCTTCGGACCGGCGGGTATACGTTATGTGAGGGTAAGTCTTTGTACGCCGGTGGAGAAATTCAAGGAAAGTATAAACAGGACAAAATCGGCAGGAGTATGAGATTCGATACCGTTACGGTCGTTGGAGTGGGATTGATCAGCGGCAGTTATAGTCTGGCCCTGAAAGACCGGGGCCTGGTGCGCCGGGTCATCGGCGTTAGCAGGACGGGTGCGAGCGCGCAGCGGGCATTGGAGCTGGGGTTGATAGACGAGGTGTTGCCGCTGGAGGAGGCGGTTAAGCAGAGTGAATTGATCTATGTTGCGATCCCGGTGGATGTAACTATTCCGGTGATGAAGCAGATAATGGATCTGGTCACGGATAAGCAGATAGTAACCGATGCGGGATCGACGAAATCCGCGTTGTGTAAGAGTCTTGCGGGGCACAAAATGCGGCGCCGGTTTGTCGCGATGCACCCGATGTGGGGGACCGAATACAGCGGGCCCGAGGCGGCGGTGCATGATGCGTTCAAGGGTCGCTGCTGTGTTATCTGCGAGAAGGAAAAGAGTGATCCGGAAGCTGTTGTCGTATTGGAGGATCTATATCGGGAGATGGGGATGCATTTCGTCTATATGGATGCGGAAAGCCATGACATGCATGCTGCATACATTAGTCATATTTCCCATATCACATCCTTTGCGCTGGCGAATACCGTGTTGGAAAAGGAGAAAGAGGAGAGCGCGATCTTCGAGCTGGCGGGCGGCGGTTTCGAGAGCACCGTGCGGCTGGCGAAGAGCAATCCATCGATGTGGCTGCCCATTTTTATGCAGAACCGGGAGCATGTGCTGGATGTGTTGAACGAGCATATTGCCCAGTTGAGGAAGTTCAAGAGTTGTTTGGAGAAGGAGAATGAGGAGTATTTGCGGGAGTTAATGGAAAATGCGAATAAGATCAGGAGAATAATCAAGTAAATGTCAGGGGATTCGAGCGGAAATGCAACTGGGTGGAGCAGGAGAAAAGGCGTACCTTTGCGGCAAATTTTGACAGTATGACGACATTTGAAGGGTTAGGGCTGGATCCCCGGCTTGTACAGGCTACTGATGCGCTGGGGTTCAAGCAACCGACACCCATACAGGAGCAGGCTATTCCTGTATTATTAAGCGGAACGAAGGACCTGGTAGGATTGGCACAGACGGGGACTGGAAAGACTGCGGCGTTTGGCCTGCCGCTGTTGCAATTGGTAGATTCGGCCGAGCGGTATCCGCAGGCGCTGGTGGTCTGTCCGACCCGGGAGTTGTGTTTACAGATCGTTAGTGAGTTGGAGCTTTTTAAGAAATTCCTCCCGGGGATGCATGTGATCGCCGTATATGGCGGGACCTCTATCGGGCTGCAGATCCGTGACCTGCGGCGGGGAGTGCAGATCGTGGTGGCTACTCCGGGGCGGCTGATCGACTTGATCGAACGGAAGGCGATAAACCTGGAGCAGATCAGTTATGTTGTGCTGGATGAGGCGGACGAGATGTTGAACATGGGTTTCCAGGACGATATCGAATTCATCCTGCAGAACACGCCGAAACGGGAGGCCACCTGGCTGTTCAGTGCGACGATGCCGACCGAGATCCGGCGGGTGAGCAAAAAATACATGGAGTCGCCGAAGGAGATCACGGTGGGCAAGGTCAATACGGCAAACAAGAATATCGACCACCAGTATTATGTGACCTCGGCCCATCAGCGGTATGAGACATTGAAGCGGATCATCGACTTCAATCCCGGGTTGTATGGGATCATTTTTACGCGAACCAAGGCCGACGCGCAATCGATCGCCGAGAAACTGACAAGGGAGGGATATGATATCGATGCATTGCATGGCGATCTGACCCAGCAGCAGCGGGACAAGGTGATGGGGGAGTTCCGGGAGAGGACCCTGCAACTGCTGATCGCGACGGATGTGGCGGCACGGGGGATCGACGTAAAGGATATCACGCATGTCATCAACTACGAATTGCCGGATGACGTGGAAGTATATACGCATCGCAGCGGCCGAACGGGCCGGGCGGGGAGCACGGGGATCGCATTGTCGATCGTGCACAGCCGGGAGATAGGGAAGCTGCGGCAGATAGAGCGGATCGTTCAGGTGCCATTTCACAAGATGGAGATCCCCAGCGGGAAGGATGTGTGCCGGAAACAGTTCTTTACCTTCATGGATAAGCTTCTGCAGGCGGATATCAGCCATGGGGACTATGAGACCTATGTGCCGATGCTGGCCGAGAAGTTCGCCGATGTCAGTAAGGAAGAGGTGTTGAAGCGGGTGGCGGCGATGGAATTCGACCGGTTTTTGAAATATTACGAGAATGCGGAAGACCTGAATGTGCGGGAGAGAAGCGCCGGGCGGGACCGGGAAGGCCGGGGTGGAGACAGGAGAGAATATGGGCGGAACGAAGAGGGGCGTGGAAGGGGCCGGGAATACAACAGCAACGGCGATTATGCGAAGCTGTTTGTCAATTTGGGCACGAAGGATGGGTTTTATAAGGCCAGTTTTCTGCAGTTCATCCTCGACATGAGCGATCTCCGGAAGGAGGTTTTGGGGCGGATCGATATGAAGGAGATGAACAGCTGGATCGAGGTCGACAGGCGGTCGGCCGCGCAGATGATCAAGGCGATAGACGGGAAGAAATTCAAGGGTCGCCGGATCCGGATGAATGATGCGAATAGCAGATGATGCGCCGCCGGAGGCGCGAAAAAAAGACTATTAAAAGTTCAAATATGGAAGCAACTGAAACAAAGAGCGCGAAGGAAATCGTCCAGGCAGCCTGGAACAAGCGTCCGCTGATCATTTCTGGTCCGTGCAGTGCGGAAACGGAAACCCAGACCGTCGAAACGGCGACACGGCTTGCCAAGACCGGTAAGGTCGATATCATGAGGGCCGGTATCTGGAAGCCGCGTACCCGGCCGGGAAGCTTTGAGGGCATTGGAACGAAGGGGTTACCCTGGCTGCAGACCGCGAAGAAGCTGACCGGGATACCCGTAGCGGTGGAAGTTGCAACCGCCAAACAAGTGGAGGACGCGCTGCATTTTGATGTGGACGTACTTTGGATCGGCGCACGGACGACGGTGAACCCGTTCAGCGTACAGGAAGTGGCCGATGCGCTCCGCGGCGCGGACGTACCGGTGCTTATCAAGAATCCGATCAATCCCGACATCGAGCTGTGGACCGGCGCCGTGGAACGGGTGGCCAAGGCAGGTATTACACAAATCGGGCTAATCCATCGGGGTTTCAGCTCCTATGGCAATACCGAATACCGCAATGCTCCGATGTGGCATCTGGCGATCGAGATGAAGCGCCGGACGCCGGGGCTGATGATGATCAATGATCCCTCGCATATCAGCGGCCGGCGCGATATCCTGCTGGACGTAGCACAGAAGGCCATCGACCTGGATATGGACGGGTTGATCATCGAGACGCATATCGATCCCGACAATGCCTGGAGCGATGCAAAGCAGCAGATCACGCCTGAGCGGCTGGCCGAATTGCTGGACAGCATCAAATGGCGTCACGAGACCACCACCGAAAAAGATTTCATCGATGCGCTGGCCAAGTTGCGCGAGCAGATCAACCACATCGATGATGAGCTGCTACAATTGCTGGGCCAGCGGATGCGCATTGCCGATCAGATCGGCAGGTACAAAAAGGACAATAATATCACCATCCTGCAGACCAATCGCTGGAACTCCATCCTGGAAAAGGCTTTTGCAAAGGGGGAGAAGCTCAGCCTGAGCAAGGAGTTCATCACCAAATACTTTGACGCGGTGCATATGGAATCCATCAACCATCAGAACAAGATCATGAATAGCTAAGAGTTTATGGTCATTCTTTATGTTCACGTCATCTGGTGTGTACGCCGGCGGGAAACCCTGCTGAGCAAACCGGTAAGACGTGTGCTTCTTGCCCATCTGCAGAAAGAGGGCGGGGAGAGAGGAGTGCGGGTATTGGCCGTGGGTGGGGTGGAGGACCATATCCATTGTTTATTGCAACTGATGCCGTCGCAAAACCTGGCGCAGGTGACCCGGAGTATCCGGGTGCTGACTGCGGACTGGCTCAACGAGTCCAGGCTGCTCCCGACGGAGTTTGCGTGGGAGGAGGAATATTTTGCCTATTCGGTGAGTCCGAGCGGTGTCCGGCAGGTGATAGAGTTTATCGGCAAGCAGGAGGAGTATCATCAGACGAAGTCATTGGATCATGAATTGGAGAGGTTTAAAGAATCCATCGCATGAATAAGGTGCAGTATACGTTTAGCGGTAAAACAACGACCTATTATTTCGATGCGGACTTTTCCTACCTGGAAAAGCTGGTCGACAAGGATCATACCGTGCTGATCACGGACGAGCATCTGTTTGCGGCGCAGCAGAAGCGGTTTGGCGGCTGGAATACGATCGTGATCAATGCTGGCGAGCAATACAAGGTGCAGGCGACCGTGGACTCCATCATCGAACAGCTGATCGACCTCGATGCGGACCGGAAGACGACGCTTGTCGGGGTAGGTGGCGGCGTAGTGACGGACATTACGGGGTATGTGGCGGCGATCTATATGCGCGGGCTTTCCTTTGGGTTTGTCCCCTCGTCGATCCTGGCGATGGTGGATGCGTCCATCGGCGGCAAGAACGGTATCGATGTGGATGTCTACAAGAATATGGTGGGGACGATCCGGCAACCGCAGTTCCTGCTTTATGATTACGGCCTGCTGAAGTCGCTGCCTAAAGAAGAGTGGGTGAATGGGTTTGCCGAGATCATCAAGCATGCGGCGATAAAGGATGCGGCGTTGTTTCGGGAATTGGAGAAGAATAAGCTGACCACCTATCAGCGGGACAAGGTTTTGTTGGGCAAGCTGATCCGGCGGAACGTCGTCATCAAATCGGATGTCGTTGAAAAGGACGAGTTCGAGCAGGGGGAGCGGAGGCTGTTGAATTTCGGGCATACGCTGGGACATGCGATAGAGAATATCTATGAACTTTCGCATGGGCAGGCCATCTCCATCGGGATGGTCGCTGCCTGTATGATCTCGGAGGAGTTCGGACCTTTCCGGGAGACCGACCGGGTGATCGATATGCTGAAGCGATATGGACTTCCGACGCTTGCGGAATTCGATCCGAAGGAAGTAATGGAGGTGTTGCGAAAGGACAAGAAGAAGGTGAAGGACACGATGAACTATGTTATGCTTAATAGGATTGGGCAGGGCGTCGTCAAGGCGATCCCACTGGTGGAGTTGGAAAAACTGGTACAGTCAATCATAACGGCTCGTTAGAATGGAAACGACTATTATACCTTCGGCATTATCGGGCGCCATACTGGCGCCGGCGTCCAAGAGCAGTATGCAGCGGGCCTGTGCGGCGGCGCTGTTAAGGGCGGGGGAGACGGTGATCCGTCATCCGGGTCATTCGAATGACGATAGGGCGGCGCTCGGGGTGATCCGGGATCTTGGGGCTGAGGTCAGTGAGTTGGCGGATGGTTCGTTGCTGGTGCGGAGTAAGGGAGTTTCGCCGGCTGCGTCCGAGGTGAATTGTGGCGAGAGCGGATTGGGATTGAGGATGTTTGCACCGATAATTGCGCTTAGTGATAAGGCGATCCGCGTGCGAGGCGAAGGAAGCCTGTTGAAGCGGCCGATGGATTTTTTTGATGAGGTATTTCCTTTATTGGGCATCAAGGTCGTGTCGAATGGCGGGAAGCTGCCGTTGGAGATACAGGGGCCTTTGCAGCCGCGGAATATCGGGATCGATGGCTCGTTAAGCTCACAGTTCCTGACGGGACTGTTGTTCGCATATGCGGCAGCGGGTGCTTCGGGAGTGTCTATCAGGGTTCGGGACCTGAAGAGCAAGCCCTATATCGATCTTACCCTGTCGGTGATGAAGCATTTTGGCTGGGATGTGGAGCATGAGAACTATGAAGTGTTCCGGTTCCCGGTGGTGCGGCGCGCGGGTCAGCGGGAATATACGGTGGAGGGCGATTGGAGTGGTGGGGCGTTCCTGTTGGTGGCGGGGGCTATTGCCGGGCCGATCACCGTCGGCGGGTTGGATGAGTGGTCGACGCAGGCGGATAAGGCGATCCTGCAGCCGTTGTGTGATTGTGGGGCGAGCGTGGAGATCCGCGAATCGGAGATGGTGATAGGGCCTGCCGGTGGAGCGGCTGCGGCGGGCAAGGGAGTGCGGCTAAAGGCGTTCTCGTTTGATGCGACGGATTGCCCGGACCTGTTCCCGCCGCTGGTGGCGCTGGCGTCGGCATGCCGGGGGGTGACAACTATAAAAGGGGTGAGCAGGCTGGCCCACAAAGAAAGCGATCGCGGGCGGACGCTGCATGATGAATTTGGGAAGCTGGGAGTGACGGTCGAACTGGATGGCGATTTTATGCGGATACACGGTGGAAACGGTGTGAAGGGTGCTACGGTACATTCCCGGCATGATCACCGGATCGCGATGGCCTGTGCCGTTGCTGCATTGAAGGCAACAGGACCGGTGACCATAGAAGACGCGGAGGCGATCGATAAGTCCTACCCGGATTTTTACCGGGACTTGAAACAGTTGGGTGCAAATGTAAATATTGAGCCATGAATACTTTTGGGCGGCTATTCCGGATCAACATTTTCGGCGAGTCTCATGGGGAGAGCGTCGGGGTAAATATCGACGGCGTTCCCGCGGGGCTGGCCTTGCCCGTGGAAGACTTCCTGCCTGATCTGGAGCGGCGGAAGGGCGGGATGCAAAAAGGAACGACGCCCCGGAAGGAGGACGATCTGCCGATCTTCATGAGCGGGCTTTTCAATGGAATAAGCACGGG
>Ga0081540_1004464_pt1 | contig 10653 bp, 6 predicted proteins | sample TabmetS2T1R1_FD_71024 | JGI IMG/M metagenome (GOLD analysis project Ga0081540, IMG submission 71024) | Tabebuia heterophylla rhizosphere microbial communities from the University of Puerto Rico - S2T1R1 | ecosystem: Host-associated > Plants > Roots > Rhizosphere ... | reverse complement strand
GAGATCGCATTCGGTGTCCGCGCCCATCGAGCGGTTATTCAGGTTGGCCGAGCCGACGCGCAGGATGCGATCGTCGACGATCATCACCTTGCTGTGCACCATCACCGCGGCGGCCGACACCTGGTCCCGCGTCGACGGATAGAGAAAGCGAACGCGATCCATGACGCCTGCCGCCACAAACTGGCCGATGAATCCGCCACGGCCGCTCTGCATCGCCTGCGATTCGAACCAGGACGAATGCAGCTTCGGCGTGACGATCAGAACGCGTAGCTGCGGCACATCAAGCATTCGCTGCGCCAGCAGGCGCGCGATATCGGTGGCGCTGGTGAACTGGTTCTCGATGTAGATGAAGCGGTCGGCCGCATTGATCGAGGCCTCGAACAGGCGTGCGACCTCGTTCGCACCTGGAGCGCTTGCGGTTGCGATCTCGGTCCGGGCGATACCTACCGTCATGCCGCGGCACTGCACCGGCACGGAGACCGGCCAGCGCTCGTCCATGACCGCCGCCGACGTCTGGACCGAGCAGCCGGCAGCCCGCCACCTGTTCTCCGCTACTTCCGTTATGCTGGCCGCAGCCTCACCATCCACCATGCACTGCACGTCATGGAATGGCGGATAGGGCCTGCCGTCGGGATCGGTCCGCAGCGGATGATGGGCTTCGTGCGCGCTGGTGTCCCAGCGCCTTATCGTGAGGTCGAGGCCGCCGACGAAGGCAAGCGCACCGTCAATGACGATGATCTTCTGGTGCTGCGCGGACCCCAACGGAAGGCTGGAGTCGAAACAGAAACGAAGCCGGTCCGGCGCTTGCGAGGTGAATTTGGCGGCTGAATTCCACTCGCGCTCCGCAGCGTAGAGCGCCGGAAAATTCCAGACCAGGATATTGATCCGCAGCTCTGATTTCGCCTGCAGGAGCGCTTTCAGAAACGCGCCGAGCTCCTGCGGATAACCATCGTCGGCGTGCCCGGAAGACCCGACGAACCGGGTCTGGCTGTGGATGTCCCAGCCGATGATGTAGACCTGCCGCGTCGCGAGCAGCAGCGCTTGCCGCAAAGCCGCGAAATACGCGGCCGCGTCATTGAGGATTGCCAGCCGCTCTGCCTTGCACCTTCTCCAGACGGTGTCGCCCGGAATGAGGATCGATGAGCTTTGCAGCAGGCGGCACCTCGACACGACATGACTCTGGACACGGGACTACGAGCGCAGGCTCGCCCACTGAGCAAACGTCCGGCAGGCAAGACCGTTCCTGCACCCGGGGCTGTTTTCACCCGGGCTGTTTTGCGCGCCGGAATTTCCAGGGAAATCCAGCAAAAGCTAGCGGCGGTCCCGGCTGGAAGTACCTTCTTTCCCGGCCACGGGCTCGATGTAGGTGCTGTGCAACGAGGTTGCCGACCTGAAGCCGTCGAACATGACGCGGACCGTGCTGCGATAGCGGCCCGTGCCAATGACGACCCCTTCCCTGCGGGCGAGATTTGGGCATCGCGCCGCGCCGAGCGCGCTCATCCTGATGCGGGTCGATGGAGCCAGCCCCGGCCGCTCTTCGGGCGGCTCCGCAGGTGATCGCGACGAACCGAGAACCATTGCCGGACTCATCTATTCGGCCGGCGCTGAAAAGCGTTCGGTGCCGAATGCCATCGTAACCATCGTGCCCGCTCCTTCGCCATGCCCTTGCCAGCAGGGCAGTTCAGGTACTCGTCCTACGCCGAGACCGAGTGTTCGCTGGCTGTCGGCCGGTCCGGCGTGTGCCGCCAATCGCGCCGCTTCCGGACCGACGGGGCGCTCGCCGGTTCGATCGCGGCCAACAGCGCGGCGTTGACTTCCGCCATCCGCCCGAGCTTGGCCAGGCACTTGGCAACCGCGATGAAGCCATCCGGCTGGTCCGGTTGCAGCCGCATGAATTCGAGGTGCTGGCGCAATGCTTCCTCGTACTGACCGAGGCTCTCGCAGACCTGGCCCAGGCACTGCCACGCCTTGGCGGCGTCGGGCCGAACCGTCGTCAGAATCCGGAACTGCCGCTTGGCCGCAGCGAAGTCACCCTTCGCCGCCAGCAACTGGCCGAGCCGGTGCAACGCGTCGGCGTGTTTCGGTTGGACTTCCAAAATGCGGCGATAGCCGATCTCCGCGTCAGTGGACTGTCCCTTGCGGTGAAGTTCGGTCGCCTGTTGCAGCACGTCGGGAATGCACCTGGGATCGATCCGGCCGCCCAGATTCCTGCCGCTCCTGGTTTCCAGAACGACGGAGCGGATCTTGCGCTCCTTGCAACCGAACGAATATTTGTACGGCTCGTTGCCGCGCAGGAAGTCGTATTCGACAAAGCCGCGCTCGATGGCGTCGCGAATGCTGCAGGCATGCAGGATCATACCCGCCGGCGGTCCTTCGAACGTCTCGTCGCGCCCGGTCATGTAGAACGAGAAGGTCCGCTTGCGCGGCTCCATCAGGGTCGCCAGCGCCGCAACCGGCCGGTCGCCATGCCAGAAGGTTGGCAGGTACACCAGACCGGAAAGGAAACTGCGCGTCAGCATGGAGCCGTTGGAACGGATCAGACCATCCATCCGGTCCGACTTTCGTGCACGCCACTTCGTTTCCCAGAATCCCAAGAGGGTCTTGAGGTCCCGGTCAAAAGTCTCCGATGTGGCGACGGTTATTCGATACTCGCTGGACGCTTCGACCTGCTTCAGGAGACGGCGGATCTTCTGCCGCGTATTGGTGCTGAGCGCGTCGAGATAGGCGTTCCAGTCGTTCGGCAACGTGGCATAGGGGCAGAGAGAGTTGTCGACCCCGTCGATCTTGATGACCTTGTCGACCGTGGTCGAGTGGAAGCTTGCCTTCGGGAAGCAGGCAGTCAGCAGCCGCCACCGCCGCTCGGATATTCTGACATTGTCGAAATGGAGCCGCGTCCAGTTCATCTGCCTCACGGTGCGGGCAAAGGCCGGAATGACCTTGTGCTCCGCCTCCAGCCTGCAGACGATGCCGGTATAGTCGGCGCCGAAATTGCCCGCCATCCGGATATCGCCGAAAACATCGGATTTCTCGATCGTGGTCTGCAGCCGCAACGGAAAGAATGCGACGTAAGGCAGGTCTGCCGCGTCACGCTCTTTCGCCGCGAGGATGAACCAGGGTCCCGGGATGGAGGACAGCCAGCCGTGGAGCCATTTCCACGACAGGAAAATATGCGCCTCGTCGTCCGCGTCGTAGACCGCGTTCCAGTTGTCCTCGAGCTTGGCCAGCGACGGCAGGGTTTCGATGATGTCGATATGCACGATAGCCGCCTTTCCCAATGAGTCCCTGTTTCCCGGCCTAGCGCTCCCGGAATGCGCGCATCATGCTGTCGTGGATAGGTCTGACGATGTACTGGAAGAACGTCCGTTCCGTCGTCTTGATGTAGACTTCGGCCGGCATGCCCGGCGTCGGGCTGAAGCCCGGAATATTCCTGCTCTCCTCGCTGTTGAGCTTGACGCGCACGATATAGATGTCGGTCGGTCCCACCTGCTGGGACTTCTTTTCATCCGCCAGCGTATCGGCCGACAGATAGATGACGTCGGCGGTGACCATCGGCGTGATGCGCTGGTTCAGCGCCGTGAGCCGCACCATCGCCGTCTGTCCATGCTTGACGCTGTCGATGTCCTGCGGCCGCAATCGCGCCTCGATGATTAGCTCGTCCTTCAGCGGCAGGAGCTCCATGATGTTCTTGCCGGCCTCGACCACGCCGCCCTGCGTATGATAGCGGAGCTTCACCACCACGCCGCTCACCGGCGCCGTGACGCGGACCCGATCGAGGATGCCCTTGGCGCTCAGCATCCGCTCGCGAACGTCAGCCAGTTCGCCGCGGATCTCGTGCATCTGCTCGACCGCGGTCTTGATCGCGGTCTTGCGCACGCCATTGATCTGTTCGACCGCGCGGGCGATACGTTCCTTGGCATCGCCGATGTCGCCCATGATGCGGCCGACCTCGCCTTCCAGGTTGGCCTTCGACCGCTGCAGCACCATCAGTTCCGGCTTGCGCACCAGGCCGGCCTGCACCAGCTTGTCCTTGGTCACGATTTCTTCGTCGAGCAGAACGATCTGACGTTGGGTTGCATCGAGTTGCACCCGCGATCCCCGGATTCGCTCCTCCAAAGCGCTAATGCTCTCCTGGATGCTCTTGACGTCGCTGTTGAGGTTGTTGCGGCGCGCTGTGAACGCCATCTGCTGGCTGTCGACGATTTCCTTCACCTCGGGTGAGCTGGCCCGCCAATGGACGACCTCGGCCGGCCACGTGACATCGTTTTCCTCCTTCATCTCGGCCTGCAGCCTTGCATCGATGGCCGTCAGGCGGATGCGCCGCAGGAACAGCCGCTGCAACTCCGCACGCGCCGCGGTGTCGTCAAGCTCGAGCAGCATTTGCCCGGCTGCCACCGTGTCGCCTTCGCGCACGTAGATTTCGCGGATCATTCCGCCCTCGAGATGCTGGACGATCTTGTTCTGTCCGGTAACGACGAACACGCCCGAGGCGACCACGGCGCCGGCGATCGGCGCCATGTTGCCCCAGACGCCGAAGCCCATCAGCACCACCGCCATGATCAGCGCGCCGGCAACGGTTGGCAATTTGGTCGATCGCGGCAACGAATCGTACCAGGTGCCCCCTGCTGCCGCGGAGCGGACCGCAATTTTCCTGCTGGCCATCGCGTAACCTCGTTGCTGTCAAGCCCGGCCGATGCCTTCGATCAATTCAACGAAGGCGGATCGCCCGGCCCGGTCGGGATATTGTTCGGCTTGCGTCCGGTGATGATCGGAATGATCTCGTCGCGGGTGCCGAAGGCCTGCACCGCGCCCTGATGCAGGATCATGATCTTGTCGACGCTCATCAGCAGCGCCGCGCGCTGGGTGATCGTCACCACCGTGATCTGTTTTTCCTTGGCGCGCAGCAGCGCCTTGGCCAGCGCCCGCTCGCCATTGGCGTCCAGATTCGAGTTCGGCTCATCGAGCACGATCAGGCGCGGGTTGCCGTAGAACGCGCGCGCCAGCCCGATCCGCTGCCGCTGGCCGCCCGACAGCGGGCTGCCGTCCATGCCGACGACGGTCTCGTAGCCCTGGGCAAAGCTCGAAATCATCTCATGCACATCGGCGGTCTCGGCGGCGTCGAACACGTCCTCGTCGCGTGCGTCGTCACGCATGCGGCCGATGTTGGCCTTGATGGATGCTGGAAACAATTGCACGTCCTGCGGCAGGTAGCCCACGCTCTCGCCGAATTGGCGCGGATCCCAGTTGCGCAGGTCCATCATGTCGAGCCTGACGCTGCCGGCAGTCGGAATGATGGATCCGACCAGCATACGCGCCAGCATGGTTTTCCCGGTGCCGGAGTCTCCGACGATGGCAAGCGATTCCCCGGGCTTCAATTGAAAGCTGATTCCGTTCAGGATCACCTTCTTGTTCGGCGGCGGCACATAGAGAATGCGCTCGACATTGAGATATCCGGCCGGACGCGGCAGGCGGAGCCGCTCCAGGTTGAGCGGCGAGTTCAGCAACAGCGCCTTGACGCGGGCGTAGGCCGAACGCGCCTGCACGAAACTGCGCCAGCCTTCGATGGTGCCCTCCAGCGGCGCCAACGCGCGGCTCGCCACGATCGAGGCCGCAATCACCATGCCGCTGGTCATCTGGGATTCCAGTGCCAACCATGCTCCCCAGCCCAGGATGGCGATCTGGGTGCACAGTCGCAGGAACTTCGATAACCCCGTCATCAGGATGTTGCGATCCTGTCCGATCACCTGCGCCTTCAGCGACTCCACGGTCTCGCGGCCCCATACCTGGACGCCTTCCGGAATCATGCCCATCGCATTGATGACCTGGGCATTGCGGGCCATGGATTCCGCCTGCAGGTTTGCCCTGGCGCCGTAGTTGTTGGCCTGGATGAACGGGACCGCAGTGACCCGCTGGTTCAGCAGCGCCACGATGACCAGCGCGACGCCCGATCCCAGCACGATGAATCCGAGATGCGGATGGATCAGGAACACCACGGCGAAATAGACCGGCGCCACCGGCGTATCGAACATCGTCAGCAACACCGGACCGGTAATGAACGCGCGCAAATGCTGCAGGTCCGCCAATGTCTGGAATTCGCGGCTGGATCCACTCTGCGCGGCCTTGGCGGCAGCGCTCAGGACCGGTCCGCCCAATCGGGCTTCGGTTTCGACCGCAACCCGCATCAGGATGATGCGGCGCAACATGTCCATCAGCACATGCGCGGCGATCGCGATGATCACGATGATGGTCAGCATCACCAGCGTGTCCGTACTTCGACTGGTCAGCACCCGATCGGACATGTTGAACAGGTAGATCGGGATGGCGAGCACCAGCAGGTTCACCGCAACCGAGAACAACCCCACGGTCACCAGGTTGCGGCGGGCGTTCGCCAGGCCGCTGCCGAGCACGTCCCTGAACTCATTGTCGCTGGAACGCTTATGCAGCGGCGGAGAGTTGCCGCCACCGCCACCTCTGCCACCGCCGCCGCCTGATGAGCCGCCACCGTCCTTGTCACCTCCCGTGCGCAGCGGCGGAGCCGGGACCGCCTGCTCGATCACGACGGTGGATCCCGGTGGCGGAGTTTTGGCTTCCGTCTTGGCCTCAATCCTGGCTTCCGTCTTCGCTTCCGCCTTGGCTTCCGTTTTGACTTCAGCCTTCGCCTTCTCGCGCCGGAATGGCTCGGCCGAAGCCGGCTCGGCGGTCCTGGTGTCAGCGGTTCTGGCGTCAGCGGTCCTGGCTTCGGCCGGGCTATCATTCTCGTCGACAAATTTGACGTGCGGATCTACAGCGCGCGAATGCGGCGGATCAAACCACGGGCGAAGCGGAATTATCTTGGCTGTGCTCGCCGTTGCTTCGTCATGCTGACTCAAGCGCCAACTCCCGACGCTGCCTGGACGATCATCCCAGCCCCACATTGGAAAACCTCTCCTGCAACTGCCATAAACAAAACAACGGCCCTTGCCGCTAATGCAGCACGCTCGCCATCGGGTCTGAGTGCACCGAATTGGCAACCGCTGCCGGCGGCGGGCTCGTCGTGTCCTGAGGGTGGTCATCGACGAAAGCAATGAGTTCGGTCGCCAGCGCGTTGGTATCGGCGTTGACGGCATGACCCGCCCCTGTCGGCACCAGATCGGCCTGCACCAGAATGGAATCGGTGTAGATCTGGCCCTTGACGTAGGTGGCATCAGGGTTGAGGTCGACGATCGCGGCGTCGTTGTGCAGTTGATTGCCCCCGGTGGTGGCCGACTGCGTCACGGCCCCGTCGGGATCGAGCGCCATCAGATCGGCCAACGGCTGGTTCTGGAGCTGATACATCACGTCGACGTCGGAGGTGATGTTGGTCTGCCAGACCGCATTGATGTCGTAATAGTCGCCAGTGATGTAGAGCACCTTCAGAGGGCCGCCATGGCCGATGAGGGCGCTGGCTAGCTCCGGATCGAGCGATGTCATGCCGGAGGCCAGCAGGCTTTGGATCAGCTCGAGGTTCCCGGGCAGGTCATCGAAGGTATCGCCGCCATAGTTTGCAATATCGGCTTCGTTCAACAGACTGTTGTCGCCTGAATTCGCCGATTGAGACGGATCGGTGCCGTCGGCCGACATCACGATCTTGTCGTTGTTCAGCAGGATGTTGTTTTGAAAGATCACGTTGAGGCCGTGATAGCCGCCCTTGATGATGATCAGGTCGTATTGAATGCTGCCGTCATAGATTAGCGCCAGATTGCCCTGCTCATTGTTGCCACCGACGAGGTTGTAGTGGGAACTGCTGCTGACCTGCGTTGCCACATCGTTGTCGGAGAGATAGTTGACCTGAGCCACCGCGTGAACGCTGTAGTAGTCGCCATCGACCACGTCGACGCTCCAGTTCGGGCCGGCCGCGTGGGCCGCGAAGCCGGTGTAGAGGCTGGGGTTCTGCGCGAAATCGGCGATGTTGGTCGCGACGTCCTGATTGTTGTTGGCCGCCGATGGCTCGTGCTGGCCGCCCGATACGCTGATGTGGTCGTGATCGACGGTCGTGTTGGTCTGGAAGATGGCATTGGTCTTGAAGTAATCTCCCATCACCACCATGGTGCGGGCACCCTCGCCGACATCGACGATCAGCGCGGCATTGATACTGAAATTGCTGCCCAACGACGCCCACTGGCCGATTCCGTGTCCGGTGTCCGGCAATTCTGGCGGCCCAGCCGGCGGCGCCGGTTCCGATGGCCGCTCCTGCAGCTCGCCGTTGACATAGTAGCCAGGGGTCACCGAGTGCGCATCCTGCGTGCCGCCGCGCTCGACCCAGGCCGCGTCGTGACCGATCACGAAATTGGTCGCCCCGCCATCGTTCTGCGGCATCTGCCAGTTGACGGGAATCTGGGCGTTGGCATCGTCCGCCAACTGCTCGATGGTGGCCATCGCATCGCTGTTGAGGCGTTCGATCAGGGGTTCAACCACAGCCAGGGCATTCGCCGGCAGATTGGCGTCGTCGTCATGCATGAAGTTGATCTGGTGAACCGTCAGTTGGGTCTGCTCGCCGCCGTCCTGGTAGTGCACCCTGACGTGATGATGCTCGACACCGCCTCCGCCGCCGCCAGCCGGTTTCGGCAGCGGCACGTTCGGTGTCTGCGAACGCGGAAAGAAATCAGGATCGTCGTCCAGTGGACCATTGAGCAACTTGAGCGGGCGGCCCCGGAGGAAATGGATCGGATCGTCCGGCATCAGCTCCGGCACTGGGCCTGCCGCGGCGTCCATGTCGTCAGGCACGAAGCGAAAATCGTAATTCGGTCGCAGCGTGGTATAGTCGCCGGACGGGCGAGGCGTGAGACTGTCATCGTATTCGATGCGGTCGCGGGCGATGTCGTGGAAGATCTGCAGATATCCTGCGAAATGGGAAATGATTTCGACGAAGCTCGCTGACGCCATGGAAACCTCCCCCTATTGCCGCGAACCGTCGGGGCCGGACGGCGGTCATTAATTTCTTGTCGGCAACTTCAGCGACTGAAATGACTGAAATGAATGATTGAGAGAATGACCCGCGCGGCGGATGCCGCGCGGGTCGAACGCAAGACTAAAGATTATCGTGAGAATCGGTCAGGTCGTTACCGGCAACCTGCATGGTGATGCTGTTGAACTGGATGTTCGCACCCTGCGTGATGTTCTGGTCGAACGCAGACTGGTTGATCGCTGCATCGGCATGGGAAGAAACATTGGCACGGGCAGCAATGTCCGCGGCCGTGAGACTCGACTCGCCACCGTCAATCTTGGCTTCCATGCTGAAGCTGGCGCCCGGATCATGCCAAGAATCGCCACCGCCGCCACCACTGTAGGAGGTAGTCGAGGTGTTGGTGTCGTTATCGACCAGGTTGTTGACCTGATCAATATTGAACTGGTTGCCATTGCCGGTCAGCGTCTGGTTCACCACGTCAGGCATCACGACGGAACCCTGCGTGTCGAAGTCGTAGAGATCGATGACCGGCTTGCTCAGGCTGTCTACATCGATGCCAAGATCGACGTCCACGTTGACGGCGACGTTAACCTCGTTGTCGATGTCATTTTCGATCTTGTTGTTGACACTGTTGTCGAGCGAGTTGTCGACGTCGTTGTCGAGCGAGTTATCGACGCGGTTGTCGAGCGAGTTGTCAACGTCGTTCGCGACCTCATTCTCGTTGCTGTTCTCGTTGCTGTTGGCGTTGCGGTTCCCGTTTTCGTTGTCGTTGTCGCTGCTGGACTCCAGCGACTGCACGGCGAACTGCAATTGGCCTTGGCCCTGACCCTGCAACTGACCCTGACCCTGCAACTGAGCCTGGAGGTTGGCCTGCGCCTGCTCTTGCTCCTGCTCCTGATCCTGGTTGGGGTCGTGCTTCTTCTGTGGCCTGCTCATGGCGAGCTCCTGCCGTTGGAGCATCGCGGACGGAACGAGATCGCTGATCTTCTAAGTCTGCGGTCTTCGAAGCGCGGCGGTGCTCTTGACGTCGGTTCTTCCGACTGCCGGCACCTCGCCTTATTGCGGATGCCGGCCTGGTCAGCATGCCGCGATACGTTCGCCAACAACATGCACGCATAAGATGCGGCGCAATATCTTGCGATATCAACCATCGACGCGGCTGATGCTCGAAAAGACTCAGTCTTTCAATGAACAGCGGCGGGACGAGACTGACCGCCCGTCATCAGCGGGCTGCCTTAAGCCGCATCGAGGGGCGCGCTTCGTGGCTGTGCGCCGCAGACATGCGCTTCAAGACGCGGCAGCAGATCCCAGATATCGCGGTTGATTTTCGTCATTTCGCGGGTCGTCCGCAGCATCTCCTGCAGACGGCTTTCATCCAGCGCCTTGATCTCCCCGAACCTCAGGCTCGACCTTGTTTCCACCAATCGCATCGACTGCGTGTGGGTGATGGCGCCCGAGGAATCGAAGATGAACATGCAGTGATTCAATTCATTGCGGACCTTGGTGGAGTCCGAAAAGCGCTCGATGAGAGCCGTCAGATTCTTCGACAATACCTTGTCGCTGACCCTGATTTTGGCCAGTCGCTGGATCAGATCGAGTCTCGCGCGGGTTGTGTTCAATGTCGCGAACACGACGGCGGCGGAAGCCTCGTCGGTGCGCAAAAGGATCATCAGCACGTAGATGAAAAGGCTTTCGTTGTTCGACCAGCTGCAGATCAGGTTTCCCATCAGGGC
>Ga0081540_1004463_pt1 | contig 10654 bp, 8 predicted proteins | sample TabmetS2T1R1_FD_71024 | JGI IMG/M metagenome (GOLD analysis project Ga0081540, IMG submission 71024) | Tabebuia heterophylla rhizosphere microbial communities from the University of Puerto Rico - S2T1R1 | ecosystem: Host-associated > Plants > Roots > Rhizosphere ... | reverse complement strand
CGGCGCTCGCCACGAGCGGCTCGTCGTCCACCACCAGCACCCGGGTCCGGCGCATGTGCCCAGGCCATTGCGAACGCGGGGCCAGCCCGGGGGTACGGCGCGGGACGGGGGGTTCCGCGAGCGGAGGCCCCGGTCAGCGCGGGGCGGGTGAGTCCCCAAGGACCTGCGGCGGCGGAAGGTCCGCACTCAGGTGCACGGTGGTGCCAGATCGCCCGCGGATCTCCCCGGTCCAGTCCGGCCTGCCCTGTAGCTTCACCCTGACTTGATGCGGCTGATCGGCGCCGAGGTGGGTGATCCGCAGGGGCGTGGTCCCCGGAACGGGTGAGCCGTCCACCTCCACGCTCGCCCCGGTGGGCTCCGAGCGCAGCTCGAGCTCGAAGGTCGGCACTCGCGCCAGCACCGCGGCGAGGATGGTTCCGAACACGAGCGCCACCCCGAGCAGCGCCACGAGAAGCCACGCTCGGGAAGGCTCCGGCGGCCGGGTGTGCACCGCCGCGGTGGTGACCGAGGGCACGCCCTCCGGCGGCTCCTCGGGGCGGGTCCCCTTCCGCCACTCGGGCACGGATTCCAGGATTCCGCGGGGGAGCTTCACCTCGTGACCCTCGGCGAGCAGCTCGGGCTCGAAGAGGAAGGACATGAAGTCGCCGAGCGGCGCCGGCCGGCGTCCGAGCGCATGCAGCGCGTCCGACAGGTCGTGCTCCAGCTCCTGCGCGGAGGCGAAGCGGTCGCCCGGCGCATAGGCCATCGCCCGGAGCACGGTGGCCTCGAGCTCGGGCGACAGGCGCGGGTTGAGCGTGCGCGGCGCGGGGAACTCGCCGCGGATGATGCTCTGCATCGCCTGCACCATCTTCCCCAGGTGCGGCAGCCGACCGCAGAGCATCTGGTAGAGCACGACCCCGGTTGCGTAGATGTCGGTGCGGAAGTCCACCGGCTCGCCGCGCGCCTGCTCCGGCGAGAAGTAGGGGAACTTCCCCTTCACCCCGGTGGCCTGCATCATCGCGTCGGTCGCGTTGCGGGCCCGGGCGATGCCGAAGTCGACGATCTTCACCTCGCCGGCGTAGCCGAGCAGCACGTTCTGCGGAGAGACGTCGCGGTGGACGATCTGCAACGAGCGCCCTCGTTCGTCGACGCGGGAGTGCGCGTAGTGGAGCCCCCGGCACATGCCCATGGCGATCTGCAGGGCGATGGGCTCGGGGAGGAACGGAAACTGGAGCGAGTGGGCGCGCCGGAGCACCCGGCTCAGCGGCTGGCCGTGCACGTACTCCATGGCCAGGAAGTAGTCGCCGTCGATCTCCCCGAAGTCGAAGACCTGGGCGATGTTCCCGTGGCTCAGCGACACCGCGATGCGAGCCTCGTTCACGAACATCCGGACGAAGGACTCGCTCCCCGCGAAGGCCGGGAGGATCTTCTTGATCACCACCGACTTGCTGACCCCGGCCATCGCGTCGAAGCGCGCGCGGTAGAGCTCGGCCATCCCGCCGACGGCGAGTCGCTCGAGCAGCTGGTACTTGCCGAACTCGACCGGGACGGGGGAGGGCACGTCTGGACCGGAAGGCTAGCATCCGGGTGCGCGTGCCGGGCATGCTGTGCAGCGCTCCGTGCGTCGCGCGATCTCTCTCGTCTTTTCATGGGTGTGCGTCGTCGCTTCCGGATGTGAGGAGCGGAGCGCGCCCCCGCTCTCCTCGCTGGCGCCGGCGCCGCTCCAGTCGCTCGGTTCAGCAGCAGCGGATGGGGGGGCGGATCCACACCGACTTCCGCCCGCACCGGTGTGGGGGGCTCCCCTCCCCGCGAACGCCGTCCGGGTGACCTTCGGTCCAGGCGAGGCGCGCGCCGGGACGGCCGTGGCGTCTCTCCGCGTGGACGCGGGGGTGGCCCCGCTCCTGGCGGCCATCGGCAAGGGCCCGGCGCTCATCGTCCCCGACGACGCGGTCTACATGGCGGAGGTCGCGCCGCTGCTCGCCGCGCTGGACGACGCGCGGGTCCCCACCTGGCTCCTCCACCCCGGCGGCGGGGTCGCCTTCGCCGTGGAGCTCCGGGACGAGGCAGGCTTCGACGCGTGGCTGGACGATCCGAAGCCCGGAAAGCTCCGGGTCGTCGAGCGACAGGATGGCCTCGAGCTGGTGAGTGGCATCGGGAAGCTCCCCGGGCCGGACCCGAACGGCCCCACGGTGCCGGTGCGCGGCGGGCGGCTGGACGTGGGCACCGCCCGCGCCGGACTGCAGCGGCTCCAGGCCCGCTTCCACGCGCCGGACGCCTGTCTCGTTCCCTCGTTCGGGACCGAGCTGCGCGCGGTGGGCACCGTGCTCTCGGCGTTCTGGGTTGGACCGAAGGAGCCGCTCTTCGAGCAGGTGTGCCTCGTCTATCCGAGACCGGGCGCCGGCAAGCGCTGAGCACCGACGAACGCTGGAAACCGCGGGTCGGTTCGGTTATCCGTTGACTCGGGAATCAGTCCTCGCGAGGTGCTCTTCATGGTCGCCGTGGTCCAGCCCACCCACCCCTCCGCCGTTCCCCAGGGCGGCGGCTTCCTCTTCCAGGAAGCGGGGCGCATCACCACGCCGGAGACGTTCACCGAGGAGCAGCGGATGCTGTTCCGCACCGGGCTCCAGTTCTGCCGCGAGCAGGTGCTTCCCCAGGCCGACGCGATCGAGGCCAAGACGCCCGGCCTCCTTCGCTCGCTGCTGCAGAAGGCGGGAGAGCTGGGCCTGCTGATGGTGGACATCCCGGAGCGGTTCGGCGGGCTCGGGGGCGACAAGACCACCTCGCTGCTGCTCGCCGAGGCGAACTCGCTGATGGGAGCCTGGAGCGTCACCTTCGCCGCGCACGTGGGCATCGGGACCCTGCCCATCGCCTGGTTCGGCACGGAGGCCCAGAAGGCGAAGTGGCTTCCGAAGCTCGCAACCGCCGAGCTCGTCGCGGCCTACGCGCTCACCGAGCAGGGCAGCGGCAGCGATGCGCTCGGGGCGAAGACGAAGGCGGTGAAGAGCCCCGACGGCAAGGAGTGGGTCCTCAACGGGAGCAAGCTCTACATCACCAACGCCGCGTTCGCCGACGTGTTCGTGGTGTTTGCGAAGGTGGACGGCGAGCACTTCACCGCGTTCGTGGTGGAGAAGGGAGCGCCCGGATTCACCGTGGGGCCCGAGGAGCACAAGATGGGCATCCGCGGCTCCTCGACCTGCCCGCTGTACCTCGAGGACGTCCGAATCCCGGCAGAGAACCTCCTCGGGGAGATCGGCAAGGGCCACAAGATCGCCTTCAACATCCTGAACCTCGGCCGGCTGAAGCTCGGCGCCGGGGTCCTCGGCGGGATGAAGCTGCAATTCGGGAGCGCGCTGAAGTTCGGCGAGGAGCGCAAGCAGTTCCGGACGCCGGTGGCGAAGTTTCCCCTCACCCGGGAGAAGCTGGCCCGGATGGCCGGGGCGATCTTCGCCATCGAGACGATGACCTACCGGACCACCGGCCTCATCGACGCGCTGCTCGCCAGCCAGACCGCCGGCGCCGACGACCCGGCGAGGACCATCGCCGCCTTCGAGGAGTTCGCCATCGAGGCCTCGATCATGAAGGTGGTGGGGAGCGAGGCCCTCGGCAGCCTGGTGGACGACGCGGTGCAGATCCACGGCGGCGCCGGCTTCATCCAGGAGTACCCGGTGGAGCGCGCTTACCGCGACGCGCGTATCAACCGGATCTTCGAGGGGACCAACGAGATCAACCGGATGCTGGTCACCGGGATGCTGCTCAAGCGCGCGGCGAAGGGGACCCTGCCGCTGTTCGCGCAGGCGGAGGCAGTGGCCCGGGCGCTGGCCGAGGGGCAGGTGCCCGTGCCGAGCGGAGGCGACGCGGTCGCCGGCGCCGCCCGTGACGCCGAGGCGCTGAAGATGGCCGCGCTGTACGCGATGAAGGTGGCCGTCGAGCGCTTCGGGACGGAGATCGAAAAGCACCAGGAGGTGATGGCGGCCATCGCCGACGTGGTGATGGACGCCTATGCGGTGGACTCGATGGTCGCCCGGACCCGGCAGTCGGCCTCGGCCTCGGGGGTGGATCCGGTGAAGGTGGCAATGACGCAGGCCTACGCGGCGGACGCCATCGCCCGGAGCGGCGAGCGGGCCCGTCGCGCGCTGTGCGCCTCGAGCGAGGCAGGCGCGCTGGAGAAGCACCTCGCGGCCATCGCTCCGCTCTTCCAGTTCCGTCCGTTCGATCCGGCGGCGCTCCGCGAGACCGTCGTGGATGCAGCGGAGGACGCTGGCGGGTACCCCCTGGCGATCGCGTAGGCTCCCCCCGGCCGGAGGGGTGGGGGCCTCGGACGATGGACCACGGAACGTCGAAGGTGGTGTTCGCGAAGGACGACGCGGCGATGCAGCGCGCCTTTGCCTCTGCGCGAGAGACCTTTCGCTACTTCTGGCGCGAGCGCGCCTGGGACAAGCGGCGGATCGTGCAGGGGATGGAGTTCGCCTACGTCAAGGCGGCGTTCTCCGACGGCGGCGAGGTCGAGTACATGTGGCTGTCGGAGATCGAGTTCGACGGCCAGTACGTCAGCGGCGTGCTCGTCAACTCGCCGAGACACATCGACGCACGGAAGGGCGACCCGGCGCGCGTTCTCCTTTCGCTGATCAGCGACTGGATGTTCGGCTGGGACGGGCAGGTCTATGGCGGGTACACCGTGCAGGCCATGCGCTCGCGGATGGGGGCAGTCGAGCGGCGCGAGCACGACCAGGCGTGGGGGATGAACTTCGGTGACCCGTCGACGGTCAAGGTCTTTCCCAGGCCCAGGGGCGGTGTGCTGAGGCAGCTGTTCGGGAAACGCGAGCCGGAGAACGACGAACACCCGATGTCCGCGGGCATGGCGGTGGATCTGAAAGAGCAGATCGCGAAGAACCCGGCGATGGCCACCGAGAAGGACGCCCGTGGCTGGACGCTGCTGCACGACGAGGCACTCGCCGGGAACCTGGACACGGTCAAGGTCCTGCTCGAGGCCGGCGCCGACCGGACCGCAGTCACCGGAAACGGGATGACCCCGGCGCAGCTCGCGGCCTCGCTCAAGTGGACGAAGGTGATGGCGCTGCTCGAGCGCTGATTCGCGCGGCTCAGCCCCCCGAACCAGGGGGACGCCGATGTGGCGGCGCGAGGGCGCCGCTCGATGAGGCTCAGGGGACGACGTTCGGCGTCTGCGCGTCGTAGCGAGCCTTGGCCGGGAGCGTGCTGGTCTGCCCGGTGAGCGGGTTCACCCACGGCCAGGCGCTGGCGCCGAAGAAGCCCGGCTTGGCGACCAGGTAGAACGAGGAGGGAACGGTCTTCGCCCCGTTCGTCCAGACCACGCCGTTGTTGACGTTGTCCCAGTTTCCGTCCCGGAAGATGTGAGCCAGGGCGTAACCGTTGTCCCAGTTCCCGCCGATGCCCTGGGCGTTGTTCCCCAGCTGGTAGATCGGCGTGCCGTTCTGGGACGAGGGCGTGGTCTGGTACACGGTCCCGCCCTTCAGGATGTTGCCCACGTAGGCGTGGTCGTGCGTCCACCCGTCCATGCCCACCGCACGCAGGTTGGCGCTGAAGCTCCCGCTCGAGTTCTTCCCGTTGACGTAGTTGCGCAGGTGGGTGTGCCAGCCCGAGTTCCCGTGCGTCGTGTCCCCACCGAGGTTGGGCGTCCAGTTGCCCTCGATCAGATCGTGGTGGGTGAAGTTGGCGTGGCAATCGTCGATCGCGTTCTCCTGCCACCCCGGGCTGCTCCAGAGCACGGCCTGGTCCACGTAGTTGTAGGCGATGACGTTGCCGCCTCCCGTCGAGTTGAGGGCGATCGGCTTGTTGTTCTCGACCGAGATGTTGTTCTCCACCAGGCAGGCCGAGGAGCCGGCGCCGACCACGATCCCGTAGGCCTGGCCGCCCGGGTTCTCGTCGGCAGATCCGTGCGCGTAGGAGTCACGCACCACGCAGCGGTAGCTGCGGCCGATCCCGATGTTGTAGCCGTACTTCCCGGGGTGGTTGACCGGATCGCTGCTCCAGCGCTCGCCATCCGCCTCGACGTTCTTCGCCCAGGAGTAGGCCATGTAGCTGAACGTGATCGTCCCGCCGGGGAAGCCCCACTGGTTGTTCCCGCCGGCGACGGCGACGTTCTCGATGCCCGACCAGCGATTCCCCAGCGACCCGCTGGTGTTCGCAGGAATGGTCTTCCACACCTGGGGGCTGGAGGAGAGCGGGAAGTCGAGGTTGAGCGGATCCTTGAGGGTCAGCGTGTTGCCGCTGATCGCCTTGATCTCGTTGGTCTGCATCCGCGAGCGCCACGAGGGGACCGCGTTCTGCGCCGCGGAGTTGGCCGAGCTCAGGTCGCTGACGTTCACCGCCGGGGCACCCGTGGATGGACCGCTCCAGCCGTAGGTCGGCTGACGCTTGAAGTACTGACCGTCGTAGAACCAGAGGTAGCCGCCGTTCAGGTAGACGCCGCCGGTTTGCGCCGCCGCGCCGTCGAGCATGTCGATGGTGACCACGTCACCCACCGCGAACCCGGCGCCGTTGCCCACCGTGATCGTCGTCGCGCCGCGCGCTGCACCGGCCGTCAGGTTCTGCACGCCGAAGCTGCCGTCGCCGCTCCCGCTGCGGTGGCCGAAGAGGATCACCGCCCCGTAGTCGGGGATGGTCCCGTTGGCGACGATGCGCGTGGTGTCGGCGCCCTCGCCGCGGATGGTGACGTAGTCCACCCGGACGTAGATGCCCACCTGCCCGCCGGCATTCGGCAGCTGCTGCGGGCTGACGAAGTAGGTGCCGGCCTTGAGCTTGACGATCTTCCGCATCGACGCGCTGGCCGCCGCGCCCGCCGAGTTGATCGCCGCCTGGAACGCCGCGGTGAACTGCCCCGCCTTCGACGGTCCGGTGAGGGTCGGGTCCACCGAGTAGCCACCGTAGGGATTTCCCGACGGGAGCCAGACCGAGGCCGGGTGAACCGGATCGTTGTCCGCCGGGATGCCGCCGGGGATCCCCGGATCCCAGAGGGTCTGGAAGGCCGCGGGGAGGATGGACTGGTCGATCGCGCTCCCGCTCCCGCACACGTTGGGAGAGCCGCCGCCTCCACACGAATCCGAGCCGCTGCAGCTCCCGCACTGGAGGGTGTTGCCGCAGCCGTCGCTGATCGCGCCGCAGTTCTTCCCCTGTGCGCCGCAGGTCGTCGGGGTGCAGGCGCTCCCGCCGCAGACGTTGGGCGTGCCGCCGCCGCCGCAGGATTGTCCCCCGCTGCAAGTTCCACACTGGAGCGTGTTGCCGCAGCCGTCGTTGATCGCCCCGCAGTTCTTCCCCTGGGCGGCGCACGTCGTCGGGGTGCAGCCGCTCCCGCCGCAGACGTTGGGCGTTCCGCCGCCGCCACAGGATTGTCCCCCCGTACAGGCTCCGCACTGAAGAACCGAGCTGCAGCCGTCGCTGATCGACCCGCAGTTTTTCCCCTGGGCGGCGCAGGTGGTGGGCGAGCAGCTTCCGGCCCCGCAGACGTTGGGCGTGCCGCCGCCGCCGCAGCTCTGCCCGGAGCCACAGGTCCCGCAGCTCGTCGTGCCGCCGCAGCCGTCAGGGATGGTTCCACAGTTCTGCTCCGCGCCGCACAGCCGGGGAGTACAGGTGCCGCCGCCGTCGGGAGTCTCGACGTTGGCCGGCTCGACCGTGCCCGAGCAGGCCAGACACAGCAGAACCGCGAAGCAGGCGATGCGTGTCATCGTGTTCGGGATGTCACGCCGCACCCGGGGACGACAAGGTGCACATCGTCGCCATCGCCGGAATCACGGTGATCTTCCGGTAACTTTTCGGCCTTGGCGGCATCCTCGCGCAGCGAGGCTCTCGCGAGCCTCGGTGACGGTCGTCGGATGAGCGGACGTCGTCGTCCGACGGGAGATCAGCTCTCGACCTGGAGCGGCGGCTTGCCCAGGCGCGGGCCGGCGAGCTCGAGGTCGGGCGGGGCGAGCGAACGGGGCGGTAGGAACAGAGCGCCGAGGCCGCTGGCGAGCGTGAGCGGGAGCACCGCGAACCACCCGAGGAGCGGAACGACGAAGAGCAGCGCGAGCACCGTGCCCCCGCGCAGGACCCGTCGCCAGGGCTGATCGACATCCACCGGGGAGGCGAGCCCTGCGCCGATCTTGTCTGCCAGACCAGCGGACCCGACGAGGGCGAGGACCAGCGGGACCATGAGCAGCGCTCCGGTCACCAGCTTCACCCCGGGATGCGCGGCCCTGGCGAAGACGAGGAAGACCACGGACACCGGGAGGAAGGCGACGACTCCGGCGAGCGTCGCCGCCACCGGACGCGTGGCGTAGGTCAGGCGCGCGCGCTCGACCGCCGGTCGGAACAGCGCGACGGCCGCGAGCCAGTACGCGTTCAGGGCCAGGTAGGCACCGGCGACCATCAGGAACCAGAAGAGGATGTTGGCGAAGATCATGGCGTGTCGGTCCAGCGTGGGGGAGAGGGGAGCTCGAGCCCGAGCTCGGGAAGGCGGAGGACCGTGGCGAGCGCGGCATCGCCCGAGCGAAGCAGGGGACGGAGAGCCCGGGGCGCGGGCGGCAGCTGCGGCGCGTGGGGCACCGCCTGCGGGAGCGCACGGGCTCCCGAGGAGAGGGCCTCGGCGGTGGCGGCGACGGGGCCAGGCCAGACCAGGACCGCGGCCGCACCCAGCGCGGCCACGGCGACGAGCCCGGCCCAGGCGAGCCGCTCGGGCGCACGCGGGCTCGCCGTCGTCCGGGCGACCAACGCCTTCCTCGCCACGCGCTCGACGAAGCCCGGGCGGGACGAGCGCGGCTCGATGGCCGGGGCCTGCCGTCCGGCGGTGACGAGCTTCCTCCAGCGGGTCTCGAAGTCCTCACTCATCGGCGTTCCCCGTCGCGAGCAGGCGTCGCGCCGCGTCTTGCAAGCGTCGCCGGGCCCGGAAGGCCCTGACCTTGAGCACGGTGCGGTTCCGGCCGGTGAGCGCGGCCACCTCCTCCAGCGAGCGCTCCTCCAGCGAGAGCAGCGTCAGGAGGAGTCGATCGTCCGGGGGCAGCTGCGAGAGGAGCGCCTCGACCGCCGCGCGCGCCGCGAGCACCTCGTCCACCGGTGGCGCAGGGTCCGCGACCAGCGAGCCGATCCACTGCAGCGTCTCCGGCGACAGCGAGGGCGTGGGCCGTCGCCGGCGCTCGGAGCGGAGCGCATCGCGGCAGAGGTTGATGGTCAGCCGTGAGAGCCAGTGGGCGAAGGGAATCCCGTCGCGTTCCCGGTAGTGGTCGAGCCGGGTGAACACCGCGAGGAAGACCTCCTGCACCAGGTCGTCCTCGGGCACTGCGCGGGGTCGGTGCGCGCGCACGAGGCGACGGACCTGCGGCTCGAAGCGCCGGACCAGCGCCTCCGCCGCCTCGGCATCCCCCCGTCGCACCCCGTCCACGCACGCCGCGTCCGAGGCGGGCAGGTCCGGCAGCACTGGGCAGGAGGCAGCCATCCACGGCCCCGAGAACGACGGGGCCCGTCAGCGGTTACGGCGGAGCCAGCGGAACCTTGCGCGGGTCGGGACCGACCGCCGCCCGCGGGGGCTTCCGGGCCCGATTCCCGGGGGATGCGAGGCGACTAGGCCTTTCGGTCCATGCAGACCCGGAGCTGTGTGGACAGCTTCCTCCCCGGGCCGGCGGGTCCGTGCGCGGCGAGGGGCGATCGTGGGGCGGAGAGGTGGCGTCGCGGCGGTGATGTGCCTGCTGCTCGGCTGCGGCCAGGATGTGGGGCGAGGACCGCCCGCGGGCGGGCTGCCCGGCTCGGGCGGCGGAACCCAGGCCGGCCCCGAGGACGCAGGAACGGGCGGCCCACCACCGGTCGATGGAGGCACCGGCGTCCAGGACGCAGGAACGGACGGCGGCTCCGGGTTCGACGGAGGGCTTCCGATGGGCGATGGCGGCGGCGCGTCCGCGGTCTGCACCGATCTGGCTCCAGCCGACGTCTGTTCCAGCCTCGCTCCGCCGCTCGGCATGCCGGTCGTGCACTCGTATGCGGAGCACCTCGACGGCGGCCCCGGGGAGAACGTCTTCTGCGGCACCGGCGCCTATCCGGCCAGCGGAAGCGGAGTCGTGCTCCATCCGGTCCAGGTGCAGGGCCGCCCTCCGAGCTTCGCCTTCGTGGATCGAACGGGGCAGGACGTCGCGAGCTACGGCGACTTCTCGCTCGCGACGTTCGAGATCGACGTCATTCCTCAGACCACCGGGTTCGGCATCCTCGGGGCCTACGAGGGGGGCATGGGCTCGTACGGCGTGGTGTTCATCGACGATCACGCAGCTTCACGCGGCGCGACGCTCGGTGCTCACGTGGCCGCGCTCCCCGACGCCGGGGTTGCCGTCATCGGCGCGCAGTGGGCCTCGCCGAGCTGTGAGCCGTCGCAGGACACGCTGCTGAGCGTGCAGCGCTTCGAGGAGGGCGGGTCGCCGGCGCTGCCCAGCCCCACCCAGCTCGGCTGCTACGACCAGACCCCCGACGTGGCGATCGCGGGGAATGCGACAGGACAGGTCCTGGTGCTGGCGAGCGCGGACACCGCGAACTGGACCGGATGGGACGGCTACTGGCTCGACCGTGACCTCCGGGTCGTCCAGCGGTTCACCGTCCCCGAGCTGACGGCGCCCTCGGCGAACGCGGGTCTGGTCATCGCCACCCTCCTCGACGGCTCGTTCGTCCTCCGGCTCGGAGGGAC
>Ga0081540_1004462_pt1 | contig 10656 bp, 7 predicted proteins | sample TabmetS2T1R1_FD_71024 | JGI IMG/M metagenome (GOLD analysis project Ga0081540, IMG submission 71024) | Tabebuia heterophylla rhizosphere microbial communities from the University of Puerto Rico - S2T1R1 | ecosystem: Host-associated > Plants > Roots > Rhizosphere ... | reverse complement strand
GCGACGAGGCCGCGATGAAGACCTGCGACGAGCAGCGCTTCAAGGATGGCAAGCGGACATCGTCGGAGCAGCGCCCCTCGATGGGCCAGGACATGCAGAAGGGCCGGCGCACCGAGATCGATTTCCTCAACGGCCTCGTCGTGCGCGAGGGCGAGAAGGTCGGCATTTCCTGCCGCGCCAACGCGGTGCTGACGGAACTTGTCTCGAAGGTGGAGCGGGGCGAGCTGCAGGCGGATCCGCGGCACATCACGGAGTTGCGGTTGAATTGACATATGTCAATGCAAGAACAACAGCTGCACCAGCGTTGGCGACGAGCGCAACCGCTTGCTGCTTGACTCTGAAGCGTACTGTAGGGCCTACTTTACCTTAAGATAGTACCCGCTCGACACGAGAATCTGCGGTCGAGTGAGGAGGGCAATCCCTGTGACACGCCGGCATCACGGCTCAGTTGAGTTGCGGCAGCCTGGAGTTCAGGCCAGTACATCAAGTCCAGGACCGCGTCTGCCGCGATCTGCTGATCTATCGCACAGTCTTTCACGCTGTCGCTTCTTCCCGATTGTTGCCTCCCATTTCCGCGACGATGCGAGCACCCGGATGGGGATCGGCACGGTAGTGCTTGGCGCATTCAATCGGAAACGAAAAGCGATCGCGCCGTCCCGTCGGCGCCTTGGCAAGAGCGCGCGAGATCTTGCAACAGAACGGAAATACGTTTCCATCTTGCGAGCTGATCTGCATCGATCTTCCGACTTGGTAACGGGACTCGCTCTGGAAGACTCCATCGCACGGCTCGCGCCGGCGCTGGAGCAAATGCGATCGGCCGTGCATCAATACGGCGGTATTGTCTACCGAGAAATGGGTGACGGAATCTTCGCTGTATTCGGCGCGCCGGTGGCCGACGACCTGCACGCCGTTATGGCTTGTTTTGCGGCGCTTGAATTGCTGCGCCGAATAGAGGCGCTTGGGGATGATAGCGTCCGCGTACGAATTGGAGTGCATTCGGGCCTGGTAGTCGCTGGTCCCCGCAACCTCGATTATACAAGGATATACGATTTTGACGGCCCGCCATTAATCATGGCCGAACGTTTGCAGGCAATTGCGGAGCCTGGCGAGGCCCTTGCGTCCGAAGATTGTCGGGTGCTGGCTGAAGGCTACATCCGGTTTGGGTCAGGGGAAACGCACGCTTTGAAGGGTTTCGCACGCCCCGTGATCGTTCATCCCATCAAGGGTGTTGAGGAGCTTTCGAAGTGGCAGGTCACCTTGGGGCGGGGTACGGCAGCGTTCGTCGGCCGTGAAGCAGAACTATCGCACTTGCTCTCACTTGGTGAGGCAGCGGCGGCCGGTGCTGGCCACAATACGATTGTTTCTGGCGAGCCGGGTGTGGGCAAATCACGCCTCGTCCGCGAGGTGCTCGGTGTGCTGCGTCAACGGGGTTGGCAGTCAATGGAGGTGGAATGTAGCCCGATTGTCGGACATTCGCCTTTTTCCCTCTTGAAGAGCATTCTCGCCACCGCAATATCGGCGTTGAGCGACGCGGAGACCGCAGCGCTCAGAACCGATCTTCCCGTTGCGCAGTTGAACGCAATGCGGATCATTCTCGACGGCGCGGCAGCCGATACGCTTCCGGATTGGGCCAGGCTACCCGCGCGCGCACGTGAACGCGCGATCGTCGACATGGCCTGTGCCGTGGTGGCGCGGCGGATTGGACAGCAATCTACGCTGCTTCTCATTGAGGATGTGCAATGGGCGGACGAGGCTAGTGCCCCCGCGCTTGAAGCAATCTCGAGCCTGGCGAAACGCCTGAAGTTGTTCGTGCTGACGACGGCTCGAACAGGGGATCTTCCAGCCTGGATTGAGCGCAATTCAGACGCGCGACTTGTATTGGCGCCCTTGAAGCGTGACGCTGGCCTGGTCATGCTCGACCAGTTGCTTGGTACGTCACCTCGTCTTCAGCCGCTAAAGGCACGCATTCTAGAGCATACGGGTGCGATGCCGCTATTCATAGAGGAGGTTTGTCGTGGGCTGGTCGAAGCCGGCAGATTGATCGGCGGCTGGGGCCGGTTCGAACCGGCACTCGATGAGGCGGCCCTTGGCGTTCCCCTGACCGTTCAGGGCGTGATTGCAAGTCGCATCGACCGCCTTTCGCTGCGCGAGAAGCGATTCCTGCAAATTGCTGCTGCGATCGGTCCGCAGGCGCCAAGCCACTTATTGAAGGTAGTCAGTGGAGCGAAGGAGTCGATCTTTCGTCAGATGCTTACTGCCCTTTTGACGGCGGGCATGTTGGTTTACTCGCCGGAGGCTGGACGGACCGCGATCTCGTTCCCGCATGAATGCGTACGCCAGGTCGCCTACGACGCGACCCTCGAGTCCGAGCGGGTGAAGCTGCATAAGCGTATCCTGAAAGAACTGGAGGCTGAGGCTGCGAACAACGGGAAAGATTTGGCAGCGCTGATGGTTCATCACGCCGTTCAGGCCAGGGAATGGGCACGTGCAGCCGAATTGGCGACCGTGGTGGCCCGGCGATGCTTTGGGCAATCCGCTTTTGCGGATGCAAGGCGACATTTCGAACTGGCAATGGCGTCCGTTGACAAGCTGCCCGCTTCGCCATCGCGCGAGGCAATCGCGATCGACCTCAGAATTGAGGCGCGCATGGCCTACGGCAATCTGGGAATGGTGAGCCGTTGGCTGGACCTGGCAAAAGAAGCCGAGGCACGCGCGGTGGCCGCCGGCGACCGGGTTCGGCGCGTTCCCGCGCTGGCGATGCGCGCGGCGGCGCTGAATTTCTGCGGCGCGCCAACGGAAGCCATCGAGGTCGGGCAGTCGGCCGTGAGCGAAGCGGCCGAGAGCGGCGACCGGGGATGGCTTGCCTATGCGGAATACGGATTGGGTCAGGCGTACTATGTAGCGGGTAACTATGCCGAAGCCGTGAAGACACTGGAGGAGGCGTACAGGCGTTTCCGCTTCGAGGGCGCCGCACCACCCCCAGGCGGGGGTGCCGCTCAAGCTGCGCTGCTCAGCTGCATGATGATCTGCGTCAGCAAGGCGGCACTCGGCGATGATGAAGGTGTTGCTGCGGCGCAGGCGCGGGCAGATGAAATTGCCAAGGAGACTTCAACACCGGCTGCGGCAATCGCGGCCGGGTTCAGTCGTGGAGTTTTCTTGCTCTCGAGAGATGACATCAAAGCCGCGGAAGAGACGCTGGCGCAGTCGCTAAAGCTCGCCCGGCAGCATGAAGTCCATCTCTTCGTACCCGTGCTGGCCAATCAGCACGGATACGCGCTTCTGCAGCTTGGGCGAATAGAAGATGCTCGAGAGGCTTTTCGGACAGCGCATGACGAGGCTGAGTATCTTGGACACAGGTCAGCCGCACTGCGCTCGGAAGTCGGACTGGTGCTTTGCGACGCGGCGTCTCCGCTCAAGCGCAAGGCAGCGCTGGAGGCGGCGATCCGCAGCGAGCAAGTCAGCCGGCAAGGCGGATACCAACCCCTGGAGCTGGAAGCGCTTCTCATTGGCGGCGCGTTGCTTGACGCATTGGGGGAGGATTTTTCGGCGTCTCGAGCAGCGGCCGAGCGTTTGGTGGCGCGCATTGGCGCCGTCGGCACAAAACGCGATGTTTGCCGAATGCTGGCGCGAGTATTCGGCAAGGTACCGTTAACCGTCTGCGGAGGCGATGGACTCTAGTTCTAAGTTCTACGTTACAAGGGAGGCGGTTATGGCAAACGCACCGGACGGTGGAAGTCCTTATTGGTGGGCCACCACCGCACTGCGAGTGAGATCGCGCACTGGTTGCTTTCGCGCGCTGTGCATGTAACGTTGTGCTCAGTCCGCCAGCTGACACTGGTTGGTAGTTCATTTCATAGTGCTGTAGCGGTCATTTCACATCGTCAGTCGTACCGATTAATCCGTACAAGGAGAGAACATGGGCAAGGACAACAGCGTACCCATCGACCGCCGAACTGTGTTGATTGGGGGAGCATCTGCCGTTGCTGTGGGGTCCATCCCGAATGAGGCTTCCTCAGCGAATTGCGCACAGCCGGACTGTGCGGGCCCCGAGCTTTACACAAAGGGCGCGGTCTACATGGACCCGACCTACCTCGACACTTTCAAGGATCAATATTCGCAGGCAAAGATTCTGCGTGTCCACGACATCGTGCATGCGAAGTGGCGGACGAAGACGGATCGCGACACAAAAATGAAATGGGGTCTCTATCAAAAGGAGGTGGAGCCCAATCCTGCCAAATGGGGCTGCACGTCCCAGAAAGGCCAGATCGCGTATGACAACTGGGACTACTTCGCGGCGGACGCGCGGTTCGATCTGGAGAAGCAGCCTGCCGAATTTGGACATCCGAAAAACGCGATGGACCCTTTCGACACAACGAGAGTGGCGAAAAACCTGATCGAACACTTAGACGAAGTGGTCCGGATTGCCCTTTGGGACTACGCGGTCCCCATTACTGTCTGTGTCGGAAAAAGAAAACATCGTCATCATGGACTCACGACGGAATGGCAGCCGACCCCTCACGCTGGACCAAACCCCAACCTTCGATTGACCGGCCTGAGGATCCTGATCGATTGTCCTGAAGGTGGTTGGAAAGGGTTTGCATGGTGGCGAACAAAGGTTCCAAGTGATCATATCACAAGATTTGCCGCGACTTGGGTGGTGCCCGGACCTCCGCAACAGGATGATGGACAGATAATTTTCATATTCAACGGTCTGGAGAGCGTAAATGGCCAAAGCGGACCGGGTGGCATTCTGCAAGCAGTGCTGCAGTGGCAGCACAACGCATGGCACGTCCGAAGCTGGTACGTGCGAGCAGACTTCGATCCCGCTACCTTTTCGACTTTGCCAGGTCCAGATGCCGAGTTGCTTCAGGCAGGTCTAGACCAAGAGAATCGCTGCTATACGAAAGCGATCAGTGTTGCGCCAGGCGATACAATCGAGGGCATTATAGAAGGAGGCAGAGATCCAGGTACCGGGAAGTTCAATTATCATTGCCTGGTCAAGGCGAAGAACCAACAGCAAGACCTCGTCATGAAGGACATCCCGGAGTTGGTCTATGCTGTTTGCGCGGTTGAAAGCTACGATATCAAAGATCGCCAAAAGGATTACCCGGCTAACCCAATTGAAATTACTCAAATCGACCTGCAGGTTGATCCCCTATCACCGGTGGATATCGACTGGAGCACTAACCGCAACGTCGGACACGACTTCAAGACCTCTTCGGGTGACGGCGGGCAAACGATAGAATTCAAGCTCAGACCACAGGGCGGGGCGCCTCGGTAGCAGGCCTTGTAGTGCAATCCCAACACACGTGCGCGACGGCCAGCCATGCAGCCGCCGCGCCATGACCTGGCGCAGCGGCAATCGGTCTTGCCTCAGCTTGCCGCAGCCTCCAGCTTCTGCGGCGCCGGCTTCACTTCCGGCGGCAGGCCGGCGAAGCGCCGTAATGCTTCCGCCATCTTGATTCGGCCGGGAACGCCGGTGATCACCATGTCGACCATCGTGAACGACGAGTGGAAATGGCCGCGCGCCTTGAGCTGCTCGACCGGCACGCCCGCCGCGGCAAGCGCCTCGGCATAGGCGATGCCTTCGTCGCGCAACGGATCGAACTCGCAGGTCGTGACAAAGGCCGGCGGCAGGCCGGCGAGCTTGCCGCGCAGTGGCGAGACGCGTGGATCGGTGCGGTCGGCGGGCGAGCAGTAGAGGTCCCAGAACCAGAACATCAGCCCGCGGGTCACGAAGTAATTTGTCGCGTTGTCGATGTAGGACGCCCGATCGAAGCTGCAGTCGGTGACCGGGCACACCAGGAGCTGGCCCGCGATCTCCGGCCCGCCACGGTCGCGCGCGAGCTGGCAAGTGACGGCGGCGATATTGCCGCCGGCGCTCCAGCCGGCGACCAGCACCGGTCCCGGCGTGCCGCCGAGCTCGGCGGCGTGATCGGCGATCCAGCGCGTCGCGGCATAGCCGTCTTCCGCTGCGGCCGGGAAGCGATGCTCGGGCGCATGACGATAGCCGACGCTGACAAAGATCATGTCGGTGCGCCGGCACATGTCGCGGCAGAAGGGATCGTCGGACTGCTGGTCGCCGAGCACCCAGCCGCCGCCGTGGAAATACACCACGATGGGATGCGGTCCCGGCGTCGCCGGCCGGTAGAGCTTGTATTGCAGCGGGCCGTCGGCGCCCAGCAGCACGCCGTCGCCGACCTCGCCGACAGGGCGTCCCGCAGGCCGGCCCTTGTTGAACTCGGTGATGAAATCGCGCGCGCCCTGCGCGCCCATCGTCTCGAGCGGCGGCAGGTTCATCTGCGCCAAGAGGCCCAGCACCAGCCGCACGTCAGGCTGCAGCCGAACGACCTCGCCGTCATTGCACTGCTCGGCGATATTGGGACCGGTCAGTCGGAAGCCCAGCATGCCGCTGGCGACGACCTCGTCGCAGATGCTGCGATAGGGGCCGACGCCGCCCGTATAGGGCATCACGCCCTGCGCCTTGCCGGGGACGTTGGCGCCCGTGTACCAGGTGTTGGCCAGGCGATGCAGGGTGAGCATCGCGCAGTCGGCCATGTGCTGCGCCCAGCCGGCCTGCGCGGTTTCAGTGGCCTCCATCGTCGTGAAGCCGGCATCGCGCAACGCCGCGAGCTGGTCGACCACCCAGTCGACATGCTGCTCGATCGACACCGCCATGTTCGACAGCACGGACGGCGAGCCCGGGCCGGTGATCATGAATAGATTGGGGAAGCCTGCAATGGTGAGACCCAGATAGGTCTGCGGTCCGTTCGCCCAGACATCAGACAGCGCTTTGCCGTCGCGGCCGGTGATGGGATGCACGGCGAGCATAGCGCCGGTCATGGCGTCAAAGCCGGTGGCGAACACGATCACGTCGACATCGAAGCTGCGCGTGTCGGTGGTGATGCCGGTTGCGGCGATCGCCCTGATCGGCTCTTGCCGCAAGTTTACCAACGTAACGTTGGGGCGGTTATAAGTGGCGTAGTAGTTGGTATCGAGGCAGGGACGTTTTGCGCCGAACGGATGATCGTGCGGGCTCAGCGCTGCGGCCGTCTCCGGATCCTTGACGATGCCGCGGATCTTTTCGCGGATCAGGTCGGCGACGATCTTGTTGCCGTCGACGTCGACGCCCTGGTCGGCCCAGAGCTGGGTCAGGATGTAGACGAGGTCGCCGGCGGCCCAGGCGGCCTCGAAGCGCTCGCGGCGCTCGGCGTCGCTCAATTGCCAGCTCACCACGGTTTGCTGCGGCCAAGGAACGCCGGCCATCGACAAGCGCGCCTGCTCGCGATAGGCGGCGCGATCGCCTTCGAGTGCGCCCAGGCGATCGGCCGGCGGCGCGCCGTTGTGGGCGGGTAGCGCAAAATTCGGCGTGCGCTGGAAGACGGTGAGTTGCGCGGCCTCCTGCGCGATCATCGGAATTGCCTGGATGCCCGAAGAGCCCGTGCCGATCACGGCAACGCGCTTGCCCGCGAGCTTGACGCCCTCGTGGGGCCAGCGGCCGGTGAAATAGACTTCGCCCTTGAAATCCTTGACGCCGTCGATCTCCGGGGGCTTCGGCGCAGAGAGGCAGCCGGTCGCCATGATGTAATAGCGGCACGAAACTTTGGCGCCGTTGTCGGTCTCGATCTGCCAGCGCTGGACCGCCTGATCCCATGTCGCCGACGTCACCTTGGTGCCGAAGCGAATGTCGCGCCTGAGATCATAGCGGTCGGCGACGAAGCCGAGATAGCGCAGGATTTCCGGCTGGGTGGCGTATTTCTCCGACCATTTCCAGGCGGTCTCGAGCTCCGGATCGAAGGAATAGCTGTAGTCAATGGTCTGGATGTCGCAACGCGCGCCGGGATAGCGGTTCCAGTACCAGGTGCCGCCGACGTCGCCCGCTTCCTCCAGCAGCACCGCCGAAAAGCCCGCCTTGCGCAGGCGATGCAGAAGATAAAGGCCGGCAAATCCGGCGCCGACCACGGCGGCGTCGACGGTTTGCGTTGTTGCGCTGCTTGCTGAATCCGAAGCACGTGACGCGACCATTGCCTCTGGCATGCCAATCCTCCCGTACGTTCTGGTTGTAGTTACGTTAGCGCTAGGCTCGGGATTTGTCATGGAAATGGCGAAGCCGGGATTTCGAGGCGATGCGGCTGCGCCGCCGACGATGCCGGGGGTTCCTGGTCGGCCTTCGAAATCGCCAAGCCCCGTGAAGCAAGGTAAAACATGTTGCGCGATTGGGAGTTAGCGGCGTGGTGACATCCTGGGATCGAGAGGAAAAGAAAAAGAGGCCCGGACGACTGCCGCTGATCCTCATTGGCGTCTTTGCCGTTGTCTGTCTCGTCGCGCTTTTGTTCCTCGGGGATCTCGCCAGGTATCAGGAAGCCGGCATGGTCGGGGAAAGCCAGGCCACCTTGCGCGACGTCAATGACTACGAGCAGCTCGATCAGGCGCTGAAGCAACACCCGGCAAACCGGATCTTGAAGCTGGTCGCGCTTGCCAACGATGAAGCGGCCGCCGTCGATGCCGCGGCGCGAAAGCTATTGGACGAAGCCGCGCCTGCGGCGCTTGCGAAACCGCTTGACCTGACGGCGGCCGGCCGCAGCGACCTCGACGCGCTTCTCCGTGACCTGAAGACCGCGGAAAGCAATGCCGCCACCGTCAAGACCCGTACCGATGCCCTGCTCAAGGCCAAGCGCGACGAGCTTGAGAAACGCGCCCGCTCGCTCGGCATCGAAAGCAATACGGTCGCCAGATTCATGGCGGCGATCGACGAGCAGCACGCCGAAATAGCGGCGCTTGCCGCCAAGGCGCTGGCGGCATGGAGCGAGTACTACGGCGCTTACGAAAAATGCGCCGCGGTGCTGGTCAGGGAGTTCGGTTCCTACAAGGTGACGAACGGCCAGTTCATCTTCCGCCTGCAGCCGACCGCGGACAGTTACAATGCCGCCTTGGGCGCGATGGCGGCCGCGCAGAAGCGCATGGCGGATTTGGAAGACGAAAAGACGGCGCTGAAGCAGTCGCAGCTCAACCGATGGAAGAAGTTCGTCGGCGGCTAGGCGGCCGTCAGCGCTTCCGGCCGAACATCGGCGAGTTCATCCTGGCGGCGGTCCAGTCGAAGAAATCGAGGTAGCCGGACCATTTGTGAACCTCGGCGTCGCAAACGATGCATGCGAACGTGCCAGAGCGCTTGGCATGCACTTCCTCTCTGGTCGCGGTGTAGCTCATCCCGCAACTGGGGCAGGTGAATTGCTCGGTTGTCCATATGCTATTGGCCATGGTGCAACCATACGCGCTCCCAGCGATTCTTAGAACGCGCGAACAGGTTTAATGGCGCAGGCTTTGAAATGAATGTTAAGCCGGCCTTAACTGCACTTCAGAATTCCGGGAGCTTCCCATGCGCAGAACGGTAAGCCTTGTGGCGGTTACCGTTGCCATGCTGGCGGCTTCGCCCGCCCGCGCCCAGACCTATGACGTCGTTCGCCGGTGCTGGCGAAGGGCGATGCTGTAGCGGGCGCAAGACTGCGGTCTCGCCCAAGCATGCGGCGCGCCAGCGCCAGGAAATTGTGCACCACCATCGACGTCTCGTCCTTGCGATAGACCAGGAACACGTCGGCCAAGGGTGGGGCAGGGCGGATCGGACGGAAGGCGATCTCGTCCGTCGTGAAGCGCGCGATCGACTGCGGCACCAGTGACACGCCGAATCCCGCCGCGATCAGGCTCGGCACCGATTGCGCATCCACCACCTGTTGCGAGACCCGCGGCAGGAAGCCGGCGTCGATGCAGCACTTCTGGATGTTGTGCGCAAAGTCCGAGCTCTCCGGCTGCAGCACGACGTGATCCTCCGCCGCCAGATCGGCCAGCGCGATGCGCTTGCGCCGGGCGAGGGGATGATCCCGGTGCATCGCGACCACCACTTCCTCCTTCCAGGCCAATTCGCTGGCGAGGCCATGCTCGGCGGAGATGCTGCGGATCAGGCTGATATTGGTCGTCCCATCCAGCAGCGCCGCGATCTGCAGCGATGGCGCCTGTTCATGCACCATCATCTTCACCGACGGCGCCTCGCGCCGGTACGCGGCGAGCAGGTCGGCGAGACCGCCGCGCAGCACCGAGCCGGTGGCGCCGACGTCGAGCGTGCCGACCAGACCGGCGGCGACCGAGCGGACCTCTTCCTCCGCCGACTTGATCTGCTGCTGGATGGTCCAGGCGCGCGCGAGCAGCGCGGCGCCGGCAGGCGTCAGCTCGACCCGCCGGCTGGTCCGGTGGAACAGCCGCGTGCCGAGCGAGGCCTCCAGTGCCTGGATCTGCTGGCTCAACGGCGGCTGCGACAGGTTGAGCCGACGCGCGGCCGAAGTGAAGCTGCGCTCCTCGGCGACCGCGACGAAATAGCGGAGCTGCCGCAGGTCCATAGCAAATCCATATTGATGGTGTCGATTTATATATTGGACAGCAAGTCCGTTCTGGTCAACGAATAACGTGCAGAGCTGTACCGGCCAGCAAGCGCCGGGCAGCGAGCGCTGGTTCGCGAGAAATGCCGGGTTTGGCGGGCCAGCGGGGACGAACCGACGGTTGCGGCGACGGTGCCGGCCGGGTGGCAGCACGGGGTGCGTCCTGAAGCGATGTCAAGGTCACCATCGATGACGGCGGCTTCGGCAGGCGAAGCGGCCCGAGATGGCC
>Ga0081540_1004461_pt1 | contig 10658 bp, 7 predicted proteins | sample TabmetS2T1R1_FD_71024 | JGI IMG/M metagenome (GOLD analysis project Ga0081540, IMG submission 71024) | Tabebuia heterophylla rhizosphere microbial communities from the University of Puerto Rico - S2T1R1 | ecosystem: Host-associated > Plants > Roots > Rhizosphere ... | reverse complement strand
GGATTTGTGCAAAAGCCTCAGTGTCCGACACGTGCCCAGCTCGCTCGACTTAGTCGCCGGACATTCGCCTATCAGCCTGCGGTCTTGAAGGTGGGGTCTAACGGCCGCTTACAACAGATCGACTGCCGCAATCAATTGCGCGACGAACCAACCTAGCAAATGGGTTAAGAAGTTAGCTCGCGTCATTGATTATGACGCGGACCTCGGCGCTTTGACAAAGCAGCGTTACAGGCTCCTTTTACCATGACAGGGCGAAAAGTTACTTTGCGAGCAAGGTTACGATAAATCGGATGAAGTAGAGATTGCTACCTCATCCCCACGAGCTTTTCGCGCAAGACGACCGTGTCTACGACTACCCGATGCGCCCAGGTCGACGGCTGCGTCATTTTCGCAACACTCGTGAGAATAAAAAAACTAGCGCCGTTGTTCCTTACAATTGAACCACGACTTCTGGCTCAAATTCCGGTTCAAGTTTGACTGCACATTCTGGCAGAACCCGGAACTGGTTCAGTGGCTTTTCGCGTTTCCGGTATCCTTGATAGTTGGCCGCGAACGTCATTTTGGACGAGTGGCCTACTCGTCAGCGCGTTGATGGCGAGTTCGCCTGCTCACGCGCAGAATTGGACCGGAGTCACTTCACCCGATTGGTTCACCGGGAGTAATTGGAACACCGGCGTTGTGCCAACCAGTGGCACCATTTTTCTGAACACCGTCACGCCTAATCCAACTGTGGTGTCTGGAGCCGCCGCCGTCGGCGATATACTTGAAATCCTAAACGGCGCGTTGACTATCCAGAACAGCGGGACATTGGGCCTTTCAGTCGGCGCCGATATCGGTGAAGCTATCAGCTCGCAAGGCACTGCGACGGTCACCGGCGCTGGCTCGGCCTGGGTCAACAGCGGTCTGCTTTCCATCGGAACCAACGGCACGGGTGGGCTCACCGTCTCCAATGGTGGGACGGTTAGCAATACGAACGGCTTTATCGCGTTTGCGACCGGCTCGCAGGGCGTGGTGACTGTCACCGGCGTCGGCTCCAATTGGACCAATTCGACCGCGCTCTTCGTCGGTCGCTTGGGCGCGGGCTCGCTCACGATTGCGGACGGCTCGACGGTTACCGTTTCTGGTGGTGGCGGTACGGCCTTTGTCGCCAATCAGTTGGGTTCGAGTGGGGCTTTGAACATTGGTGCAACGCCGGGCAACGTCGCGACCGCGCCGGGTACACTAAATGCGGCTGTGGTTGCATTCGGGGCCGGCAACGGCACGCTGAACTTCAATCACACCGCAAACAACTACGTGTTCGCACCAACCGTTTCCGGTAATGGTACGGTCAATGTTTTTTCAGGCACGACCACCCTGACAGCCGCTAATAGCTATACGGGTCCTACGAATATTAACGCAGGCACTCTAAATGTGACGGGCAGCATCGGTTCAATCGGAACGCCCAGCGGTACGATCAACGTTCTCGCTGGCGCCACGTTGGATGTCGGGGCAACAGGCGCAATTAATATTGGTGCCAACAATCTGACCAATGCGGGGACGCTAACGGTCGCTGCCGGCGGCTCAATCACTGACAACCTCATCAACTCTGGCATCGTGAACAATGCCGGCGTCCATAGCGCCAATGTCCAGAACTCATCGCCGGGCGCAATTACCAATCAATTGGGCGGCATCTGGATCGGGAATGTCACGTCTAATACCGGCACGATCATAAATACGAGCACGTGGACTGGTTCGATCGTCAACTCCGGCGCATTCACTAACAACGCCGGCGGTACGGTGTCGGGTCTTCTCACTAACACCTCCGGCACGACGATGAATGCTGGTGCGCTCAATGGCGGCGCCGTCGTCAATGGTGGACTGCTGATTGTCGACGGCACAGCGGCGGCGGTAGCGGTCCATGCCGGCGGCACGCTCGCCGGCAATGGCATCGTTGGCAATACGACGATAAATGGTGGCGTGCTTTCACCCGGAAATTCGATCGGACTGCTCACCGTGCAGGGTAATCTGTTATTCACAGCTGCTGCGAGCTATCTGGTCCAAGTTTCGCCCTCGAATGCCGACCGTACTAATGTCACGGGTTCGGCGACGCTCGGCGGCGCCACGGTCAACGCTTCTTTTGCGGCCGGGACCATTGTGGCAAAGCAATATACCATCCTTAGCGCTACGGCCGGCGCCAGTGGTACATTTGCAAGCCAGGTTAACACCAATCTGCCGGCGAATTTTCAACCTAGCCTGAGCTACGACGCCAACAACGCTTATCTCAACTTTGTATTGAACTTTGTCCTTCCTCCAAGCGGCAACCTCAACCAGAACCAGCAGAACGTCGCCAACTCGATCATCGGGTTTTTCAACAGCAGTGGCGCCATTCCCATGGCGTTCGGTGGACTGACCGCAGCCGGCCTCACGCAGGCGTCCGGTGAAGTCGCCACCGGCTCGCAACAGACTACGTTCGCTGCGATGAACTTGTTTCTGGGCCTTTTGACGGACTCATTCATCGCGGGACGCGGCGATCCCATTCCGGCGGCGATGGGTGCCTCGGACTACCCTTGGCAGGACAAGCCGCGGACCACTGCAGCGCGCGATGCCTATGCTGGGATCCATCGAAAGGCGTCGATTGTGGCCGATCCATTCACGCCGCGCTGGAGCGTGTGGGCTGCGGGCTATGGCGGCTCGCAAACGACCGACGGCAACGCCGCGCTGGGATCAAACAATACCTCAAGCCGCATCGCGGGCGGCGCAGTAGGGTTCGATTATCGGCTTTCGCCGTTCACGCTTGCAGGTTTCGCGCTGGCCGGCGGCGGAACCGCCTTCAGCGTTGCGAACGGGCTGGGCTCCGGCCGCTCCGATCTGTTTCAAGCTGGCGCGTTTGTCCGGCACGCCGCGGGTCCAGCTTATCTGTCAGCAGCACTCGCCTACGCCTGGCAGGACGTCACCACTGAACGCAGCGTTACAATCGCCGGCATAGATTGGTTGCGCGCGCAGTTCAACGCCAACGCGTGGTCCAGTCGCATGGAAGGTGGCTATCGTGTTGTCAACCCGTGGATAGGAATTGGCGTTACGCCTTACGCTGCGGGTCAATTCACGATCTTCGACCTGCCGGCCTATACCGAGCAAGCCGTCGTCGGCACCAACACCTATGCGCTCGCCTATAAGTCCACCAGCGTCACCGCTTCGCGGTTCGAACTTGGCATACGCAGCGATAAGACCTTCGCGATGCAGGATAGCGTCTTCACACTTCGTGGACGCGCGGCTTGGGCTCACGATTTCAACGCCGACCGAGTTGTGGGCGCGACATTCCAGACGCTGCCGGGCGCATCCTTTGTCGTCAATGGTGCGGCACAGGCACACGACGCTGCCCTCGTCACCGCTTCCGCAGAAATGAAATGGCTGAACGGCTGGTCCGCCGCTACCACGTTCGAAGGAGAATTCTCTAACGTCACCAAGAGTTACGCCGGCAAAGGCGTGGTGAGGTATTCCTGGTAAGGTCAATCTTGGCCACAACAAAAATACGTGATCACCGAATGAGACTCCGTTTGTGCCAGTCAGAACTGGCGACGAGTCGCTGGCGCCTCTTGCAAAAACGAGGAGAGATTCGAGACTACTTCTCCCAAACCTCGGCGGCGATTTCGACCGCGAGCCGCAACTTGGCCCACTGCTCTTCCTCCGAGAGGATGTTGCCCTCTTCGGTGGAGGCAAAGCCGCACTGCGGCGACAGCGCAAGCTGCTCGAGCGGGGCGAACTTTGCCGCCTCATCCAACCTGCGCCTGATGTCGTCCGGCTTCTCCAGTTCGCCGAACTTGGAGGTGATCAGGCCCGCGACCACGACCTTGTTGCCCTTGGGCAGATAGCGCAGCGGCTCGAAACCGCCGGCGCGATCGGAATCATATTCGAGGAAGTAGCCGTCGTAGTTGGTGCCGCCCAGCATGACCTCCGCAACCGGCTCGTAGCCGCCGGAGGAAATCCAGGTCGAGCGGAAATTGCCGCGGCAGACATGCGTAGTGACGACCATGTCGGCCGGCTTGTCGGCAAGGGCGTAGTTGATGATACGGGCGTAGATCTCCTGCAGACCATCCGGGTTGTCGCCGCGCTCGCGTGACTTCTGCAATTCTTCCTGCGAGCAGAGATAGGCCCACACCGTGTCGTCGAACTGCAGATAGCGGCAGCCGGCGTCGTAGAAGGCCTTCACCGCCTTGCGGTAGGTCTTGCCGAGATCAGCGTAGAATTCCTCAAGATCCGGATAGACCTTGTTCGAAATCGACTTCCGGCCGCCGCGGAAATGCAGCACCGCCGGCGAGGGAATTGTCATCTTCGGCGTGACATGGGCGATGTCGGCATGTTTCTTCAGGAACCTGAAGTGATCCAGCATCGGGTGATTGTCGGGGAAGTCGAGCCTGCCGATCACGCGCACCGCGTCGTGCCGGGTTTCGACACCCGCAAACTGGATGCCGGTGTCGGGATGGAACAGCTCGCAGCCGGTCAGCTTCGCCAGGAAATCGAAATGCCACCAGGAGCGGCGGAATTCGCCGTCGGTCGCCAGCTTCAGGCCGACCGAGGCCTGCCGGTGCACGACCTTCTCGATCTCCATGTCCTCGATCTTGCGCAGCTCATCGGCACTGATCTCGCCCTTCTCCAGCTTCGCGCGGGCTTCCTTGATCTTGGGCGGGCGCAGGAGGCTGCCGACCTCGTCGGCGCGGAAGGGAGGCTTGGTTCGCTGCATGATCTTGAACTCCGGAAAATTCGTCAGTGCGAGGTGCCGCCGGAGACGCCGAGATGGCGCTCCAGCACCGAGGGATCGGCCTTGAGCGCGCTGCTCAGCGCATCGTGAACGATGGCGCCGCGCTCCAATATCACAACACGGTCTGCCAGCCCCAGAATCTTTTGCGCATTCTGCTCGACGATGATCGAGCAGATGCCGCCCGCGCGGGTAATGGTGCCCAACGCCCTTAGCAATTCCTCAACGATGATGGGCGCCAGCCCCTCGGTCGGCTCATCCAAAAGTAGCACCTTCGGATTGAGGGTCAGCGCCCGGCCGATCGCCAGCATCTGCTGCTCGCCGCCGGAAAGCTGGTTGCCATAGTTGTTGCGCCGCTCCTTCAGGCGCGGAAACATCGCGTAAACCTTGTCCACCGTCCACGGACCGGGCTGCGCCACCGCTGTCATGTTTTCTTCGACAGTGAGCGAGCGGAAGATGTTGCGCTCCTGCGGCACCCAGCCGATCCCGGCCCGCGCCCGCTGGTCGGGCCGCAGCGCCGTGATGTCGGTGCCGCCGAGGGTAACGCTGCCGCCGAAGCGGCGGGTGATGCCGACGATGGAATTGATCAATGTGGTCTTGCCCGTGCCGTTGCGGCCGAGCAGCGCCAGCACCTGGCTCTCCGGCAGGCTGAGCGTCATGCCAGGTAGCACCACCGCCTCGCCATAGCCGGCGCGCAGATTCTGGATGGTGAGCAGCTCAGGCATCGGCGCCCTCGCCGAGATAGACCGCCTTCACCTGCGGATCGCGCGCCACCGCCTCCGGCGGCCCCTCAACCAGCATGGCGCCGTTGACCAGCACGGAAATGCGATCGGCGAAGGAGAACACCAGGTCCATGTCGTGCTCGATCAAGAGTACCGTGACGTCACGCGGCAGCGCGGCGACCGCGGCCAGGATGTCGTGCCGCTCGCTTTCGGGCACGCCGGCGGCGGGCTCGTCCAGCAGCAGCACCCGCGGCTTCGCCGCGATGGCGACTGCGATCTCGAGCAGCCGCTGCTTGCCGTAAGGCAACGTGGCTGTCAGTTCGTTCATGACATCGAGAAGGTGGAAGCGCGACAGGATGCCGGCGAGCTCTGCGTTGACATCGCTGCGCGTGCCCATGCGCCGCCACCAGTCACCGCCGCGGCCGAGCCGCTCGGAGACCGCAAGCCCGATCGTCTCCAGCGGCGTCAGGTCGGCATAGAGCTGGTTGATCTGGAAGGTGCGCGACAACCCGCGCAGCACCCGCTTATGCACGGCCAGATCAGTGATGTCCTGGCCTTCAAGCAGGATGCGGCCGGAATTCGGCTGCAGCACGCCGGTGAGCAGATTGATCACGGTGGTCTTGCCGGCGCCGTTCGGGCCGATCAGGGCGTGGCGGGCGCCCCGCTCCACTTTCAGCGAGAGATCGCGCGTCACCTTCAGGCCGCCGAATGACTTCTGCAGATCCCTTGTCTCCAGCGCCACCGTCATGATGCCTCACCCTCCGGCACGGCAACCGCCGCCTTGCGGCCGGTGATCTGCCGGATCACCAGATTGGGCAGGAACAGCACCCAGTAATGGATGCGCGCGCGGCCGACCATGACCATCACGACAAGCACGAGCCCGATCCAGAACAACCAGTATTGCGGCGTGATCGCCTGGAACAGCTCCTGCAGCATCTTGAACACGACGGCGCCGATCAGCCCGCCATAGAGATAGCCGGTGCCGCCGATCACGAGCACCAGCATCAGGTCGGCGGAACGTTCGAACGAGAACACGTCGAGCGAGGCAAGCTGCGTGGTCTGGGTGAACAGCGCGCCGGCAATGCCGGCATAGAACGCCGCGAGCGTGTAGATCGCGATCAGCCGGCGGTTGACGGGAATGCCGATGGCGGCCGCGCGCAGCGGATTGTTCTTGATCGCACGCAGCGACAGGCCGAATGGCGAGTGCACGATCCGGCGCGCCAGCAGGAACAGGACGAACAGCACGATCAAGGAGTACCAGAAGCCGGTCTTGCCGAACATGTCGAAGGCGAACAGGCCGAGGATCGGCTGCATTTCGATGCCCTGCAGCCCGTCGGTACCGCCGGTGATGTTGGAGAAGCGCTCGCCCAGCGCTTCCATCAGCAGCGCAATGCCAAGCGTCACCATCAGCCGCGTCAGGTCGACGCCGCGGATGACAAGGAAGCTGGTGAGGAAGCCGAGCACCATGGCGGCAAGGCCTGCCACGACCAGCGCAATGACGGGCTCATTGATGATGCCGTGCAGCGCAAGCAGCCCCGCGGTATAGGCGCCGACGCCGAAGAAGGCGGCATGGCCCAGCGAAACGATGCCGGCATAGCCAAGGATCAGGTCGAGCGACAGCGTGAACAGCGCCAGCCGCAGGATATCCGTCATGATCAGATAGCGCGACGGAAACAGGAAGGGACAGGCCAGCACCACCACCCAGAACAGGACCTCGCTGACGCGCCAGCGGCTGGAGGCCATTGCGGAGGTGGAGACGTCGTTCGCCGCGCTCATGGCGTCACCGTGCAGCGCTGCGGCCGAACAGGCCGTTGGGACGCCAGATCAGGATCACGATCATGATGGTGTAGATCACGAACGGCCCCATCTTGGGCACGTAATACTTGCCGGCGACGTCGCCGATGCCGAGCAGCAGCGAGGCGAGGAACGGCCCGGTGATGCTGGACGAGCCGCCGACCGTCACCACGATCAGGAAGTAGATCATGAACTTCAGCGGAAAATACGGATCGAGACCGAGAATTTCCGCGCTCAGCGCGCCGCCAAGGCCTGCGAGGCCGCAGCCGAATGCGAAGGTGAAGGCGAACACCTGCGGCACATTGATGCCGAGCCCGACCGCCGCACGCGGATCGTCGACAGCGGCGCGCAGCCGGCTGCCGAAGCGCGTGCGCGAGAGAATCAGCTGCAGCGCGACCGTCAGGAGGCCGCAGATCACGATGATCATCAGCCGGTAGCGGCCGATGCCGACGCCGAACAGGTCGAACTGCCCTTCCAGCGCCGACGGAAGCTTGATGAAGATGCGCGACGATCCCATGATGTAGTCGACTGCGGCCACCGACATGAAGACGAGACCGACCGAGAACAGCACCTGATCGAGATGGCTGCGGGTGTAGAGATGGCGGTACAGCGTCCGCTCCAGCGCCGCCCCGATCGCCGCGCTACAGACGAAGGCAAGCGGAAGCGCCGCAAAGAACGGCCAGCCCTGGTTGTTGACCAGTACCGCGCAGATATAGCCGCCTGCCATGGCGAAGGCGCCATGTGCCAGGTTGACGAAGTTCATCAGCCCGAGCGTCACCGCAAGGCCACAAGCGAGCACGAACAGCAGCATGCCGTAGGCGACGCCGTCGAACAGGATGGTGAATACGGTGGTCATGAGCGGCCTGGCCAACACAAATAGCGACGCAAGTTCAGTAGGCGTCATGGCCGGGCTTGTCCCGGCCATCCACGTCTTACTTTGCACAGTCGCCGCAGGAAGACGTGGGTGCCCGGGACATCTGCGCGAAGACCCGCTTCGCGCTTTTGGCCAGGCATGATGAAGCGAAAGAGCGGGCGGTTGCCCTGGAGTGACTCAGATCACTTCTTGGTCTTGCCGGAATCCTTCACGGCCTCGAAGGTGGCGAATTCCACGTTGTAGAGCTCGCCGTCGACCTTCTCGACCTTGCGGATGTAGATGTTCTGCACGATGTCGCGCGTCTCCGGGTCGATCGAGATCGGCCCGCGCGGGCTTTCCCACTTCATCCCCTTCATGGCCTCGATCAGCGAATCGCCGTCGGTCTTGCCGCCGGTTTTCTTCAGCGCCTCATAGATCAGGTGGATGCCGTCATAGCCGCCGACCGCCATGAAACCCGGACGGTTGTTGAACGCCTTCTTGTAGGCCGCGACAAACTCCTTGTTCATCGCCGACGGATGCGCCGCCGAATAGAGATGCGCCGTGACCGCGCCGATCGCCGCGTCACCCATGCCGTTGAGCAGGTCGTCGTCCATGACGTCGCCGGGGCCGATCACCTTGATGCCGGTTTTGTCGAGCCCACGCTCGGCATATTGCTTCATGAAGGTGCCGCCCTGCCCCGCCGGCACGAACACGAACATCGCATCCGGCTTGGAATCCTTCATGCGCTGCAGGAACGGCGCAAAGTCGGGATTTTGCAGGGGAACCTTCACCTCCTCGACGATCTCGCCGCCACCGGCGGTGAAATTCTGCTTGAAGAAGTTGAGCGCGTCATTGCCCGGCGCGAAGTCGGAGGTCAGCATCGCCACCTTCTTGATGCCGTTCTTGGCGGCCCAGTCGGCGATGATGGTGGATGATTGCGCCAGCGTGAAGCTGGTGCGCACGATATAGGGCGAGCGCTCGGTGATGATCGAGGTGCCGGCCGCCATCACGATTTCCGGGATCTTGCCTTGCGTCGCCAGTGGCGCGGCGGCAAGCGCTGCCGGCGTGACGCCGAAGCCCGCGATGACATTGACCTTGTCGTTGACGATCAGTTCCTGCGCGATGCGCTTGGTGTTGTCGGGAACGGCGCCGTCATCCTTCAGGATGACCTCGATCTTCTTGCCGGCAACGGTGTCGCCCTTCTGCTGCATGTAGAGCTTGATCGCGTTGTCGATCTGCTTGCCGGTCGAGGCCTGGCCACCGGTCATCGGCACGATGAGACCGATCTTGAAGGTGTCCTGGGCGCAGGCCGGCACGCTGAACAGCGCAGCCAGACTGAACGCGCCGGCCAGCGCGACGCGGCGGGACAATGTCGGTGTAAGCACTTCTCTCCTCCTCTCAATGACTTCGCAGGACCGCCTGACGCGGTTCTTCATGCCTTTTCCAAGCAACCATGACATTTGTACTATTGTACAAATGACTGAGACCGGTCAACAACAAATCATCGCCGCGCATTGGGAAGAATGGCTGGAAAAGCAATGACTTGAGCAGTGGCATCAAAATCAGGCGATGAGCTTTGCCGTAACTTCGTTTCGCCGCCGTGGATGGTCTATACAGCATCTCCTAAGTCGGCCGCGAAAGGTTGCCTGCTAACTCCTATGCTACCTTATGTTCGCCAAACCCTGCTGCTGGCCAGCATCGTGGCGCTGGCGTTGCTGCCTGGCCGCCTGTGGAACGGTCAACGAGCGGCTCGCGGCCGGCGTGAGCGACATCATACCGGCCTGGGCCGGCGGCCTGCCCGCTGACGCGCCACCGCGGCCGGGAACGGCGCAGTACGACGAATACGTGCGAGAGCGGGACCGAAGGCGATTACTGCCAGCATCGGAACGCGACACAATGCCCCGGGCCATGAAGCCATGCCCGCGCAAGCCGTGGACGAAGACCGCCGATAGTTCTGTCGACCGCACTTCACATCGGGTAGTTGCTAAGCTTGCGCGACCGGCGCCGGCAGCAATCAAGCAAGAGAAGAAATTTCCGGCTGGGGACGAGCGAGAACATGCATGGAGAAACACAGCCGGCCGGCAGCCTGGTGATAGGCGGCAGCGGTCTCGTTGGCGAATACATTGTCGGGCATCTGGTGAAGCGCGGCCAGCGTCCGCTCGCATTGTCGCGCACGCCGCGAAGCGATGATCTCATCGGATGGTATCGCGGCGATCTGCATGCGGCGGGCTTGCTGAAGCTGCCGCCGTTTTCCACGCTGTACTGTACCACCGATGCCGTGTTGCTGGCAGAGGCCCTGCCCGAGTTGATGCATCCGGCGTTGAAACGGCTGGTGGCGTTCAGTTCCACCAGCGTCATCACCAAGCAGGACTCCGAGGTCCCCGCCGAGCACGCCATGATCCAGCAGCTGGCCGCGGCTGAGCAGCAACTCGCGAGAGTCTGCGAGCAGCACGGGATCGGCTGGACAATCCTGCGGCCGACGCTGATCTACGCCGAAGGGCGCGACACCAACATCACGCCGCTGTCGCGGTTGATCCGGAAATTCGGGTTCATGCCG
>Ga0081540_1004460_pt1 | contig 10659 bp, 8 predicted proteins | sample TabmetS2T1R1_FD_71024 | JGI IMG/M metagenome (GOLD analysis project Ga0081540, IMG submission 71024) | Tabebuia heterophylla rhizosphere microbial communities from the University of Puerto Rico - S2T1R1 | ecosystem: Host-associated > Plants > Roots > Rhizosphere ... | reverse complement strand
CGCCAGCGCCTGCGGCGGCAGCAGCTCTTCCGTCATCCGGGTCGCTGCCGTCGGCGAGATCGTGTTGACGCGGATGTTGTTCTTGCGGCCTTCCTCGGCCAGCACGTTCATCAGGCCGACCATGCCGGCTTTGGCCGCGCCGTAATTGGCCTGGCCGAAATTGCCGAACAGGCCCGACGACGAGGTCGTCAGCACGATGCGACCATAATTGCGCTCGCGCATACCTTCCCATACCGCCTTGCAGCAGTAGAAGGTGCCGACGAGGTGGACATCGAGCACTTTGGCAAAGTCGGCTATGTCCATTTTTGCGAACGACTTGTCGCGGAGAATGCCGGCGTTGGCGCACAGAAGATCGACGCTGCCCCACTCCTTCGTGGCACGCTCGACCATCGCCGTGACTTGTCCGAACTTCGAGACGTCGGCGCCGTCAGCCATCGCGGTGCCGCCGGCCTTGCGGATTTCCTCGACCACGGCCTCCGCGGGCGACAGCGAGCCGCCGGTGCCGTCCCGCGCGCCGCCGAAATCATTGACCACCACCTTGGCGCCGCGGCTCGCCAGCCCCAGCGCATGCGCCCGTCCCAGACCATTGCCGGCGCCGGTGACGATTGCGACGCGTCCGTCAAATCTGATTGCCATGAGTTACCACCATTCCCTGGTTCTTCTTCCTTCTCCCCTTGTGGGAGAAGGTGGCGCGAAGCCACCCTCTCCCACAAGGTGAGAGGGTAAGCAAGAGATCGGGGAAAACCTAGTCGAAATAGATCAGCCCGATCCAGTCGGCGACCAGCGCCGGCTTGTCCTCGCCCTCGATCTCGACGGTGACATTGGTGCGCGATTGCAGCTCCTTCGGCTTGCGCAGCCTGGCTTCCATCAACGTGAAGCGACCGCGCACGCGCGAGCCGGCACGCACCGGCGAGAGGAAGCGCAGCTTGTCGAAACCGTAGTTGACGCCCATCGACGTGCCCTCGATGACCGGCATCACCTCGTAGGACATGATGCTCATCAGCGACATCGTCAGAAAACCATGTGCGATGGTGTTGCCGAAGGCGGTTTCCTTCTTCGCCCGTTCCGGATCGACATGGATGAACTGATGGTCCTCGATCACATCGGCATAGACATTGATCCGGTCCTGGTCGATCAGGTGCCACGAAGACACGCCGACCTCCTTGCCGACCATGGCCTGATAGGCCGATAGCGAGACCGGCGGCTTCTTCCAGACTTCATTCATCAATCAGCTCTCCAGCCCGGCGGCCCGCACCTTCTGCAGCTCCGGGAATTCATCCTCGCGGAACTCGACGCCGCGCAGCGCGTCACCTCTGACATTATCATGTTCGAGCCGGCGCAACTGCACACGGCGGATTTTTCCGGAAATCGTCTTCGGCAGTTCCGTCACCAGTTCGATCTTCCTGATGCGCTTGAACGGCGCGAGCCTCGTGTGGAGATGCCTGAAGATCGAGAGCGCGGTTTCCGGCGAACGCTCGACACCGGATACCAGCAGCACATAGGCCTTCGGGATCGCGAGCCTGATAGGATCGGGGCTCGGCACGACGGCGGCTTCGGCGACCCATTCATGCTCCAGCAGCACGCTTTCCAGCTCGAACGGGCTGATGCGGTAGTCGGAGGATTTGAAGACGTCGTCGGAGCGGCCGACGAAGGTGAGATAGCCCGCGTCGTCGGCGAACACGACGTCGCCAGAGCGGTAGAGATCGCCGTCCGCCCCGCTCAGTTTGCCGTCCTCGCCCTGATAGCCCTGCATCAGGCCCGCCGGGCGATCGGCGCCGAGCACCAGCGTCACCTCGCCCTCCTTGGTGACATTGCCGTCGCCATCGGTGATCTGCACGCGGTAGCCCGGCAGCGGACGGCCCATCGAGCCGACCTTGACCTTCTGGCCCGGGGAATTGCCGGCGAGCGCGGTGGTTTCGGTCTGGCCGTAGCCGTCGCGGATGGTCAGCCCCCAGGCGGTCTTCACCTGATCGATCACCTCGGGATTGAGCGGCTCGCCGGCGCCGCAGACCTCGCGCAGGCTGACCTTGAAGTCCGCGAGCTTCTCCTGGATGAACAGCCGCCACACCGTCGGCGGCGCGCACAGCGTGGTGACGCCGCAGCGGCCGACGGTCGCAAGCAAGGCTTTTGCGTCGAAGCGCGGCTGGTTCACGACGAACACGGTGGCGCCGGCATTCCAGGGCGCGAAGAAGCAGCTCCAGGCATGCTTGGCCCAGCCCGGCGAGGAAATATTCAGATGCACGTCGCCCGGCTGCAGCCCGAGCCAGAACATGGTCGACAAGGCGCCTACGGGATAGCTGCGCTGGCTGTGCCGTACGAGTTTTGGCTTTGCCGTCGTACCGGACGTGAAATAGAGCAGCATCGGGTCGTCGGCGTTGGTCGGACCATCAGGCGCAAACTCTTCCGACGCGCTCGCCGCCTCTTCAAACGGCAGCCAGCCATCGTGCCGCGACGTCGCACCGACCACAATGCGCACCAGCCTGTCGCCGCCGAGCCCTGCGAACTTCGCGACCTGATCTTGCGAGGCCACCACCACCCTCGCCTTGCCGCGATCGAGCCGGTCGCGCAGTTCGTCAGGCGTGAGCAATGTGGTGGCGGGGATTACGACCACGCCAAGCTTCATCGCCGCCAGCATGGTCTCCCACAGCGGTACGACGTTGCCGAGCAGCAATAGCAGATGATCGCCGCGCTTCAGACCTTGCGCGCGCAAAAAGTTCGCCACCTGATTGGACCGGCGCGACAACGTCGCGAAGGAGAGTTTCGTTTCCTTGTCGCCGGGATCGACGATCCAGAGCGCGCTGCGATCCCGACTTTCAGGATTGCGCGCCAGTTCCGCGTCGAACCAATCGAGCGCCCAGTTGAACGGAACCGGATCGGGCCAGCTAAATCCCTCCACCGCCGCATCGTAATCGGTGCGGTGCTTGAGCAGAAAGGCGCGCGCTTCCTGAAAGGTCGTCATGGGTCTTCCGTTATTTTCCGGCGAGGCTCCTAACGTGCTGGATAATACCGGAAAAATCCACCCCGCCATGGCCGGCGGCATCGAAGGCCTTGTAGATCTCCTGCGCGTGCTTGCCGAGCGGCGTCACCGCGCCGGCAGCATTGGCCGCGTCCTGCGCCAGCGTGAGGTCCTTGACCATCAGATTGGAGGCGAATCCGGGCTTATAGCCGTTGTTGGCGGGTGAAGCCGGCACCGGGCCCGGCACCGGGCAATAGGACGTCAACGCCCAGCACTGGCCCGAGGACGTCGAAGCGACGTCGAACAGCGCCTGATGCGACAACCCCAGTTTTTCGGCGAGCGCAAAGGCCTCGCCGACCCCGATCATGGAGATGCCGAGGATCATGTTGTTGCAGATCTTGGCCGCCTGCCCGGCGCCGGCGCCGCCGCAATGCACGATCTTCTTGCCCATGTTCTCCAGCGCGGGCTTTGCCGCCGCAAAGGCCTTTTCTTCGCCACCGCACATGAAGGTCAGCGTCGCGCCCTTGGCGCCGCCGGTTCCGCCCGACACCGGCGCATCGACCGAGAGCGCGCCGTGCTTGGCGGCGAGCACATGCGCCTGCTTGGCGCTTTCGACGTCGATGGTCGAGCAGTCGATGATCAGCGTGCCCTTGGTCATGACAGGGACGACTTCGTTCCAGACCGAGAGCACGTGCTTGCCCGCCGGCAGCATGGTGATGACGACATCGGCGCCCTTGACGGCAGCGACCGAACTCTCGGCGATCCCTGCGCCGTCAGCCTTGGCCTGATCCCGCGAGGCCGCGACCAGATCGAACGCGGTGACCTTGTGGCCGGCCTTGACCAGATTGGCCGCCATCGGCCCGCCCATATTGCCGAGGCCAATGAATGCGATATTTGCCATCTCGAATCCTCCGCTTGCGACTTTTCTGTTTTGATCAGGGAAATTTCAGTTCGCCGGCGCCGATCTCGGCGAAGTAAGGCGCGACCATTTCCGGGGTCACATCCTCGACGCGCGACGGCGACCATTTTGGATTGCGGTCCTTGTCGATGACGGCGGCGCGCACGCCTTCGCGAAAGTCGTCGCTGGTGAAGACTTCCAGCGCAGCGCGATATTCCCGCACCAAGCATTCTTCGAGCGAGCGCGCGTTGCGCGCCAGCCGCAGCAGCTTCAGCGTCACCACCATGCCGCGCGGCGATTTTTCGTTCAGCGTCTTCAATGTCGCCTGCGCGAAGCCCGAACCATCGCGCTGCAGCGCCGCAACGATGTCTTCCATGCGATCGTAGGCGAACAAGGCATCGATCTTCACCTGCTGCGCGGCGACCGGCCCCGCCGTCTCGCCGGTCGAGACGCCCTCGATCAGTTTGCCGATATCTGCCGATGTCGTGCCGGGCGCTATCTTCGTCAGCGCCTCGCGCAAGGACGGCAGTTTTGCCGACGGCACCACCGCGTCGGCAAATTTTGCATGGACCGCGTCCGGGCCATTCATGGTCTGTCCGGTCAATCCAAAATAGGTGCCGATCTCGCCCGGCGAATGCGACAGCAACCAGGTGCCGCCGACGTCGGGAAAAAAGCCGAGGCCGACTTCGGGCATCGCCAGCTTGGTCTTGTCGGTGACGACGCGATGGCTGGAGTGCGCGGACAGCCCGACGCCGCCGCCCATCACGATACCGTCCATGAAGGCGACGTACGGCTTCGGGAATTTCTTGATGCGGGCGTTGAGGATGTATTCGTCGCGCCACAGGATCTTGCCGAGATCGCCCTTCACTTTCGAGCTTTCCCAGAGGGCGCGGATGTCGCCACCGGCGCAAAGGCCGCGTTCGCCGGCGCCTTCCAGCAGGATCACGGCCACGGCCGGATCGGCTTCGAACGCGTCGAGCGCCCTGTCGATGTCGTGAAACATCTCCAGCGTCACGGCATTGATGGCTTTCGGCCGGTTCAGGCGGAGGATGCCGGCTGAGCCTTCCCTGCGCGCGATCAGGTCGCCTTCCGCAACAGCCGTGTCCGTCATCGCGCGCCCTCGATCATCTTGCGCGACACGATCAGCCGCATGATTTCGTTGGTCCCTTCCAGGATCTGATGCACGCGCAAGTCCCGCACGATCTTCTCGATGCCGTATTCGCTGAGGTAGCCGTAGCCGCCATGCAGTTGCAGCGCCTGGTTGGCGACCTCGAAGCCGACATCGGTGCCGAAACGCTTGGCCATCGCGCACAGCATGGTTGCATCCGGGTCCTTGCGGTCGAGCGCCGCGGCCGCGCGCCACAGAAAGGTCCGCGCCGCCTCCAGCTCGGTCGCCATGTCGGCGAGCCGAAACTGCAGCGCCTGGAATTCATCGAGGCGCTTTCCAAAAGCTTTTCGCTCCTTCATGTAGGCAAGCGATTTATCGAGCGCGCTCTGCGCGCCTCCGAGCGAGCATGCGGCAATGTTGATACGGCCGCCGTCGAGCCCGGCCATCGCGATCTTGAAGCCGATGCCCTCCTCGCCAAGGCGGTTCTCGACGGGCACGCGGGCATTCTCGAAGATCACGGCACGGGTCGGCTGCGCATTCCAGCCCATCTTGCGCTCATTGGCGCCGAACGACACACCGGGCGTCTTGCCGTCGATCACGAGCGTCGAGACGCCGCCCGGACCATCGCCGCCGGTCCGCACCATCGCGACCAGCAGATCGGTGCCGCCGGCCCCGGAAATGAACTGCTTCTGGCCGTTCAGGACGTAATGATCGCCCTCGCGCGCCGCGCGGGTTCGGAGCGCGGCGGCGTCCGAGCCGGCGCCCGGCTCGGTGAGGCAATAGCTTGCGATCAGCTCCATCGTACAAAGCTTCGGCAGCCAGTTTTGCCGCTGGGTGTCGTTGCCATAGGCATCGATCATCCAGGACGCCATGTTATGGATCGAGATGAAGGCCGACACGGTAGGACAGCCGGTCGCTAGCGCCTCGAAAATCAACGCTGCGTCGAAGCGGGTCATCGCGGAGCCACCGACGTCATCCTTGATGTAGATGCCGCCCATGCCAAGCGTGGCCGCTTCCCGCATCACGTCGACCGGGAAATGCTTTTCTTCGTCCCAGCGCAGCGCATGCGGCGCGATTTTCTCGGCCGCAAACGCCCTTGCCATGTCGCGAACCGCGATCTGATCCTCGTTAAGAGCGAACTGCATTCTGGGCTGCTCATTCTTGTCGTCATTGCGAGGAGCGAAGCGACGAAGCAATCCATTCTTCCGTTTCACGGCAATATGGATTGCTTCGCGGAGCCGGTCATCGGGCGCGCATTCGCGCGACCCGTTGGCTCGCAATGACGGGCCGGGCTACACCATCACTTCATCAACGGGATCGAGAACTCCGCGCCCTCCTTGACGCCGGACGGCCAACGCGAGGTCACCGTTTTGGTCTTGGTGTAGAAGCGGACCGAATCCGGGCCGTGCTGGTTGAGATCGCCAAAGCCGGACTTCTTCCAGCCGCCGAAAGTGTAGTACGCAATCGGCACCGGGATCGGCACGTTGATGCCGACCATGCCGACATTGACCTTGGCGGCGAAATCACGCGCGGCATCGCCGTCACGGGTGAAGATCGCAACGCCATTGCCGTAGTCATGTTCCGAAGGCAGCGCCAGCGCTTCCTTGTAGTCGTGGGCGCGCACCACCGAGAGCACGGGGCCGAAGATTTCTTCCTTGTAGATCCGCATGTCCTTGGTGACATTGTCGAACAGGCAGCCGCCCAGGTAAAAGCCCTTCTCGTAGCCCTGCATCTTGAAGCCGCGGCCGTCGACGGCAAGCTTCGCGCCTTCCTTGACGCCGATGTCGATGTAATTCTTGACGCGCTCGACCGCCTCGCGGGTTACGAGCGGACCATAATCGGCGGACGGATCGATCGAGGTACCGATCTTGAGCGACTCCACGCGCGGGATCAGCTTTTCCATCAGCCGGTCGGCGGTGGTCTTGCCGACGGGAACAGCGACCGACACTGCCATGCAGCGCTCGCCGCCAGAGCCGTAGCCTGCGCCGATCAGCGCGTCGACCGTCTGGTCCATATCAGCGTCGGGCATCACGATGGCGTGGTTCTTGGCGCCGCCAAAGCACTGGCAGCGCTTGCCGGTCCGAGCGGCGCGCTCATAGATGTATTGCGCGATCGGCGTCGAGCCGACAAAGCCGATCGCCTTGATATCGGGATCGTCGAGGATCGCATCGACCGCTTCCTTGTCGCCGTTGACGACGTTGAGGATGCCGGGCGGCAGGCCCGCCTCCATCATCAGCTCGGCCAGCTTCATCGGCACGCCGGGATCGCGTTCCGAGGGTTTCAGGATGAAGGCGTTACCGCAGGCGATTGCGGGCGCAAACTTCCACATCGGGATCATCGCCGGGAAATTGAACGGCGTGATGCCGGCGACGACGCCGAGCGGCTGGCGCAGCGAGTAGATGTCGATGCCGGGGCCTGCGCCCTCGGTATACTCACCCTTCATCAGATGCGGAATGCCGCAGGCGAATTCCACGACCTCCAGGCCGCGCTGGATATCGCCCTTGGCGTCGGGAACGGTCTTGCCGTGCTCGCGCGCGAGCAGCTCGGCGAGCTTGTCGTAGTCCCGCTGCACCAGTTCGAGGAACTTCATCATCACGCGCGCGCGGCGCTGCGGATTGGTGTTGGCCCATTCGGGCTGGGCGAGCGCGGCGTTCTCGACCGCGGCGCGGACTTCCGCTTTCGACGCCAGCGCCACCTTGGCCTGCACGTCGCCCGTCATCGGCTCGAACACGTCGGCCGTCCGCCCGGACGTGCCCTTTACTTCCTTGCCGCCGATGAAATGCCCGATTGCGCGCATGAAAACCTCCCTTGGCCCGTCCGGATCGTGCCGATCCGCTGTTGGATCGCTTTACAAACCCTTTTGACCTGCATTTTATAGGATTCAAGTCCGAGATAATGCACCTTAGATGTGCGGAAATGCTGGATCAAGGCGGCGCGATCGACTGGGATGATTTTCGCTTCGTACTGGCGATCGTACGCGGCGGATCGGTGTCGGCTGCCGCCCGGCAGCTCGGCGTCGATCATGCCACTGTCATCCGCCGTGTCGACCGCCTGGAGCACACGCTTTCGGCAAAACTGTTTGACCGCCGCAAGAGCGGCTACCTCCTTACCGAAGCGGGCCAGCGCGTTGCCGACAGCGCGGAGGCGATGGAGTCCACCATCGTCGCCAACCAGGAGGCGGTAGGCGGCTCGCGCGCGCATCTGACCGGCACCGTGCGGATCGGCGCGCCCGATGGTTTTGGCAGCCACTTCCTCGCCGCGCGGCTGGTCGCCTTCGGCGAGCGGTATCCCGATCTCGATCTGCAACTGGTGGCGACCGCGCGGCTGTTCAGCCTCTCAAAACGCGAGGCCGATATCGCCATCAGCCTGACCATGCCGAAGGAAGGCCGCATCGTCGGCCGCAAGCTGCTCGACTACAGCCTCGGCCTCTATGCCGCGCCCGCTTATCTCGCACGCACGCCCAAGATCAGCGACCGCGCCGACCTCGCGGCGCATCGCTTCGTCGGCTACATCGAGGAACTGCTGTTCACGCCGGAGCTCGACTATTTGCCGCAGGTCTCGCCAAAGATCTCCGCCAAATTCCGTAGCGCCAATCTGATCGCGCAGCTCAATGCGACGATCTCCGGCTTCGGCATCGCGGTGCTGCCGCACTTCATGGCGTCGGCCCATCCGGAGCTGACGCCGGTGCTGCCGGAGGAAGTATCGATCGAGCGCACCTTCTGGATGCTGATGCACGCCGACAGCAAGGACCTCGCCCGCATCCGCGCGGTCGCCGACTACATTCACGAGACGGTGGAGCGCGAGCGGGCGCTGTTCAAGCGCAACTCGCTAAGTCGGTAGGTGGGCAGAGCGACGGCGTGCCCACCTTCAAGAGCACGCTCTGACAGGTAGGCACGGCGCAAGTGCGCCTTTACCCGCCCTACGACAACTCATTTCCCCTGCGCATGCTGTTCGAATACGCTCATCACGGCCAGCGTCATGGCAGTGACGCCGGTCTGCAAGGTCGGCTTCGGCACCGGCGCGAACAAGGGCGAGTGATTGGCGGGCAACGGCGGACCTTCGCCCGCGCGGGCGGCGGCGACGCGCTCCGGTTCGTGGACGCCGATTCTGAAGAACATCGAGGGCACGCCGGAGCTGATAAACTCCGAATAATCTTCACTGGGCGCGACGGGCGGTATCGGCCTGAGCTTGTCGCCGAACGCCGCTTTCAGCGCTTTTTCCGCCGTGGCAACCACGCCGGGATCATTGATCACGGCCTTGATACCCTCGGTGATCGTGATCAACGGCTCCGGCGCATTCGACATGGCGGCGACCGCCTTCGCTGTCCGCTCGATACCTGCGATCATCCTGGCGCGCACCTCCGGCTTGAAGCTGCGGATGGTGCCTACCAGCACCACATCGTCGGGAATGATGTTTGCCGCGGTGCCGCCCTGGATCGTGCCGATGCTGACAACGCCAAATTCGCTCGGATCCTTTTCGCGGCTGATCACACTCTGAACATCGACGACAAAGCGCGCGGCCATCATCACGGGGTCGATGGTTGCCTGCGGCACCGCGCCGTGACCCCCGCGGCCGCGGAATTTGATGTAGAGGCCGTCGGCAGCCGAGGAGCCGGCCCCGACAGTATAGAGCACGGCGCCATGGGCGAAACCGCCAATTGCGTGCAAGGCAAAGCCGAAATCGGGCTTCGGAAATCGCGTGAACAGACCCTCCCTTAGCATCGCCATGGCGCCGGCACCAACTTCTTCGGCCGGCTGCGCGATGAACATCAGCGTGCCCTGCCACTGCTCCTTAAGTCCGATCAGCGTCTTTGCCGTGCCGACCCAGTTCGCCATATGGATGTCGTGGCCGCAGCTGTGCGCCACGAACGTCTCCTTGCCGTTCCAGGTGGTCTTGACGCGGCTGGCATAGGGAAGATCGGTTTTCTCTTCCATCGGCAGCGCGTCGAGCTCGGTGCGCACCATGATGGTCGGGCCGTCGCCGTTGTTGTAGATCGCGACGAGCCCGGTCCTGCCGACTTTTTCGGTCACCTCGAAACCGAGCTCGCGCATTTCGGCGGCGAGTCTTGCCGCGGTCTTTACCTCCTGGAACGCGAGTTCGGGATTGGCGTGCAATTCCTTGTAAAGCGCGTCGAGCTTTGGATAGTCAGCCTCGAACGAGGTTTCGATTGCGGCCTTCAGGCGCGCGACGTCCATGTCGGCATGCGCCGGCAAAACCACAGCCACGCAAAGCGCGGCGGACACAAGCAAAGGCGTGGCAAGGCGTTTCATGGCGGCGTCACTCCCCTGTCACCCGGCACGGACTTGATCGCCGCATGCGGGCCCGCCGCCACCTTGAATGACGCACGAAAAAGAGTCTAGCCGCCCTTGTCGTCGTCAAAGCTCACAATCACGGCAGCGTTGGCAATCAAGATGGAATCGGTGCCCTGCTCTGCCGGAATCTCCAGCCCGCCCTTCACCGCGGTAACGGTCTTGGTGCCGTAAGGCAGCTCTTTCGCCACCGCCGCGGTGTCGACATCATCGGGATTGGGCACGGCGATCGTGACATCGACGAACATGTCGTTGGCGGTCTTGCCCAGCATGCGGAAGAACCCGAGGCTGGAGTGGCGGATCGCATCCGACACCGCACGCTTCGCCGCCTTGGTGGCGTCCTTGCCGTGAACATCGACGCCCATGCCCATTTCGGTGATACAGCGCA
>Ga0081540_1004459_pt1 | contig 10663 bp, 13 predicted proteins | sample TabmetS2T1R1_FD_71024 | JGI IMG/M metagenome (GOLD analysis project Ga0081540, IMG submission 71024) | Tabebuia heterophylla rhizosphere microbial communities from the University of Puerto Rico - S2T1R1 | ecosystem: Host-associated > Plants > Roots > Rhizosphere ... | reverse complement strand
GGGGTGACCTTCACGGAAGCAGGGCCGGATCGGGTGGTGGCGAAGATGCTGGTCAGGCCGGACCTCTGCACCCTGCGGAACACAATTCACGGCGGTGCGATCATGGCATTCGCGGATTCGGTCGGCGCTGCGGCCACCGTCATCAATCTGCCGGAGGATGCCAAGGGCACCACCACGATCGAGAGCAAGACCAATTTTATCGGCGGCGCCAAGGAAGGCTCGACGGTGATCGCGACCGCGACGCCGGTGCATCGCGGACGGCGCACGCAGGTCTGGCAGACGCGGCTGGAGACCGAGGACGGCAAGCTGGTCGCGATCGTGACCCAGACCCAGATGGTGCTCTAGCCTCACGCCGCATCCGCCGTCTGCACGGCGTTCAGCATTCCGGTCTGCGGATGACAATCCACATATTCGAAAAGCTGCTCGTCGGCGCGGGCGACGGTGACCTCGTGATAGAGCCGCAGTTTTGCGGCCGGTCCGAGCGTCGACAGATATTTCATCGCGGCACCGAAAATCCTGACATGGGTCGGGTGCGATTCAGCCCAGCGTTCGAGCGCGGACAGGCTTTTCCACCAGCTCATGCCGTAGGATTTTTCGGCCGCTGCGCCATTGTGGCCGACGACGGTCATGTATCGGTTGGCGTAGCAGCCTATCGAACGTCCCTGGTCGCGCAGGAAATCCATGCCTTCGCGCAGCACGGGCTCGACGTCGCCGAGATACATCTTGCGTTCGGCGGCTTCGGTATCGCCCCAATCCTGACCCGACCGGATCAGGCAGACATTGTCATGCGGAATGATCCGGGTGCGTGCGCCGTCGCGGATCGCGCGGGCTCCGCCTGAAGCCGCCATCTCGCTGGTTTGCGACAACGGGATGCGATCGCGCATGCCGCCCCAATAGGCGTGCTCCAAAACCTCGCCGCTCATGCCGTCCGCGAGAACGGCGACGCCTTCGGGCCTGTCGAGGGAGGAGAACAGCGTCTCGTAGCCCTCCACGGCGGGATAAAGCGCCTCGATGAAGGTGCCGAATCCGTTGCTGGTCCGCTGCTCGCCGGTCCAGCGCTCGCGGGCGGCCGGAAACCAGCGGTCGAATTTTTGCCGATCGTCCCAGTAAGCCACCGTGACGACGTTGGTGAAACCGGCCTCGTCGACATAGCTCGCGCGGTCCCAGTGTGATGGGCCATCTGCAGCCGCGAAATCCGACGCGAGCCGTGCCAAGGTTTGTTCCGCGGCGACGTTGGGCGCGCCGCGGGTCTGGAGGCCGAAATAGGCCATCACCACCCGCGTCACGCTTGGCTTGTGCCGTGCCACGAAGGACGGGTAGGGCGGCGCATAATCGTCGCCGACCCGGCGGTGACGCGTTCGTGCGGTTTGCAGATGCTCAGGGATCGCGGATTCCATCGGCCTGCTCCTTGTCAGAATGGAAACCTCAGGCCTGCAGCCTGATCTCGCTCATGACCTCGGCATCGACGGGAAGCGAGAAATGCTCGACGCGGTTGGCGCGCGCCGTGTTGAGCAACAGCCGGGTGACGTCGGGCCGCGAATAATGCCCGGCCGGATCGGCGGCATTCTTTGCAACCCCGATCATGCCGAGATCGATATCGGCATACAGAATGCCTTCCTGGTCGGGCGGCAGTTTCTCGGCCAGCGAACTGCCGTCCGGCCCGTAGATCACGGCGTGGCCGCCTCCAGCGTGCAGGAAGGCGTGCTTTTCGGGCGAGTCGCAGAGCTCGTCGATCATCGCCTGCGAGACGACAGCGCAGGGGCCGAGGAAGAAGCAGGAGCCTTCGACCGCATAGACCTTGCTGGCGGCGTTGTTGACCTCATGGCCGAGCGCATGGGCGAAGGGATCGTACAGCGAAAAACTCGGCCAGGCGCCGACATGCACCTGCTCGTTCTGGGCATACATCGCGTATTTCGACAGCGGTTGCAGGTGCTCCCAGCAGCACAGCGCGCCAAGACGCCCGACGTCGGCGCGGTCGTGCACCGCAAGATCGCTGCCGTCGCCCTCGCCGAACACGGTGCGCTCGGCGTGGGTCGGCCGCAGTTTTCGGCGCTTGGCGATGGTCTCGCCGTCAGGGCCGATCAGCCATTGCGCGATGTAGAGGCTGCCGCCGTCGCGTTCGGACAGCCCGAGCACGGCGGTCAGTTTGGCGCGCTTCACGGCGTTGCGGATCTTCTCTGCCTGTGGGCTGTTGAACGCGAGCGAATTATCAAAATAACGCTGCACAAAGCCGCGGCCGATCGCCCAGGCCGGCGCGCCAAGCCAGATCTGCCACGGGTATCCGGGGATGAAGGTTTCGGGAAAGGCGATCAGCTTGGCACCTTGCGCGGAAGCTTCCTCGATCAGCGCGATGGTCTTGTCCACGGTTGCATCGAGATCGAGAAAAACCGGCGCCGCCTGAACCACCGCCACCTTGTATTTCTGATGAACCAGACCCATCGCATCGATCCTTTCGCATTGGAGGCCGACAATCGCTGGGTCCAAAGCCTACAGCCATGGCAACGCGCGCCGCTTGTCCGCAGCGGAACGAAAACTTGTCTTAACTCGCAGATGGACGCCGGATGACTGTGGCGTGGCAGGAAGGCGGGTGCTGCGCGGAAGGCGCTATTTGCCCGGCTGCTCGCGCCATTCGCGCGGCGAGACGCCGAACCGCTGCTTGAAGATGCGGCTGAAGTGGGCGAGGTCGTTAAAGCCCCACGCGAAGGCGATCTCGCCGATATGCCGGGCGTGGCAGGCGGGGTCGGCCAGATCGCGCTTGCAGCGCTCCAGCCGTTGCATCTGCACATAGAAGCGGAACGAGGTCTGCTCGGCGGCCATCAGGTCGCTGGCGTAGCGCGGCGAGATGCCTGTCGCCGCCGCGGCGCGCGGCAGCGACAATTCGGGATCGGTGAGATGCGTCAGGATATAATTCTTGAAACGGTAGAGCAGCGCCGACCGGTGAACCGACTGGTCCGGCGAGCGCGCGTGCAGCCTGTCGGCCAGCGCCATCGCCAGCAGGTCAAGCGTCTGGTCGAGCAGGCGGGTTGCGGTCGCGGGATCGACGTGCTCGATCGTCTTGCTCACATTGAGCGCGAAATCATAGGTCAGCCGTTCGAGCGGACGATCGCCTGCGAAAGTCGTCGCGGTCAGACTATCGAACGAGCCAACGCGCTGTTGCAGCAGCTTGCGCGGCATCTGCAGGATCGTCTGCGAAAAGCTGTCGTCGAAGCGCAATTCGTAGGGGCGGGTGGTGTCGTAGATGACGAATTGTCCCGCGGAAACGACGGCCTCGCGGCCATCCTGGAAGACGCCGTTCACGCCGCTGTTGCCCAGCGCCATCAGGACGAAATCCTCGCTGGCGCGGGCAATCCGCGACGGCGTGCGGAACACCCGCTGGGCGGTGGAATCCACCCGCGTGAACGCCATCGGCCCGATCCTGGATTGCGACACCGAGCCCCAGAACGCGCCGCGCAAGTCCGATTTGCAGTCGAGGCCGACGAAGGTGTCGCAGACGATGTCCTGCCACACCGCAAGCCGGCGGGCCGGAAGGCACGAACTCGTGTCGAGCACGACAGCCACGACTGACCTCCGCGAGCCATCCGGGTGTGTTGTGAAATCTGGCTCAGACCCGGCAGGGAACAAGCCTCTTGCCTAGTCTGCGCCTGGTAACGAGCGTTAACAATTGGTTGATCGAGAGTTGACCTAAGTCACTGCAATTATTGCCATTATTTAAGGCAGTATACGTACGATCCGCGCTTGAATTTAATGCTGCAATGCACAATATAGATGGTCTAGGGATTCGGACGCCTCCTCGAGGGCTTCTCTCAGAGGAGTTTAGGATATGTACCTCACCCATATTGCGGCCGCACTCGCCAATTCCAGCGTGCGCACGCTGAGCCAGCAGGAAGAATTGCCGCTGTTGCGCGATCACCTGCTGCGGCTCGACCGCAACAGCCGCCACGACCGATTCCATGGCTTCATGGACGACAGTTTCGTCGAGCGCTACGCCGAGAAATGCGCCAATGACGGCACGGTCATCATTGCCTTTTTTGAAAACGGCGTGGTCCGGGGCGCGGCGGAGTTGCACCCGCCGGATCAGTCACCGGATTCGCTGCCCGAGATCGCGTTCAGCGTCGAAGCGTCGGTGCGGCGGCGGGGTGTCGGCAGCATCCTGTTTCGCAAGCTGATCACGGAAGCGCGCGGCAAGGGCTACAAGAGCCTGCGGATTACTACCGGTGCGCAGAATAATGCGATGCGCGCGCTCGCCAGCAAGTTCGGTGCGAACCTGGTGTTCCGCCATGGTGAATCGACCGGCACCATCGATCTGACGAAACAAGATCACACCGAGCTTGCGACGACCTGGGCGGACAGCACAGTCGACGCGGCACGCACGGTCGCCAATTTCAACCGTGCGTATTGGCGCATGCTGCTTCGAATGTCGGGCTGGAGCCGCGCCGCCTGAGCGGCGCGTTCAATCAGGGCAATTCGCCGGCTTTTGGTCCGGCGAATTGCCCAAAACATTGATTGTTCAGGTGCCGGTGCGCTTGTCGTTGCCGAAGCGCCTGACAACCCGGCGCTCGACCACGACGGCGCGCTGGGCGCCTTGCTCGCCAGCGATGATGCGGGTGGCCGATCGCGCTACCGCGCGGCCGGTCTTCTTCACTTCAGCCAGAACTTCCTCGTAGGGCAGGCCCATCAGCGCGGCGGCGATCTCCGCCTGCTGCTGCTGATCGTCGGTGATTCCGACCGCGGCGAAGATTGCCTCTTCCAGCGTCGGCGGATCCCGCCGGACGCGTCGTGTGCCGTATTTCGTGTTCCAGTCTTCGCTCATAGGGGCCTCGCAATCTGATTGCGGAGATACCTAAGTGCCCCCATGTTGCATTGCAATATGAATTTCACGTGGCAATACAGCCATGCACCTACAATTTCTCCAGCCTGGTAGCGTCATACAGTTCGATGGTCGTGGCCTGATCGGCGAGCTTTTGCAGCGAGCGGACGAAATCGCGCGAGGCGGGGACTGCAAAATGGGCCAGCAGGGCGGCGCGATCGGCCCATTGTTCGAAAAACACCAGCCGCATCGGGTTTTCGCAATCGACATGCACGGCATGCGAGATGCAGCCGGGCTCGGTGCGCGAACGCCTGACATGCTCCAGGCTCAATTCCAGCACCTCGTCAAAACCGTCTTCACGCGCGGTCACGCTGCCGGTCACCACGATCATGTCATCCTCCCATTTGCGCCGCTGCCACCGTCATGGCGCCGAATCGGCGGCGTTCAGATCCAGCGGCTGCTGCGGCCAGCGCTTCAACGCGGCACGTCCGGCATCGGTCAGCACGTAGATGCCGCGCTCGGCGCGGTCGAACCAGCCATAGACGTTGTGCAGCAGGATCTTTCCGGCGTCGGGAATATCGACGCGCAAATCCCTGACGCGTCGCGGCCCGCCTGACAGCGCCGCGGCGCAGGCCAGCGCCTGCTGGCGATAGGCCGTCATGATCGGCGCACGCGTCGATCCGCCCAGGACAGGATCGCCCTTGCGCTTCTGATGCTCTGCGATCAGCCGCGAGCGCTTTTTGGGATCACGGCGGGGCGCCGATGTCGGCGGCTTGACGATCACCTCGACGTCGCCGGTATTGGTGACGGCGAGCATGCCGAAACCCAGCCGGCGGCAGAGATTGCGATACCGTGCGTCGCTCTCGCGGCCCTTGCCGCGGGCGGACAGCTTGGCGGCGAGCCAGACCTCGTCGGCAGCTCCAGCGCGATCGACCGCCTGCAGGATCAGTTCCAGATTGAAGGCAAGCTTCAGCTCGCCGATCACGACGATCGGCGGATCGTCGCCGCTCAACGCTACCAGATCACAGCCCCCGACCTCGCCCTTGACCGTGAAGCCGAGCTTTTCGAGGAAGCGTTTGACGGGAAGATAAAGCGTGGTTTCCAAAATCGGCTCCGGCGGCGCGTGGGGCCGCGACTCAGTGTCCGGACTTTAGCCGAATTCCGGCAAAGCGTTTGATCGGGTGGTGCGCCAGCGGCTATTCTGGCCTCCGGGGACAAGGCCAGTGGCAATTGAGGGAACCTGCGAGCGACCGTTCGCGGGCCACTCGCCTTTGCCAATTCCGGAGTAAGCAGGGCGTGCTGCAGGGGTTATACAAATTCCGTTTCACCACGGAGCGCGGAGAAGGGTCCGGCGTGATGTTCGCGACCGCGGGCGGCAGGCTCTATGGCGGCGATTCCGGCTCTTCGTTCGTCGGCCATTTCACTGCGGCCAATGGCGTTATTTCCGCCGAATGCGTGATGTCGCGCCATTACCACGACCCCGCTTATGTCCCGATGTTCGACGTCGACAACATCATGATGAATTTCACGGGCGTGCGCCGTGGAGACGAAATTCATTTCGAGGGCAGCAGCGCGGCCTTGCCGGGAGCCCATTTCACGACCGTCCTGACCCCGATCGATGACGCCGACGCGCCGCCGCCCGGTGCAGTCGGCCCTGACGGGATCGGCAACGGGCTCTATTCCATCCACATCCGCATGCTCGACGGGATCGATGCCGGCAACAGCGGTGTCATGATGCTGCGCGACGGCCTTATCAGGGGCGGCGACGCGTTCTTCGACTATGTCGGCGCGTACTCGGCCTCGAATGGCCGATGGAAGGGTGAGATCGTCAACCGCGAACATACGCCGAGCCGCGGCGAGCGGCCGGTGTTCGGTGGCCACGAGGTCGGCATCGGCTTTTCCGGCACCTATGACGAGGAAGGCGCGGAAGGCGAAGCCACCGCGCTCGCCGGCAAGCGCAGCATCCGCTTCAAAGCGGGGCTGCGAAAGCTGGTGGAGGTCGAGGACTAGCCAATCAGCCGATCGTAGTCCGCGTGGGAGCCGATCCAGAACCAAACATATGCGTCGTCTATTTCAACCGCCAAGGCACGGTACCTCAGTCCGACGCGGGCAGACCAATACCGACCTACTTTCTTGAATTGGAGAGAGGGATGGCGTGGGTCACGCTTCAGCAAGGCAAAGTTGGCGTCCGCCAACTTCTGAATCGAAAGCGGCAATGCTTCGTAGGCGGCCCAAAATCTTGGCGATGCAGAGTGTTTCACAAGTCCCGGGATTGCCCGGCACGATAGGCTTCGACGGCTTCCTCTGCAAATGCATCAAGCTTGCCGTCGCGCGCATCCTGTTCGATGGCTGCGTCGAACCGATCAGCGTCGAACGCCGCAAACCATGCACGAAATCGCGCCAATTCCCGTGGCGGCAACTTCTCGATGGCCTTTTCAAGGTCTTCGACTGTAGTCATTTGCTCAATATAACACCCTCCAAGGGTAGCGAAAAGTCCTGTACGAGTGGAGCTTTAAGGAGGATTAAACCCTCCCGTTCACCGGCAGCAGCGCGCCGGTCACCGCGCTGGCGGCGTCGCTGGCGAGAAACAGGATCACCTCGGCCAATTCCTTCGGCGTCACCCATTTTGCGAAATCGGCTTTCGGCATGCTGGCGCGGTTGGCTGCGGTGTCGATGATCGAGGGCAGCACGGCATTGACCGTGACCTTGCCCTTCAGTTCGGCGGCAAGCGCCTCGGTGAGGCGATGCACGCCGGCCTTGGAGGCGGCGTAGGCGCCCATGCCATTGCCGGCCTGCAGCGCGCCCATCGCGCCGATATTGACGATACGGCCGGCGCCCGATGCTACAAGATGCGGGATCGCCGCGCGCGAGGCGTTCAGCGCGGTCAAGACGTTGAGCGCGTACATCCGTTGCCAGGTCTTGGGATCGCCGTCGGCCACTGTCTCGAACGCAAAGGCGCCGGCGATGTTGATGAGCGCATCGAGCTTGCCGAAATGCGATGCGGCGGCATTGATCGCCTTGCTGGCCTGGGCCGCATCGGTGAGGTCGACGCCGCCGAGTTCGAACAGATCTGCCGTGGCCGGGACTTGCGTCGGCGCATGATCGACGCTGGCAATCCTGGCGCCCCGCGCCAGCGCTTCATCCACGACCACACGGCCGAGCGCGCCCAGCGCGCCTGTCACGACAATGACTTTTCCGTCCATGAGGGCCTCCGCCTGCCGGGGAAAGGGAGTGCACCCTATCAGGAGTTTTTCACTGGCAATGAGGCGAATTTCTGCATGAACGGTCTGCCTGGAGAAGCTCCAATTGCCGCGGCCGCGTCGGCTCCGGGACAGGGGGCCACGTAGGAGTACGGGATCGGGCTAAATCGATAAAATTTGCCGGAGTTCTGTAAGCCGTTCGCAGACTCCATTCGCTAGAACCGGACACCAACAAAAGGCAGGGGAATTCGTCATGGGTTTGGTGGATCATGGTTTACCGCTTGTTCAGCTTAAGGAGCAGCGGCGCGACCTGGTCGTAGCGCTGCAGAATCGCAGCGGTCCGGTCTCAAGCTGGGAATTGATGCAGATCGCTGCGATCCAGCAGGCGATCTCGGCGTTCGAGGATGTCATCGCCGATCTCGACGCCGAAATGGAAATGGAAGCGGCGGCCTGAGCCCGACGCGAGACGCCTCATAGGATTTGCCCCGGCCTGTTGCTCGAAGTCGATCGCGGGCCGTACCGGTTCATGATCCTGAGGGCTGTCTTCCATCATCATTGGGATTGATGCTCTCAGAGGTCAGAGTTGACTCGCGCGAACCGCGAGTCGAACATCGGGCCATGATTGAGGTCCATTCCCCGCTGGAAATTGAGCCTGATCCTCGAGGCGGCTGGCAGCTCGTATTCTGGGTTGGCGACGTCGGCGACTACAAGACGCCCTTTCGAACAATGCTTGCTGAGATCGCTCGGGCGCTCTGCCAGCATCCTCCGAGGGATTTGCAATTGCCTGCCCATGAGGAATGGGAGGACTTCGTTGAGGGCACGCTTCGGTTCGGAAGCACGACGCTTTCAATCTACTACGAGCACTCTCTCGGCTATCTTGCCCTGATGACCGAGAGCGCAGACGTCTTGGGGGAGGTTGCCGCACGCCTTCAGCCAAGCTTGAGCAAGGTCTGATCGCGGCAGGCGCCGCGACGCCGTTGTGCGAACGCGACCAGAATTAGGTGTGCGGCCGCGCGCTGACTGCGAAGCGAAAATGGAAGCGGAGCGCTAGATCAGCGCTGCAGATAGCGCGCTTCGAGATCGGCACGTTCGGCCTTGCCGAGGCCGAGGCCATCGCGGAGATAGGTTTCGAGATCGCCATATTCGGCGTCGATCGCCTCGAAGGCGGCGGCAAGGAACGATGCCTGCACGGAGCCCAGCACCTGTTTGACTTCATCGGGCAGGTCGCTGCTGGAATTGGGGTCCCTGCGGTAGAAGCGGTTGGTCAGGAGATAGTCTTCCGAGATCACGTCGTCGGAAACGCCGAGCGAATGCAGGATCAGCGCGCAGGCGAAACCGGTGCGGTCCTTGCCGGCGGTACAATGGACCACCAGCGGGGCGCGATCCTCAAGCAGATGCGCAAACAGCGTGCGGAAATGCTGCGTGTTGCTCTGCACGTAATTGCGATAGGAGTCGCGCATCACCTCGACGGCGTGGTCCGTCGACAGCGGCGTGCCGCTGGCTGCGATCGCGCGCAGCGCCGCGACGACTGTCGGCTCGACCGGCAGCGAATGAACTGATATTTCAGGCATGACGCACAGCGCGGCGGCACGTTCCTCGGTGCCGCGAAAATCGAATGCGCTACGCACGCCCAATTCCCGCAGCACGGAGACGTCGTCGCCGGTGAGATGGCCGAGATGGTTGGAGCGGAAGATCTGCCGCCAGCGTACGGTCCGGCCGTCGCCGGCCGGATAGCCGCCGAGATCGCGGAAATTGCTGGCGCCGGAGAGATTGAGATGGCGGGCAGGGGAGGCAGGGGATTCGGACATTGGCGGTTTGAACGATCTGGTGCTGAGGAAACGAAAGGGCATGCCGCTTGCCCCCGTCTACACTGAACTTGTCAGGGGACGAAACATGAATTGTCGGACGATTACGATTCTGGGCGTTCGTTATTCGCTGCCGCGGCTGCGACCGTTCCTTTGGGAGCGATCCCACAAATTCGGAGGGGTTGGCGGACGGCCGCTTTGGTTAGCATTCCGGACCCAAGTTCGGATAAACCGCGAAAAGCGGAAGAGGCCGCCTATCGAGGCGGCCTCTGGGCTACTTCCGTGGCGGCACCTTGACCGGGACATGCGGCGTGGTGCTGATCACCTTGACGCTTCCATCCGAAACAAAGCTCCTGAGTGTTTCCAGCACCAGGAAGAATTTCTCCGCAAGCATGGCGGGATCTCCTCCGGCTAGTTGACTTTGAGGAAGACATTATCACTGTTGCAGGGCGAGGACCATACAACTTGGAAAAGCTGAGGCCGCCAACCAAGGCGGGCCTGAAACCGGTCTCCCTATTTCCTGATCGACGCTTGGATGGAGAGCCGATAGGCGACCAGCCCGCCGCTGGCCAACTTCGCCAGGACCGCATCGCCGGCCGGGCGGTGAAATTCGCTCCTTTGCCGCCCGCGCCACGTTGGCGCGCCCATGCGTCTGATGTTGTGCCCGGTGGCCCTAGCCCGAATCAGGCTGGCTCCGCTCGTTGCCTACCGGCACCCCGGAAAGGCGTTTCTCGCCTTTGACCTGCGTCGCGAGACGCGCAATCTTGTCAACACGCAACCCTGTCGTGTGACTTTCGTTTCATTTGCGGACTCATCCTCTTGGACAGCTTGGATACGCCTTGTCATTGTCA
>Ga0081540_1004458_pt1 | contig 10666 bp, 9 predicted proteins | sample TabmetS2T1R1_FD_71024 | JGI IMG/M metagenome (GOLD analysis project Ga0081540, IMG submission 71024) | Tabebuia heterophylla rhizosphere microbial communities from the University of Puerto Rico - S2T1R1 | ecosystem: Host-associated > Plants > Roots > Rhizosphere ... | reverse complement strand
GCAAGTCCCATCACTCCCGCCTCGACAAAGAAAAGCTGCTTCACGTCTCGATCTGCCGCACCGAGCGCTTTCAATACTCCGATTTCGCGTCGCCGCTCAAGGATCGCCATCACCAGAGTGTTGATAATTCCAAGCGTTGCGACGGCAAGTGCAAGGCTGCCAAAGATTCCCAGCAGCAGGTCGAAGACCGAAAAGAAAATCCGCAAGCTCTTCGAAGCGTCAAGCAGTGAAAACGCTCCGAATCCAAGACTCTTGATTTTCGTTTCCGTGGCATCCACGAACGAAGGACTTTTCACGCGCACGGTGAGGCTGGCGTAGGCGGGTTTGTTGTCCGATGAACCCTCACGCAGGATGTCACGCAAATCGCTGACCTGCGCGGCGCGCAGTGTTTCCGCCACTGGCAGCGGAATCAACAGACGCCCGCTACCAAAGCCGCCAAAACCCGAAGCGGGTTCCGTCTCCACAACGCCAATGATGCGCAAATGTTTTTCCTTTGGAACGACCGAAAAGCCTCCGGAGCCTTGGCCTGCATCGCCTGGCTCCGCCGGCAATGCCTGCCTCTCGGCATAACGCAGAATTAAGTCCTTCCCGATCAGCTGGGCAGTCTGGGGACTCAGGTCCTTCGCAAATTCGATTTGCAGGATCGCCTCATCGGCATTCGGAGAGGAAAAAAAACTGCCTTGCATGCCGTCGAATGCACCGCTCGTTCTCGAGGACTCCGGCATTCCCGCAACCATCGTTGCGAACGGCTTCCCGTCGAAGCGCACTTCGGTAAAAAACCGAATCTGCGGATAGACCTCGACCACATCCGGCAATTGCGCAATTTCCGTGCGTGCCGCTTCGTCGAGCGGCCTGGCCTTGGGCGCAGCGGCGCGAGTAGCCGGCGGCCCGGCGCCCGGTCCGCGAAGATTTGACTTCGCGGTGACGAAAATGGCATCGAACAGCCCGCTTTTCGTCAGCCGGCTGGTAGCCAGTTGCTGCAGTCCGACACCAAGGGATAGCATCGCAACCAGCGACGCGACGCCCACAGCCACGCCCAGCGTCGTGAGCGAATTGCGAAGCATCGCTTCCCGCAAATTGCGCACAGCGAGCTCGGTCATGTCGCGGAGTTTCATCGGCTGATTCCCGTTGATGCGTGGACGGCGGCCGTAGTCGTCGACAAAAGTTTTCCGTCACCCATCGTGGCCAGCCGGTCGGCGAAGCGCTCCGCAAGGTGTCGTTCGTGCGTCACCATGACGATCGTCATGCCCATCGATGATTGAATTTCGCGCAGCAACGTCAGGATTGCTTCGCCGGTGGCGGAATCGAGATTCCCGGTTGGTTCATCCGCGAAAAGTATTTTGGGGCGATTCACAAGAGCGCGAGCGATCGCCGTTCGTTGCTGCTCGCCGCCGGAAAGCTCGCTCGGCCGATGGCCCGTTCGCTTGGCAAGCCGTACGCGTTCCAAAGCTTCCCGAACGCGGGCAGCTCTTTCGCTGCGGTCCACCTCCGCAAGGCGGAGCGGCAGTTCAACATTTTCTTCGAGGGTCATTCGAGGCATCAGATTGAATGACTGGAAAACCATCCCCACGGTGTCGCGACGGTAGCTCGCCAGCTCGAGCGAAGAAAGCTCTGCCAGATTTCGACCGTTCGAAAGAATCGATCCGGCAGTCGGCCGGTCCAGCCCCGCCATCAAATTCAGTAGAGTCGATTTGCCGGAGCCTGAGGGGCCCGACACCAGAGTCGTCGTGCCTGCCTCGATCGTCAGCCGGTCGACACGTACGATCTCGCGCCCATCCGGCAGACACAATACGAGGTCATGCAAAACCAGATCGCGTCCGGAATGCTCAGGGCGTTCGATACGCGGCGGTTTCGTGCCAAGCCTGCGCGCCTCGTCGATAGCCAAACGGAATGTCGTCAGACGTTCGACGACAGCCTTGTAAGTCGCCAGCGACTGGTAGCGTGCAATAAAGAATGCGAGTGCAGATTCGACCCGGCTGAAGGCGCCGGCCGTCTGCGTCATCTGTCCAAGGGTGATCTTCCCGAGGAAGAAGTACGGCGCGACGATAATATAGGGGATCACGGCATTGGCCTGAAAATACGTCGCTGTGAACGTCAGGAGCTTCACGGTGCGACCGACAATGGCGTAGAAATTCGACACGATCGAGCCGAACCGGCCGCCCAATATCCGCCCTTCGGCATTCTCGCCGCGGAGCAACGACACCTGCTCGCTGTATTCGCGCAAGCGGGCCAGCGCGAACCGAAAATCGGCCTCGTAGCGCTCCTGGTTGAACTCGAGCCGAACGAGCGGCTTGCCGATCAAATGGGTCAGCCAGGTGCCAAGGATCGAAAAAACCAGAGCGACCCAGAACGGCAGTCCGGGAACGGTAATGTCGGTTCCCGGGATGGTGAAGTCGGCAGGGATCGTCCACAGGATGATCGAGAAGGAGACGAGTGTCGACACTGTCGACAGCAGGCTGATCGAAAAGGCGTAGGTCGAGTTGATAAAGCTTCGGACATCCTCGGATATTCGCTGATCGGGATTGTCGGCAGCCTGGCCGATCAGCGCGGTACGATAGAGGCCGCCATCGCCGAGCCATAGGCCGTAATACCGCTCGCTCATCCAGCGTCTCCACCGGATCTTCAGCACGGATTCAGCGTAATACTCGACCAGGTTGCTGGCGACGAAGATCGCCGCCCAGAAGCAGAACACCCCGAACAACAGCGACCAGAAGGCGGCAGAGTCCTTGTTTTGAATCGCGTTGAACCAATCCCGGTTGAAGAAGCTTAGGCGAACATTGATGGCGACCTGAAACTGGTTGATTACGACAAGTGCAACGACCAGCGCACTGGCAAATCGCCGTTCCGTCACATGGCGCGCACCGAGGCCGCCAATCTGCAAATCCCTTTGGTCACTCGTCTCGAAATAGGGATCGGCGAGTCGGGTAATCTGACGGATGACCGGGATGAACGAGATCAAATGGACGAGCAGTCCAAAGATCGCGATGGTGGTGGGAAGGCTTGCGGGCGGTGCAGCCTCCGCCAGGCTCGGCGGCCACCAGCCCGCCTCTACCGCGACGTAGGCAAGCCCGGTCACGACATATTCGACGGCGAAAATCGTCGAGAAGACGCGGAGGAATGGCGATATCAACGACGAGCGAAAAGTCGTAAGCGCGAGCATCAGGCCTACGGCGCCGATGCCGATCAGCGTGGGATCGGCCGCGAGGCCGAGGACGTCGACGCCACCCCTTGTTATGCCCGCGACCAAGGCGATGGCCGCAGCGAGAGCGACGCCGATGCTCAATGGCCTCACGGCGGGTCACTCACCTCGTCGGGCGCGCAGACGATATGTCGCGCGATGCGGCATATGGGGAAGGAGAAACTTTTGCGCAAATTTGCGATCGGGCGGTCGGAACGATGTCTCGGATCTTCTCCATCATCGCCGAGACGATCAAGTGCCGGTCGCTTGCCTCCCAATTCTCCGCAAAAAACAATCGACATTCTATCGCACCGCGGCTAACCGCTGCGTCCTAACTTGCAACCTGTCGGAGCATGATATGCGCGTCGCGATGTTGGCCTTTGCCGGTCTGATCGGTCTATCTGCGGTGCCGACGGGCATATCGGCTTCCCCGGCCGGCGCAATTCGCAGCGAAGCCGGCTCCGCCCCTATTTCACCGAGGTCGCTCAGGGATGCGGCCGCGGCTTCCACTGGGTCGGCAAGCACCGCAACCGGTACGGCGCCTGGGTCCCGGGACGCTGCGTAAGAAATTGACCTGACCGAGCCCGCCGCGATGGGCGGATGACCACAAAGCTATCTGCCGATGCCCAACTCGGAGCTTAGATCCTCGATCACCTGATCGCGGCTGCGGGTTTGCCAGCGGCGACGGCGGCCGATCGGCGCATTTTCGACCTCCGGCGCCACCTTCAGCGCGACGAATACCGGGCCGGGCTTGCCGAGAATGTCCGGCAGATTTCCAGAAAATTGATCGAGCGCATCAAAGGCGAAAGCGCGGGGATAGCCGGCCCCTCGGGCGATCACCTCGTAGGCGATGTTGTCGGCATTGGGGACCGGCTGGCCGCCGGTTGTCGCATAGCAGCCATTGTCGATCAGGAAATGATAAAAGTTCGCCGGCTGCTGCTCGGCGATGGTGACCAGCATGCCGAGGCTCATCAGGATGTCGCCTTCGGAATCGAAGAGGATCACCCTCTTCTCCGGCCGGGCGAGCGCCAGCCCGAGCGCAAAGCCGGCGTGCCCGCCCATCGCCGGATCGCCGAGCGGCACGTCGAGGTTCGGCCGCGTGGTGAGATCGGTCCAATAACGCCCGCCCCGGCCGGGAACAACAATCGCGTCCTCACGATACGGCGCAAACGCCTTCAACATTTCGGCTGTGTGCATCATCGCGCGGGCTCTCTTAGCGGTTGAAGCCGTGATATTCGTCGCCGACGAGCACGACAACGGGTCTCCTCGTCCGCTCCGCCTCATCGAAAGCGATCGAGATGCGCGGCGCATCGGCGTCGTTCTCGACGAGGTAGTAGTTGATCCCGAATGCCATCAGAAACCGCTCCGTGTACGTCGCGGCGCTGTCCTGATTGACGCCGTGGCGCGTCCAGCCGCGATAGCCGACCATCAGCACCACCGGAATGTTGAGCCCCAGCAGCCAGCCGCGCAGCGAATCCCCCGATTCCATCATGCCGGTGTTCTGGATCAGGATCAGCGGCTTTGCCCCGGCGACCGAGAGCCCCGCAGCGATCGAGCAGGCATGCCCCTCACGGCTGACGCCGACGAGCCGCAATGATGGCTCGGCCTTCATCAACAGATAGAGCCAGTTCGTCTCGCTGTCCGGCAGCCAGACAACGTGCGTCACGCCGTTCTTCTTCATCTCGCCGAGCACGGTTTCCGGGCTCAACGCGACCACTGCCGCGTCAGTCATCGCCGCGTCATTCATCGAAAGCCTCCGACCGGGACCACGCGACAAGCATAGATCAACCGGGCGCGGATCATGCAACCCGTCGTCCCGCACCAATGACGCTGCCGCCGCGCCTTTCGTCGAGGCTCCATGCCCCGCCGCCGGCGACCGCGAAGTACAGAAACAGGAAGCAGTACAGCACGGCCAGCTCGCCGCCGTTGAGGATCGGGAAAAAGCCGCGCGGCGCATGCGACATGAAATAGGCGAATGCCATCTCCCCCGACATCACGAATGCCGCGATGCGCGTGTACAGGCCGACCAGGAGCAACGCGCCGCCAGCCAGCTCGATCACCCCGGCAAGCCCGGTCAGCGACACCAGATGCAGATTGTCGAACATCGCGACGTGCGGAAAGGCGAAGAGCTTGGCCAGGCCATGCTGCAGAAACAGCAGTGCCGCGACGACCCGAAGAACGCTGAGCATTCTTTCCGACCACCGCTGATTGAGGATTGCCATTGCTCCCTCTCCTTGGTTCAGTTGATCGCTGCCCTCGGCCGGGAAAACACGAGAAGACCCATGGAAAAAGACCACGGCGCACGCATTCTATTCCTGTTCCGTCATGGCGAGACAGACTGGAACCGTGAAGGGCGGCTGCAGGGACATACCGATACGTTGCTCAATGCCACGGGCTTTGCGCAGGCGCAGGCGCTGAGCGAAATATTGCGTTCGCACCGGCTTGACGCCGTGGTGTCGAGCGACCTGTCGCGTGCCCGCGCGACAGCGCAAATCGTGGCCGAGGCCTTGGGCCTCCCGTTGTTCACCGATACGGGATTGCGGGAGACGAATGTCGGCGCCGCCGAGGGCCTCCTATGGTCCGACGCCAAGACCCGCTTTGGCGAGGATTTGACCGAGCGCTGGTACTCCGACGGCGACGTGGCCTTCCCCGGCGGTGAGACCGGCACCGCGACGCGTATGCGCGGCCTCGCCGCACTGCGCCGGTTTGCCACCCAGCAGCCCTTTCGCCGAATCGGCGTATCGACCCACGGCGCCATGGTGCGCCAGCTGTTGAAACACGCCCTGCCGCCCGACAGCCCGCCGGCCCCGGTCCGCAATACAACGCTCTTTGTCCTGCGCTACGACCCGGCAGCAAACCGGTTGGTGATGGTCGAGAGAGAAGAACTCGATTGAGGGCTCGTTAAACCGGCTGGTCGCCTTTGATCTGCAAGCGATGCGTCGGATGCCGGCTGTTCGGATCGAATTCGTCGCGGCGATGCCTGCTGCTCAATCGAACTGCATGCTGATGGTTTCGGCGACGAGGGCCGGGCGCGATGCGCCTTCGACCTCGATTGTGTTCTCCGAAGTGATGCGCACGCCGCCATCGACCGGTTCGACGGATTTGATCTTCTGGCGCAGCCGAATGCGCGAGCCGGCCGGCACCTGGCCGGTAAAGCGCACGCGGTTGGACCCGTAATTGAGACCCCGCGAACGGTGCTTGACGCGGTAGAGCGTCTGGCCGAGGCGCGGCACCAAGGACAATGTCAGGTAGCCATGGGCGATGGTCTTCCCACCCGGCAGCTCGCGCCTGGCGCGCTCGACATCGACATGGATCCATTGATGATCGCCGGTGGCGTCGGCGAATTTGTCGATCAACGCTTGGTCGACTGTGAACCACTCGCTGACGCCGATTTCCTTGCCGACGTATTGCGCAAGGTCCGCCGGCCGCTCCAGTTCGATCATTCTTTCTTCCTTCCTCAGTGTTTCCGCCGTTCGTGTACCCGATCAGGGCTGCATCGGAAAGAAGTTGGGGCGGAACCAGGCCGATCGAGCTTGCACAACCCCTTCCATCCGTTAAAGACAGATAAAGACGGTCTATCGAGCACGCCAGGATCCTTGCCTCCCCGCAGCAACGAATGCGCTACACGAAGATTGCCTTGTTGCTGTTCGGCTGTGGCCTCGTTCTCGGACTCGTTGTCGTCGCCGTCGAGCTCAAATGGCTTCAACGTCCGGCTAGCGGACTAATGGCGCTCGGGATTGCCGCCATCCCGATCGGCATGATCGCGGACTGGCGGCGTGCCGTTAAGGCGGCCGCTCGCCGCGCCAAGGGCGCCCAGCGCAGAGCTGCTCCGCGCGCCCGAAAATCAGCTCGGCCAAAGCGATAGGATGACGCCGCTTGCGTGCCGTACTAGGATCTCGGGCGGAGCACGCGGCGGGCGGTGCCGGCAAGCTCAAACGGGAGAAGACGTGATGGCGAAGAAAAAGATTGCGATCGTCGGCGCGGGCGCGGTCGGCTGCTATGCCGGAGCCCATATGGTGCAGGCCGGCGAGGATGTGACCTTCATCGACGGGTGGCCCGAGAATGTCGAGGCGATACGCGGCGACGGCCTGAGGATCACACATATCCGCGACGTCGAGCCGTTCACGGTCAGGCCTCGCGCCTTGCATCTCACCGAAGCCCAGCAGCTCAGCAAGGAAGCGCCGATCGACATCGCCTTTGTCTGCATGAAATCCTACGACACCGCCTGGGCGACGGCGCTGATCAAGCAATACCTCGCTCCCAATGGCTATGTCGTGTCATTGCAGAACTGCATGAATGAGGAAACCATCGCCGGCATTATGGGATGGGGCAAGACCTTGGGCTCGATCGCCAGCTCGATCACTGTCGAGCTGCACGCCCCCGGCCAGGTGCGCCGGGCCGCCGGCAAATCGGGGTCGCGCCATACCGTGTTCCGCGTCGGCGAGGTGCATGGGCGCAAGACCGATCGCGCGCAGGAGGTCTGCAAGCTGGTCGGCTACGCCGACAGCGCCATGGTGACCGAGAACCTCTGGGGCGAGCGCTGGTCAAAGCTGGTGACCAACGTCATGGGCAACGGGCTGTCGGCCTGCACCGGCATGATCACCCGCGACATGATCAAGAACGACGCGATCCGCCATTTCTCGACCCGGCTCGGCAGTGAAGCGATCCGCGTCGGCCAAGCGCTCGGCTATGTGTTCGACGAGGTGAGCCACATGGATCCGGAGACGATTGCCCGCGCCGGCGAAGGCGATGCTGCGGCGCAGAAAGAGATCGACGAGCACCGTCTCGCCGAGGCCAATCGCCCCGGCGGCGGCGAGCATCGGCCGTCGATGGGTCAGGACATGGTCAAGGGACGCCGCACCGAGATCCAGTTCCTCAACGGCTTTGTCGCCAGGAAGGGGAACGAGATCGGCATCGAAACCCCGACCAACAAGATCCTGACCGAGATCGTCACCCGGGTCGAGCGCGGCGAATTGAAGCCCGACCCGAAGCACATCATCGATCTGCGGCTGAATTGACGTTGATCGGCCGGCCACTGGTCGGTCAACGTCATCCCCGGGCTTGGCCCGGGGATCTCGTGCACCTTCGTGGATGGCCGGGTCAAGCCTGGCCAAGACGATCGACTAGATCATAAGCCCCTGGCGCAGCTTTCGCGGGGGCGACAGGTTAATGTGACTCCGTCGCCGTTGTCGGGTCGATCATCCGGCGTACTTCGGTGATTTTGTTGGCCGGAAAGCCGCTGCGCTTGGCATGCTCATGGATGATCTCTTCATCCATGGCGAGATAAACACAAAACGTCTTGTCGTTGGCGACATAGCTCTCGACCCACTGAATGTCGGAGCCCAGCTCTTTTAACGTCGCGTTCGACTTTTGCGCAGCCTCGCGCAGTGCCTGCCGCTCCGCGCTGCCGATCGCCGGCAACTCGCGTTCGATGATGAACTTGCGCATGTTTCCTCCGGTTAAGCGTGGCGGCGCACTGCACCAGATTGCAACGCCCGGGTAAAGGGCGAGGGTCGCTCCGCCCGGATCAGCCGCCTGCTGGGCGGCTGGCGGAGAGCGATACTTGACGGTTGTCGCGAAAGAGTGGTCCGATCGATCGGAAAAGCTCCACAGGAGTCCGACAGATGACCGACACGGCGATTTGGAATTTTCGGCAGCTCGCGCATCACGAGCTCGACGGCTTTGGCGGGATCGGCGAGGGCATGTCGATCCAGATCGCGAAGGATGGGCGCCGCATCCTTTGGCTCGCGCATGAGAGCGCGCCGAAGAATTTCACCGCGGTCGATGTCAGCGACCCCCGCGCCCCCAAGATCGTCGCGCGTGCCGACCTGCCGCAATCGCATATGCGTTCGAACTCGCTGGAGACGGTGGGCGACATCATGGCGGTTGCCTACCAGACCAAAGAGCAGGGCCTCCAGCCCGCCGGCTTCGAGCTGTTCGACATCTCGGTGCCGGAGAACCCGCGGTCGATCACATTCTTCGACTGCTCCGGCCCGCATTCGCGCGGTGTGCACCAGCTGTGGTTCGCCGACGGCGAGTACATTCACATGAGTTCGAGCGCTCCGGATTTCATACCGACCCATCCAAAGGATGATCAGTTCTACCGGATCATCGACGTCAAGAACCCGTCGAAGCCGGTCGAGGTCGGCCGCTGGTGGCTGCCAGGCACGCGCCAGGGCGACGGCGAGCCGCCGCCGGCGCGCCACCCGGAGGGTGCCGATACCGGCTTTCGCCCGCACAATACGAACGTCTATCCCGAGCGACCCGACCGCGCCTATCTCGGTTATATCGATGGCGGGATGGTCATCCTCGATATCTCGGACAAGGCGCATCCCAAGATGGTGGCGCGCTGGGACTACCATCCGCCGTATCACGGGTTTACCCATACGGTCGTCCCGTTCTTCGACCGCAACCTCTTCATCGTCAGCGACGAGTGCGTGCGCCCGGAAGGCGCCGACTGGCCCAAGCTCGTCTGGATCGTCGATGGGCGAACCGAGACCAACCCGGTGCCGATCGCGACCTGCCCGCTGCCGCCGCTCGACACCTACATGCGGCGCGGCGCCCGTTACGGCGCACACAATCTTTACGAAAACCTGCCAAAGCCAAACGCGTGGAAATCGGACCGCGTCGTCTTGGCGACCTATTTCAATGGCGGCCTGCGCGCCTATGACACCTCGAACCCGTACCAGCCGGCCGAGATCGGTTATTTTGTGCCGGCGCCTCCGGCGGGCGCGCCGAGCGGGGCGATCCAGATAAACGACGTTTTCGTCGACGAGCGCCAGATCGTCTATACCGTCGATCGCCATGTCGGAGGTCTTTACACACTTGAGATGGACTTCTGAGGCCGGCCCGCAGGCGCTGTTCGGCGGCAAGGACGCGCCGCTCTTCGGGCGCCGTCACCGGCGTCCGCGCGGACCGCGGCTGCCGGTCGTCGCGGTCACGGGGTTCCTCGGCTCGGGCAAGACGACCCTGATCCGTGCGCTGCTCGACAAGCCCGAAGGCGCCAACACCGCAGTCGTCGTCAACGAATATGGCGAAATCGGCATCGACGATGCGCTGTTGCGGTCGAGCAGCGATGCGACGGTGCTGCTCGGCAATGGCTGCCTCTGCTGCAACACCCGCACCGATTTGCAGGAGACCCTGCGCGGGCTGTTTGCCGATCGCGCGCGCGGGGCCGTCCCGAGCTTCGAGCGTGTCGTGATCGAGACTTCCGGGCTCGCCGACCCCAGTCCGGTATTGCAGACCTTTGCCACGGATCGCGGGCTCGGCCGCGAATTTCATCTGCAGGCGCTGGTCACGGTTGTCGACGCCGTCAACGGTGAGGGCAATCTCGAGCGAATGCCCGAAGCGAAAAAGCAGGTGGCGTTGGCGGACCGGATCGTCGTCACCAAGAGCGATCTCGCCCACGCTGCAGCCACCGACCGGCTGATCGAGCGCATCAGCGCGCTCAACAACGCCCCGGTCGCGATTGCGCACGACGGCGACATT
>Ga0081540_1004457_pt1 | contig 10668 bp, 11 predicted proteins | sample TabmetS2T1R1_FD_71024 | JGI IMG/M metagenome (GOLD analysis project Ga0081540, IMG submission 71024) | Tabebuia heterophylla rhizosphere microbial communities from the University of Puerto Rico - S2T1R1 | ecosystem: Host-associated > Plants > Roots > Rhizosphere ... | reverse complement strand
GCGGGGGAGGTCGCCCGGCGGCCGGCGCCCGCTCGCGGCCCCCGCCGCCTCCACGCGCTCCGAGCCCTCGAAGGCCGCGATCGGCTCGCCCGCCAGCAGCTCGACGTCGTTGGCCTCGTGGATGGCGGCGATCGCCCCGCCGACCTCGGCGCCGAGCACGCGTTCCAGCGGAACCCGGCCGGGGAACATCGTCGTGACGCCGACGCCCAGCTGTCGCAAGGACGCGGCCACCTCGCAGCCGATGAAGCCCATGCCCACGACCACGGCCTGCCGGCGGGCCCCGGCCTCCCGCTTGATCGCCTCGCACTCGGCGACGGTGCGCAGCGCGTGGACGCCGGGCAGGTCTGCGCCCGGCACGTCCAGGCGGCGGTTGCGCCCGCCCGTGGCGACGAGGACCCGGTCGTACGCGAGCGCCGGGCCTGAATCGAGCATCAGCGAGTGGGCGCCGGGGTCGATCGCCATGACGCCGGTGCCGATGAGCCGCTCGACGCTGTGCTCCTCCCACCACTCCGCGGGCTTGACGAGCCAGTCGCCGAGGTCCTCCTCGGAGCGCAGGTAGGTCTTGCTCAGCGGCGGGCGCCCGAAGGGAAGGCCCGGCTCGCGGCCGATGAGCACGACGCGCCCGTCGAAGCCCTCCTCGCGCAGGGTGGCCGCGGCATTGCCTCCGGCCAGGCCGGCGCCGACGATGACGTGGGTCTCGCTCATGGTCGCGTGGAAGGGTCGCACGCCACGCGCCCGCCATAGGGAACCCCGATGACTCAGCGCCACGCCGTCTTGCCGCGTGCTCGCGCCGGCGGTTTCGTGGGGTCATGTCCAACCACTTCAGCGCGGCGATGCTCAAGTTCCCCGGCGACGATGCCCGCCTGGACCTGACCGACCTCTTCGTCTTCGCGTCGCCGCAGAGCCCGGGCCGCACGGTGCTGCTCCTCGACGTCAACCCGTTCATGACGGGCGCCGATTTCCACCCCGACGCGGTCTATCGCGTCAACATCGACAACGACGCCGACCTGCAGGCGGACGCCGCCTTCTCGTTCGTGTTCTCCGAGTCCGACGGCGGCGCGCAGTCCGCGACGCTGCGCTACGCCACCGGCGGCCGGGCGCGCGAGCCTGAGCCGGCCGGCGACGTGCTCATCGAAGGCGCGCCCGTCGGCTTCGACGCGACGGCAGCCCCGGTGCAGGCCGGCCCGTGCCGGCTGTTCGCCGGCGTGCGCAGCGATCCGTTCTTCGCCGACGGCGAGGGCGCGTTCCACGACTTCCAGTTCACCGGCGACGACACGTTCGCCGGCAAGAACGTCCTCACCATGGCGCTCGACGTGCCCGACGACATGCTCGGCCCCGGCCCCCAGATCGCCGTCTGGGCCACCGCGAGCGTGCGCCGCGGCGGCCGGCTCGTGCAGGTCGACCGACTCGGCAACCCCGTCGCTGAACCCGTTCTTCGTCGACGAGCTCAAGAACGCGTTCAACGCCGGGCACCCGGCTGACGACCTCGCGAACTACCTCGAGCCGTGGACGCACCTGCTCGAGAGCCGCGGCTACCCGCCGGCCGAGGCCGGGGAGACGGCGCTCACCGTGCTCCCCGACCTCCTGCACTACGACCGCAGCCGGCCGGCCCACTACCCCAACGGCCGGGCGGTCGCCGACGACGTCTACGACGTGCGCATGGCGTTCCTGACCCACGGACGGGTGACGTCCGACGGCGTCGAGCCACACGAGGACTACCTCCCCGAGTTCCCGTTCCTCGGCCTGCCGAATGCCCAGGGGGAGGGCGAGGCCGCGACCGGGCTCCTCAGCGCGACGTAGCATCCCGGCGATGACGGGACGGCAGGCCGCTGCCGGGGCGGTGCTCGGCGCGCTCGCGATGGCCCTCGGCTCCGCGTCGAGCGGCGCGGCGGCGCCGACGCGGGTGGTCGGCCACGGCACGGCGCGCAGCTGCACGTCTGCGTCGGTGATCGCCGCGGTGCGGGCGGGCGGGCACATCCGGTTCTCCTGCGGGCGCAAGCCGGTCACGATCCGGATGCGCGCGACGGCCAAGGTGCTCAACACCCGGCGCGAGGTCGTCATCGACGGCGGCGGCCTGGTGACGCTGAGCGGGTCCGGCCGGCGCCGCATCCTCTACATGGACACCTGCGACCCCGCGCAGCGGTTCACCACCTCCCACTGCCAGGACCAGGCCACGCCGCGGCTGACGGTCGCCAACCTGACCCTCACGCACGGCAACTCCGCCGGCGAGAGCTTCGACGGAGGCGGCGGCGGGGCGATCTTCGTGCGCGGCGGCCGGTTGCGGATCGAGCACTCGACCTTCGTGGCGAACCGCTGCGACCCGGAGGGACCCGACGTCGGCGGCGGAGCCGTGCGCGCGCTCTCGCAGTACCACGGGCTCCCGGTCGACGTGGTCGCCAGCCGCTTCACCGCCAACGTGTGCAGCAACGGCGGCGCGCTGAGCAGCATCGGGGTCTCCTGGCGGATCGCCGACAGCCGGTTCGACCGCAACCGCGCCATCGGACACGGCGCGAACCCGGCCCGCTCGGGCACTGCCGGCGGCGGCAGCGGAGGCGCGATCTACAACGACGGCAACCGCTTCGCGCTGCGCCTGTCCGGCAGCCGGCTGACCGACAACCACGCCAACGAGGGCGGCGGGGCCGTCTTCTTCGTCAGCAACGACCGGACCGGCACGCTCGCCATCGCCGACAGCGTGCTGCGGCGCAACCCCAACGACGGCTTCCACACCGCCGGCCTGCCCGGCATCTTCTTCCTGGGCGCCGGCCGGCCCGCCATCAGCCACTCGACTCTGGGCTGACAGGCGAGGCGTGCACACACCTGGGCAAGAGGCGTGTGCGCGCGATTGACCCGCGGGCACGCGGCGAGCAGGCTCTGCAGCCATGCTCGTGCTGCTCGGCTCGCTGATCGGCTTCGTGCTGCTGATCGTCTGGGTGCTGATCCTTGTCGACGCGGTGCGCCGCCCCGACCTCAGTACGACGGCGAAGGTGCTGTGGGTGCTCGGGGTGTTCATCCTGCCCCTGATCGGCGCGGTGATCTACATGATCGCGCGCCCCGCGCAGCCCGGCGACCGCGCGCTGGCGTCGACGGGCCGGGAGGGCGATGCGCCGCTCGAGCGCCCTGTCGGCCACGGGCCGGCCTAGCGGAGGTCCTCCAGTAGCTCGACCACGGCGTTCGCCCAATCGGCGACGTCGTCGAGCGGCTCCTCGTCGCGGATCGTCTTGAAGCCCGCCAGGAGCGAGTAGAGCTCCTCGGTGCTGAGGCCGGGATCCGCGTCGGTCGCGGCGTCCGCGCTGCCGCGGTCGGCCTCGGTCCTGCGCGCCTTGGCGAAGCGGATGAGCGCCTCGCGATCGCCGGTGACCTCGGCGAGCTGGTCGAGCAGCTCATCGACCCGCGCGTGCCCCTCGGGGGTCAGCGCCGCGAGCGTCCGCGCCAGGTACTCGCCGTGGTGGTCGGTGGTCATCTCGAACCGGGATCGTCCCAGGTCTGTGAAGCGCCCTGGCGCGCCGGCGCTGCGACGAGCGGGTCTAGAGGTAGGTGACCGCGTCGCTGACCACCGGCGAGCGGCCGCGCAGGAAGTCCAGGTCGCACCCCTCGTCGGCCTGCAGCACGCTGTCCTCGTACAAGCGCCTGTAGCCGCGCGCGTCCTTCTGCGGCGGCGGGGACCACGCTTCGCGCCGGCGCGCGAGCTCGGCGTCGTCCAGCACGACGTCGAGCGTTCGCGCCTTGGCGTCGAGGCGGATGCGGTCCCCGGTGCGTACGAGGGCCAGCGGGCCGCCGACCGCCGACTCGGGTGCCACATGAAGCACGACTGCACCGTAGGACGTGCCGCTCATCCGCGCATCGGAGATGCGCAGGAGGTCGGTGACGCCGTGCCTGAGCAGCTTCGCGGGGATCGGGAGGTGACCCCACTCGGGCATGCCGGGACCACCGACCGGGCCCGCGTTGCGCAGGACCATCACCGAGTCGGCGTCCACGTCGAGGTCGGGGTCGTCGACGCGCGCGGCGAGATCGTGGATGTCCTCGAACACCAGCGCGCGACCCTCGTGGGCGAGCAGGCGCGGATCGGCTGCCGAGACCTTCATCACCGCCCCGTTGGGGCACAGGTTGCCGCGCAGTACGACGAGCGAGCCGCCTTCGTCCAGCGGGTCGGAGCGCGGCCGGATCACCCCTTCGCCGACGATCCCCGTGGAGGCCGCGTCGAGGTTCTCGCCGACCGTCCTGCCGGTCACCGTGAGCGCGTCGAGGTGCAGGATGTCGCGGATCTGCCCGAGCACCGCGGGGAGCCCGCCGGCGTAGTAGAAGTCCTCCATCAGGTGCTCGCCGGCCGGCTTGAGGTTGACGAGCCACGGCGTCGTGGCGCACAGCTCGTCGAAGCGCGAGAGCGGCAGGTCGACGCCGACCCGCCCGGCGTACGCGATGAGGTGGATGATCGCGTTGGTCGAGCCCGAGATCGCGTGGAGCGCGCGGATCGCGTTGTCGAACGCCTCGGAGGTCAGGATGGCGGACGGACGGAGATCGCGCTCCACCAGCGCGACGGCCTGCCTGCCCGCCGCCTCGGCGAGCTGCGCGCGCCGCGAGTCGACCGCGGGGATCGCCGCGCCGCCCGGCAGCGTCAGCCCGAGCGCCTCCGTCACGCAGGCCATCGTCGAGGCCGTGCCCATCGTCATGCAGTGGCCGTTCGAGCGCGACATCGCGTCTTCGATCTCGGTGAAGTCCTGCTCGCTGATCCGCCCGGCGCGCAGCTCCTCGTGGTAGTGCCAGCAGTCAGAGCACGACCCGAGCTCCTCCCCGCGCCAGTGTCCGTTGAGCATCGGGCCGCCGGTGACGACGATCGCCGGGATGTCCGCCGAGCATGCTCCGAGCACCGACGCCGGGTTGGTCTTGTCGCAGCCGGTCAGCAGGACGACGCCGTCGAGCGGGTAGGAGCGGATCGACTCCTCGACGTCCATCGCCATCAGGTTGCGATAGAGCATCGTCGTCGGCTTCATCAGCGACTCGCCCAGCGACATCACCGGGAACTCGCGCGGGAAGCCTCCGGCCTGGAGCACGCCGCGCTTGACGGCCTCGGCGAGGCCGCGCAGGTGCACGTTGCAGTTGACCAGCTCCGACCACGAGTTGCAGATGCCGATGACGGGCCGGTCGCGGTAGGCGTGATCGCTCACGCCGGTGGACTTCAGCCAAGAGCGGTGCAGGAAGCCGTCGAGGTCGGTGCGATCGAACCACTCCGAGCTGCGGCGCCCGGTCACGCGGGATGCTCCAGGACCACCTTCGCGACGATCCCGTGCCGGTGGTCCATGAGCCGCACCGCCTCCTCGAAGTCGCTTACCGGATAGCGATGGGTCACGATCGGGGCGAGGTCGAGCACGCGGTCGCGCACCAGCTCGACGACGCGCGACCAGACTGCCGTCGGGTAGGCGATGCTGCCGGCCAGGGTCATGTCCTTGCCGACGAGCAGATCGGACGGCAGCGTCAGCGTGCGACCTTCGCCCGCGATGCCGAGCAGGACGGCGCGTCCGCCCGGACGGCACAGCTGCGTCGCGAGCTCGACCGCGGCCGGGACGCCGGCGGTCTCGACGACGAGGTCGAGCCCGTCCTCGGTTGCGATGTCGGGCGCCAGGACGATCTCGGTGGCCCCGAGCCGCCGCGCGAGCTCGAGCTCCTCGTCGCGCACTCCGTAGGCGACGATCCGCGAAGGCGACCGCAGCGCGAGCAGCGCGATGGCGAGCGCTCCGAGCGTGCCTACCCCGATGACCCCGACCGTCTCGCCCGGCTGCGGGCGGGCCTTCTCGAGACCGTGCAGGACGACCGAGGCCGGCTCGACGAGGACGGCAGCCTCGAAGGAGACGTGCTCGGGCAGACGGTGCGCGACCCGCTCGGGCACCGCGACGAGCTGCGCGTAGCCGCCCGGACGCGTGAAGCCGATCGCCTCGACGCGCTCGCACCAGTGCGTCTCGCCGCGGCGGCAGGGCGGGCAGCGGTTGCAGCTGACGAAGCCTTCGCACACCACCCGGTCGCCGGCGCGCAGCGACTCGACGTTCGCCCCTGCTTCGACGACGGTCCCCGCCCACTCGTGGCCCGGGATCACCGGGTAGCGCACCCACCGGGGATCGGTGAACGCCCCGGTCATCATCTCGATGTCGGTGCGGCACAGACCAGCCGCGCGGCTCTCGACGAGCACGTCGTCGACGCCGACGGCGGGCTCGTCGACCTCCCGATAGGAGACCTCGTCCGGCCGCTCGATGACGACCGCCATCATGCGGTCGTCATTCTATGACTGGCACGGCCTCAGAGGGCTGCCATGAGCTTCGGCGCGACCTGCTTCTTGCGGCTCAGCACGCCGGGCAGGTCGATCGTCCCATCGATCACCGGCTGACCGAACACGCGCTCGAGCGCGGCGTCGTCTCCGGCCACGAGCATCTTCGTGTCCCTGGCCAGGATGTCGGTCACCATGAGCGCGTAGAGCACGACGCCGCGCTCCTCGCGCAACGACGCAAGCTCCTCCAGGAGCTCGTCACGACGCGCCAGCACGGCGTCGCCGACCGTCTCGATCTGCGCGATCACGAGGCTGTGCCCGTCGTTGGCGGTGTACTCCTTGGCGTCGCGGCTGACGATGGTCGTCGCGTCGAGCTCGGCGACGTCCGACGTGCTCTGGAACATCTCGCGTCCGAACTCCGTCGCGTCGAGGGCCAGGACGCGCTCGAGGTACTCGACGGCCGCATGGTCGCGTTCCGTGGTCGTCGGCGAGTTGAGGATGACGGTGTCCGACAGGACCGCGCCGAGGAGCGCCATCGCGGTCGAGCGCGCCGGCTCCATGCCGTTGATCCGGAAACGCTCGACGACGAGCGTCGCTGTCGAGCCCACGGGGTCGAACGTCGCCTGCACCGGCACCGTGGTCTCGATCGACCCGATGTGATGGTGATCGAGGATCTCGACGATCTCCGCCTGCTCGACTCCGACGACGCTCTGCGCCTGCTCGGCGTGGTCGACCAGCAGCACGCGCCGCGGCTCCGGTGCCACGAGCTCAGCGTGTGTCACCACGCCGACGGGCCGGCGCCCGCCGTCGACCGCCACCGCGGCGCGGTAGTCGACGCTGCCGATGAGCGGCGCGATGTCGCTGACGAGATCCTCGGGGCGCACGGTTGCCGGCTCGGCGTTCATCAGCGCCCGGCACGGCATCGACAACGTGACCATGCGGCTCGTGACGTAGCTGTCCCACGGCGATGAGACGACGGCGGTGCCGCGCTCGGCGGCGAGGGCGAGGACGTCTTCCGTGGGCCGCGTGCCGTTCGACGTCACGAGCAACGCCACGCCGAGCCCGATCGCCCGCCGCTGTGCGTCGTCACGATTGCCCACGACCACGACGTCCCCCTCGCCGATGCCACCCGGCAACGACTCGACGTCCATCGCCAGGACCCATACACGACCCGACAACTCGAGCGCTGCGTCGCCGCGCACGAGCTCCCCGTCGAGCTGCGCCACGATCGCGTCGACCGTCGCGGCGGCGTCGGCGAGGCTCGTGACCTCGCGGGACTCGCGGATGTAGCGGCGAGCGAGCGTGCGCTCCGTCATGACGCCGACGAGGGCGCCGTCGTCGTCGACGACCGGCATGAGCTCGAGGTCCAGGCGGGCCATGGTCAGGCCGACCTGACGGATCGGCTCGCGGTGGCCGGCGGTCGGGAACCCGGTCTGCATGACGTCGCACACACGCAGGAGGATGTGCGCCAGGAACCTCGGCTCCGGCGCGCCGCAGCGGTCCAGCACCCAGCGGGTCTGGGCATTGAGGTCGCCGAGCCGCACCGGGACGTACTCGCTGCGCGGGTCAAGGCGCCCCTTCAGCTCCGCATAGCCGATCGCCGACGCGATGGAGTCCGTGTCGGGATTGCGATGACCGGTGACGTAGATCGTTCCCACGGTGCGCACCCCCCCGCGTCTGAGCGGGTGAGCGCTCAGTCTCGCATCGACCCCGGCCGATCGCGCACCAGCTGCAGGGTGGGCGTCAGCTGGCTCGTGCCATCTTCGACACGCACTTGCCGAACGCGCTCTTCTTCGTGCCGTAGGCCTGCTCGAACTGGGCCTTCTGCTCGCTCTTGAGCTTCTTGCAGGTCTTGGCGGCGTTGACGCGCGCCGTGGTCTGCTGCGCGGCCGCCTCGCGGGCCTTCGCGGAGACGCACTTGCCGTATGCGTTGCGGCCGTTCTTGTTCGTGCCGTACTTCGTCGTGAACGCGGCGGGGTCGGCCGCGCGCTCGGCCTTGCATGCCTGCGCGGCGTTCTTGAGGTTGGTCGCTGCCGCACCGTCGCGCTTGTCGACGCAGGCGGTCATCGCCGTGGACGTGCTCTTGGCCGCGTAGATGACCTTGAAGGTCTGCGTGCCGCTCTGCCCACGCTCGCTCTGGCACGCGGTCTTCGCGAGCCCCGTGGGAGACGGCGTGTCGGCGGCGAACGCCGCAGCCGGAAGGGCGAGACCGAGCAGTGCGACCAGGATGGGCTTGCGCATCGACGAGTCCTTTCAACGAGCTTGCACCCGTCAGGACCTGCCAAAGGCGCTCAGGTTGGTAGGTCGGCGGTCGAGAACGGGCCGGTGTCGACGCCGACGTCGACGGCGGGCTCGGGCTCGTCGTTGGGGGCGGCGGCCCCCGCCGGCCGCGCGTAGACGCCTCGCTCCTGCAGCAGCCGCACCTGCGGCTCGAGGACCTCGCGCCGGTACTCGTCGTGCTTGTACGGCGCCCGCTCGGCGTAGAGGTTCTTCGGGTAGATCGGCTGCTCGTAGATCAGGCGGTACTGCTCGGTCGTCAGGTCCTTCATCCAGTTGCCCCACTTCGCGTTGGCGCGGAAGTGGCGCAGCGCGTTGACGTCGATGGTGCCCGCGACCCACGACGATCCCCCGCTGTAGGCGTGGTCGCCGACGACGCGGCCGAGGTAGTCGACGATCATCGAATGGCCGCCGAAGGTGTCGATCGGCGTGTCGTCATCGGCGGTCAGGTGGTAGGCCCCGACGTTCGGGGCGATGACGTAGAAGTTGTTGTCCAGCGCCCGGGCCCGAGTCTGGACCTCGAAGGCATCACTGGCGCGGTGCGGGAACGAGGCGCGGTAGACGACCTCGGCGCCGTTCATCGCCAGGCCGCGTGCGTTCTCGGGATAGGAGCCCTCGTTGGCCATCATGATCGCGAGCCGGCCGATCTCGGTGTCGGCGACGGGATAGAAGGCGTCGAGGGTCTCGCCGTAGAGCTCGACCCAGCGGTCGTAGACGTTGTGCGGCGTGACCGAGTGCTCGACCGGCAGCAGCGGGACGACCTTGTGATGGCGCAGCACCACGTCGCCCTCGGGGTGAAGGACGAAGCCGACGTTGAAGAACCGGCCCGGGAACTCCGGATGGCGGGCCTTCGCCTGGGCCATGACGAAGACGCCCCACTTGCGGGCCAGGCGCCCGAGCTCGTCGGTCTCCGGTCCGGGGATGTCGATCGCGCACTCGCGCGCGAACGTCTCGTGGTCGACGTCGAGGACCTCGTCGTTGAAGCCCTGCAGCGCGCCCTCGGGCACGGCGACGAGGCGCACGGGGAGGTCGAGGCCACCGAGCCAGGTCGACGCCGTCACGAGGTGGTCGAGGTGCTCGATGTTGCGGCGGATGTCCTCGCGCCGGCGGATGCCCCACATGGTGGGAACCAGCCCGATCGCCTGATACGGCTCGACCATCTCGTCCTCCCCTCGATCGCGACGTCACCCGGGACTACGCCAGGGTCGAGGGGCTCGCGTCAAGTCTGGCGTCGCACGCCGCGCACCAGGTCGTACACCGTGTGATGGGAATGGGCCGACGGCGGCCCGCTGTCCGGTGTCGCGCCGTAGCGCGCGCTCAACGACGCCAGGTAGCACTCGCGCGCATCCATGAACGCGGAGAGGGCGACGGCGACGGCCTCGTCGTCGACATCGTCCTGCGCGGCGTCGAGGTGGTCGCCGAGCACGACCGCGGCTGCGAGCAGGTCGCGGCCGGCATCGATCGTTGCCTCGCGGGTGGGGTCGCGATAACCCATGGGAGCCCTGCCTCCTGTGGGACCGCGGGATCGCCCCGATCACCCCCGGGACGATCCTCGCTAGTTGGGGGAAACGGCGCGACGCTATGTCGGGGGCCACGAACCTGTCAAAGCGGCGCGCCCCAGCCATGCGATTTGCACGGGATCGGGGCCCGAAGCTGTGAGCTCCTCGTGTCCCAGAAAACGGCCGTTCGACGGCGCACGTCCCCGCGCGCGGGGGTGGCGAGGGCGGTAGGTTCCCACCCTGGGGTCGATTGGGGTGGAGAGCGGCGCGTGAGCTTCAGAGGGATCGTCGGGGCATCGGCAGTCGTCCTCGTCTTGGGCGTCGGCGGGGTGAGCCCGGCGTTCGCCGACAAGCCGCCCGCGAGCGAGGATCAGCAGGCGCAGGGCAACCCGGGGAACGGCGAGGGCGGTGAGCAGAAGGCCAGCGGCCCGACCGCAGCCGCTCCGGCGCCGCCGGCGGCGGATCCGGCGCCGGCCGACGAGGGCAACGGCAAGGGGCCCGGGCCCAAGGCGGAGAAGCCCCCGAAGGCCGACAACTCCGGGCCGAAGGCCGACGAGCGACCGAAGGCCGAGGACCCGGCGCCGAAGGCCGAGAAGCCGCCCAAGGCCGAGACGCCCAAGCCCGACAACTCCGGGCCCA
>Ga0081540_1004456_pt1 | contig 10670 bp, 9 predicted proteins | sample TabmetS2T1R1_FD_71024 | JGI IMG/M metagenome (GOLD analysis project Ga0081540, IMG submission 71024) | Tabebuia heterophylla rhizosphere microbial communities from the University of Puerto Rico - S2T1R1 | ecosystem: Host-associated > Plants > Roots > Rhizosphere ... | reverse complement strand
TCGCACAGTGTTTACGCATGCAGTACGCCAGTGTGAGTCGGTTGGTCATGAGTGGTTGTGATCTGTCAAAGGTGCAAGCCTCGATGGGGTACAAGGACATCAGGATGACTCTCTGGTACACGCATCTCTCCAGCGATCATAAGCAACGGACGGTCCGTGTACTAGAGTCCTTTGCGGAAAAGTCCCCACAATTTTTCCCACTGGGGGAGAGGGAAGGGGACAGTGATACCGCATAAGGCGTTGAAAAACTGCATTGCTCCCGTAGCTCAGGTGGATAGAGCGGTGGATTCCTAATCCGCAGGCCGCAGGTTCAAGTCCTGCCGGGAGCACTTTTAGGGAATCTTATAAAGATACGAAGAAAGATATGTAGTAATTTCTATAATACTAGTTGATTGAGTTTTGTTTTGACTTTACGATCGTTCTGTTAAGGTTTACATAGAATACTGTTTTAATTGCACTCCTGAGTTAACCCCATGATTCATGGTATAATGGATAGCTTTTGGGGGGCGATCTAATAGGCCAAGCATGGGGAGGTAGAGTAAGTTCTGGGTATATTGTTTGCACTGTAATTGATTTCAACTCCAAAGTTATGCTTGGGGGTATAAGGAGGTCATAGTGGCCAGCCATAAGGGAGAGGTAATTCGGAATATAGCTTTAGTAGGGCACTCTGGCAGTGGTAAGACCATGCTGGCTGAGGCTATGCTTTTCAAGGGAGGAGAATTAAGCCGACTTGGGAAGGTCAGTGATGGAACAACGGCAAGCGATTTTGAGCTCGATGAGAAAGAGGGTAAGAAGTCTTTCTATTCTGCGTTGCTCCACACTCCGTGGAAAGGTCGGGATATTAATATTATTGATACCCCTGGCTCTGCCGACTTCATCGGACAAGTATATGGGGCGCTTTCAGTAGTGGAATTGGCACTCATTACTGTTAATGCTGCTGCTGGTATTGAAGTTGGAACGCGTAAAGCATGGGAGATCGTGAAACAGCAGGGCTGTGCCTGTATATTTGTGATTACACGCATGGACGCTGAAAACGCGCGATTTGATGAGGTCGTAGCCGCGTTGCAGGAGACGTTCGGACCGGCCTGTACACCCTTGATGTTGCCATTGGGAAGCGGAAGTAATTATAGAGGAGTTGTGAACTTACTGCACCCCGATGAAGTCCCTAATTCCATGCAAGAGCTTGTTGAAACACAACGCGGTATACTCATGGAGTCAGTGATCTCTGGCGATGACGCGCTGCTTGAACGCTATCTAGAGGGTGAAACAATATCGCCTGCAGAGCTTGAACGAGTATTGACGCCGGTCCTAGTCGAGAGAACCGTTATGCCTATTCTCTGCTGTGCCGCGGAGCAGGATAGGGGAGTCGCTGAACTCTTGGACATCATTGCTGCCTATGCACCCTCACCGGCATATGCGAGAAAACAGGTTGTGAATGACCAGGGAGGGAGGGAGGATCATGTTGTGGAGTTGGAAGGTCCTCTGGAGGCACAAATTTTTAAGATTATGTCCGACGAGTTTGTGGGCAAAGTAAGCTTTATCCGTATCTTTGGGGGTGTATTAAAAGGTGGGGATACGGTGGTAGTCGCTAATTCCGGCAGAACCGTCAAAATTCCTAAGCTATTTCGTCCCCAGGGGAAAGATCAGAAAGATATCAACGAGGCGGAGGCTGGGGCTATCGTTGCGACGGCCAAGGTGGAGGAACTCCATGTTGGCGATACGCTGGTGGCTACGAAGGACCAACGACCACTTGTGATGCCTCATTATCCATTGCCTATGGTAGCGAGAGCCGTAGAGCCAAAGACGCGTGGAGATGAAGCCAAGATCTCTGAAGGACTGCGTCGCCTTGCCGAGGCAGACCCAACATTTCAGGTTGAAATGAATCCACAAACGAAAGAGCTGGTGATCTCTGGTATCGGTGAGCAGCATATTGGTTTGATGCTCAATCGTTTGCAACGTCGTGGGGTCCAGGTTACGACCAAACTCCCCAAAATTGCGTACCGCGAGACTATCAGTGGCAAGGCCGACATACGTTATCGTCATAAAAAGCAAACAGGTGGGGCGGGGCAGTTTGCTGAGTGCGCTATTCGTGTTGAGCCGAATGAGCGTGGAGCTGGATACGCATTCGTCGACAAAATCTTTGGTGGTGTGATCAGTCAACCGTTCCGTCAAAGCGTTGACAAAGGTATTCAGGACAAGATGATCGAAGGGATCATTGCTGGCTATCCAGTTGTCGATTTGAAGGTTGAACTCTATGATGGCAAAGAGCATCCGGTAGACAGTAAGGACATCGCCTTCCAGATAGCTGGCCGTGAAGCTGTGAAAGAGGCGGTCATGAAAGCCTCACCGGTCTTGCTAGAGCCTATTGTCAAAATGGAGGTTATGGTTCCGGCGAAGTATATGGGGGATGTGACCGGCGATATCAGCAGTCGACGTGGTCGTGTCAGCGGTATGGAGAGTTTGGGGGATTTACAAGTGGTAAGGGCTGAAGTCCCTCTAGCGGAGATTCAACAGTACAGTGCCTTTCTGCAGTCCGTCACCGGGGGCGAAGGCTCGTACTCCATAGAATTTCTACGCTATGAAGTTCTTCCGCAGCATCTGATGCAGGCTGTTGTGGCGAGTGGAAAGCACGACGAAGCATAATCCCTACCGAGGTCTTTCTTCCGTACGGGTAGGCTGCGCCTGCCCGTATGCCTTTTGGTACTCAAACGACCTGATGCTTCCAGCCTTGGAAAGCATGCTCTCTAAGATGCCGTGGTTTCAGAAGGTCACGAAAGGGGCGATGGAGTGGCTGAACAACGTTTGTCCCGCAAGGAAATCAGGCAGCCGGATCAGTTCGTTTCTTTGAGTGTGCAGATTGCTATTTGGATCAAAGCACACACAGCCTTTCTGATTTATGGCATGGGAATGGTAGCCGTAGCAGCAACCCTGATGACTGGCTGGTGGGCTTGGCAGAAGCATCGTGAGCAGCAGGCAAACATAGCACTTTATGAGGCAACAAAGTTCATGCGTACGCCTTCTGCCAATCACTCAAAGATTGTTGAGCAGTTACAAACGCTCGTGAGTGACTATAGGGGCACAGCCGCTGCCGCTTTGGCTTATTGGCATCTTGGGCACCTGTATTTCGAAGGAGAGAAGTATCCTGCTGCACTCGCAGCCTATAGGCAGGCACAACAGCAATTGAGTAAATCTGACCAGCCGTTGATGGTGGCACTCGTAACTCTGGACGTAGCCTATGCCCAGGAAGCCAGCGGCGCCTGTGACCCAGACGCTATCACGGGCTTTGAATCCGTCTTGCAATTGTCTGCTCACTGGCTACGCGGGGAAGCCTATCTCGGTATAGGGCGGTGCCATGAAAAGACTGGGATATCACGCCAAGCAATTGCTATTTATGAGCGCGCGCTCTCCGATAGAGAGATTGACGACGTAACGCGGCAAATGATTTCCGAGCGTTTGGCGCTTTTACATCCGTCCTCCAAGGAGCAAGGATAAGAGCAGGCCGTGCTTACTTACGCCTTGTATCAATCGGCATAACCTAACTTCCGATAAGATATATTATGTAAACTTTTGTTTGCGGCATGGAAAATACACAATCCTACCTTCCCTTGGAATGCTAGCTAATTTTTGTTGCTTCGCGCTCGCGGATAGCTTCCTTGTGGCTGAGACGAATGCGTCCATTGCGATCGACTTCCAGAACCTTTACCAGGAGTTGATCGCCTTCTTGGAACTCATCCGTTACCTTATTGACACGCTTATCAGATATTTGAGAAATATGCAGGAGGCCATCGGTACCAGGAAAAATTTCAATAAAGGCTCCAAAATCCATGATTTTTCGTACAGTCCCCAGATAGATCTGACCAATTTCGGCTTCTTGCGTTAGCTCGTGTACCATACGCACGGCTGCCTGAGATGCGGCTTCGTCGACAGCGGCAATCACCACTGTACCATTATCTTCGACATCAATAGTGACACCTGTAGCCTCGATAATGCCGCGAATAGTTTTTCCGCCAGGCCCTATCACCTCACGCACCTTATCTTTGTGAATTTTGATCGTCACAATGCGTGGTGCATACGTCGAAGTCTGTTGGCGTGGCGCCTGCAGGATAGTTTCCATGGCTTGCAAAATGTGCATCCGGCCCTGGCGAGCTTGCTCCAACGCCTGTCCCATAATCGCCTGGGAGACCCCGATTGTTTTGATATCCATCTGAATAGAGGTAACACCTTGTACTGTGCCCGCGACTTTGAAGTCCATGTCGCCAAGGTGGTCTTCCAGACCCATAATGTCAGACAAAATCGCTACCTTATCATCCTGAGCGATAAGCCCCATCGCAATGCCGGCCACCGGAGCTTTGATGGGCACCCCTGCATCCATGAGCGCTAGTGTACTCCCACACACCGTCGCCATAGACGACGAACCATTGGATTCCATAATGTCCGATACCACCCGTATCGTATATGGAAAAGCTTCTCGAGAGGGCAAGACAGGGCGCATAGCGCGTTCGGCTAAGGCACCATGGCCGATATCCCGCCGACTAGGCCCAGTAAAGCGTCCAACTTCTCCCACGCTGAAGGGAGGAAAGTTATAGTGCAACATAAAATTCTTCGAGCTTTTACCCTCCAGGGCATCGACGAGCTGTTCATCACCCTGGGTGCCCAGCGTCGCCACGACGAGCGCTTGGGTTTCTCCACGCGTAAAAAGGGCTGAACCATGTACACGTGGTAACAAAGAAACACGGCCGCTAATGGGACGAATTTCTGTGGTCCCGCGTCCGTCAGCCCTATACCCCTCTTCCAGAATCTTCCGGCGCATCTCCTGGCTCTCTAGATCGTGTAAGAGGGCCTTAATCATTTTACTGCGCTGCCCTACCTCTTGACTTTCCCCCTCTTCTCCGAGAAGCGCTTGCATGATCTCGTTCTCAAGGGTCTGTAAAGCCTCTTGGCGCTCAAGCTTCCCCTCAATTGATAGGGCCGCTCTGAGACGCTCATAACCCATGGTGCGGACTTGACGCTCGAGTTCTGCATCCCGCATGGGAGCTGTAACAGGCATCTTGCCCTTTCCTATGGTACGTTGCAGATGCAGTTGCAGATCGATACAGGGCTGCAATGCCTGATGGGCAGTTTCTAAGGCAGAGTGGATAATTGACTCTGGCAATTCGCGTGCACCGCCTTCAACCATCACAATAGCATCACGTGTGCCAGCAACGACCATGTTGAGCAAACTTTTCTCAAGCTCTTTATAAGTCGGATTCACCACTAATTGGTCATCAATATACCCCATGCGGACAGCACCAATAGGGCCTAAGAAAGGAATGTCTGAGACGGTTAACGCCGCTGACGCAGCAATAACGGCCACGATATCTGGATCGTTCTGCTGGTCTACGGAAAGTACCATGCACAGGACTTGCGTTTCTTTGCCATAACCGTCGGCAAAAAGCGGACGAATGGGCCGATCAATATTACGTGAGGTAAGGGTTTCTTTTTCACTGGGCCGGCCTTCACGTTTAATAAAGCCGCCAGGAATTTTGCCAGCAGCATAGGTTCTTTCACGATAATCCACCGTGAGAGGGAAAAAATCCAGCCCCCCGCGGTCTTCTGGGGCAGCAGTAGCAGCAGCCAATACCATCGTGTCGCCATAACGGACTACCGCCGACCCGTTAGCTTGTTTGGCTATTTCTCCTGTTTCAATAGTCAATGGACGTCCGTTAATGACGTGACTAACAGCTTGATGATTCAAGGGTGCTCCTCCATGCAGGCCATGATCTTGTCTTAAACCTACCTGCAGCCTGTTTAGCGGCGAATACCGAGGCGTGTAATAACATGCTGATAACGCTCGTAATCCTGTCGTCTCAAGTAATCGAGTAAGCGGCGTCGCCGCCCCACGAGCTTGAGCAAGCCGCGTCTAGAATGATGATCCTTTTTGTGGGTCTTGAAGTGTTCAGTAAGATAACTGATACGGGCACTCAAGAGAGCAATCTGGACCTCTGACGAACCTGTATCGACATCATGAGTACGGAAGTCTGCAATAATTGTATCTTTCTGTTCCTTTACTAAGGGCATAATACATACTCCCTATGTCAGTTATATGCAGTTGAGATGTATCCCGCAACAAAATATTTAAAGAATTGTTCACGGCCAGGAATACCTAGAATCTATGGCGGAACATACAATTTCCATTTTGATATTTTCGCAGGAGAGCCTTGGCGTTGGATAACTGCGACAGTCTTCTGGGACGGTATACACAGACGATAGCCAGAAGCATGCTGAGGCGCAGGTTGTAAGGTGTCCAGAATGGTAGCAAGAGCGCTCCCCCGCCGGATACAGAGATCGTCATATTGTTGCGGTGTCAGCATTAACGACGGCAAAAAGGATAAGGCTTCTGTGACAGGCATGAGCGTGTGTGACACGGTCCCTGCCTGCCCCTGGTGTTGTAAAACACTCAGTGAGCATGCATCTTGTAAGGAAAAATGGCCTACACGACAACGTCGGAGATGCAAGACATGTGCGCCACACCCTAATGCTAAGCCAATATCTTCACCTAAAGTACGGATATAGGTTCCTTTTGAGCAAGTGATACGCAGTGTTATTTGTGTCTCACGTTGATCCAGAAGCTCTACACGCCGTACAAAAATATCGCGTGCTTGGCGAGTTACAGTTTTCCCTTGGCGGGCGAGATGATAGAGACGTTGGCCATGATACTTCACGGCTGAATACATGGGAGGGACTTGCCGTAATGCGCCTTGAAAACGTGCTAAGACATTCTGGAGTTGTGCTGGGGTAAGAGGAGGCACCTCATGCTGGCGTGTCACAGTACCTGTTGCGTCCTGTGTATCTGTACATACACCCAGTTGTAAAACTGTCCAATAGGTTTTTTCCAAATTTTCAAAAAAACGCGCAAACCGTGTTGCCTTACCAAGACAAAGTACTAAAACTCCACTTGCTTCTGGGTCTAATGTCCCAGTATGGCCAACAGCCTTTATCCCTAAGATGCGCCGCACCGCGGCAACCGCGTCATGCGATGTTATGCCTCGTGGCTTATCGAGATTTAAGATACCGCTAAGCATGCGACGTGTCACTTTCCGCTGATTCTACAGGAGGGGCTGGCATAAGGTCGTGTAGGATACGAGAGATTCTGACGCCATAGGCAATAGTGGTATCTAGTTTAAAGGTGAGTTCGGGAGTGTAGCGCAATGCCAAGAGTTTGCCCAGCTGACTACGAATAAAACCGGCAGCATGCTCAAATCCCTGCATAGCAGCCTGTTGCTCAGCTTCACTCCCTATCCGGCTGACATAGACACAAGCATGACGCAGATCGGCCGATACTTCAACTCGGGAGATCGTTGCCATGCTCAGTCGTGGATCCTTCAGCTGACGTACTAAGAGATGCGCAATTTCGGTTTGGAGGAGCTCCCCCACACGGGTTGCACGATATCGGGTCATAGCGATTTACCATAGCTCGATCTGATAATCAAGCACCTCCGCGACGTACATCGATTCAACGAAATTCACAACCTTGCTAAGAATACCATTGGCATGATCCTGCGCGGTGCTCACCACCGCTACCCCTAGGACAGCACGTTGCCATTTGTCCTGGTAGTCCACTTCTGCAATGGCAACATTAAAATTATTTTTCACCCGGGTAATAATACTTTTGAGAACTTGCCTCTTTTCTTTGAGGGAGTGAGCTTCCCGCAGGCGCAATTCAATAGTGCATACTCCGACAATCATTCTTATACGTACCTCTACTCCCCTCACACAGGTTAGAGCCGGGGGGCTACCTCATCAAGGGTAAAGGATTCAATGACGTCTCCCTCCTTAATATCCTGAAAGCGCCCCAGCCCAATACCGCATTCGAACCCCGCTGCCACTTCCTCGACATCTTCTTTCACGCGTCGGAGTGAAGCAACCCTGCCCTCATGGACGACCACATTGTCGCGGAGCACACGTGCTGAAGTATTACGTCGGATCATCCCTTCACGGACCTGGCATCCTGCAATAGCCCCAATCCGTGAGATATGAAAGAGCATTCTCACCTCAGCACGCCCAAGTATTCGCTCAGTATACGTCGGCTTCAACAGCCCCACCATAGCCTTTTCTACGTCTGATATCGCTTCATAAATCACTGTATAGAGACGTATATCGACGTGCTCCTGCACGGCAAGTTCGGCGGCTTTTGGTATAGGACGGACACTGAAGCCTATCACGATAGCATTCGATGCTGAAGCAAGCATGACATCTGATTCAGTAATAGCACCAGTCGAGCCATGAATCAAGCGTAGGCGAACTTTGTCACTTTCCAGTTTGGATATAGCATCCCACAGCGCTTGGACGGAACCCTGCACATCAGCTTTAATAACAAGATTCAAATCCTTGACTTCGCCAGTGGAAATACGCCGGTACAAATCATCGAGTGTCACGCGATTTGTCTGGGAGAGTTGCTTGGTACGGAGTCTGTCTTGGCGTATGCTACTAATATGACGCGCCTTCCTTTCGTCTTCCACGACCGTAAAGGCATCACCTGCAGCAGGGACATCGGCAAAGCCAAGCACTTCAATAGGAGTCGACGGCCCTGCAAGCGCGACTTTGCGGCCGCGGTCATCCAACATCGCCCGCACGCGGCCATAGTGCACACCGGCTACATACGCCTCACCGACGTGTAAGGCTCCTTTTTGGATCAAAACAGTCGCTACGGGCCCCCGTGTTTTATCGAGCTTGGCTTCGACCACAGTTCCCTTTGCCAACTGATGGGAATCAGATTGCAGTTCGAGAATTTCAGCTTGGAGTAAAATCATTTCGAGCAAATCTTCCAGACCAATTTTCCTCTTGGCGGATACTTCCACAAAGATGGTACTGCCTCCCCATTCCTCTGGGATCAATTCTAAGTCGGAGAGCTGTTGCTTTACACGGTCAGGATTGGCGTCTGGCAGATCGATTTTGTTGATAGCTACCACAATCGGTACCCCAGCCGCTTTGGCATGGGCAATGGCTTCCCGTGTCTGTGGCATAACGCCGTCATTCGCAGCCACAACCAAGACTACAATATCTGTGATTTGTGCTCCGCGCGCACGCATAGCTGTAAAAGCTTCGTGACCAGGAGTATCTAAGAAGACAATCTTGCCCTTCGGCGTTTCTACCTCATAGGCCCCAATATGCTGGGTAATCCCTCCGACTTCCGTGGCTTGAATATTTGCCTCACGGATAGCATCAAGGAGTGAGGTTTTCCCATGATCGACATGCCCCATAATTGTGACGACAGGCGCACGGGGCTCAAGATGATCTATATCTGCATTGTCTTCTGAACGCTCGATAGCCTCTTCCTCTGAAAGCAGGAGCATATCTTTCCCGAGTTTCTGAGCGACAGTGTTGGCAAGATCAAGACCAATCACTGTATTGATAGAAGCCACTGTGCCTAAACTCATAAGCTGCATTAGCACATCTCTGGTTTTGAACTGCAACGCTTCAGCGAAATCCTTGACTGTGAGAGCTTCTGGAAGACGTACTATGGTACTGGTCGATTCTAAGGGAGGAGTAGGAGACACAAGCTCTACAGGAGGTGGTGTAGGCGGAGTAAACGTGGACGAGAGCATTGTAGGGCTTTCCGTTGGAGGAGGATTTGTCGCGACAGTGGTCGCGTGGGGACGATAGAAGTCGAGTACTAGCCCTGCAGTTTCTTCGTCCATTGTACTCATGTGACTCTTGACATCAATACCTTGATTTCGCAACTCCTCAATAAGGTTCTTGCTTGAAATGCCTAGATCCCGCGCTAATTCATAGACTCTCATACCTGCCATGCAACATCCTCCACACAAAAACAGTAGGCATATCGAAATAAAGAACTTTAGTTAGGACAAAGTTCATTACACTTCAAGCCCTATTGTCAGCCGTTTGCAATCTTTCGAGTGAGGTCAGCCTGGCAAGCAGGAGTTTAAGAAAATGCGGTGCTGTAAGCCCAACAGCACTCCGGCTAGGCTTGCCTATGATGTGGCCTAGTTCCTCTTTCGTAAAGAGAGTCACATACGGCACCTCGCGTTGTGTACACCAAGAATGGTATTCTTCAGCTCGTCCAGTCGCAATGTCCTCTGCCAAGATCATGTACAACACACGTGCCTGAGCAAAGGCTCGCCGCAGGGGCACATAGCCAGAGACAACGGCACCAGCCTTTTGCCCTAGACTCAGACAAGTTCTGAGACGCTTGTACAGTAACCTCCTAACTTCCTGATATACCGTATCAAAATCTGGCGCCATCACAGGGCGCTTCAGTGCAAGAGCCAGCTTGGCAGGTTTGAGGGCTTTGCGCAAGCATACTACATCACAACAAACGTATATCCCTCGCCCTGGAGCATGTCCTGAAGCATCTAAGATAGCTTCCCCTTGTGGGGTACACACAAAGCGCAACAAGGTACGAGCTTCTCGCTGCGCTTTGCATCCTATACAGGTACGCTCGGCACAATACCGAGAAAGGGCATGCTCCTGCTTCTTCTGGTGTTGCTGACCAACGCTTGTCCCGGCCATGGATAGGTCACGATACCGTAGGCTACGAGGGCAAACCCTCTAGGATAGAAATATCATCGCGTGGCGTAGGGACATCCGTCACTACACTTTTAGCATCGACCTCCTCCTCGCTTGGCGTGCTTAAGGGGCTTAAGGGTGTTAAGGGTGGAGAAGGTAGGTCC
>Ga0081540_1004455_pt1 | contig 10671 bp, 6 predicted proteins | sample TabmetS2T1R1_FD_71024 | JGI IMG/M metagenome (GOLD analysis project Ga0081540, IMG submission 71024) | Tabebuia heterophylla rhizosphere microbial communities from the University of Puerto Rico - S2T1R1 | ecosystem: Host-associated > Plants > Roots > Rhizosphere ... | reverse complement strand
GTTCGTCCGCTTCCGGACGTCACGAGGTAGACGTCGGGATCGAGCTGCCTCAGCCGCTGCAGCGGGAACGGCCCTTGCTCCGGACTCGCGCCCGCGACGCTGCGGCCGCGCGCCTCCGTGATCAGGCCGCCGAGCAGGCTGCGGCTGGAGATCGTGGACAGGTCACCGTCGTCGACGAAGACGCTCACCACCTTGGCGCCCGTGAGCCGGGCCGCCACCGCGCGCCGCTTCGCCTGGATCGCGGCCGTCAGGTGCCTGGCCTCGATCGGCTTGCCGGTGATGAGGCCGATCTCGCCGATCGCCTGCACCACGTCGTCCAGCGAGCTGCTCGGCTCGACGTAGACCTGCGCCTTCGTCGCAGCGCGGGCGCGCGCGAGGTCGAGCGGGTCGGTTCCGCTCGAGGCGATGATCAGGTCGGGCTTCTTTCTGCGGATCGCGTCGACGAGCGGCAGGCCGACGAGCGTGTCGTTGACCGGCACGATCCGCCGTCCTAGCCCGAGCGAGCGCAGGATCTCCCGCGGGCCCGCACCGACGGGCACGATCCGTCGCGGCGTGGAGCTCACCACGGTCGGCCGGTCGCCGCCGCCCTGCACCGTCACCGGGTAGCTCTGGGCCAGCGCCCCTGTCGGCTCCTGCCGCTGGCCGCAGGCCGTGCCCGCCAGGAGCAGGAACGCCGCCCCCGCGGCGAGGGCGAGCCTCACGCGACCCATTGCCAGAGCGCCCACTGCGCCACCGAGACCCCGAGCAGCAGCGAGCTGACGGCGACGATTGCGGTGTGGGCCCGCGGGCGGCCGCCGATGACCGCGAGGGCGAGGAAGAGCGGGAAGATGGTCAGGCCGAAGCGCGGCAGCGAGAGCAACGGCCAGCGCTCGCTCGGGACGCTCAGCGGAATCGCGAGGCTGACCGCGGCGAACAGCCCGTACGGCGCGCCGAAGCGCCGCCAGGCGATCACCGTCAGTACGACGAAGAGCGCGAGGAAGGCGAGCGTCTCGAGGTTCAGCGTGGCGACGCGGATAGGGTCGGCGTCCTGCACCGGTGCCCAGTAGCGATGAGTGTGCGAGCCGGAGGCGAGCTGCTCGATCCCGGCCCAGCCTGCGCGGAGCCCGTCCCAGATCCCGCCGAGCGGGCCCGCGGGCGAGAGGTTCCGGTTCCAGCGGTGCTGCGCGTCCAGGAACCGCCACGGGTCGCCCTTGGCGAGCCAGAGGTAGAGCGGGTAGGCGGCGAAGACGAGCGGCGCGACCGCCAGGCCGACGAACGCCCGCAGCCGGTCTCGCTCATGCCATGCGAGCAGGGCCAGTGCGGGCAGCAGCGCGAGCGCGTTCGGCCTGGTGAGCAGGGCGAGCCCGGTCACCGCTCCGGCGGCGAGGAACCGCCCGCGCTCGGCAAGCACGAAGGCCGCCAGCGTCAGCAGCAGGTAGAGGGACTCGCTGTAGACCGCCTGGAGGAAGAAGGCGAACGGGAAGAGCGCCAGGTAGAGGACCGCGCGGCGACCTCCCTCTGCGCCGAGCCGCTCTTCGGCGACGCGGTACATGAGCAGGAACGCGCCCAGGGCTGCCGCCAGCGAGACGACGATCCCGGCGAGCACGTAGTGGCCGAAGAAAACGCGACCGACGAGGCCCACCGCGCCCGGATAGAGCGGGTAGAACGCAGCCGAGCCGGCCCTCGCGTACCCGTGCTCGGCGATGCCGAGGAACCAGACGCTGTCCCAGCGCGCCCAGACGTCGGTGACGGCGCCGAGATCGTGCGTGAGCGCCGGGATGTCCCACACGTCTGCGCGCGGGTGGCGATTCGGCACGAAGACGAACAGCGAAAAGAGCGCCGCGGCCCAGATCGCGGCCCGCGTCCAGAGGAAGATCTCCGGCGCGGGATTTCCGGCGCGCGGCAGCCGCAGCTCACGGCGTGCCGTCGGCTTCGGCGAGCGCACGCGTTGACCGGCGGACACGGCGCGCGATGATACTCGGATGGCGGAGCGGCACTTCACTCCGGAGGAGGCGAACGCGCTGCTCGAGCAGGTGCGGCCGGTCGCCGAGTCGCTCGTTGCGCACCGGCGCGCCTTCACGGTTGCAGCCGCCCGGCGCGCGCGGCTCACGCAGCGGATCTCGGGAAACGGCGGCGACTTCGACCCCCAGGAGCCGAGCGAGCTCGACGAGCAGCTCCAGCGTGAGGCCGAGGCGGTCGCACACGCGGTCGAGGAGCTGCAGGCGCTCGGGGTCCTCGTGAAGGACCTCGACCGGGGGCTCGTCGACTTCCCGGCCCTGCGCGACGGCGAGGAGGTGCTGCTCTGCTGGCAGGTCGGCGAGGGCGAGGTCGCCTACTGGCACGGCCTCGAAGAAGGCTTCGCGGGCAGGAAACCCCTACCGCTCGACTAACCCGGCTCTGATATGACCGATTGGCGTCGCCTTGCCATCTTCGGCGCGGTCCTGCTCGCCACGTTCGTCGTCGCGCGCATCGTCGACCGCAGGTTCGCGCGCCGCGACTTCCCGCCCGAGGTGGTCACGCGTTATCAGGTGCTCCGGCGCACCGTCTTCACGCTGATCGTCTTCGTCGGCGTGCTCTCGGCGCTGCTGGTGATTCCGCAGGTGCGCGCGGTTGCGACCGGGATCCTGGCCTCGTCGGCCGTGATCGGGATCATCGTCGGCTTCGCGGCGCAGCGGACGATCGGCAACTTCATCGCGGGCCTGCTGATCGCCTTCGCGCAGCCGCTGCGGCTCGGCGACTACGTCGAGACGGCGGGCTTCACGGGCGTGGTCGAGGAGATCGGCCTCACGTACACGTTCATCCGCATCGACGACAACGACCGGCTCGTCGTCCCGAACGAGAAGATCGCCTCGGATACCATTTTGAACTCCTCCATTCGCAGCCGAAAGAAGCTCGCGCACGTGACCGTCCAGGTTCCTCTCGATACCGATCTCGAAGCCGTCCGAACGCTGCTGCGCGAAGCCGCGCAGGACGAGCGCGCGGAGGTCGCAGTGACCGAGCTCGGCGACAAGGCAACCGTGCGGGTCAGCGTCTGGGCGCCCGACGAGCCGAGCGCCGAGCGGCTCGAGCAAGAGCTCCTCCTGCGCTCGCACGCACGCCTGCGCGAGGCCGGGGTCTTCGCATGACGCCCCCGCCGCCTCCGCCCCGCGGGCGCGGCCGCCGGCAGGACGAGGAGCTCGAGGACGTCCTCCGGCGCCGCCGCCGCCGCCGCGGCAACGGGAAAGGCAAGCGCAAGCGTCGTACGACGCTGCTCTTCGTGGCGGTGCTCGTGGTCGTCCTGGCGATCATCGCCTCGAGCGTGGGCGCCGTCGCGAAGTTCCGCTCCGACTGCAGCCTGGAGGACCTGAAGCCGGTCCAGATCGGCCAGAACTCGTTCGTCTATGCGGCCGACGGGTCGCTGCTCGGCGCGATCCCGGCCGAGCGGAACCGCCAGCCGGTGGCGCTCTGGCGCGTCAGCCCCTGGATGCGCAAGGCGACGGTCGCGATCGAGGACCATCGCTTCTACGAGCACGGAGGAGTCGACTACGAGGGCATCGTGCGCGCGGCCTGGAAGGACCTTCGCGCCGGCCAGGTCGTCCAGGGCGGCTCGACGATCACGCAGCAGCTCGTCCGCAACCTCTACATCTCGAAGGAGCGGACGCTGAGCCGGAAGATCAAGGAGGCCTGCCTCGCGATCAAGCTCTCGCGGGCGCGCTCGAAGGACTGGATCCTCGGCCAGTACATGAACCAGGTCTATTACGGCAACCACGCGTACGGGATCGAGGCAGCGTCGCAGACCTACTTCTCCAAGCGCGCGCGCTTCCTCACCCTCTCGCAGGCCGCGCTGCTCGCAGGGCTCCCGCAGGCCCCGTCGGTGTACGACCCGCTACACCGGCCGGCGACCGCCCTCGCGCGGCGGAACCAGGTGTTGCGCGCGATGCGCGACTACGGCGACATTACGGAGGCGCAGTACCAAACCGCGGTCGCGCAACGAGACCTGCGGCTGAGGCCCGGCCGGCTCTACACGCAGATCCGGGAGCCGTACTTCTTCAGCTACGTGCGCGACGAGCTGATCTCCGAGTACGGCGCGAACACCGTCCGCAGCGGCGGCCTCAAGGTCTTCACGACCATCAACCCGCGCCTCCAGATCGCGGCGCGCAAGGCGATCCGCGACACGCTCTACCTGCGCAACGACCCGGCTGCCGCGGTCGTGTCGATCAACCCGGCGAACGGTGCGATCCGCGCGATGACGGCGGTGACGCCCGGAAAGTACGGGAACCAGTTCAACCTCGTCGCGCAGGCGCGCCGCCAGCCGGGTTCGACCTTCAAGACGTTCGTGCTCACGGCCGCGATCAACGAGGGCATGAACCCCGATACGACCTACTACACCTCGGCGCCGTTCCACTACCAGCCCGATCCGTACACGCCCGCGTGGGACGTGCAGACCTACGACCACTCGTACTCCGGCTCGATTTCCGTGCACAGCGCGACGCTCGCCTCCGACAACACCGTCTACGCGCAGCTGACGCTCGACGTCACTCCGGAGAAAGTCGCGGAGATGGCCCACAGGCTCGGGGTCCAGTCGCATCTCGACGTCGTGCCGGCGATGGGGCTCGGCGCGGATGCGATCTCGCCGCTCGAGGAGGCTTCGGCGTACGCGACGCTCGCTGCGGGCGGTGTCTACTCGAAGCCGATGGCGATCCGCAAGGTCATCCTCGCCAACGGTCGCGATGACACCGACGCGGGCTGGGGTCAGCCGAAGCGCAGTCGTGTGATCTCGGACGGCGTTGCCTACGAGGTGACGAAGATCCTCGAGGACAACGTCCTCGAGGGGACCGGCGTCGGCGCCTACTTCGGCCGGACCGTCGCGGGCAAGACCGGCACGACCGACAACCACGCCGACGCCTGGTTCTCGGGCTACGTGCCGCAGCTGGAGACGACGGTCTGGGTCGGCTACCCGCAGGGCGAGATCCCGATGGAGAACGTGCACGGGATCTCGGTCGCGGGCGGCACCTTCCCCGCGACGATCTGGAAGCTGTTCATGGAGCAGGCGATGGTCAACGCGCCCGCCCTTTCGTGGCTGTCCCCGCGCGACCCGGTGGAGTGGAGGCCGTTCACGCAGGGCCAATACGGCTCGAGCCTGCGGCCGACCACGACGTACTACTACTCGCCGCCGCCGCCTCCTCCGGCGACGCCGACCAGCGGCAATCCCGCGCCGCCTCCACCTCCGCCCCCGCCGGCGACGACGGGACGGACGATCACCACCGCGCCGCCGGCTCCTCCACCGCCGGCCGAGCCGCCTCCGCCGCCGGTGCCTCCGCCTCCTCCACCACCGACGCCGAGGCACTAGTGAAACCGGCGCTGCGCGCCGCGCTCGTCGCGATCCCGGTGTACCTGGCGACGTGCGCCGTGCCCGACGGCGGGCTCTTCCGGGCGGCGCGCTTTCGCGACGTGCACGTCTACCAGGGCTACGCGGAGAAGCTGCTGGACGGGTCGCTGCCCTACCGCGACGTGTTCGTCGAGTACCCACCCGGCGCGTTCGCGGTCTTCCTGCCGCCGACCGCATTCGGTGCCGACCACTACAACACGGCCTTCAAGGCACTGATGGCGCTCTGCGGCGCGGCGACGATCGTGCTCGTCGCGCTGGTGCTCGCCGAGCTGGGCGCCTCGCAGCGCCGACTCTGGATCGGCGTCGGGTTGCTCGCGCTCTCGCCGATCGCCCTCGGGCCGATCTCGCTGAACACCTACGACGCGTGGCCGGCGCTGCTGACGGTGCTTGCGCTGTGGCTGCTGCTGCGCGGCTGGGAGCTGCCCGCGTTCGGCGTGCTGGGGCTCGCGGTGAGCGCGAAGGTCTACCCGCTCGTGCTCTTGCCGTTGGCGGTTTGGTTCGTCTGGCGCCGTGCCGGTACCAGGCGGACGCTGCTCGCGCTCGGCGTGCTGGTGGTAGTCGCGGCTGCGGCCGTCGCGCCGTTCGCGGCCTACGCGCCGCACGGTGTCTACGAGAGCTTCCACGCCCAGGCGACCCGCGGCCTCCAGATCGAGAGCCTCGGTGCCTCGTTCCTGCTCGTGCTCGACCGGCTCGGCCTGTACCACGCGCGCGTCGTCGAGACGACGGGCGTCGCCGGGCGCAACCTCGCGGGCGGCACGGCCGAGGCCGTGGCCGGGCTGCTGCTCGCGCTCGAGGCTCTCGCGGTCGTCACCGTCTGGGTGCTCTACGCACGGTCACGCGATCTGCCCAAGCAGCTGCCGGTTGCGTTCGCGGCCGCGGTCGCAGGGTTTCTCGCCTTCACGAAGGTCTTCTCGCCGCAGTACCTCGTCTGGCTGCTCCCGCTGGTCGTGGCCGCCGGGAACGTGGTTGCGATCGCGCTGGCCGCTGCGGCCGTCGTGCTCGCGCAGGTGTGGTTCTTCCACTACGGCGCGCTCTTCCGGCTCGAGTGGCCGGTGTGGCTGCTGTTCGTTCGCAACCTGGCGATGGTTGCGCTGTACCTCGCGCTCGCGGCCTCGCTCGCGCGGTGGAAGATCAGGATGCCGTCGCGTTCGAAGACGAGCCGCCACTCGGGGTTGCGCCGCAGCCAGGAGAGCTGGACGGCGGTCGGCAACGGGGCGAGCCGGTCGGCGTAGCCGGGCGCGGTCTCGTCCGCGGCCACCCACTGCGCATCCTGGAGATACGGGAAACTGAGGACGCGCCGGCGGGCCGAGAGGTGCGCGCCCAGGGAGTTCGTCGCGCTGACGACGGCGTGGGGCGGGATCAGCCTGAGCGCGCGAGCGGCGATCCGGTCGTGCTCGCTGACGTCGGCCGCGCGGGCCTGGTGCTGCTCGCCGCCCGGGAAGTAGCGCCAGAGCGGGACGGGGCCGAGCAGGTAATTGGCGGCGAGTGCGCTGACGACCACGATCGTCGCGACCGGGATCCGCGTCGGAAGCCGTTTCGCGCCGAAGACCGCGGCCGCGATCAGCACCGGGATCAGGCCGGCGGTGTAGTGGAAGCGAATCGACGTCTGCGTGGTCGCCGCCGAAAGGAGGTTGACGGCGAGCTCGGGGACGGCGGCGATCAGCACCAGCGGCGCCAGGACGACGAGGAGCGCGAGGGGCAGGACGAGCTGGGCGAGGTAGCCGAGCCCGCGGCCGGTGACGGCTGTCGTGACGATCTTCCAGGGGTCGGTGAGCGCCGTGTGCACGATCCCGCCGGGTGTGCTGCCGACCTCGCTGTAGCGCGTGAAGAAGCTCGAGGTGCCGGCCCTGTTGAAGTGCGGGATCACGACCTCGATCGCGATCAGGGCCACAGCGACACCCGCAGCGGCGACGGCGGCTCCCGTCCAGCGGCGGCCGTGCGCGAGCGCGTACCAGACGCCCAGGCCCGCAACCACGAGGGCGATCTCTTCCTTCGTCGTCGCGGCCACGATCGCGCAGGCCGCGAACGGCAGCAGCCGGCCCTCGTCGAGGAACCAGATGGCGTAGAGGAGGAGTGGGCACGCCAGCGCGACAGGGTGGAACTCGTTCAGCGTCAGCCACTGGGTCGGCGGGTAGATCAGGTACGCGAGGGCGAAGCCGAGGGCGACGCGATCGGAGCCGAGGTGCTTGCGCGCGAGCCAGAAGACGGGCAGCCCGCCGAGGGCGACGGCGACGGCCTGAGTGACCAGCAGCATGTCGGGGCTCGGCCACGCGAGCCAGAGTGGGGCGAAGGCCGCGAGGATCGGGTCGAAGTGCGCGCCCAGGCGCGAGATCTGGTCGCCGCGCAGCCCGGTGATCTGCAGTGGGTGGCCGTGAGCCGTCGACCAGACCGCCTGCACCATGTTCCCGAGGTCGAACCGCCCGGTCGAGAACGCGCGATGGCGCAGGATGGAGAGCGCCGAGAACCCGGCTGCGTAGGCTCCGATGGCGGTCCACAGGAGGGCACGGCTGGTCGGGCGCTGGAGCGTCACGCGACGCGCTCCAGGATGGTGCGCCAGCGGCGGCCGAGAACGCCTTCGCTCGCCTGCGCCTCGTACGCGGCGCGGCCTCCGGCGGAGAGGCGGCCGGCCAGGTCCGGGTCGCCGGCCAGCCGTCGCAGCGCTTGCGTGAGCGCCTCTGCGTTTCCGGGCGGGACGAGCAGCGCGCTCTCGCCGTCGACGAGCAGCTCGCGCGCGCCGGGCGTGTCGCCGGTGACGAGCGGGGTGCCGCAGGCAAGGGCCTGGAAGGCCTTGTTCGGGATCACGCGCTGCGCTTTCTCCGAGAGGCCGAAGATCCCAAGCGCGCAACCGGCCCGGTGGAGCTCCTCGGGCAAGCGCACGTAGTCGACCCACCGGATCCATTCCACGTTCGCGGGACGGCCGTGGGCGAGCGCGTCGAGCTGGCCGCTGCCGACGAGCCGGAAGCGCAGCTCGGGTGCGGAGCGGGCGGCGGCGAGGATCGTCTCGAGGCCGTGCAGCGGGATCAGCTTGCCGACGAACAGCACCGTGAACGGGTCGTCCGGTGACCAGCCGGGTGCGAAGACTCGGTCCTCGGCGCCGACGAACGCGACGTCGATTCGGTCATGCGGGAGGCCGGCGAGGTCGGCGAGGTGGTCCGCGTGCACGCGTGTGTCGGCGACGACGAGGTCGGCGGCGCGAAAGGCCCGGCGATCGACGGCCGCGAGCGCTCGTGCCGGCGCCGAGCCAGGTCGGAAACGGCCGCGGTCGGCGACAAACGTGTCGGCGAGCGAGACGAGTGGGTTGAAGACGATCGACCGGCCGCGGGCGGCGCGCCGTGCCGCCGGGAGGTCGAAGTGTCCCGGGTAGCCGACTATCAGCGCGTCGTAGGTCGAGCTCGGCCTTCGCAGCAGTCGAAGCTCCGCGGCCGCGAGCCGGGCTGCGGCGCCCAGTCCCGCGCGCCAGCTGTCGCGCCGACCGTCCCAGACCGCGACATGGTGCTCGTCGACCTCGACGCCTGCGCCGCGCAGGCAGGAGATCACCTGCGCGTTGCGCGGGTAGTCCCGCTCGTAGGTGCCGAAGTAGAGGACGCGCATCAGCGTGGAGCCGCCGTTCGCCTCAACCCGTGTTGTTAAGGCGCACCCGGCCTCCTCCCCACTGCGACCCTATCCCGCCGCGGCGCACGCATGTGTGTCGCTCTCGTGCCGAAAGCGTGACGGCTAGAGCAGCACGTCCTCGACGTCCCGCTCCGTCCGCTCCCGCGCCCCGGCTCGCTCCTCGTGCTGGCTCGTGATCAGCTCGCTGATCAGGCCGAGCGAGAAGAACTGCAGTCCTACGACTACCAGGAGCACGCCGAGTATCAGCAATGGCCGCTTTCCGATCGAGTGCCCGTCGATCTTCAGTGCGGTGAGGTACAGGAGCACGCAGAAGCCGAGCGCGCCGAGCAGCAGGCCGAGCCCGCCGAAGAGGTGCAGAGGTCGATAGCGATAGCGGCCGATGAACGAGACCGTCAGGAGGTCGAGAAAGCCCCGCACGTAGCGCTCCATCCCGTATCGCGAGCGGCCGTGCTCGCGCGGCCGGTGGTTGACGGGGAGCTCGGCGACGCGGTGGCCCTGGTAGTACGCGAGCACCGGGATGAAGCGGTGCAGCTCGCCGTACAGCCTGAGCCCCCGGACCACCTCGGCGCGGTAGGCCTTGAGCCCGCAGTTGAGGTCGTGCAGGCGCAGGCCCGAGACGCGACCCGTCACCCAGTTGAAGATCTTCGAAGGCACGCGCCGGGTGAGCGGGTCCCGGCGATGGGTCTTCCAGCCGCTGACGAGGTCGAAGCCCTCGTCCAGCTTCGCGAGCAGGCGCGGAATCTCCGCAGGATCGTCCTGCAGGTCGGCGTCGATGGTGACGACCACGTCGCCTTCCGCGTGCGCGAAGCCGGCCGCCAGTGCCGCCGCTTTGCCGAAGTTCTTGCGCAGGCGGATGACGCGCACGTTGTCCTGTGCGCTGTGAAGTCGGGTCAGAGCCGCATAGGAGCCGTCGGTGGAGCCGTCGTCGACGAACACTGCCTCCCACGGTTGCTCGAGCGGCTGGAGAGCCGACTCCAGCTCGTCGTAGAGGAGCGCGACCGTCCGCTCCTCGTCGTGAACGGGCACGACTACGGAGATCATCGGCGGCTCAGCGTATCCGGCGCGCGTACCGTATGCGCGGTCGTGGCCGAGCTCCTGACCATGGACGAAGCGCAGCGCCTCGTGCTCGAGCGCGTGCGCCCGTTGCCGACGGAGCGGGTTCCTCTGGAGCTCGCTGCCGGCCGCGTGCTGGCGGAGGCGGCTCGCGCGGCCGTCGATCTGCCGCCGTTTCCGAGCTCGGCAATGGACGGCTTCGCGGTTCGCGCGGGGGACGTTCCAGGGACACTGCCCGTCGCCGCCCGCATCGCGGCCGGCCGACCCGCGCCGCGTGCACTCGCGCCCGGAGAGGCGATGGCGATCGCGACCGGCGGCGTCGTTCCCGAGGGCGCGGATGCCGTCATCCCCGTCGAGTATGTTGTCGAGCATGACAACGAGGTGGAGTTTCCGGCTGCTGGGGTGGTCGGTGCCAATGTCCGTCCTCGAGGCGGTGATCTCCGCGCCGGAGACGAGGTCGTGCCGGCAGGTACGCGCCTCGGGCCCGCCCAGCTCGGTGCGCTGGCGGCGGCCGGCGTCGCGGACGTCGACTGCGGCGCGATCCCGCGGGCCGCCGTGGTCGCCACGGGAACCGAGCTTCGCCGACCGGGCGAGCCGCTCGGGCCCGGCGAGGTCTACGAGGCGAACGGGCTGATTCTCGAGACGCAGCTGAGGTCGGC
>Ga0081540_1004454_pt1 | contig 10674 bp, 8 predicted proteins | sample TabmetS2T1R1_FD_71024 | JGI IMG/M metagenome (GOLD analysis project Ga0081540, IMG submission 71024) | Tabebuia heterophylla rhizosphere microbial communities from the University of Puerto Rico - S2T1R1 | ecosystem: Host-associated > Plants > Roots > Rhizosphere ... | reverse complement strand
CAACTCGCCTTGAACAACCGAACGCAACGGGTCCCTGGGTGCATGGTGTGCGGTGAAATTTCGCCTCCATTTAACTCCAGGCTGATCGCGGCTTGGCTATTTTCCCTGAACGCGGGAAACATGATGGACGATCTTGTCTCTCCAGCAGAGTCCCCTCTCGGAGAACACCATACAAATGCACATTCAGCATCATGCGAAAAACGCTGCGCTGCAATTGAGGAGACTCGGCAATGTATACGTCGCCTGCGCGGGTGAAAAAAGCCGAGCTTCTGATTATCGATTCGAAAAGATTGCGCCAAGCTGGTATCACGCGCTTATTGGAAACTTGGGCTGACGTAATGGGACTAACAGCGAAGCCTGTTGTCCCTGGCGTTCCACTCGATGCGTATTGCGCGCCTGCCGACTGCGAAATGACAATTGTTTGTGTGGGCAACGAGTCGATCCAAGATGCTCAATACAAGGAGTTGATCACGAACGTGCGTAGGCTTATGCCCCAGGCACTGTTGGTCATTATTTCCGACCGCGAGGACCCACAGGAGATACGAAATGCCTTTGAAGAAGGAGCGGTCGGTTTCATGCCTACCAGCATTGAGCCTGCCGTAGCGTTCCAGGCTTTATCCTTCATTAGGGGTGGGGGATCATTTTTTCCTCCCTCCGCTCTGTCCTCCAGCCTTCGCGAAGTAATTATCAACGGAGTGGCCAGCGTCTCGGACCTTACAGCCAAACAGGAGGAGGTGTTCGGTCGTCTCCGTAATGGCCTCTCGAACAAGGCGATTGCACGTCAGCTCGACATGTCAGAGGCGACCGTTAAGGTGCACGTCCGTTGTATCATGCGTAAGTTCGGAGTGGCAAACCGGACTCAGCTTGCCGTTGCTGCAATGAACCAAAGCGCTTTGCGAGCAGCACTAACTGGCAAAGAATCATGTGAACGCGGAGATGATCGCACAACCCAGCCGGCATTGCCTGCTGTTAGCGAGGCAAGGAAATCACGCAGAACAGCGCAATCCGCTCGCGGAGAAGGTGCAGTCAAGTTTCTGCAAATCCTGCTGCGCGACGACAGCTCTGTTGCCGTCATCGAGATCGAACAGCGCGCTCGCGCTGTCGGATTGCTCGCGCAACACAGCCCAATCAGCCAGGATAAGGCGTTCCGCCGAGCCCGCAGTCGGCTTGGCGTTCTGAGCTACCAGCAAGCCCGACATTGGTACTGGCGGCTGCCTGCTCAGGCGCCACGTGCTTCGTCAGATTGCCTCTCAAGTTCCGCGTCAGATGCCCCGACAAAATGAGATGCCCTGCCGCCTCAGATGTCGGTTAGCATTTGAGCCGGGAACGCAGGTTGTCATTTGTAGCAATTGTACGAGGAAAACAGGGATATCAAGCCATCTGGTTCGCCGCCGAGACCTGCTGCACTTTTGGCGTTCAACAATTCTGGTTATCAACCCAAAGCGCCGTTGATCGGACCTGATTCACCTAGCTAATATTAGAGTTGCTAACATCCCGGCAACATTTCGGGACAAGGAGGCAGTCATGAGTGAAATGCGTGAAATGACCGATAAGGAACTCGACACAGTGTGTGGTGGACGGTTCTCAATCTCCGACTCGTTCAATTACGTCAGCCAGACGAATAATGCCACCCAGGTTGGTGCGGCTGTCGGCGGCTCCAGTGTCTTCGGCAACGGTGGTAACGCTACCAACACACAGTGGCTCAAACAGTTTAACATCAGCATTATCTAACTCTCGGATGCCCGCACACTCCTTGGCTGCTCCCACGGGGTGTGCGGGTACAAATTCAAGCACAAACACGCTACTCTCTTGGAGATCAACTATTGCGGTTATCAACCCAAAGAGCTCCCGGCAACATTTCGGGATAAGGAGGTATGGTCATGAATGAAATGCGTGAATTGACCGATAAGGAACTCGGCGCAGTGTGTGGCGGAGGGGTCTTCGACCACTCGTTCAATATCGTCATACAGCCGCAGATTGCGACGCAGGTTGGTGTTGCCGTCGGCGGCTCCAGTGTCTTCGGTAATGGTGGTAACGCTACCGTCACACAGTGGCTCGGTCAGGTGAACTTCAGCCATATCTAGATCACGGATGTCCGCACACTCCTTGGCTGCTCCCGAGGTGTGTGGGTACAAGTTCAATCGAGAATTCTCATGGACGCGAGCGCCCTTCGCTCGAGGAATACGGGAAGAGGGCCTCGACACGGTGTTAGTTGGGAAGATCATACAAGTTGTCGTCTTGATCCATTCTAACCAGGACATCGTCCAAACAGGAAATCATAGCATCGTTCGTCAACTGGTCGTCCCCTTCTCATCCCATCACTGAGGTACAGCACGTGCCATCGCAGCATTTGTTGTTCCGACAAGAAGCGATCGATTTCCAGCAGCACAATCGGCAATGGGGCCAGGTCGCCCTGCTGCAGCAGCCGCTATCGACCAAAATCATCACCTGGTTCATTGTGACAGCGGTTGCGATGATCGTCAGCTTCTTGTTGCTCGCGCAATATTCTCGCAAGGAGACAGTGATTGGCTACTTGAAGCCGACTGCCGGCACAGCGAAGATCTTCGCGTCTCAACAAGGGACAATTAAAGAGATTTTTGTGGAAGAGGGGCAAGAAGTTGAAGAAGGGCAACCTCTCTTGGCCATCGAAACGAGCCAGATCGCGGCAAACGGTCAGGACGTCAATGTCAGCATATTGTCCACTCTGGAGGCGCATCGAAATCGGCTGATCCCTCAGATTGCGGCAGAACAGGAACGTACGAAATCCGAGCAGGCGCGCCTCACGGCTTCGATCAGTGGCCTTGAGGTTGAGATATCTGAGCTTCAGGCCCAGATCGACAATCAGCACGAACGTATTCGAGTTTCAGACGCCCTTGTCTCAAACGTCGCTGGGCTGAGAGCTCGGGGCCTGATGACAGAGCCGGAATACAGAACGCGGGAACTGGCGGCTCTTGACCAAAAACAGAAGCTAAGCGCTTTGAACCAGCAGCTCGCCGCCAAGCAGCACCAGCTTACCGAAACCCGCTATTCCCTCGAACAACTCCCAACCGTCATGGAAGGTAAGATCCAGAGCCTGCGCAGCGAACTCGCGACCACCGAACAGCGCATGGCCGAGGTCAGCGGCCGCCGCGCCTATGTGATCCGAGCCCCGGCTGTTGGACGTATCTCCACTCTGCAAGCGACCGTGGGTCAGTTCGCGGATCCTCGGGTTCTGCAGATGGAAATTATTCCAAACGAGAGCGTCCTGCAGGCCGAGTTGTTTGTTCCGACCCGAGCCATCGGCTTCGTGCGGAGCGGACAGCATATCAGAATCCTTTACGAGGCCTTCCCATACCAGCAGTTCGGTGCATATGGCGGCCGAGTGAGCAAGGTCTCGCAGACAATCCTGACCAAGTCCGACGCCTCTGGACCCATCGAGCTCAAGGAGCCAGCCTACAAGGTCACGGCGGCGCTAGACCGGCCGGACGTCGATGCCTACGGCAAGAAAATGCCGCTCCAGGCCGATATGCTCTTGAGGGCGGATATCATTGTCGAGAAGCGCTCGGTTATCGGCTGGCTCCTCGATCCTCTGCTCAGTGTCAGGATGTGATCGTGGCGATCCCCTTGAATTTCGGCGGCCGGGGCCGCCTCCCAGTTGTCCGGCAGACCGAGGCGGCTGAATGTGGGCTCGCCTGCTTGGCAATGATGAGCTCGTATCACGGCCACCACATCGACCTGAACACTCTCCGGCGCCGCCATCCGGTATCGCTGAAAGGGGCCACGCTCAGGGCCCTGATCCAGGTAGCGAGCCAGATGCATTTCGTCTGCCGACCGCTGCGCTTCGACCTTGGTCACCTCAAGCGTCTGAATATGCCTGCGATCGTGCACTGGGACATGAACCATTTTGTGGTTTTGAAGTCGGTCACGAGCCGAGGAATCCTGGTTCATGACCCTGCTTTAGGCGAGAGGTTCTATCCCATCGCGGAGGCGTCGAAGCATCTGACCGGCGTCGCGCTTGAGCTCTCGCCATCGCAAGAGTTTCGGCCGAAGGATGAGAGAGCACGGCTCCCATTTTCGACCTTCCTGATGCAGCTGCACGGCAGCCGACACGCGCTCATACAGATCTTGATCCTCTCGGCCTTCCTCGAGATCTTTGTGATAGCTAGTCCTTTTTACCTGCAGCTCACCATCGATGAGGTGGTCGCCAGGGGCGACGCCGATCTTTTGATCGTCCTGGCGCTCGGCTTTGGCCTGCTCGGCGCGATCAAGGTTTGCACGACTGCGATCCGCTCCCTGATTATTCTGATTGTGCAAAATGTCTTGCACTTTCAGATCGGCGCGCGCCTATTTCACCATCTGGTCCGGCTCCCAATTGCCTATTTCGAGAAGCGGCACATCGGCGACATTCTTTCGCGTTTCACCTCCATTGAGCCAATCCGCAGTGCCCTTGCCGAAGGCATGATTGCGGCCACGATTGATGGCTTAATGGCTCTGGCGACCCTGGCGATGATCTTCGCCTACAGCACCCAGCTCGCGCTCGTAGTGCTGGCTGCATTTTTCCTCTATGCGGTCGTACGTCTCGGGCTCTACCGACTCCTCCGAGAGCGTAGCCTGGCTGCCATCGAGGCCAAGGCCCACGAGAACTCGACTTTCATCGAGACCCTGCGGGCGGTTCAAAGCTTGAAGATTTTCAATCGCGAAAGCGACCGCGAGACCCAGTGGCTCAACCGCTACGGCGATGTGGTGAGCGCCAATGTCCGCCTCGGTCGCGCCAAGATCGCGTTCGCGACCATCAATGACGCCCTGTTCGCGCTGGAGAACGTCGTTACCATCTATCTCGCGGCCCGGCTGGCGCTGAGCAACAGCCTGACCATTGGGATGATCTTCGCCTTCATGAGTTACAAGCAACACTTCACCGAAAAGGCGGTCCAGCTGGTCGAAAAGGCTCTCGACTTCCGCATTCTCGAACTGCACCTCGAGCGCTTGGCTGACATCGCCCTGAGTCCACTCGAGCGCGGGCATGATCAAGTCTTGGCATACATGCGGCAGATCCGGGGCCGAATCGAGCTTCGAAACGTGTTCTTCCGCTATGCCGAAACGGAGCCCTTTGTCCTCGAAGATATCAGCTTTGTCATCGAGCCAGGGGAATTTGTGGCCATTATGGGTCCATCTGGCGCAGGCAAGACGACGCTTATCAAGATCATGCTCGGGCTGCTGGAGCCGACCAGAGGGGATGTGCTGATCGATGGCGTCCCCCTCTCAACGATCGGGCCCAGGGCCTATCGCGAGCACGTCGGAGCGGTGATGCAGGAGGATCAGCTCCTCTCCGGCTCCGTTGCCGATAACATCTGCTTTTTCGATCCATCCTTTGATCAGGATTGGATGATCCAGTGCACGCAATTGGCGGGGATTCATGAGGAGATTATGGCAATGCCGATGTCCTATAACAGTCTTATCGGGGACATGGGCAGCTCGCTGTCGGGCGGACAGAAACAGCGAGTGCTGCTTGCTCGAGCCCTTTATCGACGGCCGCGGATCCTCTTTTTGGACGAGGGCACGGCACATCTGGATGTTGAAAACGAGATAAACATCAACAGCGCCCTCAAGCGTCTCCAAATGACGCGCATTAGCGTAGCCCACCGACCAGAGATAAGCAGCGGCGCAAGCCGGATGCTACGCATTGCAAGGACTCTGACGTGTGACGCGCGTGGGCCAGCACTGGACGCAATTGCCAATCAGCGGGATAAGGCGATGTCCTCGTGAAATCGGGGAAGCGGGCCTGTCACCCCGATCCCGAGCCCGGCCGACGCGTCGCTAAAGGTTGACCTCCTTGCGCGCTGTTACTCCCCCGCAGCTCCCCTTTCGGATCACAAACGTCATAGACCTCATATTTTGAACTAGTTCTCCTCTGGAGGTTCTAACCTTCACAGGGTTGAGCTCTTGATCACTGCCGACTTGGGGCAGCGCGCGCGACTTCCGCTGTTGCTTGGAAAGCGGACATTGGCGACCGGACGCTCGATGTCCGCTATGGGCCAACACCAGACATTGACGCCTCCTACAGTTTGCAGGGAAATCGATGTCGACAACGAGAAAGATATCATTCAAGCGTGTCGCCGGCCCATTGCATTCACAACCGTTGCTCTCTGCTGATGAGTATCTGCAGAAGAAAGAGCCCGGCTGTTGGCCGGGCTCTCGTTCAGTGATTGACGCCCGCTATCGATAACCAGCGTTTAAGGCGACATCGAGGTTAGGATTCATTTGATCTCCCACGACGTGTTGTGCGGAATGTCCATCGCAAAATAATCGCCGGAGCCAGCCAGCGCAGGCATAGTGATACACGCAAACGGCTCGCTCCCAGTGATCCCCTTATACTTGCCAGTACCGCCGGTGATGATATGGGTTCCACAGTCCATCTTTGGCTGGGACTTGTCGAGGTCCCGAGTATCGAAGGTCGAAAAAATCTTGTCGCCGTCGCTGTCAGCCAGCACGCAGGCTCCGTCAATGTATTTCTTCTCACCGGATGAGACGTTCAGCGCCACGCAACGCGCGGACATCTTGTCCAGCATCTTCTCTCCCTTCATGTTTTGGGTTGTTCCGACCGCCTCCAGCGTGGTGGCTTTACCAAGTTCGCCGGTATCAATCGTCATCAACGGCCTAAAAATGAAGTGCGTCACATAGGGGGTCGTACCCTTCTTCTCAATCGGTTCGCTCTGAACAGCCGCGGGGGCATTGGCCACGAGCACTGCGACGAATGCCGTTGTTTTGGCAAGCCTCCAGGCTGCAGGGGGTGTATCGACTATGCTCAGATAAATAGACTTCATGGGTCCCTCCTTGGAATCAAAGGGCGGCTTCAAGGCTCTGCCGTGAGCTGCCGCCAAGTTGGAAATGACCTGTTTTGCACCTGCGTATACTTTTCCTTGCGAGAGTCGAGTTGTGCGTCGGCGCTGAACGCCAACGCGACGTGCCCTAACGACGCTTCGTCTCAAACCGACGAAGTATGCAGAGATTTTAGCTTCTATCGTTGGTTCATGAGCTTCTTGGTAGAACCGGCTCAGCCAGGGCTGATGAACGGTCAACACTGAAGGCATGACCGCACGATCCAAAGCGAGCCGCACCGTAGCATGAAGCGTGACGGACGTCAGCCGTAAGGTCCGCAAAGCGCAGCGCATATCGTCAGCTGTGCTGACCGACTACGCATGCGCAATCTGACCTGTTGTCGATCTTTCATCGCATGAACTACGTCGGTCCAGTTTTCATCACCCTTAGAGCCTTGCGTGCCTCCCGCTTGCAACTCAAAAGGTGACCAGTCGGCGTGACCCGGGCGAGTCGATTCGCAGCAAGCGTAGGGCGGATTAGCCGACCACGTCCGCCGTAGCTCAACGAGCGAAGGCGGAAGGCGTAACCCACCATCTTCTTTTTGCGAGCAGAAGGGTGGGTTACGGTTCGCTAACCCACCTACGCACCTGTTGATTCAGATCGGCACGGATCGCCTCATTCGATCACCTTGTCGGCGCGGGCAATGACGGCCGGCGGCAGACCAAGCCCAGCCGCCTTGGCTGCCTTCAGGTTGACCACCAGTTCAAACGCTGTCGGCTGTTCGACCGGAATTTCAGCGATCGGCACACCGCGCAAGATCTTCACCATTTGGCGGCTGACTTGGCTCCGGTAAATGTCCACAATCCGCGGACCATAGGCCGCCAGCCCGCCTTCTTCCGCCATCTCCGGCCATTCGTAGATTGCCGGCAACCCGATTTCAGCTACCTTCGCAAAAATCAAGGCGCGATTATTGAAGAAGAGCGGTGTCGCGAGCACGTTGAGAGCGACATTCCCCTCGCCCGATTTCGCATCCCGGATTGCCTCGGGAATTTCCTCGACCCGTCCAGCACGATGAACGGATAGAGCCATGCCCGCCTTTCGCGCGGAGGCTTCCAGTTCAGCGAGATGGCTGGTCGAGAGATTGTTGCTGTCGACGAGAAGCGCGATGCGCCGGAGCGATGGAATCATTTCAAGAAGTATTTCTTGGCGCTTGCCATCCAGCTTAGCGGCAAGAATGCTCACGCCCGTCACGTTGCGATCGGGCCTCGCCAGTGAACCAACAAGGCGCGATGCAACCATGTCTTCGGTAACGCCAAGGATGGGAATTGTCGCGGTCAGTCTTTGCGCTGTCCGGATGGCTAGATCGCCGGCACACAAAATGGCGTCAACCCTCGCGTCGACGAGCTCGGTTGCGTGGGCTGAAAACTGTTCTTGCCGCAATCCATATCCGCCCGGGTCCTTCTCAACATTTTTCCCGGCAACAAAGCCGGCCTGAGCCAGCTCTGCAAAAAAAGCGACATGATGCGGAGCGGTCACGGGCGCGGAATGAAGGCTGCCGATCCGGGATGTTCGGCCAGGAATTTGCGCCGACGCTCGCAGCGGCGGTTCCACGACCGCCGCCCCGAGCCCCAAGATGAAGGCGCGCCGCTTCATGCGATCGCCCCGCGCACTACCGCGGCTTGGCCGTCGCGACCGTTCCTCCGCCGTAATAGTCCTGCACCGTCTCCCAGGCGATTTCCTGCAGGAATTTTGCGGTCGAGGCATCGAGGCCGGCGAGATAGGGATTGCCGACCGGCGATTTGCCCGTGAGCGCGGCAAACACCACGCATGCGCCGAGATAGGTGCCCGCGAGACTCGGGTGGCGCTTGTCCGGCGCATAGAGATTGAGTTCGGGCTGCTTCGCCACCGAGCGCGCAAAGGCGAGGCCTGCCGGAATCACCAGCGCATTGTTGGCATTGCCCGCCGACGTATAGGCCTCCGCCAGCTGCGCCGTCATTTCCGGCTTGTCGGCGTAGGCCCAGGACATGAAGAAGATCGGCGTGGTGCCCTTGGCGCGAACGATGTCGGCGTTCTTCTTCGCATACTCGGTAAAAACCGATTTCAGCCTTGGATGGATCGGACATTGACTGCAATCCATCATGACGGCGGCGTCGAAGAGCTTGTTGCGCCTGTTGAAGACGATGTTGTTGTCATCGTCGAAGGAATAGGAGCCAACGGCGTTTGGCCTGAAATAGCTCTCGACATCGTGCCAGTCGAAGCCGGAGCCGCCGATGGTGACCATCGTATTGCGATAGTCCTGCTTGTGCTCGGGATCAGCCGCCTTCTCCAGCAGCGTCACATGGCCGGGCATGCCGTTGTTGTAGTAGAAAAAGCTGTTGCCGATGAAGATCGCGGTCTTGGGATAATCCGGGGCGAGGCTCGTCACCGCCGGCCTGGTCTGCGCCAGCCCCGCCTGGGAAGCCAGCGTCACCAAGCCGGCTGCCAGCGCAATTGTGATCCCGCGCAACAATTTCGACATAACGCCTCCCTGTCCTCTGATATTGGGCCGGAACCTATCATGACCTTTGCGGATTTGTGGGGCGAATTGCACGGGTTGGAGAGGCTTTGCAGCACTCCGACAAAGGTTTATTTACTGGACTTGCGCTACGGACGGCCGACTATCTGTTTTTAAGCATGATCTTTGCAAAGAACCGGTCCCACTTTTTCGGGTCCTGCTATAACGGGAGCATCCGCCATGTCGATGCAGAGTGTGGTTTCCCCTGCCATCACGACGCCGCCGGACCGTAAGGCGCTGCGGCATATTCCCGGTGACGAAGGCTGGCCATTCATCGGTAACACCCTCTCGATTCTGGCCGATCCCAAGGGTCATGTGGAGAAGCGGGCCGCCAAATATGGCCCGATCTACCGCACCTATGTGTTCGGCGAGACCAGCATCACGATGCTCGGGCCCGAGGCCAACGAACTCGTGCTGTTCGACCAGCAACGCCTGTTCTCCTCCACCCATGGCTGGGGGCCGATCCTCGGCCTGTTGTTCCCGCGCGGCCTGATGCTTTTGGACTTCGAGGAGCACCGCCTGCACCGGCGCGCGCTGTCGGTCGCGTTCAAGTCGGGGCCGATGAAGTCCTACCTTGTCGATCTCGACCGCGGCATTGCCGCGCGCGTCAAGCAGTGGAAGGCGCAGCCGGGCGAGATGCTGGTGTATCCCGCGATGAAGCAGCTCACGCTCGATCTCGCGGCAACGTCCTTCCTCGGCGCCGATATCGGGCCTGAGGTCGACGAGATCACCCGCGCCTTCATCGACATGGTGGCGGCGGCCGTGGCGCCGATCCGCCAGCCGCTGCCGTTCACGCAGATGGGCCGCGGCGTCGCGGGGCGGAAGCGGATCGTCGCCTATTTCTCCGAGCAGATTCCGATCCGCCGCGCGCGGGGCGGCGGCGACGATTTGTTCTCGCAACTGTGCCAGGCGACCCATGAGGATGGCGCACTGCTCTCGACCCAGGACATCATAGATCACATGAGTTTCCTGATGATGGCGGCGCATGACACGCTGACGTCGTCGCTGACGTCGTTTGTCGGCGAGCTCGCCGCCCATCCCGAGTGGCAGGCACGATTGCGCGAGGAGGTCGAAGGGCTCGGCATCGAGGCCAACGATCCCTCCAGCATCGACAATCTGGAAAAGATGCCGCTATCCGAAATGGCGTTCAAGGAAGCGCTGCGGCTGAAGCCGCCGGTGCCCTCGATGCCGCGCCGCGCGGTGCGTGAATTCTCGTTCCGGGGCTACACGATGCCCGCCGGTACGGCGGTTGGCGTCAACACGCTCTATACGCACCACATGCCGGAGATCTGGCCTGACCCCGACAAGTTCGATCCGATGCGCTT
>Ga0081540_1004453_pt1 | contig 10676 bp, 9 predicted proteins | sample TabmetS2T1R1_FD_71024 | JGI IMG/M metagenome (GOLD analysis project Ga0081540, IMG submission 71024) | Tabebuia heterophylla rhizosphere microbial communities from the University of Puerto Rico - S2T1R1 | ecosystem: Host-associated > Plants > Roots > Rhizosphere ... | reverse complement strand
CGCTTTGCGCGGACCCGTTGGGCTAACCCGCTCTACTTTTGCGGGCTAACCCGCTCTACTTTTGCGCTCACCCGTCCGCATACATCTCGCGCAGCACGAGGCTTGCGTCCCTTGCCGGCAGGCTGATGATTTCGCTGTACATGTCGATCGTTGCCGCGCAGTAGCGGGCGTAGAACGAGGGCGGGATCGTCTTGCCGCCCATCGTCTGCAATTCGTCGTCCGAGTAGCCCTTGCGGATAAGGGCCTGGCGGACCTTGGTCCAGGCCGCGTCGGTGCCGGCCGCCTTGTCGCGCTTCTGCGCTGTCAGCACAATCTTCTGATGGATCGAGGCCTCGCGCTGCGCCAGCTCGCGCGGGATCATCCGGATGATGCGCTGGTCCACCGCGGTGTTGGAGGCATATTTGTAGCAGGCGGCCGCGTCCTGTGCCTGCAGCGCGCGATATTCCTCCATCGCCACCCGGCCGAACTCGACCAGCACGGCATCGTCGGCCTGTGGCAGCAGCGTCTTGATCAGCCCGTGGAATCTCTCGCGCGCCTTTCCGATCACGACCGCGCGCGGCGTTCCGCCTGCCGCCTCCCTGGCATAGATGTCGAGGATCTCGGCGTAGTCGGTGGGGTATTTTTGCTTGACCGCGCTGTACACGGCAGCGGATTTCAGCAGCGCCTTGTCCCAATCCTCCCGGCCCAGCCGTCCGCCGATGGCAAACTCGTCGCCATCGGACATCTTGGTGACGACGCTCGCCGACAACAGCTCGGCTTCCGTGGGCTTCCACATGTCCGAATTGTCGGTGTTGAGCGCCCGCTCGATGAAGGCCTGGCCAAAACCTGCCGCGGCGTAGATATCGCGGTCGATCCCGGCGCTGACCTCTTCCGATTTGGCGCCCGGGAAGGCGCCGCGGTGGAAGCCGAGCACGGCGCCCTTCATCAGGATGCGCTGCCGGCCGGCGGCGAAGGCGAGCGTGCAGGCCGACATGCATCTGGTCTCGACATAGGTGTCGAGCTTGCGCGCGCGGATCAGCGCGTTCAGCTTCTTGCCTTCGCCGATCCGCCCGCCAAGACTGTCGAGATGCACGACGCGCACGCCGGGCGTCTCCTCCAGCAGTTTCTCGAAATCGCGCGTCAGCCCGTATTTGATGCCGCCGGCGATTTCGGCCTCGGTGCCGTTGTTCATCGCCCGGATCGCGTAGGAGGGGATCGCCGGATCGCCCAGAAAGGCCATCCGCGTCGCTTCCGCGATCTGCGGGATCGCCCCTTTGATCAGCACGCCGGCAAGCTGCAGGCCGCCGAGGCAGACCGCGATCTTGGCCATGACGGGCCAGAACGCGCGCTTGCCCGCCGCGTGGCGCTCGATCCGCCGCCGCGTCGCCGAGCGCCAGACGCCGACCGCCTGCCAAAGCCCGAGGCCGCCCAGGGACGACCACAGCACGACGAAAAATATCCATAGCGTGAGTGGCACATAGGAAACCTGCTTCACCATGAACTGGCTGAGCAGGACGATCGCGAGCACGGCGGCCAGGTTGCTCAAAATGCCGACCACCCAGTAGGACGCCCATAGCGGATACTCGCCCCGCCAGTGCCGCGCGATGAAGTTTTGCGATCTGGGCGGCGCGGACGCGGCAAATGCCTCCGGCGGCAGCGGCGGCGGAACGGGAATTTTCGCTGCGCTCAGGCCGGCTTCCTCGAGCGTCTCCCACCCGGCAAATCCCTCGCGCCACACCCTGATAAGGTTGGGGTTCGCGTGCTCACGCAGCCGACGGTCAAGCTCGCCATCGTCCATCGGACCCTGCGGCTCGCCTCCCTCCCAAAGATACCAGCCGGTCATGCGCAGCCCCACGCGCGGAATTGCGCGAGAATATTAGTGCGGCCGCGGCTGTGCAACGTTCATGGGATGCACCGCTGCGTAGGGTGGGTTAGCCGAGCCACGTGCGGTGTCTCCGCGGGCGAAGCGGCAAGGCGCAACCCACCACTTTCTTACGTGGTATCGGCGGGTTACGCCTCGCGCCTTCGCTCTTTGAACCTTTCGTGCGTGTGGTCGGCTAACCCGCCCTACGGATTGCGTTTTGGATCACCCCGCATGCACCAGCCGGTGTAGAGCCTGCTCGCCACTGCTGCTAACCGGTCCGTCATGAATTCCCCCCGCCGTGACCGGTCGATCGGCTTCCTCTGCCTGGTGGTGACCGCCTTCGGCTGGGCGCTGAACTGGCCCTTGATGAAGCTCTTGCTGCAGCAATGGCCGCCGCTGTTCGCGCGCGGCCTGGCCGGCACGCTGGCGGCGGTGATCTTCGCTGCGCTGGCGCTGAGCCGCCGGCAATCGCTGAAAGTCCCGCGCGAGGCGGTGCCGCGGCTGATCTTCGCCTCCTTCACCAATGTCTTCGCCTGGATGGGCTTTAGCACCATGGCGATGAAATACGTCACCGTCGGCGAGGGCGCGCTGATCGCCTACACCATGCCGATCTGGGCGATGCTGTTCGCCTGGCCGTTTCTGCATGTGCGCCCGACCTTGCGCGATGTCGCAGCGCTCGTGCTCGGCATCGCCGGCGTGGCGCTGCTGCTGGGGGCCGACGGCTTTGCCTTCACCGCCGGCAAGCTGACAGGTATTGCGCTGGCGCTCGCCTGCGCCATCCTGTTTGCGCTCGGCAATGTGCTCAACCGCAAGGCCTTGCCGATGCCGCCGCTGGTGGTGGTCGCCTGGCAGGTTGGGCTCGGCTGCATCGTGATGCTGTTGATCGGCATCGCCTTCGAGCACCTGAATTACGCCGCCATCACGCCGATCGGCATCGCCTGCTTCGTCTATATGACGCTGGTGCCGATGGGCCTCTGCTATCTCAGCTGGTTCGAAACGCTGCGCCGCCTGCCGCCGACCTCAGCGTCAACCGGCATGCTGCTGGTTCCGGTGATTGGCGTCGTCTCCGCCTCCTTCATTCTCGGCGAGCCGCTGGGCTGGCGCGAGCCTGCTGCGATGGTGCTGACACTCGGCGGCGTCACGCTGGCGCTGCAGCGGGCGTGAGCTCGGCGAGGAGCCACCGCTTGAAAAGCTGAAGGGCACGGCAGCCGCCACGAAGTCGCGCATGGCTGGCCTGCCCTCCCGCGATACAACCTTGAGAGGGGCTACACAACTCGATACTGTCACAGCAGTGCCTTATGCAGCTTTTCGATCTCTATCCGGAGACATCTGCATGACCCGCGTATCCGTCTTCCGTGCGGCGCTTACGTTTCTTGCTCTGGGCCTGGCGTCGGCGGCCCACGCGCAAGGCAGTCCCCAGACAACTTCCCGCGCCACGTTATTCCAGAATGTCCGCATCTTCGACGGCAAGGGCAGTTCGCTCTCGGTACCCTCCAATGTGCTGGTCAAGGGCAACATCATTGAGCGCATCTCGGCGACGCCGATTTCGGCCGAGCCGGGGGTTACGGTAATCGCCGGCAACGGGCGGACGCTGATGCCCGGCCTGATCGATGCACACTGGCACGCGATGCTGATACGGCCCGATCCAGTTCAGGCGGTCACCGGTGACCCCGGATACAACAATATCGCGGCAGGCGTCGAGGCCACAGATACGCTGATGCGCGGCTTCACTACGGTCCGCGACGTGGGTGGCCCCGTATTCGGACTGAAGAACGCAGTAGACTCTGGGTTGATCGCGGGGCCCCGTATTTATCCCTCGGGGGCTGTCATCACGGTAACCAGCGGGCACGGGGATTTCCGCCAGTTGTCGGAACTGCCGCGAACGATCGGCGGCATGCTCAGCCGCATGGAGCAGCTTGGCGGCAGCATGGTCGCCGACAGCCCCGACGAGGTGCGCGTCCGCGTCCGCGAGCAACTCATGCAGGGCGCCTCCCAGATCAAGCTGACGGCCGGCGGCGGTGTTTCCTCGCCGTTCAGCCCGATTGATGTATCGACCTTCACCGAGCCGGAACTACGGGCGGCTGTCGAAGCGGCCGAGAATTGGGGGACTTACGTCACCGTGCATGCGTTTACGCCGGCGGCGATACAGCGGGGCATCAGCGCCGGTGCGAAATGTATAGAGCATGGTTTCCTGATGGACGAGGCGACCGCGAAGCTGATTGCCGAGAAGGGCGTGTGGTTAAGCGCGCAGCCGCTTCCGGAGGATTTGAGACTGGGCTTTCCGGTGGGCACAGTTCAGCGAGCCAAGGCCGATGAAGTCTGGCCCGGCATAGCCCGGACATACGAGCTGGCAAAGAAGTACAAGATCAAGACGGCGTGGGGCACCGATGTCCTGTTCTCTCAGGCGCTCGCGCAGCAACAGGGCGCAATTCTGGCGTCGCTTGTGCGCTGGTACACCCCGGCCGAAGCGCTCGCGATGGCGACCGGCACCAACGCCGAACTGCTGGCATTGTCCGGCAAGCGCAATCCATATCCCGGCAAGCTCGGCGTCGTGGAACAGGGCGCACTTGCCGATCTGCTGCTGGTTGACGGCAATCCGCTGGAGAACATCAACCTGATCGCTGACCCTGCCAAAAATTTCAAGGTCATCATGAAGGACGGCAAGGTCTACAAGAACACCGCCGGGAATTGAGATCGGCGAGCGGAGACAACGTCCAGCGGAGTTGTTCCAGGATGAGTTCTACGGATGGCAAGCCAGCGGCAACAAGGCGTGAGCCGGTTCTCGTTGACCTCGCTCTGCAAGGCGGTGGCTCACACGGGGCATTCACCTGGGGCGTTCTCGACCGCCTGCTCGAAGAGCCGTGGATCAAGATCGAGGCGATCTCCGGGACGTCGGCGGGAGCCATGAATGCGGCGGTGCTGGTGGATGGCTGGTCGCGCGACGGGGCCGACGGCGCGCGGGCCGCTCTCGATGCCTATTGGCGGCGCGTTTCACGTGCTGCCGCCTTCAGTCCCCTGCAGCGCTCTCCCCTGGAGCGCATGATGGGTCGCTGGACCCTCGATACTTCGCCGGCCTACCTCGCGATGGATATGCTGTCGCGCATATTCTCGCCGTATGACCTCAACCCGACCGGTTTCAATCCGCTTCGCCAGGTGCTGGCGGAGAGCATTGATTTCGAGCGCCTCGCAACATCTCCGATCAAGCTGTTTATAACAGCCACGAACGTCCACACTGGCCGGGGACGGATTTTCCGCAACAGCCACATCACGCCCGATGTCCTTCTGGCCTCAGCCTGCCTTCCGACCATGTTCCGGGCGGTCGAGATCGAGGGCGAGCCGTATTGGGATGGCGGCTTTGCCGGCAATCCCACCATCACCCCACTCGTTCGCGAGAGCGACGCATGCGATACCATCCTGGTCCAGATCAATCCGCGGGAGCGCCGGGACAGGCTGAGGAAAGCCGGCGATATCCTGGACCGTCTCAACGAAATTTCCTTCAACGCGCCGCTCATGAAAGAGCTGCGCATGATAGCGCTGTTGCGTCTGGCCGCCGATCCCGGAGGTGGCGAGGGCGCACGCTGGGCGCGCATGCGGACCCACCGGATCATGAGCGACAGGCTGGCCGAGTTTGGCGCGTCGTCGAAGCTGAATGCCGAGTGGGAATTTCTTGCCTTGCTGAAGGCGGAAGGCCGCAACAGTGCTGAAGAGTTCCTTGCCAGCCACGGCACTGATGTCGGCAGCAAGTCGAGCACCGATCTCGATGTGTTGCTGCAGGAGTGCTGACGGCGTTTCCTGCATATGATGCTTGCCACGGCGATGAGGCATGATGAGTATCGTCGGAATTCTGATCGGTCTGGGCCTCCTGGTCTGGCTTGCCTACCGGGGCTGGACCATTCTCCTGCTTGCGCCGCTATGCGCCCTGATTGCTGCGCTTCTAGCCGGCCAGCCGCTGCTGGCGAACTGGACGCAGATCTTCATGAGCAATGCGGCCGGCTTTGTTGCGCAGTTTTTCCCGATCTTTCTCCTTGGCGCTCTGTTTGGAAAGCTGATGGAAGCCAGCGGTTCGGTGCAGTCCATCGCCGGGTATCTCACCGCGCGGCTCGGCACCGGGCGCGCCATGCTCGCCATCGCGCTGGCGGGGGCCTTTGTGACCTATGGCGGCGTCAGCCTGTTCGTGGCCTTCTTTGTGCTGGCGCCCATGGGCCATGCCCTGTTCAAGGCTGCGAACATCCCGCACCGAATGATGCCTGCGGCCATTGCGCTGGGTACATCGACCTTCACGATGTCGGCGATGCCCGGCACACCCGCGATACAGAATGCGATCCCGATGCCGTTTTTCGGCACCAATCCTTTCGCAGCTCCTGGCCTCGGCCTGATGGCCTCGGCAATCATGCTCGGGTTTGGCCTGTGGTGGTTGGGGCGCGCGGAAGCCAGAGCACGTCGTGCCGGCGCGGCCTATGATTACGCCGATCCAACCGATCCCGCGCCCGCAGCTGCCGATGCCATCGTGCGCGAGCGCGCCACCACGGCACGTGAATTCGATCCCGGAGAGATCACCAAAGGCGCGCACGCTGCCGTGCCGCCACCGTTTGGGTTGGCCGCGCTTCCTCTCGTCACCGTCGTATTGGTCAACCTGATCATGTCGTTCGGCGTTCTCCCGAGGATCGACGCCACTTTCCTTGCCGAACCGCAGTGGGGGTCAACCACGCTTGCGGCGGTCGGCGGCGTCTGGTCGGTCATCGTCGCGCTCGCTGTGGCGATCGCGGTGCTGGTCGCGACCAACTTCAGCCGCTTGCCCACCCTGCGCGAGACGATGGATGCCGGCGCCAATGCGGCGGTGCTTCCGATCGTCAGTGTCGCGAGTCTGGTCGGCTTCGGCGCGGTGGTAGCGTCGCTGCCGGCCTTCGAGGCGGTGAAGGCCTGGGTGCTCGGCATCGAGGGCGGCCCGCTGGTGTCGCTCGCTGTGGCGACCAACATTCTGGCTGCGCTGACGGGTTCGGCATCAGGCGGGCTGACCATTGCCCTCGACGCATTGGGACCGACCTATATGCAGACCGGCCTTGACCCAAGCCTGATGCATCGTGTGGCCGTGATCGGTGCAGGCACTCTCGACAGCCTGCCTCACAACGGTGCGGTCGTCACGCTGCTTGCGGTCTGCGGATCGAAGCACCGCGAAAGCTACCCCGATATTGTCATGGTCGCGATCCTCGGCCCGATCATTGCGCTCGTCGCGGTGATCGCGCTGGGGTCTGCAGTGGGCTCGTTTTGAGAGCTGTGTGGTTTTCACCGCAAGGCGCAGATAGCAAGGCCAAGTGCAGCAAAAAAGAAATGCAGCAAAAAAGAAGTGCGCAACCGGCATCACCACGGTTGCGCCCTCTGTAGCCGGTCAATGGGGCAGGGGGATAACCGGGTGTGGCCGCCGGCCGCCTACTTCGCGTTGGACCGCCGGCGGCGAGACCGGTCGAAGTGCCGACTTGCCTTCGCGCGATTGCCGCAGTCGCCCATTGAGCACCACCGCCGGTTCGAAGCAGGGCTGTCATCAACAAAAAGCCAACCGCATCCACGGTCGTCTTGGCACTGCTTGACGAGGTTCGAGCGCGGACCGGAAATAAGCTCGGCGGCAGACACCAGGACGGGGCGAAAAAGATCAAGCCCGTCACTTCTCGGCTCCCCGCCCCAAGCCAGTTCACCGGCTCGCCATTCGAGCGCGGCTTGAGATACCGCACGAGAAAACATCCGGCTAAAGCGATCAAGCGCTGACTTCGGAGGCGGTTCGCGTGCGATCGTAGCAATTAAGATGTCATAGAGCGTCTCTCGCAGACTAACGGCCATTCGAAGCGCGGACGCACCGCGCTCGGGGTCGTCTTTCCATTGCGACGCGAGTCTTTTTTGCACCTCTCTACTCCCGATGCCGTTTTCTCTCAGCCACCGAAGAAGAGAGGCAGCATCGGACAACCGTTCTTCTGGCTGCTTCTGCAACCTCCAAGCAACGGTGTTCACGAACCGGATTGCGAGTTCCTCTTCGCGTTTGTCATCACGCTTTCTCGCTGGGCGAACATTTGATTTGGAACTCAAACGGCTGACCTCCGTTGGTTTATAACCCTCTAACAGGTTATGAAACTTCATGCCCGGCTCAAGGAATCAGGTAGCCATCGTTGCAGCTTTTGGCGCAATCTACGTGCTGTGGGGCTCGACTTACCTGTCGCTGGCAATGGCGCTGAAATCGATGCCTCCCTTTCTGCTCATGGCGGCCCGCTGCCTTGTGGGCGGAGCAATCTTGCTTTGCATCGCAAGATTAGCCAATGGCGAGCTGCCTTCCGGCAAAGCGTGGCTCCTGGCGGTAATTTGCGGGATCTGTTTCTTCGTCGGATGCCATGGAATCCTCGCCTATGCTCAACAGCGCGTTCCGTCAGGACTCGCCGCCATCCTCTTGGCGACCATCCCGCTGTGGATCACTGTCATAAATCTAATCGTTCCTGGAAGCGAGCAGCCGACATGGAGGGGAGCAGCACTTCTGATTCCCGGCGTTGCCGGAGTTGCTCTCATTGCGGGGCGCGAGGCAACGGCAAGCCACAGTCCGGTACACTTCAGCGATCTTCTTCTATTGCTTGGCGCTGCACTGTCATGGGCTGCAGGCACATCCATTTCCGAACGCCGCTCCGCGACCCTCTCGCCTCTGGCCCTCTCCGGGATGGAGCTGATCTCAGGTGGGTTGATCTTGTTCGGTATTGGCCTTCTGTGCGGCGAGACCGCGCGGTTTTCCCGGGAAGCGATCTCTTCCGCCTCAATTGCAGGTTGGCTGTACCTGACCGTGGCCGGTACGGTCGTTGCTTTTGCGGCGTACGTCTGGCTGCTCAAACAAGTTCCGGCGACCATTGTCGCGACCTATACCTTCATCAATCCGATCATTGCCGTGCTGTTGGGCTGGGTGTTCTTAAACGAACAACCTGGTCTGTGGACGCTTTTGGGCGCGGGTTTGGTCATTGCCTCGGTTGCTGGCGTTCTGCTCGAAAAAGGCAGAATTCCAAAGAGCAGTTACCGTCCGCGTAGCGGCGCTATCTCCAACCGGTCTTTTCGGATTCTACGGTGCGACTAAGCACGCATGGAAGGCTCCGTCGTTCAAGCGATCGAGCTCGAGCCCAACACAATGGTAGGGCGGGTCATAAAATCTTGCAGGTCTTACGTGGGAAAAAAAGAAGGGCGCAACCGGCATCACCACGGTTGCGCCCTCTGTAGCCGGTCAATGGGGCAGGGGGGATAACCGGCTGCCGGGATTACGCCCCCGCCCCCGGATCGTTCCATTCCGTTCAAGAAAATTTGTGCTGGTCCCACAAAATTTTTCCGGATGGAACCCGACCAACTTAAGACACGCTTAATTTACTGGGCCGGTCACGAAACCCGCTTTGCCGGCCGGCGTTGTTCCCGCGATCCCCATGGGGCATACGCTCATGTCACAGAAATCCAAGGTCATTTTCGCCGCGCTGGCCGCCGCCGCGACGCTCGGTGCCGTGCAGATTGCGGCCGGCGAAGCCGTCTCCACCGCCAATCTGGCCGACCGGTTCCAGGCGCTTTCGGATCCCCAGGGCGCCGTCGGCATCGACCGTACCGCCAAGACCGACCGGGAGCCGAAAATTTTGGGCGTCCACGAGGGCCGTACGGTGCTCTTGAAGGTCGAGAGCCTGGCCGACACCTCGGTGCTGGTGCGCATCCCCGTGCAGAAGGAAGCCCGTAACCTGCCGCGAGCTCCGACCACGGCGCCCGCGGTGAAGCCGGCCGGCGACAAGGCGAAGAAGATGACGGTTGCCTGCGAGCCGGTCGTGAGCGTGCTGACCGAGGTCGCAAAGCTTCTGCAGCCCGGCAAGTGCGTGACGTGATGTCGGGGAGAAATCCCGACGAAAGCTCGTAGGGTGGGAAAAGCGTCGCTTTGCCCACCCTTTTCGTAGATGATCCGGACAACAAGGGGCGGGCGTGGCGGCATCAGCGCCTTGCCCACCCTGCGTCCTGCTTGTTGTTGGCTCCATAGAGCTGAACAAACTCAACTGTCGTCCCGGCTTTCGCCTGGCTTTCGCCGGGACGACACGGCGTGTGTGTAGCGCCTCCGAACTAGTTCGGACCTGAAATCGTCTTCGACGAGCCCTCCGGCGCGGACTGCATGTTGGGCGGAGTTTGCCCCTGCGGGCTCTCCGCCGGCGCGCCACCCTGGCCAGTCGTGATCGGCCCGGTCGGACCCTGCGGCTGCGTCTGGCCGTTGTCCTTCAGCTCGGTCTTGCCGGTGCTGTGTTGCGAATGCCGGGTATCGTCTTGCTTGTTGCCGGTGGGCGTCTCGGCTGCGGCAAACGAAAACGGCGTGACGATGCAGAGCAGGATGAACAAGCGTCGCATGAGATTCCTCCGAAAGATTATTTTCCCAAGTCCTTCGAGAGGCCATTGGTTCCCGCTAGGGCATGATCCAGAAAAGTGGAAACCGGTTTTCGGAAAAGATCATGCTCCAAACAATTAGAGAAACATCGCCGCAAAATCGATCGTCGAGCGCGTGCCGATATGCTGGAAATTGGCAGCCAGCCACACCGTCGCGCTGTCGCGTCCGGCGTCGCGCAGGCGGCACAACAGGCCCCACTCCGGGTGAAACTGCGTCGCAGTCCCAAGCTGCGCCATCAAGGGATCGTTGCCGATCCAATGCATGTACATGCGCCGATGCTTTTGGCCGTCGAGCTCGCCGGCATCGATCAGCCGCGTGGCAAAGGCGACCGCGCGCATCTCGCGCATCAGCGAAGAATTGAAGCTGATCTCGGTGATCCGGTGCAGCACGTCGGCCGCGCTCGCCGGCAATTCG
>Ga0081540_1004452_pt1 | contig 10679 bp, 11 predicted proteins | sample TabmetS2T1R1_FD_71024 | JGI IMG/M metagenome (GOLD analysis project Ga0081540, IMG submission 71024) | Tabebuia heterophylla rhizosphere microbial communities from the University of Puerto Rico - S2T1R1 | ecosystem: Host-associated > Plants > Roots > Rhizosphere ... | reverse complement strand
GGAATTTACCTGAAATAGTTTCAATAAACGATTGTTTCTTTTACGTCTCCGGCTTGCGGGAGAGGTCGCGCCGAAGGCGGGGGTGAGGGAAGCTCGAACCAACCTGGCCCTCATCCGCCTCCGGCACCTTCTCCCACAAGCGGGAGAAGGGAAATCACTTCAACGCCGGATGCACGATCTTGCCGCCCTCGACGTTGATGCCCTTCTTGAGCGGCTCGGACTTGCGCCAGTTCTTGTCCGACGCGAGCTTCTGCACGTACGGCAGGATCGCGGCGCAGATCGCTTCCGACGACGTCTTCGGCACCGCGCCCGGCATGTTCGTCACGCAGAAATGGGTCACTCCGTCGACCTCGTAGGTCGGCTTGGCATAGGTCGTCGGCTTCGAGGTCTCGAAGCAGCCGCCCTGGTCGATCGAGATGTCGACGAGCACGCTGCCCGCCTCCATCGACTTGACCATCGCGCGCGTCACGACGTGCGGCGCCTTCGCGCTCGGGATCAGCACGGCGCCGATGACGAGGTCGGCATCGCGCACTTCGCGCGCGACGTATTCCTCGTACGGATAGAGCGCGGTCACGTTCGTGCCGAGATTCATCATCTGCGCGAGGCGGTCCTGGCGCTTGTCGAACACGACGACGTTCGCGCCGCCGGCCGCGGCGAGCGCCGCCGAGTTGCCGCCGGCCGCGCCGGCGCCGAGCACGACGACCTTGCCGCGCTCCGTCGACGGCAGACCGCCGAGCAGCTTGCCCTTGCCGCCCGCGGGCTGGTGCAGAAGATGCGTGCCGATCTGCACGGCGATGCGACCGGCGATGATCGACATCGGCGCGAGCAGCGGCAGCGAGCCGTCGGCTTCCTCGACCGATTCGAACGCGATGCCGGTGAGACCGATGTCGAGAAGCTGTTTCGTGAGCTTCGGCTCCGGCGCGAGGTGCAGGTAGCAGAAGAGCAGATGATCCTTGCGCAGCAGCTTGAGATCGCCTGCGATCGGCTCCTTGACCTTGACGATGAGCTGGCCGACTTCGTAGAGCTTCTTCGCCGTCGGTGCGATTTTGACGCCGATGCGCGTGTAGTCCTCGTCGGAAAAGCCGCTTTTCTGGCCGGCGCCGGCCTGCACCCACACTTCGTGACCGCGACGCACGAGATCGGCGCAGGCCGCCGGCACCAGGGCGACGCGGCCCTCGAGGGTCTTGGTTTCCGCAGGTACACCGATACGCATCAACGCCATCCTCTTGAGTTCGCGGAAATATTCCGCCGTGGCCGCAAGCGCGGCGATCCAGAGCCGGTCTCGTCTTGGCGCCCCTTGAAGCGCGCCCGCATCCCCCTCATTCTCCGCGTTCCCCGAGTAGCGCACGCCGCGTCGCGACGGGGCGCCCGTGATCGGGAATCGGACTCGCCGAAGGGATCGAAAGTCCCGCTTCAGCGTCGGAAGAAACGTTACGAAAAGCCGCCAGAAAAAGCGGCGCGGATTATACATGACGACCATCACCCACTCGCGCCTGATCATCCTCGGTTCCGGCCCCGCCGGCTACGCCGCCGCGGTCTACGCCGCGCGCGCCAACTTGAAGCCGACGCTGATCACCGGCCTCGCCCAGGGCGGCCAGCTCATGACGACGACCGACGTCGACAACTGGCCCGGCGACGTCGACGGCGTGCAGGGCCCCGAGCTCATGAAACGCATGGCCGAGCACGCCGAGCGGTTTGAGACGTCGATGGTGTTCGACCACATCCACAGCGTCGATCTGTCGAGCCGTCCGTTCAAGCTCAAGGGCGACGGCGGCCAGTACAGTTGCGACGCGCTGATCATCGCGACCGGCGCGACGGCCAAGTACCTCGGCCTTTCCTCCGAGGAGAAATACCGCGGCCGCGGCGTGTCCGCGTGCGCGACCTGCGACGGCTTCTTCTTCCGCGACCAGGACGTCGCGATCATCGGCGGCGGCAACACGGCCGTCGAGGAAGCGCTCTATCTTTCGAACATCTGCAAGAAGGTCACGCTGGTCCACCGGCGCGACAAGCTGCGCGCCGAGAAGATCATGCAGGACAAGCTCTTCGAAAAGCAGAGCGTCGGCAAGATCGACATCGTCTGGAACACCGCGGTCGCAGAGGTGCAGGGCGACGCGAACGGCGTGACCGGGGTCAAGCTCAAGAACCTCGTCGACTCCTCGACCAAGGAGCTTCCGATCCACGGCCTCTTCGTCGCGATCGGCCACACGCCGAACACCGGCATCTTCGAAGGCCAGCTCGACATGCACAACGGCTACATCCGCATCAAAGCCGGGCTCGAAGGCAACGCGACCGCGACGAGCGTGCCGGGCGTCTTCGCCGCCGGCGACGTCGCGGATCAGGTCTACCGGCAGGCCGTGACATCGGCCGGCTTCGGCTGCATGGCGGCTCTCGATGCCGAGAAGTTTCTCGATTCGGGCGCCTGAGCTGCGCTCCTTCGTCATCCTCGCGCAAGCGGGGACACCGTGCGTTTGCCCGCCGCCTTCGGCCAAGGCCGAAGGCGCTGGGTTCCCGTGTCCGCGGGAATGACGTCAGGTCGTTTTCAGACGGTGAAAGTCCGCTTCCATCCGGCGCTCGACGACATGGACGCGGCCGCCTGGAACGCGCTCCTCCCGGACGACAATCCGTTCGTCGACCACGCGTTCCTCGCAGGGCTCGAGCGCCACGGCTGCATCGAGCCTTCGCAAGGCTGGCAGCCGCATCACGTCGGGCTCTACGACGGCGCGCGCCTCGTCGCCGCGGCGCCGCTCTATCTCAAGGGCAACTCGCACGGCGAGTTCGTGTTCGACTGGTCCTGGGCCAGCGCGTATGCGCGCTACGGTCTGGCGTACTACCCGAAGCTGCTCTGCGCGGTGCCGTATTCGCCGGTCACCGGACCGCGGCTTCTCGTCGGTGACGCGGAGAATGCGGCCGAGCTCCGCGCATTGCTGATCGAAGCGATACGCAACGAGACGCGCCGACTCGGCCTCTCTTCGGCACATCTCAATTTCGCCTCCGCGAACGATGCCGCATCGGTCGCACGCGAGGACTGGCTGGCGCGCATCGACTGGCAGTTCCACTGGCAGAACCGCGGCTGGCGCGACTTCGACGATTTCCTCGACTCGCTCACGCACAAGAAGCGCAAGAACATCCGCCACGAGCGCGCGCGCGTCGCGCGTGCGGGCGCGACGTGCGAGATCCGCCACGGCGACGAGCTCGACGCGTCCGAATGGCACGCGCTGCACGATTTCTATCTCGCGACGTTCGACGACAAGGGCAACTTCCCCGCGCTGACGCTCGATTTCTTCCGCCACCTCGGGCGCGCGATGCCGCGGCGCGTGCTCGCGGTTCTGTGCCGGCGCGGCGGCCGCCTCGTCGCCGGCGCGCTGCTGTTGCGCAGCGCCACGACGCTGTACGGCCGTTACTGGGGCTGCTCCGAAGAGGTCGAGGGCCTGCATTTCGAAGCGTGCTACTACCAGGGCATCGAATATTGCCTTCGCGAAGGCCTGGCGCGCTTCGAGCCCGGCGCGCAGGGCGAGCACAAGCTCGCGCGCGGCTTCCTGCCGGCGAAAACCGAATCGTTCCACTGGATCGGCGATGTCCGTTTCCGCACGGCGATCGCCGATGCGCTCGCCCGCGAACGCCACGTCATGCACGATTACGGCGAAGAGCTGCGCCTGCACTCGCCGTATCGGCAATGACGATCCATCTTCCGTTCCTCGATCCGCGCCGGCCCGACGATTTCCCGCCGGTCGGCGAGGCGCTGCGCGAGCCGGACGGCTTGCTCGCGGCAGGCGGCGATCTTTCTCCCGCGCGGCTGCTCGCCGCATACCGGCGCGGAATCTTCCCGTGGTATTCGCGCGGACAGCCGATCCTGTGGTGGTCGCCGGATCCCCGCACCGTGTATCCCACCGATCTGATGCACGTGCCGCGACGCCTGGCGCGCTGGCTTCGCGGCTGCGACTGGACGATCACGGCCGATGCGGCCTTCGGACGCGTGCTCGACGCCTGCGCCGCACCGCGCGCGAACCAGCGCGGAACATGGATCAATGCCGACATGCGCGCCGCGTACGCGCGGCTGCACGAGCTCGGCCACGCGCATTCGGTCGAGGCATGGGACGGCGATGCGCTCGCCGGCGGCATCTACGGCGTCGCGATCGGCCGGATGTTCTTCGGGGAGTCGATGTTCAGCGCGGCGGACCAGGGTTCGAAGGTGGCCCTGCTCGCCCTCGCGCGCGCGCTGAGTGCGTGGGAATTTCCGCTGCTCGACGCGCAGGTCGCGTCGCCGCATCTCTTCACGCTCGGCGCGGTCGAGCTCGATCGCGCCGAATTTTGCCGCCGCGTCGCCGTGCTCGCGGCGATGCCGGGTGTCGACGGCACGTGGCGTACGGTTTTCCCGGCGTCGACGCCGGCCGGGCTTGCCGGCTGAGGCCCGCGCGCTGAACGAGGGCTTGCGGCTTCGCGGCACCTGCGCGCTTTCGGGCGCCGTTTCGCTTCCCGCGCCCCGACGATCGTGGCAGAATCGCGCGCCGTTGCGAGGCAAGCGCCTCCAAGCCAAGGAAAAAAGTGTCCAAAGACGATGTCATCGAAATGGAAGGGACGATCCTCGAAACCCTTCCCAACACGATGTTCCGCGTGAAGCTCGAGAACGGGCACGTGGTCACCGCACACATCTCGGGCCGCATGCGCAAGAACTACATCCGCATCCTGACCGGCGACAAGGTCAAGGTGGAGATGACGCCTTACGATCTGACCAAGGGTCGGATTACGTACCGCATGAAGTAATGCTGCGCGTTCGCGCAATCGCATTGCTGGCCCTGACGGTGAGCGCGAGCGTCCTTGCCCACCCTACCCCGCCGAGGACCGCACCCAAGGCCAGGGCCACTGCCCACGCTTTCGCGGGAAGGTGGTACGTCGATCCCAGCCGTCAGGACGGCCTTCTGTCCGACACCCTCGTGACGCGCGATCTGGACGGCACGCTCAGGATGGCCTTTCGACTCTGCGATGGCGAAAAGCTCGTGACCTACGACGAAGCGGGCACGTGGAGCGTGGCCGACGATCTCTATCTCGCGCGCACGCACATCACCCGCACGATAGACGGGACGCCCCCCAACGGCGCTGTCTACGAACACGCGTACCACATCGAGCACATCTCGCCGCACCGTCTCATTTATCGCAGCGCCGAGGGCGGCTATGCGTTCGAGGCGAGACGCGTCCCCGCGGCCTTCACTCCGTCTCCCGACCTCTGCGCAAGCGAGGATCATCGGGGCGGGCATTGAGCAAGAAAACAAAAAGGGCCGAAGCGATCGCTTCGGCCCTTGCTTTCGATCCGGAAAGCGAGCGCTATTCGACGACAGCCGGCAGCTTCTCCGCCGACTCGCACTCGACCGCGAGCTTGTCGTCCTTGACCGCGAGCTTCACCTTGCCGCCCTCGGCGAGCTTGCCGAACAAGAGCTCGTCGGCCAGCGCGCGCTTGACGTTCTCCTGAATCACGCGCGCCATCGGCCGCGCGCCCATCTGCGCGTCGAAGCCGTGCTCGGCGAGCCAGCGCCGCGCGTCGGCGTCGACGTTCAGCGAGACGTGCTTCTCCTGGAGCTGCATCTCGAGCTCGATCAGGAACTTGTCGACCACGCGCAGGATGTGCTCGAAGTCGAGCGCGTTGAACTGGATCACCGCGTCGAGGCGATTGCGGAACTCCGGCGAGAACGCGCGGCGGATCACTTCCATCGCGTCGGTCGCGTGGTTCTGCTCGACAAAACCTATCGTGCGGCGTGCCGCCTGCTGGGCACCGGCGTTCGTCGTCATGACCACGATGACGTTCTTGAAATTCGCCTCGCGGCCGTTCGTGTCGGTCAGCGCGCCGCGGTCCATGATCTGCAGCAGCACGTTGTAGACGTCCGGATGCGCCTTCTCGATCTCGTCGAGCAGCAGCACGCAGTGCGGATGCTTGACGATCTGCTCGGTGAGCAGGCCGCCCTGGTCGAAGCCGACGTAACCTGGGGGCGCCCCGATCAGGCGCGACACCGAGTGCGCTTCCATGTATTCGGACATGTCGAACCGGACGAGCTCGATGCCGAGCTGCATCGCGAGCTGGCGCGTGACCTCGGTCTTGCCGACGCCGGTCGGGCCGGCGAGCAGGAAACAGCCGATCGGCTTCTGCGGATTGCCGAGGCCCGAGCGCGCCATCTTGATCGCGCTCGCGAGCGCGTCGATCGCGCCGTCCTGGCCGAACACGACCATCTTGAGGTTGCGGTCGAGGCTCTTCAGCACGTCGCGATCCGACACCGACACCTGCTTGGGCGGAATGCGCGCCATGCGCGCGACGATGAACTCGATCTCGGGCACGTCGACCATGCCGGTGCGCTGATCCTCGGGCAGCAGGCGCTGGCGCGCGCCGGCCTCGTCGATGACGTCGATCGCCTTGTCCGGCAGCAGCCGGTCGGCGATGTGCTTGACCGAAAGATCGACCGCCGCCTTCAGCGCGTCGTTCGTGTATTCGACCTTGTGGTGTTCCTCGAAGCGCGTCTTCAGGCCCTTCAGGATCTCGATGCTGTCGGCGATCGTCGGTTCTACGACGTCGATCTTCTGGAAGCGCCGCGCGAGCGCGCGGTCCTTCTCGAAGACGCCGCGGAACTCCTGGAACGTCGTCGAGCCGATGCAGCGGATCTCGCCCGAGGCGAGCATCGGCTTGATCAGGTTCGACGCGTCCATCGTGCCGCCCGACGCGGAGCCCGCGCCGATGATCGTGTGGATCTCGTCGATGAAGAGGATCGCGCCCGGCTCCTTCTTGAGCTGGCCGATGACGGCCTTGAGGCGCTTTTCGAAATCGCCGCGGTACTTCGTGCCGGCGACGAGCGCGCCGAGGTCGAGCGCCCAGATCGTCGAGTCCTTGAGGACCGCCGGGACGTTGCCTTCGACGATGCGCTTGGCCAGGCCTTCGGCGAGCGCGGTCTTGCCGACGCCGGCTTCGCCGACGTAGAGCGGGTTGTTCTTGCGGCGACGGCAGAGCACCTGGATCGTGCGCTCGACTTCCTCGTTGCGCCCGATCAGCGGATCGATCTTGCCCTGCTTGGCGAGATCGTTGAGGTTGTTGGCGAACTCGGTCAGCGGATTGCCGCGCGCCTCCTCCCCGCCTTCGGCCTCGCGGCCGGCGTCGCCCGGAGCCGGCTGGCTGCCGTCCTGACCGATCTTGGCGATGCCGTGGGAGATGTAGTTGACGACATCGAGCCGCGAGACTTCTTGCTGGCCGAGGAAATACACCGCATGCGAATCCTTCTCGCCGAAGATCGCGACCAGCACGTTGGCGCCGGTGACCTCTTTGCGGCCCGACGACTGCACGTGATAGACCGCGCGCTGCAGCACGCGCTGGAAGCCGAGCGTCGGCTGCGTGTCGCGCTCGTCGTTCGGCGGCAGCACGGGCACCGTCTCGGTGATGATCGAACGCAGGTCCCGCCCGAGCTTGCCGATGTCGGCATTGCAGGCGCGCAGCACGGCGGCGGCCGAGGGATTCTCGAGCAGGGCGAGCAGGAGGTGCTCGACCGTCATGAACTCATGACGCTGCTCGCGAGCCTCCTTGTAGCACTGGCCGATGGTGAGCTCGAGGTCTTTGCTGAACATTCCGTACGTCTCCAGATTTCCCGGCCCCTGCAAGATTGGGGCCGCCTAGGCCTTTTCCATAGTGCACAGCAGGGGGTGCTGGTGGGTGCGCGAGAACTCGTTGACCTGGGTGACCTTGGTCTCGGCCACCTCGCGCGTGAACACCCCGCAAACGCCCTTGCCGCGCGTATGCACGTGCAGCATGACCTGGGTGGCGCGCTCCCGGTCCATGGTGAAGAACGTCTCGAGCACCACGACGACGAAATCCATCGGGGTGAAATCATCGTTGAGCAGGATGACCTGGTAGAGCGGCGGCCGAGCGACTTCCGGCCGTGCCTCTTCCAGGACGAGGCCGGGGCCGTGTTCGCTGCGCCGGTCGGGTTGCTGGCTCATGAGCCTTATTTTCGGGCGGTCCGCCCTCAGTATAACGCCGTGTTTCGGCATGTTTGCGTCATCGCCAGGCCGCTTGGCGACGCTTGCGGGCGCGACGCCGCCACGTCCGGCCGCAAACGGCCGCTCCTGTAGACTTTCGGACATGAATCTTCCTGACATCAAGCACGCATCCACGGTCGGGGCCGTATTGGCCGACGATGCCATATGGCGTCCGCATGTGACGGTCGCAACCGTCGTGCCGCGCGACGGTCGCTTCCTTCTCGTCGAAGAGGACGTCCGCGGACGCGTCGTGCTCAACCAGCCGGCCGGACACCTCGATCCCGACGAGTCGCTGCAGACGGCGGCCGTGCGCGAAACGCTGGAAGAGACCGGCTGGGACATCGAGCTCGACTGCCTCCTCTGCGTGCAGCAGTGGCGCAATGTCGAGTCGGGGCGGCAGTTCGTGCGCTTCACGTTCGCCGGCATTCCGATCCGGCACGATCCGGCGCGCGCGCTCGACCAGGGCATTCTTCGCACGCTCTGGCTGAGCCGGGACGAAATCGCCGCCGAGACTTCGCGCCTCAGGAGCCCGATGGTCCTTGCGAGCGTCGACGACTGGCTCGCCGGCCATCGCCTGCCGCTCGACGCGATCCGCTGGCTGTCGTCGGACGCGGCTTCGGCCTGAGACGCCGATGACGCGCGCGCCGGTCATCGTCGGCATGTCGGGCGGCGTCGACTCGTCGGTCGCCGCGTTGCTGCTGAAGCGCGCCGACGTGCCGATTTCCGGCATGTTCATGCAGAACTGGGAAGAGGACGACCGCGGCGGCCCGTGCCGCGCCGACGCCGATCGCAAGGACGCGCTCGCGGTCTCGGCGCGACTCGGGATTCCGTTGCACATGCGCAACTTCGCGGCGGAGTACTGGGACCAGGTCTTCGCGCGTTTCCTCGACGAGTACCGCGCGGGCCGCACGCCGAATCCGGACGTGCTCTGCAATCGCGAGATCAAGTTCCGCACGTTCCTCGATCATGCGCGCGCGCTCGGCGCGGAGAAGATCGCGACCGGACACTACGCGCGCGTCGAGCGCGTCGACGGCGTGTGGCGCCTGCTCCGCGCGCGCGACGCGGCGAAGGACCAGACCTATTTCCTGCACGCGCTCCAGCAGGAAGCGCTGTCGGCGACGCTGTTCCCGATCGGCGGGATCGACAAGTCCGAGGTCCGCGCGATCGCCCGCGAAGCCGGGCTGCCCACGCACGCCAAGAAGGACTCGACCGGCATCTGCTTCATCGGCGAGCGCGATTTCCGTGCGTTCCTTTCCGGCTACATCCCGAGCCGGCCCGGCGAGATCCGCACGCCCGAAGGCGCGACCGTCGGCGAGCACACGGGCGTCTTCTTCTACACGCTCGGCCAGCGCAGCGGCCTCGGTATCGGCGGCCGCGCCGAAGGCGCCGGCGATCCGTGGTACGTCGTCGGCAAGGACGTCGCGCGCAACGTGCTGATCGCAGCGCAAGGCAACGCGAGCGAATGGCTGCAATCGCACCGGCTCGTCGCGAACGGCCTCACCTGGACTTCGGGCGCGGCGCCGGCGGCGGAGTTTCGCTGCACCGCGAAGACGCGTTATCGGCAAGCCGATCAGGCGTGCAATGTGCGCATCTCCGGCTCCGCCTGCGAAGTTTCGTTCGACGATGCGCAGCGCGCGGTGACGCCGGGCCAGTCGGTCGTGTTCTACGACGGCGAGGTCTGCCTCGGCGGCGGCATCATCCAGAAGAGCGACGCCCCTTTCGGAGGCTGGCACGATGCCGATGCGTGAGGCGCGCGTGATCGCGCTCGCCGGCGTCTTCCAGGCCTGCCGCTTGGTCCAGGACCTCGCGACGCGCGGCAACGCCGACACGGCCAGCGCCGAGGCGAGTCTCGCCAGCATCTTCCGCATCGACGCCGACAGCGCCGCCGACGTGTTCGGTGGCCTCTCCGGCGTGCGCATGGGCTTCGAGCAGATGATCGCTCACCTCGACGACGGCACGCGCGACCTTCCGATGACGCAGCTCGTGCTGAACGTGCTCCGCCTCGCGCGCCGCCTCGAGCGCATCCCTTCGATGCGCGACGCACTGCGCAGCGGCATCGAATCGATCGCGCGTCAGGTCCCGCATATCGGCGTCGCCGCATCCGCCGTGCAGGCGCGCCTCGCCGAGCTCTACACGGAGACGCTCTCGCACGTTCGCCCGCGCGTCGTCGTGCATGGGAATCCCGTGCATCTCGGCAACCCGCGCGACGTCGAGCAGATTCGCGCGATGCTGCTCGCCGCGGTGCGCGCCGCGGTGCTGTGGCGGCAGGTCGGCGGCGGGCAGTTTCGCCTGCTGCTCCGGCGTCGCGAGTACGCGATGCTCGCGCGGGGCTTGCTTACGCGGTGCACGCTGGATCGCGGGTAGTTTTTTTCTCTCCCGCTTGCGCGTTTTCCCTTCTCGCGCTTGCATTCTTTTCCCCTCTCCCGCTTGCGGGAGAGGGTAGGGTGAGGGCGCTCTCGCGTCGCCCTCTCCTCTTTTCCGACCCACGTCCCTGTGCGTCTTACCGGCCATCCTGGCCGGCGCGGTACTTTCTCTTGCTCGTGCAAGAGAAAGTACCCAAAGAGAACACGCCCTCGGTGGCGCGCCCTTCGCTGCGCGAAGGGTTCGCTACGGGCGCCGGGGTTTTGCCGACAGTCCATCCATGGACTGCGGCAAAAGCGGCGCGATCCATCGCG
>Ga0081540_1004451_pt1 | contig 10681 bp, 10 predicted proteins | sample TabmetS2T1R1_FD_71024 | JGI IMG/M metagenome (GOLD analysis project Ga0081540, IMG submission 71024) | Tabebuia heterophylla rhizosphere microbial communities from the University of Puerto Rico - S2T1R1 | ecosystem: Host-associated > Plants > Roots > Rhizosphere ... | reverse complement strand
CTCGACGTACGGCGCGATGTCGCCGAGGTCGCTCCCGTGCTGCTCGAACGCGGAGTGCAGCAGCTCCAGCAGCCAGCTCCGCACGACCGAGCCGTAGCGCCAGATGCCGGAGATCTGGAGCAGGTCGAGCTCGTATTCGCAGTGGTCCATGAGCTCGAAGCCCTCGGCGTAGGCCTGCATGAGGCCGTACTCGATCCCGTTGTGCACCATCTTCACGAAGTGCCCCGCACCGGGCGGACCGACGTGCGCCCAGCCGTCGGGCGGCGCGAGCGTCTCGAGGACCGGCTGGATCAGAGCGACCGCCTCGTCGGGCCCGCCGGCCATCAGGCAGAAACCCTCCTTCAGCCCCCAGATCCCGCCCGAGACGCCGACGTCGAGGAAGAGGATCCCATGCTCCGCCGCCTCGGCGTTCCGCCGTTGCGAGTCGTGGAAGTTCGAGTTGCCGCCGTCGACGAGCACGTCGCCGCGGTCGAGGATCCCGATCAGCTCCTTCGTCGTCGACTCGGTGATCTCGCCCGCGGGGATCATCATCCAGACCACCCGCGGGGCCTCGAGCTGCTGGGCGAGCTCCTCCAGCGACGCCGCCGTCGACTCCACCTGCGGGTCGTACGTCATCACCTCGTGCTCGTCGCCACGCAGCCGCTCCGTCATCCCGGAGCCCATCCGTCCGAGGCCGACCATGCCGAGCTTCATACGTCCTCCAGTCTCACACGGCAGACCGTGCGTCCGCGCTCCTTCAACGACTCGAGATCGCCCGTCGCCTGCGCCGCGATCAGCTGCCGGAAGCCGAACTCCTTGCCCGGGATCTCGAGCTCCTCGCCGAGGTCGTCAACGACCTGGATCGCGAGCACGGTGTTCGGGCCGCCCTTGTGGAGCTGTCCCGTCGAGTGCAGATACCGGGGGCCGAGGCCTTTCGTGACGACGCAGCCGGTCTCGCGCGCGCGGGTCACGAGCGGGTCGAGCTCACCCTCGCGCTCCGGATCGATGAACGCCTGGATCGCGATGTACTGGGGCGGCTCCGCCTGGGCGAGCAATTCGTCGAGCGACCCTTCCGGACCTGGCTGAGGGACTGTCCCTCGTGACAGGAGTGACGCGGTCTTGTCCTTCGCCGCCGCGACGTCCGGCTGGTCGAACGGGTTGATGCCGAGGATCGAGCCCGCCACTGCCGTCGCGAACTCCCAGCGGACGAACTCCGCGCCGAGGTCGTACGGGTCGTCGAGCCGGACACGGCCGTGCTGACGGTCGGCTCCGGCATCCGGTTCCTCGCCGGGCGCCGGCACGAGCCCCTTGCCCTCCTTGCCCGTCGACTCCGCGAGCAGCTGCTCGGCCCACAGCCCGAAGCTCCCGGGCACCTCGTCGATACAGACCTTGTCGCGGCCCTCCGTCCAGTTCTCGCCGAGCTCGACCCCGAACTGGAACCCCGGGTTCTCCTCGCCGAGCCGACACCAGCCGGCCATCGCGTCGGCCCGCTCCAGGAGCATGCGCACGTCGACGCCGATCAGCACGGCCGGCACCATCCCGAACGCGGACAGCGCCGAGTAGCGGCCGCCGATCGTCGGCTCGCCGTGGACGACCCAGGCGAAGCCGCGCTCCTGCGCGAACCGCTCGAGCTCGGTGCCGGGATCGGTGATCGCGGCGAACGCGCCCCCGCCGAGCTCGAGGAAGTGGCCGAGCTGCGAGCGCGTCTCGAGCGTCGTCCCCGACTTCGAGGCGGCCACGAAGAGCGTGCGCCCGAGGTCGAGCTGCTCTCCGAGCCGCCTGATCGCGCTCGGGTGCGTCGTGTCGAGCACGTACAGCGCGGGCGACGCGAACGTGCGCCGGATCACCTCGGGAGCGAGGCTCGAGCCGCCCATCCCGAGCAGGACGACCTGCTCGAAGTCGCGCGGCAGCGCCTCCAGCTCGTCCATCCCCTCGAGCATCCGGGCCGGCTCGTCGAGCCAGCCGAGCCAGTGAGCCTCGTCGTGCCCTGTCCAGACGGTCGAGTCGTGAGCCCAGATCCGGTCGACGAGCTCGATCGCCTCCAGCGAGCTCACGAGAGGAACTCCAGGACGAGCCGGTCGAACGCTTCGGGCTGCTCCATGTTCGTGATGTGCGCGGCGCCGGCGATCGTCTCGCGACGCGCGTTCGGGATCCCGGCCTCGAGCTTCTCCGCGATCTCGAGCATCTCGGGACGGTCGAGCTCGCCGACGAGGACGAGCGTCGGGACCGAGATCTCCCCGAGCCGTTCGCCCCAGTCCTCGACCAGCGGCCGGTGCTCGCCCTCCTCGCCCGCCTCGCGCCAGATGTCGATCGCTCGCCGCTGCATCTCTTCCACGCTCCGGCGCAGCTCCGGGTCGACCTGGTCAGGCGACCGCGCCGGCCCGTCGACCCACATACGCATGTTGATCTCGACCGCCGCGTCGTCGTCCCCGCGTTCGAGGGCCGCCTCCTCCTCCGTCCAGCCCGCCTTCGTGGCATCGTCCATCTCGAACCCGCGGAGGCCCGGCGCGACCAGGACGAGCTTCGAGACGAGGTCCGGGCGCGCGATCGTCGTCTCCATCGCGACGGAGCCGCCGAGCGACATACCGATCAGCGCGACCGGGCCGAGCTGGAGGCCGTCGAGGAGCTGCACCAGGTCGCCGGAAAGCGAGAACGTCCCGACCGCGGGCGGCGACTGGCCGAAGCCACGCATGTCGTACCGCACGACGTGAAAGCGCTCCGAGTAGGGGCCCCACTGCGGCTCCCACATGCGGCTGTCGCCGATCCCCTCGTGGAGCAGCACGACAGGCGACCCCGCCCCGGCCTGCTCCACGTAAAGGTCGCTCACGCCGTGACGAGCTGCTGGCGCTTGGACTCGATGCCGTCGAAGAGCTCGGTGAGCGAGTCGATGAACTTCTGGACCCCCTCGCGCTCGAGCGTGTCGGTGACGTCGTCATAGTCGACGCCTGCCTCGGCGACTTGTTCGAAGACCTGCTTCGCCTCGTCGATCCCGTCCTCGACCGTGAGGGCGACCTCGCCGTGATCCTGGAACGCCTCGATCGTCTCGCGCGGCATCGTGTTCACCGTCCCGGCGCCGATCAGGTCGTCCACGTAGAGCACGTCGCTGTACTCGGGGTTCTTCGTCGAGGTCGAGGCCCACAGGCACCATTGCGGCGTCGCGCCCTTTTCGACGAGCACGTCCCAGCTCGGGCCGGAGAAGATCTCCTTGTAGTTCTGGTACGCGAGCTTAGCGTTCGCGACGGCGAGCTTCCCCTTGAGCTCGGGGTGCCCGGCCTCGTCGAGACGCCGATCCGCCTCGGTGTCCACACGCGAGACGAAGTAGCTCGCGACCGAGCCCACCGTGGACAGATCGCCGCCTGCCTCTGCGAGCCGCTCGAGGCCGCGGATGTACGCCTGAGCGACCTCCCGGTGGCGCTCGAGCGAGAAGATCAGCGTCACGTTGATGTTCCGTCCGCGGGCGATCATCTCCTCGATCGCCGGGATGCCGGGCGCCGTCGCCGGGATCTTCACGTAGAGGTTCGGCCGCTCGACCCAGTCGTGGAACCGCGCCGCCTCCTCGATCGTCGCCGAGGTGTCGTAGGCGAGGTTCGGGTCGACCTCCATCGAGACGTACCCGTCCTTCCCGTCGCCCTCGTCCCAGACCGAGCGGAAGAGGTCGCAGGCCTCCTCGATGTCGGTGATCGCGAGCTGGAGGAAGATCTCCTTGAGGTCGTTCTCTTCCTTGACCACTTCGCGCAGCTGCTCGTCGTACCAGTCGCCCTCGGACATCGCCTTCTGGAAGATCGTCGGATTCGACGTGACCCCGGTGAGCGCGTCTTCGTCCATCCAGCGCCTGAGGTCGCCGCTCTTGAGCCAGGCGCGCGAAAGCGAATCGATCCAGACCGATTGCCCAAGCTCCGCGAGCCCGTGCAGTCTCGACTTAGCCATGTGCCTTCTCCATCTCCTCGATCTTCTCCAGCCTACGCACGTACCGTTCCCCACCGTCGAATTTCGCACCGAGGAAAGCGCGCACGAGCTCGCCGGTGAGCTCTGCGCCGATCACCTCCGAGCCGAGGCAGAGCACGTTCATGTCGTCGTGCTCGACGCCCTGATGGGCCGAGTAGGTGTCGTGGCAGACCGCCGCGCGAATGCCGTCGATCTTGCTGGCGGCGACCGACGCGCCGACGCCCGAGCCGCACACGAAGACTCCGCGCTCCGCATCGCCGCTTCGGATCGCGTCGCCGACCTCGCGAGCCTTGTCCGGATAGTCGATGCGGGGCTCCGGCGCGTCCGTCCCGAGGTCGACCGGCTCGTGCCCGGCGCGCACGACCTCCTCGAGCACGCGCTCCCGCAGCTTCACGCCGCGATGGTCGAAGGCGACCGCGACCCGCATCGAGCGGTTACGTTACCTGGATGGAAGGCCCCGAACTCTGGCGTGAGCTCGGTCAGCAGCTCCGCGTCGACTCCGTCCGCGCGGCGGCGGTCACGAAGTCGGGGCATCCGACCTCGTCGATGTCCGCGGCCGACCTCATGTCCGTGCTGCTCGCGAAGTACCTCCGCTACGACTTCGACCACCCGTACGACCCACGGAACGACCATCTGATCTTCTCCAAGGGGCACGCGTCGCCCCTGCTGTACTCGATGTTCAAGGCCGCCGGCGCGATCACGGACGACGAGCTGCTGACCTTCCGCAAGTTCGGGAGCCGGCTCGAGGGGCACCCCGTTCCGGTGCTGCCTTGGGTCGACGTCGCGACCGGCTCGCTCGGCCAGGGACTGCCCTACGGCGTGGGCATCGCGCTCGCGGGGAAGCGGCTCGACCAGCTGCCGTTTCGCGTCTGGGTGCTGTGCGGCGACAGCGAGATGGCCGAGGGCTCGATGTGGGAGGCGTTCGAGCACGGCTGGCACGAGAAGCTCGACAACCTGATCGCGGTCATCGACGTGAACCGGCTCGGGCAGCGCGGCGAGACGATGCACGGCTGGGATCTCGACTCGTACGCGAACCGCGCGCAGGCCTTCGGCTGGCATGCGATCGAGATCGACGGACACGACGTGGAGGCGATCGACGCGGCGTACGCCGAGGCGCTCGAGACGACCGGGACGCCGACGGTGATCGTCGCGAAGACGATCAAGGGCAAGGGCGTCAAGGCGGTCGAGAACAAGGACGGCTTCCACGGCAAGGCGCTCGACGATCCCACGGATGCGATCGAGGAGCTGGGCGGGATCCGAGACATCGTCGTCGACGTTCCGAAGCCGGAGTTCGAGGGTGAGCCGCATCGGTTCGAGGTCGGCATGCTGGACCTGCCGACATATGAGATCGGCGCCGATGTCGCGACGCGGAAGGCCTACGGCGACGCGCTCAAGGCGCTCGGCGACGGCCGCGGGGACGTGGTCGCGCTGGACGGCGAGGTCTCGAACTCGACGTTCGCCGAGATCTTCCGGGACGCGCATCCCGACCGGTATTTCGAGATGTACATCGCCGAGCAGCAGATGGTGGCGGCGGCGGTCGGGATCCAGGTGCGCGGGTGGAAGCCGTTCGCCTCGACGTTCGCCGCGTTCCTGACGCGGGCGTACGACTTCGTACGAATGTCCGCGATCAGCCGGGCGAACCTGAAGCTGTGCGGGTCGCATGCGGGTGTATCGATCGGCGAGGACGGGCCGTCCCAGATGGCGCTGGAGGACCTCGCTGCGTTCCGGGCGGTGCACGGCTCGACGGTGCTGTATCCGAGTGACGCGAATCAGACGGCCAGGCTCGTGGAGGCCATGGCCGACCTGGAAGGGATCGTCTTTCTGCGGACGACCCGGGCGAACACGCCGGTGATCTACGAGGCCGGCGAGGAGTTCCCGGTCGGCGGCGCCAAGGTGGTTCGGTCGTCCGACGGCGACGAGGTGACGCTGATCGGCGCAGGGATCACGCTGCACGAGGCGTTGAAAGCCGCGGACGCGCTCGCCGAGGAGGGCGTGAGCGCTCGCGTCGTCGATCTGTACTCGGTCAAGCCGGTGGACACGGAGACGTTGCGGGCCGCGGCCGAGGCGACGGGCGGCCGGTTCGTGGTCGTGGAGGATCACTGGCCCGAGGGCGGCCTGGCCGAGGCGATCCTGTCCGCGTTCGCCGACTCCGACGAGCGTCCCAGGGTCGTTCACCTGGCTGTTCGCGACATGCCCGGCTCGGGCACGCCGGCGGAGCTGCTCGCGGCGGCCGGGATCGATGCCGACCACATCGCGACGGCAGCGCGTGAGCTCGTCACGAGCACGGTCGGCGCAACGCGCTGACGCGAGAGCCAACCCGGCGCACGGAGCCCAGTACATCCCCACCCGGGTGGGGAGGAAGAGTTCCACCACCCGCGACGAGCGTATCGGGCAAAAGCGCACGCGTCTGAGCCGATTTGGCGCCGAATCCGACGCCGCGGAGACCTCTACGCTGTGCCCATGGCCGTCGTCACGGCAACCAACCTGCGCAAGGAGCTCTCCGGCGAGCCGCTCTTCGACGGCGTCTCGTTCAAGGTCGAGCGCCGCGACCGCGTCTCCCTCTCCGGCCCGAACGGCGCCGGTAAGACGACCCTGCTCCGCCTGCTCAACGGCGAGACCGAGCTCCACGGCGGCACGATCTCGATGGCCAAGGGCACCCGGATCGCGCTCCACGACCAGCGCCCGCCCGCCGAGAGCGCCGCCACGCTGCGCGACTACGTCCTCTCCGGCGCCGCCGACCTGACCGCCGCCGAGCGCGAGCTCCGCCTCCTCGAGGAAGCCATGGCCCAGGGAGACCACGAGCCCGCAACTCTCCGCCGCTACGCCGAGACCCAGGCGCGCCTCGAGCACGCGGGCGGCTACGCCTGGCGCGAGCGCCTCGACTCCGTCACGCGCAACCTGGGCTTCGCGACGAAAGACCTCGACCGGCCGCTCTACAGCTTCTCCGGCGGCGAGTTGACCCGCGCCTCCCTCGCCCGCGCCCTCGGCGGCGACCCGGATCTCCTCCTCCTCGACGAGCCAACCAACCACCTCGACGTCGCCAGCCTCGAATGGCTCGAACGCGAGCTGCAGTCGATCGACGCCGCGGTCCTCCTCGTCGCGCACGACCGCTGGTTCCTCGAAGCGGTCACCAACGCCGTCCTCGAGCTCGAAGCCGGCCGCTCGACCTACTTCGCCGGCCCCTGGCACAACTGGCGCCGCGAGAAGGCAGCGCGCCTCGCGGCAGCCACGACCGCCGCCGACCGCATCGACGTCGACATCGCCCGGCTCGAGCGCTTCGTCGAGCGCTTCCGCTACAAGAAGAGCCTCGCCAAGCGCGCGCAGGCCAAGCTGACCCACATCGGCCGCCTCCAGGACGAGCGCTCCGAGCTGCGCGGCGAGATCGACCTTCTCACCCGCCGCTCCAAGAGCCTGGGCTTCGAGTTCATCAAGCCCAAGCGCAGCGGCCGGACCGTCGTCGAAGCCGACGGCGTCGAGCTCGCCGCGGGCGACAAGGACCTCCTCTCCGACGTGACCTTCGCGATCGAGCGCGGCGAGCCCGTCGCGCTCGTCGGCCCGAACGGCGCCGGCAAGACAACGCTCCTCGAGACGCTGCTCGGCCGCCGCGAGCCGAAGCAGGGGAAGCTCCGCCTCGGCCACGGCGTCGAGCCGGCGTACTTCTCACAGCACGAGGTCGAGCTCGACGAGAGCCGGACCGTGCTCTCTCTGACGCAGCACGAGACCGGGCTCCAGCGCCCGCACGCGCAGAATCTCCTCGGACGGTTCCTCTTCACCGGCTGGGACATGCACGAACGGCCCGTGTCAGCGCTCTCGGGCGGCGAGCGGCGCAGGCTCGCTCTCGCGCTCGTCGTCGCCTCGGGCGCAAACCTGCTGCTCCTCGACGAGCCGACGAACCATCTCGACCTCGAGAGCCGCGAAGCGCTCGAAGCGGCGCTCGACGCCTTCCCGGGAACCGTGCTCCTCGTCTCCCACGACCGAGCCCTGCTCGACGCGATCGCCGACCGGACGCTCGCGCTCGAAGACGGAACGATTCGCTCCTACGCGGGCGGCTGGGCGGAATACGTCGCGGCCCGCGAAGAGCGCGCAAAGCCGGTCGTGGTCGAGCCGGATGCGGTGAAGCCGAAGAAGCCGAAGTCGCAGGTGCCGAAGCGGCAACGCCCGAGCGAGCTCGAGCGCCTGGAGTCCGACATCGCCGACCGCGAAGCCGAGATCGCCGACCTCGAGCGGCAGCTCGCAGACGACTGGGCGAACGTCGACGTCCTCGCCGCGCACCGCCGCGCGCGAGACGACCTCCAGACGCTGCTCACCCGCTGGGAACAGCTCTTCGAGCGGTCGGGCGCCTAGCGAGACTCGGAACCGAACGTCGCGAGCACGGCCTCGGCCACGACCTTGATCGGCCGGCCGGAGACCTGGCTCGCCTTGCGCAACCTGGCGAACGCCTCCTCCTCGGACAGGTTCTCCTTGGACATGAGGAGGCCCTTCGCGCGCTCGATCACCTTCCGCGCCGCGAGCGCCTCCGAGAGCGACTCCGCCTCCTCGCGAAGCGCCGCCACCTCCTCGTGCCGCGCCCTGGCCGCGTGGATCGCCGGGAGCAGGTCCTGCTCCCGAAACGGCTTCACGAGGTACCCGAAAACCCCCGCCTCGACGGCGCGCGAGACCAGCTCGTCCTGCCCGTAGGCCGTGAGCATCACGATCGGGATCGGCCGCTCGTCGAGGATGCGGCGGGCCGCCTCGATCCCGTCGAGCCGTGGCATCTTCACGTCGAGCACGGCAACCTCGGGCTCGGTCTCGCGCGCCAGAGCCACTGCCTCCTCACCGTCGCGCGCCTCTGCACAGACCTCGAACCCCGCCCGTTCGAGCAGGGTCCGCAGGTCGAGCCTGATGATCGTCTCGTCCTCTGCGATGAGGACTCTCACGCGGCGGAGTCTACGAGCGGTCTCTCCCGTCGAGGCTCTCCGCAAGCATGTATGAGTTGCCGTCGGGGTCGTAGAACATGCACAGCTTGACCATGCCCTCGATCTCGTACGTGTCGCCGTCGAAGCGGACGTTCTTCGACTCGAGGTGCTTGCGGGAAGCCTCGATGTCCACGACGCCGAAGGTCGGGGTCGTCGAGCCCGGCTTGACCTCCTCGCTCTGGCCGAGGCCGATCGTCACGTGCTTCGTGGCGGTGGACATCTCGCACCAGCCGTACTGCTCGAGCTTGTAGACGAGCTCGAGGCCGAGCACCTCGCCGTACCACTCGATCGCCTTCTCCATGTCGGAGACGCCGACCGAGATGGTGAGGTTCTGGTTGTACTCGAACGGGGTGTTCGTCGCGACCGGAGCGACCTGGATCTCCTGAGTCATCGCCTTCTCCTCTCGATTCCTTGCTCCATCTGATCCTGTTTTTATACTAGGAATACTTCCATGTCAACCCTGGTCGCCCTCTTCCACAACCGGTGGTCGGTCCCGATCCTCGCCGAGCTACGACGCCAGCGCGGGAGCCGCTTCGTGACGCTCGCACGGACGCTCGGCGTGAGCCGCGAGTCGCTGCGGCGCACACTGACAGCGCTGATCGACGGCGGGCTCGTGGGCCGAAACCCCGGCTACGGGCACCCGTTGCGCCCGGAGTACGTCCTCACGCGCGCCGGCGAGACACTCGCGCGGGTGTGCAGCCCGCTCGTCGACCGGCTCCGTGAGGGCGACCTCGAGGACGTGGGACTCAAGAAGTGGTCGATGCCTGTCGTCTACGCGCTCAGCGAGGGGCCGAGGCGGTTTTCGGAGATTCGCGAGACGCTCGAAGGGATCTCGCCGCGCGCGCTAGCGCTGGCGCTGAAGGATCTCGAGGCCGCAGGAATCGTCGACCGGCGCGTCACCGACGACTATCCGCCCGCGACCGTCTACCGATTGACGAGTACCGGCCGCCCCCTCGCGGGGCTCCTGCTCCAGGTCACGGCGTCGGGCGACGCAGTAGGAGCCCTCTGGCGCTGACAGAGCCTCACCCCGGACGCAGCTACGAGTCGTCCGGAGCGAGGCTCCCATTCTGATCGTCAGCCGGTGAGGTTCAGCCTGCCGGAGAGCGTTGCCGTGCGCGTTGGAATGGCGATCGAGACGTCGCCGCTCCCGCGAGCGCCAGCGAAGACGCCGGAGCTCGAGGCGCCGTCCACCTCCCAGGTGCCCGTGCCGAGCGGGCCGGATGGGGTCGGGCAGGTGTGCACGAGCTCCCGGAGGACGAGCACGCCGTCACCGAGGACGATCCGCCTGACCGCCGCGTTCGTCCAGCTGTCCGGGCCGCAGGGGTGAGCCGTGCGGTCCTGCGTTGCCGACAGCATCACCGTCGCGCTCCCGAACCCTTCCACCGTGCCGGTGCCGGTGTTGATCAGCTGGAAGACACCCAGGTCGGCAATGCGGTTCGTGACCGACACATTGGTTTCCGTGAAGGTGGCCTCGAGCCGATTGGCGTGGTTCGGCGGCTCATCCGCCTGGGCCGCCGACACGGTGCCGCCACCGACGACGCCGACGGCCAAGAGCGCATAGAGCGCGATGATCGCTCGCTTCCGATTCATCTCTCACCTCTCTTGGTTGTTTCACCACAGAGGTTCGTAGGCCGCGACACTTGTGTCGATACACAATTTTGTGAATCGTTTGTCCATGGCGAAACTGCGGCAGGCGGAGGCCGAGCGGCTGCTCGAATTCGTTGGCGACGCCCACTCGGTGGACGGACCGGAAGCCTTCACGACCGAGCTCCTCGACCGACTCGCTGAAACGATGAAGTCGG
>Ga0081540_1004450_pt1 | contig 10682 bp, 7 predicted proteins | sample TabmetS2T1R1_FD_71024 | JGI IMG/M metagenome (GOLD analysis project Ga0081540, IMG submission 71024) | Tabebuia heterophylla rhizosphere microbial communities from the University of Puerto Rico - S2T1R1 | ecosystem: Host-associated > Plants > Roots > Rhizosphere ... | reverse complement strand
CTGGCACACCTGCAAGGCGTCCGGCGACATCCGCGCGTCCAATCCGTGCTCGGAATACATGTTCCTCGACGACACGGCATGCAACCTCGCCTCCGCCAACCTGCTGACGTTCTACAACACCACCACAAAGCGTTTCGACATCGAGTCCTACGAACACCTCTGCCGGCTCTGGACCATCGTGCTGGAAATCTCGGTGCTGATGGCGCAGTTCCCCTCGAAGGCGATCGCCGAGCTCTCCTACGAGTTCCGCACGCTGGGCCTCGGCTTTGCCAATATCGGCGGCCTCCTGATGACCATGGGCCTGCCCTATGACTCAAAGGAAGGCCGCGCGCTCTGCGGCGCGCTGACCGCGGTCATGACCGGCGTCGCCTACAAGACGTCAGCCGAAATGGCCGCCGAGCTCGGCACCTTCCCCGGCTTCAAGAAGAACGCCGCGCACATGCTGCGCGTGATCCGCAACCACCGCCGCGCCGCCCACGGCCTTGCCTCCGGCTATGAGGCACTGTCCGTGAACCCGGTGCCGCTCGATCACGCCTCCTGCCCGCAGGCCGATCTCGTCACCCATGCGGTCGCCGCGTGGGACCAGGCGCTCGCGCTTGGCGAAACCAATGGCTACCGCAATGCCCAGACCACGGTGGTCGCGCCAACAGGCACGATTGGCCTCGTCATGGATTGCGACACCACCGGCATCGAGCCTGACTTTGCGCTTGTGAAATTCAAGAAGCTCGCCGGCGGCGGCTACTTCAAGATCATCAACCAGGCGGTGCCCGAGGCGCTGCGCACGCTCGGCTATCGCGAGAGCGAGATCGCCGAGATCGAGGCCTATGCCGTCGGCCACGGCTCGCTGTCGAATGCGCCCGGCATCAACGCCACCACGCTGAAGGCCAAAGGCTTTACCGATGACGCCATCGCCAAGGTCGAAAAGGCCCTGCCGACCGCCTTCGATATAAAATTCGCCTTCAACAAGTGGACCTTTGGCGAGGATTTCATCCGCGACCAGCTCGGCATCGGCCCCGAGGCGATCGCCGCCCCCGGCTTCGACCTGCTTGCAGCCCTCGGCTTCACCAAGCGCGAGATCGAGGCCGCCAACGTGCACATCTGCGGCGCGATGACGGTGGAAGGCGCCCCGCATCTGAAGGCCGAGCACTATCCCGTGTTCGACTGCGCCAATCCCTGCGGCAAGATCGGCAAGCGCTATCTCTCGGTCGAGAGCCACATCCGCATGATGGCGGCCTCGCAGCCGTTCATTTCGGGTGCGATCTCAAAGACCATCAACATGCCCCAGGACGCCACGGTGGAGGACTGCAAGTCCGCCTACCTCCTCTCCTGGAAGCTGGCGCTGAAGGCCAACGCGCTCTACCGCGACGGCTCAAAACTGTCGCAGCCGCTGAACTCGCAGCTCATCAGCGATGATGAGGACGAGGACGATGCGGTCGAGCAGCTCTTCGAGAAGCCGATGGCCGCGCGTGCGGCGCAGGTTTCCGAAAAAGTGGTCGAAAAGCTCGTCGAGCGCATTGTCGTGATGCGCGAGCGCGAGAAGATGCCCGATCGCCGCAAGGGTTATACCCAGAAGGCGGTGGTCGGCGGCCACAAGGTTTACTTGCGCACCGGGGAATATGACGACGGCCGTCTCGGCGAGATCTTCATCGACATGCACAAGGAAGGCGCAGCCCTTCGCTCCTTCATCAACAACTTTGCCATCGCCGTGTCGCTCGGCCTGCAATACGGCGTGCCGCTGGAAGAATATGTCGACGCCTTCACCTTCACCCGCTTCGAGCCGGCTGGGCCAGTGCAGGGCAACGACAGCATCAAATATGCGACCTCGATCCTCGACTATGTCTTCCGCGAGCTCGCGGTCAGCTACATGAGCCGCTTTGATCTCGCCCATGTCGATCCCAACGAGTCGGGCTTTGACGCGCTCGGCAAGGGCGTCGAGGAAGGCAAGGAGCCGGAGACGCAAGGCGCCACAAAATATCTGTCCAAGGGCCTCACCCGCTCGCGCACGGACAACCTCGTGGTGATGCGCGGCGGCTCGATGCCGTCGAGCGACGGCGGCGAAGGTGGCACCCGCGTCACCGCGCTCGCCCACGGCGGCAGCCGCGTCAGCGATGCGGTCGAAGGCGCGGTCGCCCTGAAGCAGGAAGTCAACCACGACCTCTCGCCGACCGAGCGGCTGCAATGGAGCAAGGCCGGCACTGCGGCTGCCGCCGCCCCGACCAAGGCCGAACGCCGCGCCGAGGCCAAGGCCAAGGGCTACGAAGGCGAGATGTGCTCGGAGTGCGGGAATTTCACCCTGGTGCGAAACGGCACCTGCATGAAGTGCGATACGTGCGGGTCCACGACGGGGTGTTCGTGAGGCAAACTACGCCCCCCCCTTGACCATGAAGGGCGGCCGAAAGGCCGCCCTTTTTCTTGCAAATCCCATTGACAATGTTCCCTGTATGTTCTCATGCTGCAAGCTCAGATGGAGGCGCAATGCGGAGCAATTCTTGCTCTCGCATGAACTGCTCGTGCAGAAATGCGCGGACTAGCTCTAACACTCACCTCGACCTAAATTTGATCGTCGGTGAGAAGACGAGTGCGGTTGTGGAACTCCGAAGCCATGGCCCGCCTTCAAACTCCCTTTCGAGGAAGCGCAATTGTTTTGGGGACAGCATGGCGATTGAAATTGTTGTAACGACCGATCGGTTTCGAACCGATCCGGCTTCGCGCGATTTTGTCGAACATGTCAGGTCTCGGCAAGACGACTTGGGCCTAAGCCAAGCTGTGCTGTATTATGACTTTCCTGCTTACGTCGACTATGATGCGGAGGTTAACCGACCTGACATTCTGCTTTTCTCTCCTTCGCATGGTTTTTTCGCAATTCGCTTTGTTGGCGACTCGATGTTTCGCCGTTCAAAGGAATCTGCAGCCGCGCTAGATGAAGGCCTCAACGATTTTTCAAGCAACCTATATGCTCGTCTATTGAGAAGCAGAGAGCTGCGAGCAAGCCGAACGGAAGCGCTCGTAGACGTCTTCCCTGTTATTTTCGATACGTCTGCTGATGGAACGACAGACGACTACGAAAGCAAGATCGTTCACAGCCTGGAAGAGTTCGATCGTTTCCTAGGTGATTCCTGTAAGCCGGCTTTGGGCGAAGCCACGGTTGCGGAGATTCGATCCGTCGTCGAGGGAGCTAAAGCTCTATCGAGACCACAAAAGCGAGTTATCGAGGATCCAAAGGCGCAACCTCTTGCCGTTGCTATGGCAAAGCTGGAGGCAGAGATAGCGAATTTCGACCAAAAGCAGCGCCATATCGCTCTTGTCGACGTAGGAGGCCCAGCTCGTATCCGCGGCTTGGCCGGATCAGGCAAGACCGTAATCCTAGCGATGAAGGTTGCGCACCTTCATTTGAACAATCCTAGCGCTACGATTTTAATTACCTTCTTCACGAAAAGTCTGCGAGCAACGATCAAGAACCTGATCACAAAGTTCTATCGGCACTATTCTGAAGCAGACCCGGATTGGAAGGTAATCCACATTCGACATGGCTGGGGAGGACGCAGTGTACCGGGCGTGTATTCGGATGCCTGCAGACGGGCCGGGCAAACGGCATTGACTCTTCCAGAAGCCAATCGCCTAGCCAAGCGCAACGAAAGCCCATTTTCTGCGGCGTGCGCCGCACTCAACGAGACCGAGCAAGTACGCCCGTACTACGATCACGTCCTCATTGATGAGGGGCAAGACTTCCCGCCCAGCTTCTATCAACTTTGCTACCGGCTAACCAAAGGAGAGCGCGATCGGAAGAGCATCGTTTGGGCGTACGATGAACTTCAAGACATCATGAACGTCAAAATACGTCAGCCGGATGAATTGTTCGGCATTGACAATGACGGTCAGCCGAGGGTGCTTCTTGATCGCTCCTCTGCAAACATGCCACCCGGCGCAACCAACGATGCAATCCTAAGCAAGTGTTATCGCAACCAGCGCGACGTCCTAGTTACGGCACATGCAATGGGCTTCGGCGTCTACGGCACGATTGTTCAAATGCTTGAAAGTGCGGAGCACTGGCAAGACGTTGGATATGACGTTTTGTCAGGCCCCCTAGTGACCGGCAAGAAAGTTGATGTAGTCCGCCCTGATAGGAACAGCCCAGTTCAGATTCCCGCCACCGACGGGATAGCCCTTGTCGATTCATACGCAGGATCATCTTTGGAAAATGAGGCCAGTTGGGTTGCCGGTGAGATTACCAAATTTGTCTCGGCAGGTTTGCAGCCGGATGAAATTGCAGTGATCTCGTTGGATGATCGGCATGCAAAATCTTACCTTTCCAAAGTTGCAGAGCAACTATCCCTTCTCGGCATCGCGTCCAACAACATTATTGCAGACCCGTACAACGAGCCGCCATTCACGATTCCCAATCGAGTTTCGCTGTCGACAGTATACAGGGCGAAGGGTAACGAGGCCGCTGCAGTTTTTGCTGTAGGAGTTGATGCTGTTGATACGAAGACTCGCGACGGCAGGAATAAACTGTTCACAGCATTCTCACGGTCTAAGGCTTGGCTGCGGGTCAGCGGCATCGGACAGCTGCCCATCCTTCAGGAGCTAAGCAAGGCGACTTCGACAGCGCCTGCGATCAAATTCACCATGCCTAATCTTGATGAGATTGAGACCATACAACGTGGCCTCAGCAGGAAACAGTCGAAAGCTAAGGCAGCTCGAGACGAATACATACGCAAGCTGAGGGCGGCCGGATACTCGGACGACGAGATAGACGAAGAATTGGCAATGGGTGCTGACAAGTGAATAGCAACGACATTGTCACAGGCATCCGCAAAGTCTGGCAATTTTCGCAAGCGTTGAATTTAGGCGAAATCTATTCAAATCCGGCGCCTTTGGTGCCGACCGATGCCTTCGTTGAAGTGGCGATGGACCCGTATTCCTCATATGAAAGCCTTTATCTCTGCGGTTTGCAGAACGGCGATTACAACATTCAACTGAGCGACTTTTCCTACTTCCAGTTTGGTCTTTCCAGAGAAGATCATGTTCGCTTCGCATATTATCCGAATCCATTTTTGGGATCGTCCCCGGAAGTCGTCGCAGAAGTAAACGAGTTGCGCGAATATGTGCAGGAAGGCTTAGTTACGGTGGAAGAATTCTTGCACCGAGTCGCCGAAATTCGAAACAGCCAACATGCTCCGTTGTTGAGATACGAGAACGCGCCGGACGACTATGTGAAGTTCGTGCACCCGTGCTCACATTTCCATTTTGGCCATCACAATGAAAATCGATGGCAGCTACAACGAGTGCTTTCTCCCCTCGCCTTCGCTTTGATCGTATTTCAGCAATTTCATTCGGCCGGTTGGCGAGGCGCGCCGGATTTGACACTGTTCGGAGCGACCCAATTGCCACGAATGTTTTTAGCGTCAGAGAAATTCAATTGCAGGATTCTCCCCGACGACCTTTTATCAGCCGAGGAGAAGAGCCTGTTTTCTTTCGCATAGAGACTACGCGTCTGGCGTCTGGCTGCGAAGGGCTTCCCTTCTTCGGCGTCCACCCATACGCCTTGGCGCAGGTGCCACCCATTAGCATCGCTCGTCATCGGGGCGGCTCCTGCGGTTCGTCGCTCTACTTGTTACTTCGCCACCCCGAGCGACTTCAGCGCCGCGCCGTTGTCCTCGTTGTCCGCCTTCATGAACTCCGCGAACTTCGCCGAATCCAGATAGATCATGTCGAAGCCGCGCCGGTTCATGAACTCCCGAAACTCCTCGCTGTCCCAGATCTTCTTGATCGCGGTCTCGTATTGCGCGGTAATCTCCTTCGGCAGGCCCTATGGCGCCGCAAAGCCGCGCCACACGCCCTTGTGCCACTTGTGACCCGTCGCCTCGTCGGTGGTCGGCACGTCAGGGAAGTTCGCGGCACCAGGCACGAAAACACCGCTGCTCCGGGAGACGAGCCGCAAAAATTCGGCGCAAAGTGAACCAGCTCACAGGCAATCGGTACAACCCTGATTAGTATTCTCCATAGCCTCTTGAGTAAAGGTAGAGACCTAAAACGAGGGTGGCGGCGGGTTTCCACGCGGACCGCGCCTCGGCTGCCGCGTTAGCGGCTTCGTTCAATCGCATAATCATACCGCCACGGGTTTTGCCCTCTTACAGGGAGTTGACGCCATGTTGGTAAACGCGACTGTTGCTCTCGAAACCCTGCGCTGCATCCGCGAAAGGGATGAGAGCGGGCATTCTGAACCGTTCATTTGGCCGGCATTGCTGGCAATATCGCCGGGCGGCATTGTTAGCGTCACGGCTCCGGCGGTCGAAAACGCCCGCCGCGTTATCAAGGATAATATGCGCGCCGGCCAAGTCGCGGACATTCCGACGTCGGTGGGCGCGATCGGCATGCAGGTGGACGACGCTTCGCGCGGCCTCATTCTTGCCGTGGCGCTTCTCGAGGCCGATGACGGCCCGGATCACGCCATCAAGGCAGCCTTCCAGGCCTACGTCAGCGGACTCCGTGACGCGATCCAGTCCCACCTCCTCGAGCTCAACGACCCTGCGACGCGGGATGCTGCCGTTGCCGCGACCAAGCAGGAGGTTCAGGACGACGTGATGACGGCGTTTGTTGGCAACCTGTCGCTCCTGGAGAAAATCAAGATCTTCATTCTGGGCATTGAGAACGCGGATGACATCATCGACAGCGACTTCCAGAGTTTCTCGCCGCCCTTTGTCCCGACGCCGTTCACGCTGCGGTTCGGACCGGACCGAGGCGGGCGTCTCTTGTCCTATGGCGACGCCGGCACTCCCGGCAATGTCTCGGCCCCTGTGGTCGTCGGGTTCGGCGGGTGGTCAGACTTCAAGTTTCTCTTCGCCGGAAAGAACGCCGCCGATGAGGACCGCATCTACGCCGTCGACCAGGACGGCCAGCTGCTGTCCTATGGCGACGCCGGCACTCCCGGCAACGTTTCGGCCCCTGTGATCGTCGGGTTCGGCGGGTGGTCTGACTTCAAATTCCTCTTCGCCGGCAGAAACGCCGCCGGTGAAAACCGCATCTACGCCGTGGACCAGGACGGCCAGCTGCTGTCCTATGGCGACGCCGGCACGCCTGGCAATGTTTCGGCCCCTGTGATCGTCGGGTTCGGCGGGTGGTCAGCCTTCAAATTCCTCTTCGCCGGCAGGAACGCCGCCGGTGAGAACCGCATCTACGCCGTGGACCAGGACGGCCAGCTGCTGTCCTATGGCGACGCCGGCACTCCCGGCAATGTTTCGGCCCCTGTGATCGTCGGGTTCGGCGGGTGGTCAGTCTTCAGATTCCTCTTTGCCGGAAAGAACGCCGCCGGTGAGGACCGCATCTACGCCGTGGACCAGGATGGCCAGCTGCTGTCCTATGGCGACGCCGGCACCCCCGGCAACGTTTCGTCCCCTGTGATCGTCGGCTTTGGCGGATGGTCAGACTTCAAGTTTCTCGTCGCCGGCAGGAACGTCGCCGGTGAGGATCGCATCTACGCGGTAGACAAGTTCGTCCAATCTCAAAATGACTTCGAGATCGAGGGCAACATGCAAGTCTCGCCGATCATCATCACACGGGGCGAGGTCCGGGTCACGACGGCCGCCTAGCCCAGTCGACACAGTAGAGCAGCGGGGTAGCGTCCGCGCCGAGCGAAAATTACAATTATCTGGATACATTGTGGTTCGCTTGGACCACGTTTGACTCGGCGCTTCGCTTCCCGTCGACCAGAGAAACAGATTGCTCGGGGGAACTTGACAAAGCAAGCGCCCGAGCGAGACATGTGGAGCGTGTCGGTCTGTTGCTGGAGGAGGTGCGCGGGTCTTTGCCTGCGACATCTCTTCGCGCCGGTTTGCAGCGCTCGCCGAGCGTCATCCTACTTCGCCAACCCCAGCGACTTCAGCGCCGCGCCGTTGTCCTCGTTGTCCGTCTTCATGAACTCCGCAAACTTCGCCGAATCCAGATAGATCATGTCGAAGCCGCGCCGGTTCATGAACTCCCGAAACTCCTCGCTGTCCCAGATCTTCTTGATCGCGGTCTCGTACTGCGCGGCGATCTCCTTCGGCAGGCCTTTTGGCGCCGCAAAACCGCGCCACACGCCCTTGTGCCATTTGTGACCCGTCGCCTCGTCGGCACGTCAGTCACGGATTCAACCAAAGCGGCGGATTACGCCGGAGCCTGTCATCACTGCGCGAGCGCAATTGCGCTCGTCGCGGGCCGCGCTTGGCGCGGACCCGTTGGGCTAATCCGCCCTACGCGAGCTGACCGCCCCCTTCTTCCACAGCCGAAATCCGCCTTCGAATGCGTTGGTGTTGGCGCCGAGGCGGACCTTTCGCGGCAGCTTGTCGATCTTGTCGGCGTTTCCGCCGCCCAGCATGACGTAATCCGGCTCCAGTGCAGCGAGCAGACGCTTCAGGACGTCATCGACCTCGCGTTGCCATTTCTTCCTGCCAACGCGCTTGAGGGCTGCGGCGCCGACGCATTGCTCGAAGGTCTTGCCGTTGCGGTACGGCAGGTGAGCGAGCTCCATCGGTTCCAGAATGCCATCCACGATCATCGCGGACCCAAAACCCGTTCCCAGGCCCAGGAACAGCATCCGGCCGCCCTGGTAGCTGCCGATCGCCTGCATCAGCGCATCGTTGACGACCTTCGTCGGGCGGCCGAACGCCTTTTCGAGATTGAAACCGGCCCACCCCTGACCGAGATTATGCGGCTCCGACAAGGGCCGGTTGTTGACCACGGGTCCCGGATATCCGACCGCGATGACGTCATAGGACCAGTCTTTCGTCAGCGCCTTGACTTTCCTCACCATCACTTTCGCGGAAAGGTCGGGACCGGACGCAAACGCGCGCCTGGTTCGCTCCCTGTTGGTCATGACCTTCACGCGCGAACCACCGATGTCGATCACGAGGACCGTATGCCGCGATGCCCGCTTGCCCGTTTTCTTCGCCATAAATTCGCGCCCCAGCCGCCGGCTTCCCGTATCCTCCGCGCCAACAGGTTCGCTAAGTGCGGGTTGCGCTGCGCTTACCCGCGCGCCTTACGCATACGCGGCGTCTTACTTCGCTAACCCCAGCGACTTCAGCGCCGCGCCGTTGTCCTCGTTGTCCGCCTTCATGAACTCCGCGAACTTGGCCGAATCCAGATAGATCATGTCGAAGCCGCGCCGGTTCATGAACTCCCGAAACTCCTCGCTGTCCCAGATCTTCTTGATCGCGGTCTCGTACTGCGCGGCAATCTCCTTCGGCAGGCCCTTCGGCGCCGCAAAGCCGCGCCACACGCCCTTGTGCCACGCGTGCCCCGTCGCCTCGTCGGTGGTCGGCACGTCAGGGAAGTTCGGCGCGCGCTTGGGTGAGAAGAACACCAGGCTGCGGATGCGCCCCGCCTTGATCAGCGCCTCGGCTTCCGGCATCGAGCACGAAACGAAATCGATGCCGCCGGCTGCGAGATCGGTCAGCGCGGTCGCAGCGCCCGTGGACGGCACCCAGCGGATCGAGCCGGGCGGAACGCCGTCGGCCTGCATCAGGCCTGCGAGCGCGACATGCCAGCTTCCGCCCTGCCCCGTGCCCGAGGCCGTGAGCTTGTTCGGGTTCGCCTTGATATACGCGAACAGCTCCTTGACGTTCTTGTAGGGGCTATCCGCCTTGACGTGGATCGCGGCGGGGTCCTGGTTGACCAGCGCGATCGGCGTGTACTTCTCGAAGGTGAGATCGGTGAGCCCCACCCAGTGCATCAAATTGATCTCGAGCGTGATGAGACCGAACGTGTAGCCGTCAGGCGCGGCTGACGCGATCGCCTGGTGGCCAACCACGCCCGAGCCGCCCGTGCGGTTGACGACGTTCACCGGCTGCTTGAAATCGCGTTCCAGCATCAGCGCGATCTGGCGCGCGACCGCGTCGGTGCCGCCGCCGGCGGCCCACGGAACGATCAGCGTAATGGGGCGCTCCGGGAAGGCCGCTTGCGCGTTTCCGGCGAAGAGGCTTACGGCCGCAAGTGCGAAAAGCGCGAAATTTCTGACGTGGCGAAACATTCGCAAATCCTCCCCTTTTGTTTTTGATGCGCCGGGCGAGACACCGCGACGCGCGCTTTATGCGCTGTCAGCCATTCCGACGGCGGAGCGCTGGCATGTCAAGGGGAAGTGACGACGCATTCGCGCAAAGCTCGAGCGCACCGCATGTCTCACCGTCATTGCGAGGAGCACTTGCGAGGACCCGTCTACGCTTGCTACGCAAGCTACGCCGGACTGCGAGTCCGCCGAAGCTCGAGAGCGAAGGCGGAAGCAATCCAGCTTTTCTTGTTGAAGCAGAAGCTGGATTGCTTCGCGGAGCCGCACCATTCCTCGTCATGCCCGGCCTTGTGCCGGGCATCCACGTCTTTGGCGCCACAAGCTGGAAAGACGTGGATGGCCGGGACAAGCCCGGCCATGACGAAAACTGTCCCGAAGCTTGCCGGTGAGGTTTTGGCGCAATACGCTTTCCGCCTCCGCGCGCTGTTCGGGTGATCCGGCCCAAGAGACAGTAACGGCATGAGCGTGATCTCGATTCAGTCGCAAGTCGCCTTCGGCCATGTCGGCAACAGCGCCGCCGTGTTTCCCATGCAGATGCACGGCATCGACGTAACGGCGGTGCCGACCACGCTGCTGAGCAACCGGCCGGGTTATCCGAGCATCCGCGGCCGGGTGCTGGACGCACAACTCGTCGCCG
>Ga0081540_1004449_pt1 | contig 10682 bp, 12 predicted proteins | sample TabmetS2T1R1_FD_71024 | JGI IMG/M metagenome (GOLD analysis project Ga0081540, IMG submission 71024) | Tabebuia heterophylla rhizosphere microbial communities from the University of Puerto Rico - S2T1R1 | ecosystem: Host-associated > Plants > Roots > Rhizosphere ... | reverse complement strand
ATGCTTGGGGTCGGCATGATCACTTCGCAATCACTTATGACAGCGAAACGGCGATCTTGCCGGCCATGCCGCCGGCCAGGAGCCGGGCGAACGCGGCCTCGATGTCGCCGAAGCTGAACGTCGCCATCACGGCGGGCGTGACGCCGCGCTCGTCCACCAGAGCACTCAGGCACGCGAGGTTGGCCGGCGACGGGGTCGAATGAACGTTGGCGAATCCGACAGGACCCATCAGCTCGGGCACGCCACCGTTGGTGACGGACGCGGCCCGGCCGCCTTCGCGCACGACTCCATGGCACAGGCGCGCGAACTCGCGGTGGGCGTCGTCCTCGTCCTGGCCCATGACCGCGGAGTCGACGTGCTTGACGAAGTCGACGAACCCGTCGACGCCCTCGGGGGCAGCCTCCCGCACCAGCTTGACCAGGTCGCCCTGCATCGGATCGACGACGTGATCGGCGCCTAGTGAGCGGATCAGCTCGGCGCGTTCGGCCGAACGGGCGGTGGCGACGACAGCGGCTCCCCTGGCCTTGGCGATCTGCACGGCGAACGTGCCGAGGCCGCCGGTGGCTCCGTTTACCAGGACGACCTGGCCCGGGCCGGACGGCACGGCCTCGACGCACTCCAGGGCGGTGATCCCGGCCTGCGCCAGGGTCCCGGCCTGGTCCAGGCTCAGCCGGGACGGCCTGGGCGCCACGAAGAAGTCCCCCGGCACCACGACGTACTCCGCGAACGTGCCGTCGCCGATGTAGTCCCGCTTGACGAAGCCGTAGACCTCGTCGCCCTCCCGGAACCGCGTGACCCCGTCGCCGACGGTTTCCACCACCCCGGCGAGGTCGCGGCCGAAGACCGCCGGAAAGCGGTATTCCTGGCCGGCGCGGAAGAAGCCGGACCGGATCATGTCGTCCACGGGGTTCACCGACGTGGCGCGCACTCGCACGCGGATCTGGCCGGGGCCGGGTTCAGGCGCGGGGATGTCGGCAAACTCGGGAGCGCGGCCGAAACCGGTGAGTACGAACGCCTTCATAGGACTCCTTCAGGGGTTCCGGACGGCTCTGCGGCGCGCAGGGCGACCAGGCGGTCGTGCAGACGTGCGATGACGTCATTGTGCTGGTGCAACTCGATCGGGTGCGGAAACAGCGGGCCGCCGTCGTGCCAGGCGACCGAGATCGGCCCCGACCGGGCCGTGTTGATCAGCCGGCAGCCCAGTCCGATCAGGCGCACGCTTTCCCTCGCCACGTCCGGCACGACCCAGGAGACGTGGCTGATCGCGCCGGGGGGGACATCGTAAGCGGCCGCGAGGCGGTCATCGATGGCGTGGACCTGGCCGAGCTCGACCACGATGGATCCCCAGGCGGCGAAGGCGGCCGAGTGGTCGAAGACGACGTCCCGGTGCTCCTGGCCATCCACCGTCAGCACGAACTCCTGGAGCGGGACGTGCTCGATGACGTCGAACGGGCCGACGCCGAGGTCGCGGTCCCATTGGGCCTGCGCGGCGGCCAGGTCGTCGACCCAGTAGCCGACATGGTGCAGGACCGTCATCGCCTGCCCTCTCCGGCGAGGGCGCCGCCGCCGAAGTTGCGGTCGTGGTCGGCGGCCATGCGCATGAACGGGTAGACGTAGTCGCGCATCTGGAGTTCGTAGGTCCCGACGGCGTACACCAGGTCAGCCTGGTCGCGGCCGACCGCGCAGAGCTGGTCGAGAAGGTGCCCGGCGTCCCGTAGCGCGAGGTTCGCACCCAGGCCCAGCGTGGGGAGCATGGCGTGGACGGCGTCCCCGATCAGCGTCACCCGCGACGGCGTCCACGGCGGCGGCGGTTCGAGGTAACCCCAGGGAATAACGAAGATCGACTTCAGGTCCTGGCCGGCGACCAGGGCCCGCGCCGCGGGATGCCAGCCTTCGATCGCCGCCAGCATCGCGTCGCGCAGCATGGCCGGGGTATCAGCCGTCCACGCGGCCGCGGGCGGGATGACCGTGCCCGGCGCCACGCTGCAGCTGATCATGGCGTAGTCACCGACCGGCTCGAGCTTCACGTCGGGCGCGATGGCGGCGGCCGCCTCCTCCGGACGCTGCCGGAGCCGGTGCAGCGCGATCAGCAGCCGCGAGCCCTTGCGATCCACGGCCATGTTGACGCCTTCGAATAGGTGCGGCGGCAGCTGTCCGGCCAGCTCCGGAGTCAGCGCCGTCCGGCCGAAGACGCCGAGCCCGCGTACCCCCGTCTCGACGACGGCCACGTCGGGAAGGCGCTGCCTGCGCACGGCCGAGCGGATGCCGTCCGCGCCGACCAGGACGTCGCCGTCGGCGGTGGTGCCGTCGGCCAGCCTGACCGTCACGCCCGAGGGAGTCTCCTCGTACCCGGCCACGGGCTGGCCCAGGCGGAGCGAATCACCCAGCCGGGCCCGCAGGATCGAGCGCAGTGTCCGGCGGTGGATACCGGTGTCGGCGCGCTCGCCCCGGCTGACCGGCCCGCGGTGCGGCTGCGAGCTCAGCTCGTTGAGCTGGTCATCCAGGACGATCGACTCAATACGGTCGTACGACCGGCGTGAGGTCCGCACGTACAGCTCGAACAAGTCCTCCGGCAGGCACCGCCGCAGCGCCCCGCCGCCGTCGGCGTTCATCGTGAGGTAATAGCCGATCTGGCGGGAGTCGTCGGGATCACGCTCGAAGACGTCGCACGTGTGTCCCTCCTTGACCAGGCCCTGGGCCAGGGTCAAGCCGCTGAGGCCGCCGCCGGCAATGAGGACATGCAAGGGACGGGCTGGGCTCACTGAGGGCTCCTCTGCGCAAAGCACTGCCGGATTTCACCGACGCCGTCGACGCGGCTGACCAGGGTCTGGCCGGGCTGGAGGTAGCGCGGCGGCCGCATGCGGTTGCCCACGCCGGCCGGCGTGCCGGTGAAGATCAGGTCGCCGGGCAGCAGCGGACACGTGGCCGACAGCCAGGCCACCAGTTCGCCGACGGGGAAGATCATCTCGCTCGTCCGCCCCTGCTGGAGCGGCTCGCCGTCGAGCCAGGAAGCGAAGCCGATGTCGTCGCGGTCACCGAACTCGTCGGGCGTGACGGCGACCGGGCCGGTCGGGCCGAAGCCCGGGAACGACTTGCCCAGGGAAAACTGGGCGGGGGTACCGGCGAGCTGCAGGACCCGTTCGGACAGGTCCTGCCCGGCTGTGATCCCGGCGACGGCATCCCAGGCATGCGCCCGCTCCAGGCGGTGGCCACCTCGTCCGATGACCGCCACCACCTCGATTTCCCAGTCGACCTTGCCCGCGGGAAGCGGCACGGTGGCCGCCGGACCGGTGATGCAGGCGGGGAACTTGGTGAATACCAGCGGCGCCTCGGGCGGAACGTACCCGGCCTCGGCGGCGTGCGGGCGGTAGTTGAGCGCGACCGCGAACACCTGGCGCGGGCACGGCACCGGCGGCCCGAGGCGGCTCTCGTCCAGCAGCCCGGCCGCGCTCCAGTCGGCCGAGGCCGCGAAGGCACGCACGTCGTCCCAGCGCTCGAGCGCCGCCACCGGCTCCCGCGGCAGGTCACCGCCCGAAGCCGCGTGGACGTCGAGGACGCGCTCGCCGGCCACGAGCACGAAGCGATCGTCCTGCGTCCCGAACCTCATGCGCTTATTCGGTCGACGAATACAGGTCGGTGGAGTACGGCGGGGTGTCGTACACGGCGCCCCAGGGCACCACGTGGTTGCGGAGCACACCGACGCCCTCGATCTCGGCCTCGATGTTGTCACCGGGCTGCAGGTAGAACTCGAACGGGTTGGGCTGGATCGCGGCCACCCCGGAGATCGTCCCGGTGGTGATGATGTCCCCGGCCGAGTAGCCCTGGGCCGAGTGGTACGCGACCAGGTGCGGGACGGAGATGAGCATCTGGCTGGTGTTGCCGCGCTGCCGGACACCGCCGTTGACCCGTAGCTCCATGGCCAGCGCCTGGGGGTCCGGTACCTCGTCCTTGGTCACGATCCAGGGGCCGATCGGGCAGAAGGTGTCGATCGCCTTGGAAAACGAGAACACGCCGGACTGCATCTCGCGGCGCTGGATGTCGCGGGCCGTGATGTCGTTGAAGACCGTGTAGCCGGCGATGTAGTCCTCGGCCTCTTCGGGCCCGAAGAACTTGCCGCTGCGGCCGATGATGATGGCGAGCTCAAGCTCGTAGTCGAGCTCTTTGGTCAGTCCTTCGGGGTAGACGATAGCGTCGTCAGGACCGATGATCGCATCGACGTTCTGGAAGAACACGATCCCCTTGTGCACCGGATGCGACCAGTCCACGGCCTGCAGCTCCCGGTGGTGGTCAGCAAAGTTGCCGGCGGTGTGGAAAAACTTCTTGGGTACGATCGGCGCGCGCAGCCGGACGCCGGCCAGCGGGAGGCGCGCTCCGGTCTCGCCGACCTGTCCGCCCCGCTCGAAGTACTCGCGCGCCGAGGCGCAGTCGAGCTCGACGACCGTGTCATCATCCAGGCGACCCACCCGGCCGGCGTCGAAGGTGACCAACTTCATCGTTGACTCTCATTCTACGAAAGTTACTTTCGCTAATTTTGAGGGGTGACGGAAGCCGTGTCAAGAGGCGCCGCGCCGGCAGGTGGCAGGCGGCAGGCGACAGGCGACGGTGGCAGGCGACGGTGGAGCGGGGCGGTCAGGCGGACGGGACGCTGCCGTCCGGGGCGGGGATACGGAACACGCGGAGCTGGAGAGCCAGCGTGGCGTAGTAGCCGACCAGGGTGAGCAGCTCGAACAGGCCTCCGGCGCCGACCTGGCCGGCCGCATCGCGGTACTCGGCGTCATCGAGGTCACCGCGCGCGGCCAGGGCGGCGACCGTGCGGGCGACGACAGCCTCGCGCCCGGAAAGCGCGTCGTGACGGCCGTCGCGGATCGCGGTCAGCTCGGCGTCACCCAGCCCGGCCGAGCGCCCGACCGCCTCGTGGGCGTACCACTCGAAATCCGACTGCCAGTGGGCCGCGACGACGAGGATGGCGATCTCCCGGCACCGGTCGTCCAGCCCGGTCTCGTAGCGCACCGAGGAGCCGAGCGCCTGCAGAGCCGAACCCAGCCGCGGCTGAAGCAGGAACGCGTTGAACGGCCCCTCGAGACGGCCTTCGGAATCGGTCAGCCGGAACAGCTGCGGACCCTGGGCCCGCCGACCGCCGGCAATCGCCTGGTAGAGCGAACGCTGCTCACCGTCGAGCGAGGACGGCTCGAGCTTCGGGATGCGCGCACCGGGCATCAGGCCGCGCCGACGTTGGTGTCGGACAGCAGCGCGGAAATCTCCGCGCAGGTGGCCAGCACGGCCGGCTTGAGCTCTCGGATGATCCGCTGGGTCGACCAGTCACGGGCCTGGACGGCCAGATTGACGCCCGCGATGACGCGGCCGTCCGGAGCGGTGATGGGGGCGGCGACCGACCGGAGCCCGTACGCCAGCTCCTCATCTTGCATGGCCCAGCCCTGCTCGCGTATGGCCCGGAGTTCCTCGCGCAGCTCGTCGAGCGAGAGCTTGGCGTTGGGTCCGGAGTTGGCCGAGAACGAGGCTGGCGTGATCCGCGCCTCCAGGTCGGCCTGATCGAGGTGGGCGAGCAGCAGCTTGCCGATCGAGGTGTGCACGGCGGGCAGGGTCGAGCCCACCTGGATGTTCGCGGTCACCAGGTCGGCGTTGCGCAGGCGGACGAGGTAGAGGACGCGATCGCCGCTGAGCACGGCCAGGTTTACCGTCTCCCCGGTGCGCTGGCCGAGCTCGGTGAGCTTGGGCGTGGCGATCCCCACGAGGTCCAGGCTGCGCAGCGCGGCCGTACCCAGCGTGAGCGTACGCACCCCCGGCCGGTAGTCGCCGCTCGGCAGGTGCTCGAGGTAGCCCTCGGACGCCAGCGTCATCACCACGCGGTAGACGGTGGGCATGGGCAGGCCGGCGACGGCGGCGAGGTCGCTGACGCGCCAGGTCGGCCGCTGCTCGTCGAACATCGACAGGATGCGGAGCCCCTTGGCGAGGGCTTCCACCCGGTACCCCGGGCGTTCCGGGGCGGCCGGGTGCTCCGGCGGCCCCGCCTCGGCGGAGGACTCGGAAGGATGCAGCTGCGTAGGTGAGGAGCTGGCGGTGCGGCGAGGCATTGGTGGCCTTCCTCGGTAACGGGTTACCGGCCCAGCCTACGGCTGCACCGGTGAGCCTGGACAGCCGCGCGGCGAGTCGGCTACGGTATTTAGAAAGTCACTTTCGCAATACGAGAACTCTGACACGAAGGATAGCCTTGATGCAAGACTGGCTCACGCTCGGCCGGCGGCCAACCCTGGTATTCGGCGCCGGAGGGCTCGGGGGGGCCAGCGCACTGAGCCTGGCCGCCCAGGGCGCCCGCGTCGCCCTCGTCGACCACAGCCAGGAAAACCTCGACGCCGTGGTGAGGGCGGCCAAGGACAGCGGCGGTGAGGTCAGGCCGCTGGTCGCCGACCTGCGGACGGCGGACGGCTGCCGCGCGGCCGTCCGCGAGGCGGTCGCACTGGTGGGAACGCCGCAGGTGTTCCTGCACGCGGTGGGCCGTAACGTGCGCAAGCCTGTCCTCGACCTGGACGACGCCGACTGGCAGGACACGCTGACCCTCAACCTGTCGTCGGCGTGGTGGCTGGGCCAGTCCGTCGGGCGGCTGATGGTCGAGCAGCGATACGGCCGGATGGTGTTCGTGTCGTCGGTTTCCGGGTTGCTGGCCCACGCGCATCACGCGCCGTACGCGGCCACCAAGGGCGGGATGAACCAGATGCTCCGGGTCATGGCGCACGAGTGGGCCGGGCACGGGGTCACGGTCAACGCCGTCGCGCCGGGCTACATCGAGACCGAGCTGACCCAGGTCTACCTCGACCGCGACAACCACCGGGCTGACCTGGAATCGCTCGTCCCGGCGCAGCGGCTCGGCCGGCCCGAGGAGGTGGCCGACGCGGTCACGTTCCTGGCCTCGGACCGGGCCCGCTTCATCACCGGCCAGGTGCTGTACATCGACGGCGGCCGCGTCCTGGTCTGACCCCAGTACCCGGCAACGCTGTACCTGACAACTCACCGGAAGGACATCACGTGCCCCTCGCACCCGTTCCCATCCCGCGCCGCTTCGAGGGCCGGTCGGTCGTCGTGACCGGCGCCGGTACCGGCTTCGGCGCCGAGATCGCCGTCCGCGCCGCCCAGGAAGGCGCCCGATCGGTCGGCGTCCACTACCGCAGCTCCGTGGAAGGCGCGAAACGCACGGCCGGACGAGTGGCGGCCGAGGGCAGCACGCCCGTGCTGCTGCAAGCCGACATCGTCGCCTGGGACCAGATCAAGGCCATGGCCGAGGCCGCCTTCGAGCGGCTGGGCGGCGTGGACGTCCTGGTCAACAACGTCGGCGACGTGGCCCGCGAACAGATGTCGTGGCGCGACATCACCGAAGAGTCGATCGATCACATCCTGGCCGTGGACATCAAGGGCACGATGCTGTGCGTGCACGAGTTCGGCGCGCGGATGCTGGAGGCGGGCCACGGAGCCATCGTGAACATCGGCTCGACCGTCATCGTCCGGGGCAGCGCGCGAGCGCCGCAGTACGCCGCGGCCAAGTACGGGCTGCTGGGCGTGACGAAATCGTACGCGCACGCCTTCGCGCCCACGGTCCGGGTCAACGTCTTCGCGCCCGGGTTCATCGAGACGCCGATGACTGACGTCCTGCCGGACAAGGTGAAAGAAGAATTGAAGACGCGGATTCCGCTGGGCCGGATGGGTTCGCCGCGTGATGTTGCCGCCGCGATCGTATTTTTGGCGAGCGACGAAGCGGGCTACATCACCGGCCACGTTCTAAACGTGAACGGCGGAATGCATCTGGCGTGAGCTGGAGCGAAAGACTTTGAATGTTCGTAAGGTAGTGAAAATAATCGGCTGGACGTTCGGGATGGGATGGGCGTTCTTTCTAGTGTTTGACGGGAGGACTACATCAGAACAATGGCGGCAGCATTTGCTGTTTGGAGCACTCCTTGGGCTTGTTATGGGTTACTTCTTCTCTCGAGAACCGAAAGGAAGCCATGAGCCCGACGCGACTCCGTTAAGTTGACCTAGCGGTAGGGCGTGCATAGAATGGGCAGGTTGCTTAAAGCGGGAAAGACGACGATCTTGGCGCGCGCAGGACCAGCGCCTGGTGTGGAAGCTGAATAGAAGGTCCCGGCACCGCCGGGGCGGAGGAATGCGAATGGCCAGCGTAGAAGAACGCGTAAAACAGATTATCGTCGAGCAGCTCGGCGTGGACGAAGCGGAGGTCACGCCCACCGCGTCGTTTGTGGACGACCTCGGCGCGGATTCGCTGGACCAGGTGGAATTGGTGATGGCGTTCGAAGAAGCTTTCGGCATCGAAGTGCCGGACGAGGACGCCGAAAAGATGACCACGGTGAAGGACGCCGTCGAGTACATTGATAAGCACGCTAAAGCCAAGTAAGCCCGCGCGTTCCGCGCGGCATCTCACAACTGTAGGAGCCGGTAAACCGTGACTCACCGGGTCGTAGTGACGGGAGTTGGGCTGGTCTGCGCGCTGGGCATCGGCACGGACGAGAGTTGGAAGAACCTCGTCGCCGGTATCAGCGGCATTGGGCCCATTACGCAATTTGACGCTGCAAATTTCGACTGCAAGATTGCAGGCGAGGTAAAGAATTTCGATCCGTTCAACTGGATTGAAAAAAAAGAACTGAAGAAAATGGGCCGGTTCATTCAGCTGGCTCTCGCCAGCACCGATGCCGCGGTAAAGCACGCCCAATGGAAACCGGAGCAATCCAACCTGGAAGAAGTGGGCGTGTATATTTCTTCGGGGATCGGCGGATTCGACATCATCGAGCGCGAGCACGGCAAGCTGCTTTATGGTGGCCCAAACAAGATTTCTCCGTTTTTCATTCCCTCTGCCATTGTGAATTTGGCGTCAGGGCATGTCTCGATTCGCTACGGCGCGAAGGGGCCGAACTCCGCCACCGCGACAGCTTGCTCAGCCTCGGCGCACGCTATCGGCGATTCCTTCAAGATTATCGAGCGCGGCGCTGCGGACATGATGATCTGCGGCGGCACGGAAGCCACGATTACGCCGATGGGAGTTGGCGGATTCGCTTCGATGAAAGCGCTCTCGACTCGTAACGACGATCCCGCAACCGCTAGTCGCCCGTTTGACGCCGACCGCGACGGCTTCATCGTAGGCGAAGGCGCGGGAATTGTGATTCTAGAATCGCTCGAACGTGCCACTAAGCGAAACGCTCCGATCATCGCGGAAATTGTCGGCTATGGAATGTCCGGCGATGCCTACCACATCACCCAACCCGTGGAGAATGGCGATGGTGCATTCCGCGTGATGCGTGCGGCTTTAAAAGATGCCAAGCTCTCTCCCGACGACATCGGCTACGTCAATGCGCACGGCACGTCGACGCCGATAGGCGACATCATCGAAACCACCGCGATGAAGCGGCTCTTTGGCGAACGCGCGATCAACAAAAAACTCCCGGTAAGCTCAACAAAATCTATGACTGGACATCTCCTCGGTGGCGCGGGCGGACTCGAAGCCGGCATCAGCGTCCTTGCTCTCCGCGATCAAATTCTGCCGCCGACGATCAATCAGTTCCACGCTGATCCACAATGCGATCTTGACTACGTGCCGAACGTCGCGCGTAAAGCCACGGTGGACTACGCGCTATCCAATTCCTTTGGCTTTGGCGGCACCAACGCCGCGCTGATCTTCAAGCGCTGGACAGGGAAGTAGGCGCCGCCGCGCGTCGCAACGAATTTCGTTGTCATTCTGAGGCTCCGGCGAAGTCGGAGGCGAAGAATCTCACCTGATCAATTTCGTTGATACGTTGAGATCCTCTGCCCAACGCAGTTGGCGCGAGGTGACAACGCACAGAAGGAAACTCTCGTGAAAATCATCGTGTGCATCAAGCAGGTGCCGGCCAAGGACGCACCCCTAGCTCTTGCAGGAAACTGGATCAAGGAATCGGACATCGGCTTCGAAATGAACGAGCCGGACAGTTTCGCACTGGAAGAAGCGCTCCGCCTCAAGGAAAAGCACGGCGGTGAAGTCATCGCGCTCTCGATGGGGCCAGAACGTGTAAAGCAGGCCATCAAAGAAGCCCTGGCGAAAGGCGCTGACCGCGGTATTCATATCGCGGATGATCACTTTGCGCAGCTCGACCCACTCGGTGCCGCAACCGCCTTGGCCTCAGCTGTGAAGAACGAAAACGCGGACTTAATCTTGACCGGACTGCAAAGCGACGATCAGGGTTTCGGCCAGACGGGCGTCCTGCTTGCCACAATTCTCGACAGGCCCCACGCGACGATCATCATGGCCATCGAGGCCAGTGACGGAAAACTGAAATTAAAGCGCGAATTGGAAGCTGGCTGGTTCCAGTGGATCGAGTCCCCGCTGCCCGCCGTGCTCTCCATTCAATCCGGCATCAACAAAGTACGCTACGCCACGTTGAAGGGCATCATGGCGGCAAAAAAGAAAGAGATCACAACGGTGCCGCGGGAATCACTCGGCGTGAGCAGCGAACCGACGCAAAAGGTAGAAAAAATTTATGTGCCGGTGAAGACCAAGAAGACCGAATTCCTGTCCGGGCCGCCCAAAGAAATAGCCGCAAAGCTGGTCGAAAAACTCAAATTCGAAGCGCGGGTGATCTGACCATGAAAATCCTCGTCATCCCCGAGCAGCGGCAAGAAAAGTGGAA
>Ga0081540_1004448_pt1 | contig 10683 bp, 9 predicted proteins | sample TabmetS2T1R1_FD_71024 | JGI IMG/M metagenome (GOLD analysis project Ga0081540, IMG submission 71024) | Tabebuia heterophylla rhizosphere microbial communities from the University of Puerto Rico - S2T1R1 | ecosystem: Host-associated > Plants > Roots > Rhizosphere ... | reverse complement strand
GTCGCGGTGGCAAAGGCCCGCGCCGGGACCACGGCGACGCTGGCCGTACAGGAGGGCGTGCAGATGCATGGCGGCATGGGCATGACCGACCAGTTCGACATCGGCTTCTTCATGAAGCGGGCGCGGGTCTGCCAGGAGCTGTTCGGCGACAGCAACTATCACGCCGACCAGTTGGCGCGGATGAAGAGTTATTGAGGGCCAGGCGGTCGCGCGCACACTTGTCGTCACCCGCGAAGGCGAAGGCGGGTGACCCAGTATTCCAGAGACGTCGAGAAATACGGATGAGCCGCGGCATACTGGATCGCCAGGTCAAGCCGGGCGACGACAGCTATTTCCCCGTCATTGCGAGCGAAGCGAAGCAATCCATAGCGCCGCTTGCCGAGACATGGATTGCTTCGTCGCTTCGCTCCTCGCAATGACGACGGAGAGAGTCTACCGAATCGGCGGCGCGTACTGGATGCCGCCATTGCTCCACAGCGAGTTGAGCCCGCGGGGGATCTTCAACCTCGAACCTTCGCCGACATTGCGATCGTAGACTTCCCCGTAATTGCCGACGTGGCGGATGATCCTGGCGGCCCAGTCCTTGGGCAGGCCGAGGTCTTCGCCATACGCGCCTTCGGTGCCGACCAGTCGCATCACGTCGGGCTTCTTCGACTTCAGCGCCTCGTCGATGTTCTTCGAGGTGATGCCGAGCTCTTCGGCGTTGATCATCGCGTACAGCGTCCACTTCACCAGCATCATCCAATCGTCGTCGCGCTGGCGCACCACGGGTGCGAGCGGCTCTTTCGAAATCACATCGGGCAGGATGACGTTGTCGTTCGGCTGGGTCAGGTTCAGCCGGAGCGCATAGAGCTGGGAGACGTCGGCGGTAAAGGTGTCGCACTTGCCGGACTCATAGGCCTTGAGCACGTCTTCCAGCTTGGGCAACTTGACTTCCGTATACTTCATGTTGTTGGCGCGGAAGTAGTCGGCGAGGTTGAGCAGCGTCGTCGTCCCTTCCTGCACGCAAACCTTGCTGTTGTTGAGGTCCAGCGCCGAATCGATATTGCGCGAGCGCGGCACCATGAAACCCTGGCCGTCGTAATAGGCCACCGCGGGGAAATAGAGGTCGTAATTGGTCTCGCGCGACATGCTCCACGTCGTGTTGCGGGAGAGGATGTCGACCTTGCGGCTCTGCAGTTCCTTGAAGCGCTCGCTGGCGTCGAGCGGCAGGAATTTCGCCTTCTTGGGATCGTCGAAGATGGCAGCGGCTACCGCGCGGCAGAAATCGACGTCGAAGCCGGTCCAGTCGCCCTTTTCGTCGGGAATCGAGAACCCGGGCAGGCCCTTGTTGACGCCGCACAGCACGTCGCCGCGGCGGATCGTTCGCTTCAGGGTCTTGGTGTCGTAACGCTCATAGGTAATCGCAGCAGCCGCAACCGCGACCGCGACCGCCAGCCCGATCAGCAGGCCGCCTCGAAATGTCCGTAGCATTTTTTAACTCACCAATTCTTGGGGAAAATGGACCGGCGCTGGGGGAGACCGCGCCGTCGTTACAGTTCCGGCTTCTGCCGGATGATCACCTTGGTGCCGACAGGGACGCGTTCGTAGAGATCGGCGACGTCATTGTTGACCAGCCGGAAGCAGCCGGAGGAGACCGCGGTGCCGATGGTGTCGGGCCGGTTGGTGCCGTGGATGCGGTAAACCGTGGTGCCGAGATACATCGCGCGGGCGCCGAGCGGATTGCCGGGGCCGCCGGCCATGAAGCGCGGCAGATAGGGCTGGCGCGCGATCATCTCGGGCGGCGGCGTCCAGTCCGGCCACTCCGCCTTGCGCGTGATGTTGACCAGTCCCTGCCACTGGAAGCCTTCGCGGCCGACGCCGATGCCATAGCGTAGCGCGCGGCCGTTGCCCTGGATCAGATAGAGATGGCGTTCCGCGGTCTGGATGATGATGGTGCCGGGCGCTTCGGAGGTGCGATAGAGCACTGCCGTCTTCCTGTATTCCGGATCGAGTTCGACGGAGTCGTCGGCAATCAGTCCCGGCTGGTCGCCGACATCGGGCTGTCTCAGCTGCGCCTGGCTCTGCGAGGTCGAGAGGACCAGGCCGCCTGCAGCGAGCAACATCCAGATCAGGTGCCGAAACTTCGTCATCGCGGAGCTCTCCTTGTCGGCGCGTTGGTCAATCAGCGGAACCATCAAAACTCAGGGCGAGATTGATGGCAAGTTTAGGGCGAATGGGGCAGATAGGTGGCTGAAATGTCTTCTATTTTCGTCACCCCGATAATCTACGGGGGTGCCTCGTACCCTTAATTCGGCGCGATCCACAGCCGCAGGCCAAACGAGATCAGCGCCACGGTGCCGACACCGCCGAGCCACAGGGCCACGAACCACAACAGACGGTGTGCGAGAGGACGCGGATCTGGCTTGATCTGGGTCAATGATACCCGCTCTCCGGTTTGACCTTGCCGCGGAATACCCAATAGGCCCAGGCGGTATAGATGAGGATCAGGGGTATCAGCACCGAGACGCCGAACAGCATGAAGATCTGGCTGTTCGCAGGCGCCGCCGCCTCCCAGATCGTGATGCTCTGCGGCACGATGTAGGGATACATGCTGATGCCGAGCCCGGCATAGGACAGCGCGAACAGCGCCAGCGTCAGGAAGAACGGCTGGTAGTCATACTTGTTGGCAAGAGCGCGCAGCAGCAGGGCGGTGACCGCGGCAACGGCGATAGGCACCGGCGCAGTCAGCAGGATATTCGGCCAGGCGAACCAGCGGTGCGTGTATTGCACATGCAGGAACGGCGTCGCGATGCTCACCGCGGCGATCGCGCCAAGCATCGCCATCAGCAGGGCCCAGCACAGATGGTAGGCGCGCTCGCGCAACCCGTCCTCGGTCTTCATCACCAGCCATGTAGCCCCCAGCAGCGCATAGCCGATCAGCAGCGATACGCCGGTCAGGATGCTGAACGGCGTCAGCCAGTCCCACCAGCCGCCGGCATACTGTCGACCCTCGACATGCACGCCCTGCAGGATGGCGCCGAGCGCAACGCCTTGCGCCAGCGCCGCCAGGATCGATCCGCCGGTAAAGGCGAAGTCCCATCGGTTGCGCGCGGACGTCGTCCGCCAGCGGAATTCGAAGGCGACGCCGCGGAACACCAGGCCGAGCAACATCGCAATGATCGGCGTGTAGAGCGCCGGCATCAGCACGGCGTAGGCCAGCGGGAAGGCAGCCATCAGGCCGCCGCCGCCGAGCACCAGCCAGGTTTCATTGCCGTCCCAGACCGGGGCGACGCTGTTCATGATGACGTCGCGATCGCGCTTCTCGGGGAAGAGCGGAAACAGGATGCCGAGGCCGAGGTCGAAACCGTCCATGACGATATAGACGAACACGGCAAAGGCGATGATGAAGGCCCAGATGGTGGGGAGATCGATCGGGATCATTGGGCGGCTCCCTCGGGCACCGCGCCTGCGGCGGGCGTAATGCCGGCGGTGCGGGTCGGGACTTCTTGTGACGGTCCCTGTTCGCCGGGATGCGGCGGGGCCGCCATCAGCCGCAGCAGATAGGTCACGCCGGCCGCGAATACCACGAAATAGACGATGATGAAGGCGACCAGCGAGGAGGCGACGGCGGGCGCCGCCAGCGGCGAGGCGGATTCCGCCGTCCGCAGCAATCCATACACCGTGAACGGCTGACGTCCGGTCTCGGTGGTGATCCAGCCCGCGAGCACGGCGACGAAGCCGGCCGGACCCATCAGCAGCGCGAAGGTGTGCAGCAGCCGGCTGTCATAGAGCATGCCGCGCAAACGCATCACCACGCTCAACAGGCCGAGCGCCGCCATCAACAGCCCCATGCCGACCATGATCCGGAACGCCCAGAACGTGATCGGCACCGGCGGCCAGTTTTCGCGTGGCACGGTGTCCAGTCCGGCCATCGGCGCGTCGAGATCGTGCTTGAGAATCAGCGAACCCAGCTTAGGCACGGCGATCGCATAGTCGACCCTGGCGGTGGTCTCGTTGGGCCAGCCGAACAGGAACAATGGCGCGCCGTCCTTGTGGCTCTCGAAATGGCCCTCCATCGCCATGATCTTCACCGGCTGGTGCGCCAGCGTGTTGAGCCCGTGCTGGTCGCCGGCGATAATCTGGATCGGCGCCACGATGGCGGCCATCCACATCGCCATCGAAAACATCACGCGCGGACCGGCGAGATGCCGGTCGCGCAGCAGGTGATATGCGCCGACCGCGCCGACCACCAATGCGGTGGTCAGATAGGCCGCGAGCACCATGTGCACGAGGCGGTAGGGAAACGATGGGTTGAAGATCACCTTGAACCAGTCCGCCGCGATGAACTGTCCCGCCGCGTTGACGGCATGGCCCTGAGGGGTCTGCATCCAGGAATTGGCTGAGAGAATCCAGAATGCGGAAATCAGCGTGCCGATCGCGACCATCAGCGTCGCCAGAAAATGCAATCGCGGGCCGACACGCTTGAGGCCGAACAGCATCACGCCGAGGAAGCCGGCTTCGAGGAAGAACGCGGTCAGCACCTCATAGGCCATCAGCGGCCCGATCACCGGACCGACCTTGTCGGAGAAGGTCGACCAGTTGGTGCCGAACTGGTAGGACATCACGATGCCCGAGACCACGCCCATGCCGAAGGCGACGGCGAAAATCTTCAGCCAATAGTTGAACAGATTGATGAAGACTTCGCGCCCGGTCCACAGCCACAGCGCCTCGAGCACCGCCAGGTAGCTGGCAAGCCCGATCGAGAACGCCGGGAATATGATGTGGAACGACATCGTGAAAGCAAACTGCGCCCGGGCCAAAACGACCGCATCCCAGCCTTCGAACATCGGCACCACCTGTCGCAAGTTTCGCCCCGGCGCGATCTTCAAAAACGGAACCAGGTTTTCGAAAATTTGCGTCCGGACCGGCGTTACCTTACCACGCTCGCGGTGACGATTGTACCTGCATGCCGCGTGGGACAGGCGTGCAAGCCTATCTGGCGGCCCTCGGATTCAGCCCCAGCCGCCGGATGATCTCGGCCTGGACGGCGCGGGTCTGATCCTTGCCCGCCAACGCCGGGCTCCGGATTTGCTCGCCGGTGCGAAGCCGGATCGCGATCACGTGGAGATTAGCTCTCGGACCGCTCTCGATGTCGATGGCCTCGACATCGTCACCACCGATCGTCACGACCTCTGTCGCGCCATTCCACGAAGGCCGTTCAATCCTGATTCCGCCGTCGTGAATGATCCAGCATCCGCTGCTCATGCGCTGGAGCTGTCTGAGCAGGATGAAGGTCACGATCGCGCCGAACGACCAGACGGCGGTCCCGAACGGCGACAATTCGCCGTTCCAGAGCGCATCGAGGAACGGAATGCTCAGCGTGCAGGCGAGCAGCACGATGAGCGCCTGGAATCCTCGCAGCCGCCTGGTGTTGGTCGGCTTGCCCAGCCGTATCCCGGCATTGACGGCGTCGAGCGGGTTCTCGGCCGGTTCGGGATCGGGAAGCCGAAGCAGCCGGGCAATCCGGACGGTTGTTTCGTGCACCTGGGTGACGTCAGGCAGCGGCGGCGAGGTGAGGAAATTCCCGGAGACGGTCTCGAATACGAGGCTGAACTCGATCGACCTGCCGCTGCTTTTTCGCAGATGCATGACAGATATTTCGTCATCCCTGATCAATTTCCGGTGCAGCTTCCCGAACGGGCGCTGCTCGCCGATCAGAATTTCGCCTGACGTAATGATCCAGACGATGTTGCGATCGAACAGGGCTGCGCCGAACAGGAGGCATCCGAACAGCAGCGCAAACAATGCGGCGATGCCGAGCCAATGTCCGGTCTCCAGGTGTTCAAGACCAGGCAGGGCAACCAGGCACAAGAGCACGGCAACGCCTGCGAGAACCAGCCGCTCGTTGAGCGACGTGCCCTTGCGTAGCCTGACTTCGTTCTCGTTTGCCGCAGCGTCCATCGCCGCTGGCAACCATCACCACCGGCGTGGCCGCGTCAAGGCAGTGTGCGGGTGTAACGTGACAAGATCAGACGGCAGCGTTCAGCAACCCGGCAATGGTGTGGTCGATGCTGACACGAATTCGACCGCCAAATACAAAGCGACCCGGCTTGGGGGCATCCCGGCCGGGTCGTTGGAGGTCACTTGGGAGGCTTAGACGAAGAAAATTCAGCGGGGGGTCTCGCTGTCGTAGGAAATCACGCAAATCTCCTTGGGACTCTTGGTTCTGCAGTCGACTACCTGTTCACGCACGAACATCGAACCGGTGTCGCGCGGCGCGCGAGGCTGGACGTTCTGGGTGGACATGGTGGCCAGCGTTGCAACTGCGCCGAGCGGGACGATGAAGAGGCGGAAGGACGGCTTCAGCATATTCACTCTCCTGTTCGGCGTTGGTGTTTGGCTTGTCGATGATTGGTATAGGGGCTGAGTTTTTCCGGGTGATGTCGCCGACCGTTTCATTTGTTTCGTCGGCGGTAATCTTTGTGCTTTCGAAATCGACCCGTTTTTCGTCCCCGATGCCAATTTAAGCCATTGAAATAGTTGCGATTTACGCGGCGAGGCTGTCCACGCCGTGGCCCTTAAGCAAGTCGGCCAATTGTTTGCGGGCATAGAACATGCGGGTCTTCACCGTGCTCTGGGGAATGCCGATGATCTCGCCGGCTTCTTCCACCGACTTCTCGTGGTAGTAGACCAGATTGATGATCTCGCGATGGGCGGGCGACAACTTGGCCACACAGGCGCGCAGGATGGCGCTGGTGTTGTTGCGATCCAATGAGGCTTCCGGCGTGTCGGCCTCGTCGGCGATTTCCAGCACGTCTTCCTGCTCGATGTCCTCGTGCTTGCGCTGGCGCAGCGCGGTCAGCGCCTTGAAACGGGCGATCGACAACAGCCACGTCGAAACCTGCGAGCGGCCCTCGAACTGGCGGGCGGTGCGCCACACGTCGAGAAACACCTGGCTGACCAGGTCTTCCGCCATGGTTGTGTCGCGCACCATGCGCAACACAAAGCGGTAAACGCGGACGTTGTGACGGGAGTAGAGCACATGCATCGCCGTGCGGCCGCCCTGGGCAATACTTTCGAGCAGCATCTCATCCGATGTCGCGCGGGCAGCGTCGATCGACTTGCGGGCTGCGGCGTTGATGGCGATGACGTTCGGCATGACAGGCTCCCATTGCGCCGCTGGGCGGCGTTTCGTTGGGAGGATTGTTAATGAGGCTCGGTTTCGGGACGTCTGCTCCAGAAGGGGAAAATGGTTTCGTGGGCGGGAGAATTGTTTCGTCCCGGGCCTCGCGACGAAACATTCGTGACAAAATTGGTAGTAATTTCAAGGTGCGGAAAATTGGAAAATTTCAGAGGCGGATTGGTTCCGCATCGGCTGCGACATAGTTCCGCATATGCGGTTACCGTCGCCCCTGCGAACCGAGGGGCCATAACCCCAAGCCGTTGTTGTCTGCGAAAATGTCGACCCGCGGCGTGTCAAACCAGGCGCTGCGGAGTATGGGTCCCTGCTTCGCAGGGACGACGGGGATAGGCCCTAGCCCTTCTCGCCTGTCGGGGAGAACAGATAGCCTCCGCCCCTGATGGTGCGGATGACCGCAGGCTTGGTCGGGTCGATCTCGATCTTGCGGCGGATGCGCATGATGCGGAGATCGACGGCGCGGTCGAAGGCTTCGGCGTCGCGCGCATTGGCCAATTCAAGCAGCCGCTCGCGCGACAGCACGCGTTTCGGATTGGCGGCGAACACCTTCAGCAGTCCGAATTCGGACGCCGTCAGCGGATGCTCGTTGCCTTCGTCGTCGCGCAGCGCCTGCGCTTCGAGGTCGAGCCACTTGGTGCCGAACCGCACCAGTTGCTCCTTCTCCGCCTTTGCCGCCGCGGGCTCGGGCGCCGCGGCCGCCTTGGCCGGCGTGCTGCGGCGAAGCACGGAGCGGATTCGCGCCATCAACTCACGCAGCTCGCAGGGCTTTGCGATGTAGTCATCGGCGCCGAGTTCAAGACCGACGACGCGATCGATCGGGCTCGCGGTCGCCGTCAGCATGATGACGGGAACGTTGATGCGGCTCTTCAGGTCGCGGATGATCGAGAGCCCGTCTTCCTCGGGCATGTTGAGGTCGAGCACCACGAGGTCGGGCACGTTGGTCTCGATCACGCTGCGCAGGCTTTTTCCGCCGTCGCATAGCGTCACGCCGAAACCGTGCATCTTGAGGTAATCGCCGACCATCTCGCGGGCCGGGGCCTCGTCATCGACGATGATGATGTGCGGGCTCTGTGTCATGTCGTCTCTGTCGCGGGCAGTGTTACCGTAAACGTCGATCCCTGTCCGGGTCCGGCACTTTCGGCGGTCACATGGCCGCCATGCATGTCGATGATGCGCTTGACGATCGACAGGCCGAGCCCGGTCGAACTTTCCCCTGCCGTCGGCTTGGCCGAGAGCCGCTGAAAGCGGCCGAACAGCCGGCCGAGATCCTCGGGGCTCAGCCCCGCGCCCTCATCGGCGATGCGGATCACGGTGTCGTTGCTCTCATGTGCGACCGTGACGCTGATCTTGCCGCCGATCGGTGAATATTTGATGGCGTTGCTGACGAGGTTGTCGATCGCCTCGCGGATCCGGTCAGCGTCGCACATGGTGACGAAATCCGCCGGCGCCGAGACGCTGATGGATTGCTGCTTGTTGACCGCCGAGGGCAGGTTGGAGTCGGCGACCTCGGCCACGAGTGCTGCGATATCGACCGCCTCGCGGCGAATGGTGATGTCGAAGGCATCCGCCATCGCATCCGAAATCAGGTGGTCGACCATCGAGGTCAGCCGCTTGGTGGCGTCCCTGATATGCTCGACCTGCGACGTGACGTTTTCCTTTGGCGAGCCGGCGCCGATCAGCTCGGTCAGCATTTCGGTGCGGCCGAGGATCACACCGAGCGGGTTCTTCAGATCGTGCGCGACGGTGCCGAGGATTTCGTTCTTGAAGCCGTTGGCGCGCTGCAGCCGCAGCCATTGCGCCGACAGCCTGCGGTTGGCCTGCATCAGCGCGCGGGTGCGCTGGGCGACACGGTCCTCGAGCTGGGTATTGGCCTCGTGCAGCTGCTGGTAAAGGATGACGTTGTCGAACGCGATCGACAGCCGGCTAGAGAAGATCTCGACCAGCGCGCGATCGGTGTCGGAAAGCTGGCGCTCGGCCTGCAGCAGCACGACCACCTCGCGGCCGCTGCCGGTGCGCAGATAGAGCACGCTGCGGTGGTCGGCGAATTCGTTCTTGCGGCGCGTGAAGGCGGCTTCCACCATCTGCCGCAAATCCGGATCGAGCGACTTCGAACTGGTCGAGCCGATGAAGCGGCTGTAGCAGCCCGAGCCCGCCAGCACCGAGAATTCACTGCCCGCAGCGCCGTCGTCGCGCAGCACCAGGATGCCCGCGCAATCGACATTGAGCAGCGAGGCGAGTTGCGTCAGCACACCCTCGGCCAGGCGCTGCATCGATTTGAAGTCGTACAGCGTCGAGGCGGCATCGATGATGATTTCAAGCCCGCGCCTTGTCTGGACCATGCGCTCGAGCTGCTGGTAGCTGCGCAGCGCAGCCGTCAGCGAGGTGAACAGCTTGTCGGCCGTGAGCTCGGTCTTGGCCTTGTAGTCGTTGATGTCGTACTGGACGATGACGCGGCGCTCGGGCGCCTGGCCGGGCTGGCCGGTGCGCAGGATGATGCGAACGGTTTCGTTCCGGATTTCGTTGCGGATGTATTCGACGAGTTCCAGTCCCGCGACGTCGGTTTCCATGATGACGTCGAGCAGCACGGCCGCGACGTCGGGGTTGTTGCGCATCAGGATGCGCCCCTCGGCCGCGGAATAGGCCGACAGGATTTCGAGGCGGGCGCCGTGGAGGTTGTAGTCGCTGAGCGCAAAGCGGGTGCCTTCGTGCACCGCGGCATCGTCGTCGATGACGGCGATCTTCCACTTGCGAGCGGACGGGTCTTCCGGAGCGGCCCCGGTATCGTCGATCAGGTGGAGGACATCGTCCTGTTCGGCCATTGCGAAGTTCCGTCGGCTGCTGTCTGGTCTGTAATCGCGGGTCCGCCCTTGGCGACTCGAGGCATGATAATGCGGAATGTGGTGCCTTGTCCCAGCCTTGACTCCAGCATCATCCGGCCGCCGAGTTGTTGAGTGACAAGATTATAGACGATATGCAAGCCCAGTCCGGTGCCCCCCTCGTTGCGGCGGGTCGTAAAGAACGGGTCAAATGCCTGCCGCTGGACGTCCGGGGTCATTCCGGCCCCGTTGTCGGCGAAAATGATCTCGACATCGTCGCTGCCGCGGCCCCGTGCCGAGATCGAAATCACCCCGGACCGGCCGCCGGCAAAGGCATGGTTGGCGGCATTCAGGAAAAGATTGGTTAATATCTGGCCGTAGGAACCGGGGTAGCCGTCGATCATGAGGCCTTCCGGCACGTCGACGGAGAGTTTGATCGCCGCCTTTTTCAGCACCGGGCGCAGGCTCGCGACGATCTGGTCGGTGGCCTCGCTGAGGTTGAACTGACGCCGTTCGGCATGCGAGCGGTCGACCGCGACCTGCTTGAACGACTGGATCAGTTCCCCGGCGCGATGCAGGTTCGCCACCAGTTGCCCCGCCGCGTCGCGCGAGGACTTGACGAACTCGTCGAGCTTGGAGCGGCGCAGCGGCTCGGTGCGCAATTCGGATTCGAACATTTCTGCGCGG
>Ga0081540_1004447_pt1 | contig 10688 bp, 11 predicted proteins | sample TabmetS2T1R1_FD_71024 | JGI IMG/M metagenome (GOLD analysis project Ga0081540, IMG submission 71024) | Tabebuia heterophylla rhizosphere microbial communities from the University of Puerto Rico - S2T1R1 | ecosystem: Host-associated > Plants > Roots > Rhizosphere ... | reverse complement strand
TCGTCGCGCGCGAGCAGGCGCGCGAGCGCGCGGCGCCGGCGCTCGCCGGCCTTGTCGCGCAGATCGGCCGAGATCTCCTCCTGGGTCATCTCCTGGAACTGCCGGTAGTGGCGGAACATCAGTGCCCCGACTGCAGCGACGAGCCCAGGCCGCCGATGAAGACCAGCCAGAAGACGAAGGCGCTGCCGCCGATCACGGCAGTCGTGGCGAAGACACGCGGCAGCACGCCCTGGCGCTGATCGCGCCCCGCGGCGCGGCGGGCGAGGATCCAGACGCGGTCCATCCGCTTGAGCAGCGCCAGGCCGCCGAAGAGCAAGGCGAGCAGGCTGGCGAAGCCGAGCAGGATCCCGAGCGAGACCGAGCCCGTCGCGTACTGCACCCGCGAGGCGATCCACAGCCCGAGCGCGGGGATCGGCCCCCAGAAGAGCAGGTTCACGAGCACCATGGCCACGAGGACGACGACCGCCACCAGCGTGTCGATGCGTCGCCGGCGCGCACTGCCAGGCACGGGCGGCGTGCGATAGCGGGTCGGCGCGGTCCCCGGCCGCCGGCCGACGAACAGCCCGCCGGTGTCCGTGGGATCTGTGCGCACGCGCACGTAGGGTAGTGCGGTTCTCCGAACCTCCCGCCGGGAGTCTGCCCGTTGGGCGAGGTTCCCGGCAGACGTCAGCATCGGTTCCCTAGGACTGCGAAGCCCATTGGGGGATTGACTCATGTACGGCATCACCTCGAGCGCGCCGGACGTGCGCGCACTGAGAGAGGAGCTGAGCGGCGCTGTCACGGTCGCCGGTGACGCGGGCTGGGACGAGGCCCGTGTCGCATGGAACCTCGCCGTCGACCAGCGGCCCGCTGCCGTCGCCGAGCCCGAGACCGTCGCCGACGTCGTCGCGATCGTGCGCTTCGCGCGCGAGCGCGGCTTGCGCGTCGCCGCTCAGGGCACCGGCCACGGCGCCGCCGCGCTCGGCTCGCTGCAGGACACGGTGCTCGTGAAGATGCACCGCATGCGCGTGGTGGGGATCGACCCCGAGGGCCGCCTCGCCCGCGCCCAGGCAGGCGCGGTCTGGGCCGATGTCGTCGGCCCCGCCTCCGAGCACGGCCTCGCCCCGCTTGCGGGCTCCTCGCACGACGTCGGCGTGGTCGGCTACACGCTGGGCGGCGGCCTGAGCTGGCTGTCGCGCAAGCACGGCCTCGCCGCCAACAACGTCGTTGCCATCCAGGTCGTCACCGCCGACGGGCGCGTGCGCGTCGTCGACGCCGACCACGAGCCCGACCTCTTCTGGGCGCTGCGCGGCGGTGGCGGCAGCTTTGGGATCGTCACCGCGATCGAGATGGAGCTGCACCCGGTCGAAGAGCTGTGCGCCGGCATGCTGGCCTTCCCGTGGGAGCGCGCGAGCGAGGTGCTGCGCGCCTGGCGCGAGTGGACGCGCACCGTTCCCGACGAGGTCAGCTCGTTGGCGCGCATCGTCCAGATCCCGCCGCTGCCCGATATCCCCGAGCCGGTTCGCGGGCGCAACCTCGCGATCATCGAGGTCGCCTGCCTGCACGGCGAGGCGGCCACGTCGGACCTCGTCGCTCCGCTGCGCGCGCTCGGGCCCGAGATCGACACCATCGCCCCGACCGGGCCCGCCGGGCTGCTGGCCCTGCACATGGACCCGCCGGAGCCGGTGCCGGGCGCGGGCGACGGCGCGCTGCTCGACGAGCTGCCGGCCGAGGCGCTCGACGCGCTCGTCGCGGTTGCCGGGCCGGGCTCGGACTCGCCGCTGGTCTCCCTCGAGCTGCGTCATCTCGGCGGTGCGGTCGGCCGCGCCGACGACAGCCACGGCGCGACCGCCAAGCTTGACGCCGACTTCGCGATGTACGCGGTGGGCATCGCGCCGCACCCCGAGGCGGTCGCGGCGGTCCTGGAGCACGTCGCCCGCGTCAAGGAAGCCATCACCGAGTGGAACGCGGGCTATCGCTTCTTGAACTTCAGCGAGGTGCCCGCCGGCCTCGATGCGTTCGCGCCGGCGGCATACCGGCGTCTGCGCGCGGTCAAGACGCTGGTGGATCCGGACGACATGATCCGGTCCAACCACCCGATCGCGCCGATCGACTGACAGCCAGGGCCAGGGGTCGCCGCCGCCGGGGGGCGCGGCGGCCCCTGGCCGTCAGTCGTAGAGCCGGTCGAAGCGCTCGGCGTACACCTCGTACACGACGTTGCGCTTGACCTTGAGCGTCGGCGTGAGCTCGCCGGTCTCCTGGCTGAGGTCGTGGTCGAGGATGAAGAACCGCTTGACCTGCTCGACGCGCGCGTACCTGGCGTTCGCCTTGTCGAGGTCGGCTTGGACGAGCGCGCGCACGCGTTCGTCGTCGGCCAGCGCCGGGATCGAGACGTCGTCGATGGGTGGGTGGGTCTGCGATCGGGCCCAGGGGACGATCTCCTCCTCGTCGAGCGTGATGAGCATGACCGGGTAGGGGCGGCGGTCGCCGTGCATGACGGCCTGCGAGACCCACCGGCTGCGCTTGAGGTCGTTCTCGAGGTTGGCCGGCGTCAGGTTCTTGCCGCCGGCGGTGATGATGATGTCCTTCTTGCGGCCGGTGATGAAGATGTAGCCGTCGTCGTCGATGCTCGCGAGATCGCCGGTGTGCAGCCAGCCGTCGACGACCGCGCCGAAGCTCGCGTCGTCGTTGCGGTGGTAGCCCTGGAAGATGTTCGAGCCCTTCAGCAGCAGCTCGCCGTCGTCGGCGATGCGGGCCTCGACGCCCGGCAGGGCGCGGCCGACCGACCCGAAGCGGTGGTTCTCGACCGTCGAGTACGTGGCCACCGTGGCCGTCTCGGTCATGCCGTAGCCCTCGAGCACAGGGACGCCGCAGCCGTAGAAGAACTCGAGGATCTCGCGGGCGATGGGCGCCGCGCCGCTGACCGCCCGCTCGAGGTTGCCTCCGAACACCGCACGCACGTTGCGGAACAGCTGCTCGTCCGCGGCGTCGAATCTCGCCCGCAGCTCGGGCGGGACCTCCTCGCCGCGCAGCTGCATGTCGCGCACCTCGACGCCGAGCTGCGCGGCCGCCTGCATCTGCTCCTGGACCTCGGGCGGCTGGGAGCCGAGGGCCAGCGTGTAGATCTTCTCGAAGATCCGCGGCACGCTCGGGAGGTAGGTCGGCTTGGTCTCCTGCAGCTCGGGGACGATCTGCTGGGGGTCGCCGCCGAAGTAGGCGATGGTGCCGCCGACGTCGTAGCTGAGCAGCTGGATGAGAAGCGCGAAGGAGTGCGCGAGCGGCAGGAACAGGTAGGTGCGCTCATCGCCGGTGATGACGTCCAGCGACTCGCACATGCTCAGGACCGAGCGGTAGTTGCCGTGGCTGAGCACGCAGCCCTTCGGCGGGCCCGTGGTGCCCGACGTGTAGATGAAGGTGAACGGGTCCTCGGGGGCGACCGCGCAGGCGCGGGCCTCGAGCTCGGCGGCGTCGCGCGTGCGCCCGCGCTCGCGGACGGCATCCAGGGAGATGGCGTCGCGGACGTCGCCGGCCGGGTCGATCACCATCACCGTGCGCAGCGCCGGCAGCCGGTCGCGGACGGCGGCGATCTTCGCCACCTGCTCGGCGTCCTCGCAGAAGATCGCCGAGGCCTCGGAGTTGCCGGCGACCCATTCGCACTCCTCGGGGGAGTTGGTCGGGTAGATCGGCACGACGACGCCGCCGGCGCTCGAGATCGCGAAGTCGCAGAAGGTCCACTCGGCGCGCGTCTTGCTGAGGATGCAGACGCGCTCGCCGGGCTGGATCCCGAGGTCGATCAGCCCGCGGCCGATCTCGCTCGCGATCTCGCCGACCTCGGCGAAGGTCACGTCGCGCCAGGTCCCGTCCACCTTGTGCACGGCGGCGACACGGTCGCCGTAGCGATCGGCGGCGCGGCCGATCAGGTCGGCGATCGTCTTCGAGCCCGTCGACTGCGTTGCAGTCCCAGCCTGCATCGCTCTCCTCCTCCCTGGTGAGGAGGCGATTGTATGGGTGCCGCGCGCGGGGCGCGACAGGGTGTCAAGCGGTGGCTAAGCGGAGGTTGCGGCGGCCTGCGGCGACTTCGTCGCCTCTCCGAGGCTCGCCACGAAGAGAGTCTTGTCGATCCTGCCCTGGAAGATCGGGACGCCCAGTTCCATGCACTTCGAGATGACGTCTCGGCGCTCGAGGCCGGTCTCGCGTGCCAGCTCGGTGGGCGTCAGGTGAATTGCCATCGGAGCGACTTACCTCCTGTGAGTTTGCGACGTTCGCTACGTATAGCGCTCGTTCCGGACATCGACAAGCGAATCCGTCCAAACGGCCGCTCAGAGCGGACGAACGACCGCGATACCTAGGTTTTGGACGTTTGATCGAGGGGGCGCGGCAGCGCGGCCCAGAAGAGCCCGTCGCGGAGAGGGCACCGGGGTCGACGCCTCTTCACGCGCGCGCGAGAACAGCGCCGCGTAGGCGCTGACGCCCGTGGTCACGGACTCGATCTGCTCTTTCCGGGGTATCTGGAGGCCGTTGGATCGTGGTCCTCGCAGGACCGGGCTCCAGGAGCGCATCGAGTTACGCGATGACTTCCGCGCAATTGACCATCTTCACCGCCAGATTCAAGTTTGTCCGCCGTTCTGACGAGCGTTATGGTTCAGCGCCGCTGGCGCGCCGAACCATGAAGGCAGACCGCGTCCAAGCATCATCTGAGGAGTAGGGGACCATAGCCACGCTAGCCGCTGCACCGCTTGCGAGCCCGGGTGCGGGACCCGATCGCAACGAAGACGACGCCCTCGTCGCCGCGGTCCGCGCAGGGGACGACCGCGCGTACGAGCAGCTCTACCTCCGCTATCAGCGCCGCATCGCGGCCTACGTGTACGGCATGGTCCACGACCACGGCCGGGCGGAGGACATCACCCAGGACGTCTTCATCTCCGCGCTGCGCCGCATGCGCGCCACCGACGCCCACATCGCGTTCAAGCCGTGGATCTACGAGATCGCCAAGAACGCGTGCATCGACGCGTTCCGCCGCTCCAAGCGCGCCGAGGAGGTCTCCTACGACGCCGAGGACGGCGCCGAGCGGCTGCACCTGGTGAGCAAGGGGCCGACGCCCGACGCGGCGGTCGACACCCGGATGTCGCTCGATCACCTGCGCGGCGCGTTCGGCGGGCTGTCTGACGCGCACCACCAGATCCTCGTGATGCGCGAGCTCGAGGGCCTGAGCTACCGCCAGATCGGCGAGCGCCTCGGGATGAGCCGCCCGTCGGTCGAGTCCACCCTCTTCCGCGCCCGCCGGCGCCTGTCGGAGGAGTACGAGGAGCTCGTCTCCGGCGAGCGCTGCCGGCGCATCCAGGGGATCATCGCCGGCGCTGACGACGGCCGGCTGGGGACGCGCGACGAGCGCAAGATGGCCCGCCACGTCTCCTACTGCCAGCCGTGCCGCCGCGCTGCTTTGGTGGCCGGCTTCGATCCCGACGCGCTCGCGCCGAAGCGGACCGTCCGCGAGAAGATCGCGGCGCTGCTGCCGGTGCCCGCGTTCCTCAAGCGCCACATCGCCGGGCCGGGCGCCGATCACACCGGTCTGCTGTCGGCCGCGGCGCAGTACGCCGAGCCTGCGGGCGGCGGCTGGGCGAAGCTCGCCGCCGCGGCCAGCGTCCTGGCGCTCGCCGGTCTCGGTGCGCACGAGGTCACGTCCTCGGCCGGTGACAAGCACGATGCCTCCGGCGCCGCAGCTGCCGCCGCAGCGGCACCCGCGTCGGCCGGCGCGCCCACGTCGGGCGGCGTGACCGCTCACGGCGCTGCCGGGGCCGCGCAGCGGCTGGTGACCAGCCACGGCGGCTCGTCGAAGGGCGTGCACCACAAGAGCTCGGTGGGCTCGTCGCATCCGGGCACGACCGGCGCTGGCGGTTCCTCGCCGAGCGCGGCCGGCGGCGGCTCGGGCTCCTCGTCGGGGACTTCGGCGTCCGCGGCGGACACCAAGAGCGGGTCGAGCACGAAGGATCCGGTCGGCGATGCCACGCGCGACGTGACCGGGGCGGTGAGCGGGGCCACCGGCGGCTCGGCGCCGCAGCTGCCGAAGGTCCAGCTGCCGACGGTGCAGCTGCCCGACCTCCCGGGCGCTCCGAAGGTCGTCAACGAGACGGTCGGCACGGTCAACGGCGTGGTCTCGGGAGCAACCGACACGGTCAACGGCACCGTTGGCGGCGCCACGGACACGGTCAACAACACCGTCGGCCAGACTACGACGACCGTTACCCAGACGGTCGGCGGCGTCGGCGGGGTCGTCGGAGGCACGGGCAAGGCCGTAGGCGATACGGTCAAGGGCGTGACCGGCGGCAGCGGCAAGCTCCTGGGCGGCGGTTGAACCCGCCCGCGCCCGACGACGGCGCGTTCCTCGAGGCGCTGACCGACTCGAGCCTGTACTCGATCGGCGCCTACTTCAGCGATCGCCACCCCGAGCTCGTCGACGAGGTGCTCGCGGACAGCGAGGAGATCGAGCGCGTCGGCCTGGCCCGCTGGGCGCAGCGCGAGGGCACGGACGCCGAGTCGGCGTTCCAGACCCTCGTCACCGGGCTGGCCGTGCGCTACTTCAAGGCCGTGGCCGGAAGCGGCAGCTAGAATCGAACCCTCTTCGGGGCGTGGCGCAGCCTGGTAGCGCGCACCGTTCGGGTCGGTGAGGTCCCCGGTTCAAATCCGGGCGCCCCGATTTTGGTCGGGCAGATCGACGATCTGCCCGCCGCATCGGGGCGCCTTCGGCGCCCGCGCCGGGGGTGGGGCGTGAACACGGGGTCACGGGCGGTTCGGTACCACTTGTGGTCCGTGCCCTCTCCTCTCCCTGGCGGCGAGACGATCGCCGACGCCGACGACCGCGCGGTCGTGCTGATCGCCGATTCGCCCGAGCTCACCGTGACGTGGTCGCGCTATGGCGCCGGCCAGCGGGGGCCGGAGCTGCACGTGCACCGCGAGCACACCGACGCCTTCTACGTCCTCACCGGGGAGCTCACCTTCGAGGTCGGGCCGGACGCGGCGGCGGTCAGCGCTCCCGCCGGCAGCTACGTCGCCGTCCCGCCGAACGTGGTGCACACCTTCGTGAACGCGTCGGGCCTCGACGCGACATGGCTGAACTTCCATGCCCCCGACAAGGGGTTCGCGGCCTACCTGCGCGCCGCCCGCGACGGCCGCGCCGTGCCGTGGGACAGCTTCGATCCGCCCGCGGACGGCGGCCGGGCACCGTCGGACGTCGTGGTTCGTCCGTCCCGCGCCTGACCTACGGCTAGGTGACTGCCGGTGGCGGTGCGCCCGGATAGCGCGGCAGCCCGTCGTCAGGGAGCGTGTCCCACGCGGCCGTGGCGTCGGTGTGCGAGTGGTACTGAGGTGCGATGCCGGGGTCGGCGTCGAGCGCGCCGAGGCGCACCGAGACCTCCGGGCCGTCGGGCCAGGTGCCGCCGAACAGGCTCGAGCCGCACACGGCGCAGAACGCCTTGACCATCCCACCCGGTGGGCGGTAGACGCGCAGCAGGTCCTCACCCGACAGGAGCCGGAAGCCGCCACGCGGCACGCGACCCTGGGCGAGCGCCCCGGCGCCCGAGTGCTTGCGACAGCGCGAGCAGTGGCAGAGGTTCGCGCGCCGGAACGGCGCCGTGATCTCGTATCGCACGCCGCCGCACAGGCAGCTGCCGAACAGCGGCCGGTCCCGGGTAGGGGGCTCGGTCATGCGCGCTTGTAGCTGAGGTTCAGCACGCCCGACGCGAACGCCTGCGAGCGCAGGAGCTCGAGCGCGATCGTCGGCTCGTCGGGTGGGAAGAGGCGGGCGAGGCCGTCGCCGACAGCGATCGGATGGACGAGCAGGTTGAGCTCGTCGAGCAGGCCTTCGCGCAGCAGCCACCGGACGGTGGTGGCGCTGCCCGACATCGCGATGTCGCCGCCTTCCTGCGCCTTGAGGTCGGCCAGCTTGCCGGCCACGTCACCGCCGACGACCTCCGTGTTCTGCCAGTCGGCCGACTCCAGGCTGCTCGACACGACGTACTTCTTCATCGAGTTCATGACGTCGCCGAACGGATCGTCGGCGTGCTCGGGCCAGTAGGCGGCCCATTCGTCGTAGAGCACGCGGCCCATGAGCATCGCGTCGGCGGTGGCGAAGCCCGCGCCGACCGCCGCGCCCATCTCGTCGTCGAAGTACGGGAAGTGCCACTTGTCGGGCGACTCGACGACCCCGTCGAGGGAGATGAAGAAGTTCGACTTGATCTTGCGCACTGGAGGGCCTCCTTGGCGTTGCGGGTCTGGGTCAGGTCGCGAGGAGCGCGTCCATCTGGCCGACCGACTGCGGGAAGACGGCGAACGCACCCCAGCGCTCGAGCTGGTCCATGTGCTCGCGGGAGTCGAAGACGAAGCGCAGGTTCATCCGGGTGGCGCCGTCACGATCGCTGAGGTGCATCCGGACGGAGGTTGGCGGCATGTCGGCGTTCGGCGTCCCATCGGGGTTGGCGAAGCCGTCGACGAACTCGAGCGACGTGGGCGGGTCGACCGACGTCACCCGCCACCAGCCGTGGGTCCGCTCGCCGTCGGGACCGGTCATGAAGTAGGCGACCTCGCCGCCGGCGGCAAGCTCGTGGCGCTCGACGGTCGCGGGATGGCTGGGAGGTCCCCACCAGCGCTCCAACAGGCGCGGGTCCGCCCAGAGCCGCCACACCTCGTCGATCGTGGCGTCGAAGTCCGCGACCACGGTCAGGCTCAGGCTCTCGAGGTCCTTCTCGACGCTGACGACGCTCATGCGCCGGGCACCTGCGCGAGCAGATCGGCCATCCGGCCCACGCGCTCGCGGCGCTCCTCAGCTACAACCATCCGGTTGTAGGTTACGGCACGCCGCCGTCTCGTGGCTGACACCCGCTTTCTGCGGCGCCGCGACGCGGGTACGACCGCCCGACGATGACCTCACCAGATCGCCCCGCCACGACCACCGACTCCGGCATCCCAGCGGCAAGCGACGAGCACTCGCTGACCGTTGGCCCCGCCGGCCCGATCGCGCTCCACGACCACTACCTCGTGCAGAAGATGCAGCACTTCAACCGCGAGCGCGTTCCCGAGCGCGTGGTGCACGCCAAGGGCGGCGGCGCGCACGGCTTCTTCGAGGTGACCAACGACGTCTCGCAGTTCACACGTGCGAGGTTCCTCTCGCAGATCGGCAAGCGCACCGACATGTTCGCGCGCTTCTCCACCGTCGCCGGCGAGCAGGGCTTCCCCGACACCGTCCGCGATCCGCGCGGCTTCGCGCTGAAGTTCTACACCGAGGACGGGAACTTCGACATGGTCGGCAACAACACGCCGGTCTTCTTCGTGCGCGACCCGTCCAAGTTCCAGGACTTCATCCACTCCCAGAAGCGCCTGCCCGACACCGGCCTGCGCTCCAACGACATGCAGTGGGACTTCTGGACGCTGTCCCCCGAGAGCGCCCACCAGGTCACCATCCTCATGTCCGAGCGTGGCATCCCCGCCAGCTGGCGCAACATGGACGGCTTCTCGAGCCACACCTACTCGTGGATCAACGCCGGCGGCGAGCGCTTCTGGGTCAAGTACCACGTCAAGACCAACCAGGGCATCCGCAACCTGACGGGCGACGAGGCCGCGGGCCTGGCCGGCGAGGACGCCGACCACCACCGGCGCGACCTGCAGGAAGCGATCTCGGCCGGGGAAGCGCCCGAGTGGACCTTCTACGTCCAGGTGATGCCGTTCGCGGAGGCCGCCGGCTATCGCTTCAACCCGTTCGATCTCACCAAGGTGTGGCCCAAGGGCGACTACCCGCTCATCGAGGTCGGGCGCATGGTCCTCGACCGCAACCCCGCCAACTTCTTCGCCGAGGTCGAGCAGGCGAGCTTCAACCCGTCCAACCTCGTGCCCGGAACGGGCCTGTCGCCGGACCGGATGCTGATGGCGAGGATCTTCAGCTACCACGACACCCACCTGCACCGCATCGGCCCCAACTACGAGCAGCTGCCGATCAACCGGCCGCGATGCCCGATCCACTCCTACAACAAGGACGGGCAGATGGCCTACCACCACGCCGGCGACCAGCCCGTCTACGCGCCCAACTCGCGCGGCGGGCCCGAGGCGGACCCCGCGCGCGGGGTCGAGGTGGGCTGGGACGTCGAGGCGGCCGAGCTCGGGCGCACGGTCTACGAGCGCCACCGCGAGGACGACGACTTCTCCCAGCCGGGGGCGCTGGTCCGCGACGTGATGGACGACGAGGCGCGCGAGGCGCTCGTCGGCAACGTCGTCGAGCACGCCTCAGACGACGTGTCCGCCGACATGCAGCTTCGCGTCATCGCCTACTGGTCGCGCATCGACGAGGACATCGGGCGGCGCGTCGCCGACGGCCTGGGAGTCGGCAACGGCGCCGGGCCCCGGGACTCCGCGCTACGCCGGGCGTACGAGCTGGTCGACAGCCGCGCCGGCAGCGCCTGACGGCTGCGCGGCGCCCAGTCCCTGCGGGCTCACGCTCTGAGGCTCAGCCGGCGAGGAACTCGCGCACGACCGCCATCGCCACCCTCATGGGCACATCTTCGCGCGGCCGTCGGGCTAGCGCGCGGCGATGCGGTAGATCCGGCCGGTGCCCCAGTCGCCGACGAGCAACGCGCCGTCGCGGGTGGTGGCGAGCGCGAGCGGGTTGCGCACGCCGGTGAGGAACGGGGTCGCGTGCGAGGCCGATCCGCCGAGGGGCACGCGCA